>Ga0207061_1238_pt1 | contig 11420 bp, 10 predicted proteins | sample Alteio_BWMinCont_31_FD_153275 | JGI IMG/M metagenome (GOLD analysis project Ga0207061, IMG submission 153275) | Enriched cells from forest soil in Barre Woods Harvard Forest LTER site, Petersham, Massachusetts, United States -... | ecosystem: Environmental > Terrestrial > Soil > Temperate forest >... | reverse complement strand
ATTTCAGTGGTGCAGTTTTTGTGCCAGTTGTCCAATATGGCGATGGTACAGGGGATCTGACAACTGATACACAAATTGCCGGGCAACATATGGATGGGTCACCTGATGATGGTACCGGTTTCTGTTCAAATACTAACTGTTTCCCTGGTGCTTATGTACTTCGTGCCAATGCAAACGTGGTACCAAATGTTGATTGTTGCTGCCCATCATCGGCTTTAGTGGGTACAATGCCAAACCCGCCATTTTATAGGTTAGCTTCCCAGCTTACCACCTATGTGCGTGCCGATGGATCAGGCGGAAATAATGGTGATGCGCTTTACTTTAAGCTCACAGGTCAGGATTATCTCACTGGCGGTTTGGCAACTGATGTTGATGCACAAGGGGCATTGTTTGTTGTGCCGCGTGAAATTGTTGATCCATTGAATCCGCAAGGTTTTGTATTAACGGAAAACTCACAACAGATTTATAACTTGGTGAGTCAACTTATTGAGCAAGAGATCGAGCCACTTGAAACAGCATCATTCTTCTTTGAACAAAATGGTATCGATCTTTTTGCGCATGAACATATCGTTGGCGTCGGCGATCTGACTTTTGAATGGTATGTTGGGTATGGCGATCGTTATGATTATTATATCGATGGCGTGCTTGGTGCGATCTTCCCGACTGGTACTAATCCATGTTCAGCAAATCAGATCTTCCAAAAACCAACCGGTAACAATCATCACTATGAAATCAAACTCGGTGCTGAAGGTGGTTACAACTGGTGCGATATCCTCGCGATTCGTGCAGAAGTCTTCTACGGACATGCATTCAAGGGCACTGAAAGCCGTGCCGTATCGTTCCAAAATCCAAATATGCCTTCAAATATCACCATAGCGAACTCTACTAATCAGTGTTGCAATAACAATAACAGTAGTGATAATTGTGCTATGTTCCTCAGAAACATCGGCACTCCAATTTGTGTAGATGTTTCATGGGATTGGTTCTATAGCCGTCTTGATTTCACCATCTTCCATCCATACAACAGTGATCTTGGTATAACCTTCGGTTATGAATTCTATTACAAGAGCCATGATCATATAGATCTGCCTTGTGAATGTGCAACTGGAGCGGTACAGGTGAACGATCTCCTAGGTCAAACTGGCACTGTTGATTTCTGTGCAATGGAACGCAATAGTGATGTATTCTCCAACAAGCTCTATGGTGAAGTTTTCCATCGTTGGTACTTCTTCGAGCTCTTTGCTGGTGCATCGCAGATCGTTGCGGGTGAAAATGTGATGAAAGAAACAGAAGCACACCTTGGCCTACGGCTTTACTTTTAATTGAATAGAAGGAGATTGACGATGATAGCACGTATTTTCAATGTACTGGCGTTTGCGGCTATCGTATCATCGATCGGTATACAAGGCGAAGCGCAAATCAAAAGCCCTCGCCGGGATCCGGTAGTGATACAGATGCCAAAAGAAGAGGTATGGCTTACTCAAACTCAAGCACATCATATATTGACCGCCGTAGAGATGCTCATACAACAAGTGCAAGAGCTCAATAAGCAAAACAAAGCTCCGCGCCCTAGTGCGCCAGGGGTTTGTGATCCATCATATCCGGGCTGTGGCCTTGTTGATTTGAGCGGGATAATGGAAGCATTGTGTTCCCTCCAACTGCAGGTACAATGCCTCTGTGAGCGCAGTGTTTCGACTACCGATATCATTGTATCCATATCCGATGCTATTGGTTCATGTAATGATTCATCAGTGCTCCTCGGATCACAGGTAGATAAAGCATGTATCGATAGCCTCTGCCTCTCGGTGATATCACTCTTGAAGACGATTCTTCTCGAGCTTCGTGGTGCGTTTACTGGGCCGTTCCCGTGTAACGTGACGCCATAAGTGTATAACTAAAAAGTATTTACACTGTATACCTAAAAACTGGTGCCTTTCGGGCACCAGTTTTTTTTACCTGCAAATAGAGGTATGATAGACGAAAAGCTTATTATAAAGGTTCTCTGTGAAACGTTTCTATATCACTACTCCCATCTATTATGTAACGGCCAAACCTCACCTTGGCTCGCTCTATTCAACGCTCATTGCTGATGTGCTCGCTCGCTATCAGCGGCTCTGTGGCCGTTCGACCTACTTTTTAACCGGCACCGATGAGCATGGCCAAAAGGTTGCGCAAGCAGCAGCACAGGCTCATATGCAGCCCCAAGAGTTTGTGGATAGTTTTATTCCGGCTTACACCGATTGCTGGCGGCGGTATGGGATTGAGTATGATCAGTTTATTCGCACCACCGATACCGCACACGTCACCCGGGCTCAAGCTTTTGTGGCGAAGCTCCAAGAAAAGGGATATATCTACAAAGCCACCTACGAAGGCTGGTATTGCACGCCCGATGAAACCTTTGTGACCGAAAAGGATATGAAGAGCACAGAGGCTGTTTTATGCCCAAGCTGCGGACGGCCAACGGTGTGGCTCTCTGAAGACACCTACTATTTTAAGTTGTCAGCGTTTCAAGAAAAACTTTTGCAATTTTACAAAGAACATCCCGATTTTATTACGCCAAAAGAACGTCAAAATGAAGTGATTCGTTTTGTTGAAGGTGGCCTCAAGGATCTGAGCATCTCCCGTACCACCGTGCCCTGGGGCGTGAAATTTCCGAAGGATGATAAGCATACGATCTACGTGTGGGTTGAAGCGTTGTGCAATTACATTACTGCTGTTGGGTACGGTACGGATACTAAAGAATTTCACATCGATTGGCCAGCCGATATTCAAGTGCTTGGCAAAGATATCGTCCGTTTTCATGCCGTTTATTGGCCAGCACTCTTGATGGCTGCAGAGTTAGAAATCCCTAAAAAATTACTTGTTCACGGCTGGATCACCGTCGATCATCAAAAAATGTCCAAATCACTCGGCAACGTGGTTGATCCTATTGCGCTGCAGGAAACCTATGGCGCTGATCCGGTTCGCTACTATCTCATGAAGCATATGCCAATTACGCATGATGGCAACTTTAGCATTACTGATTTAGAGCAAACGATCACCGCAGATTTGGCAAACACGCTTGGTAATCTTTTTAATCGTGCGAGCGTGCTTGCGCAAAGCATAGCGCAGGGAGTGGTGCCAGTGCCAACAGCATTTTCAGCGGCTGCACAAAAATTACGTGATGCTGAAACACATTGCCTTGCTGAATATCAAACTCATATGAATGAGGGGGTGCTACATCTTGCACTGCAATCTGTGCAAACCTATCTGCACAATCTTAATCAATATTTTCACGCACAAGAACCTTGGAAAGTTGCCAAAACAGATCGTGATACAGCGGTTGAAGTGCTTGCTGTGATTGCACGTGGCCTCCATGCAACTGCATTAATGTTGTGGCCGGTAATGCCGCAGGTGATGGTGCAGCTCTTGAATGCACTTGGCATTGATACCCATGATGCGCTGACTTTAGCGCATACAGCACAAAAAAAATATACCTATGCAGTTATTCCCCCATTATTTATAAAGCCAACCAATTCTTTAAAAGCTGAAGCCTATCCGCCGGAGCTCGGCTTGTCCGCCGAAGCCTTGGCAGAGGCGGAAGAGCGTAGGAGGAAAAAAAAAGTGGAAACACCAGAAAAAAAACCAGTCAATGAAATGCCATCAATTTCAATCGAAGATTTCGTGAAAGTGCAACTTGCCGTTGGCGAAATCATGGCAGCAGAGGCGGTAGAAAAATCGGATAAGCTGATAAAATTACAAGTAAATTTCGGTACGCATGGCATGCGCCAAATTTTGACTGGTCTACGATTACACCATACACCGGAATCACTCATGGGCACGCATGCGGTCTTTGTGCTCAACCTTAAACCACGCACGATGATGGGCCTCGAATCCCACGGGATGCTCCTGACCGCTGCCGATGCAAACGGCGTCCCTCAACCAATCAAACCGATAGCACCAGTGCCGAGTGGTACCGTGTTGAAATAGGGAATGCATGCTAAAGCTAATTTTGGGTATCATTGCAGCCATCGTACTTATCTCCATCATATGGCGGTTGCTTTCTCGTTTTTGTGTGATCCCATGCCCCTCATGGCTTGGCTGGATGGTGGAGATGGATAATCCCTTTACATCTATTAATCGCGCAAAAACCATTATTGCACAGCTGGATCTAAAGCCAGGTATGAAGGTTGCCGATATCGGCTGTGGCCCCGGACGATTGACGATCCCATTAGCACAAGCAGTTGGGCCTCAAGGCTCGGTGACTGCGATGGATATTCAAGAAGAGATGCTTGCTAAAGTGAGAGCAAAAGCCCAAGCTGCAAACCTTTCTAACATTGTATACTTACATGCAGGCGTAGGACAAAATAAACTGCCACTCAACAACTTCGATCGCATAGTACTGGTGACGGTGCTTGGTGAAATTCCTGAGCAACTGAATGCACTGCAAGAAATTTATCGTGCACTAAAACCAGGTGGCATCCTTTCAGTGACTGAGTTTATTTTTGATCCTCATTTTCAACGCAAAGCGACAGTGCAACGATTGGCACAGCAAGCTGGATTACAAGAAGTAGCATGTCATGGCAGCTGGTATGCATATACAATGCAATTTAAAAAGCAAATGAAAGCTTGAAACCGAAATTTTTTGTAGCACTTATATCTTGACGATAAATACCTGATTCTCTACACTGTTCGACAATTAATACAGTTCAAACGGAGTATACTATGTTCAAAAAAACAACTATCTTCTCACTGTTATGCATTGGATTTACTTCACCGTTAATGATTGCAGCAGATAAACGATATTGGGAATATGATCATCAACGGCCAAATGGATTGAGCGAAGAGCTTAATAAAGTAAGTAAATATGTAAAAGGGGGAAACGTTGAAGCGATCTCTCAATTGCAACTCAAAATGCAAGAATGGGAAAATAAGGGATGTCCCTTCCCGTATGCGTATGTGAAAATAAAAGATTGCATACGGAATGATTATGAGAATTTCATAACAAAGAAAAATGAACCAGCGGTAAAAATTATGCTGCCACTTGCCATTGAGCAGCTTGGGTATAGTCCACTCTTTATGCTCGCATTAGGGATTAATCGTGAAAATGGGGATTATGAGAAAACAATGAAGATGCGTTGGTTAATGGATGTGGTATCACGAACACCAGATGCGTTGATTAAAGAGCTTAAAACAAGTGGTCCATGGGAAATTAAAAAAGCATGGCCATTTATTCCTGTAGTGACACAAAAAAGAATTATTGCTGAAGCTCAAAAATATTATGAAGCAACGTATACATCAACTGCTGAAAATAGATCTTCTGAAGCAGGTGAGGGTGAGGATTTTCTTAAGCTATTGAATGCTATGAATAAAGCAGCTAAAAAATTTGAATTGCTCTATACAATAATATCACAAGATATTAAAGAACAAGAAGCGGCTAAACAAGCAGATCTATCGTCAGCTGCAACAAGCAAGCTAGCAGCTGATTCAAACCATAACGTGGTATTTGCTTGATGAATCAGCGTTGTGCATATTCTTTATGCCATTTTCGCACAGTATCATGATGAGCTTGCCATACAGCCCACGATGAGCGAGCCCATGCGTACGTAATTTCTTCGTATTCAGGCAACGTTACTATTTCTTGTGCAAAAACCTTATCGTGCACATCAGTCACACGGATTTTACCAAGATCATGTGGTGGTTCTAGTTCTGGAAATGTTGCACCGATTTTGTTCATGTTAGTGAGAATTGTATTCATGACGGATGCTATGCTGGCAAGTGGCAGTTTTAATTCCAGCGCGCAATAGAGTGCGATCAGGTGTATAGCGATCGATTGCACTGAAGCATCTTGTAGGCGTTTGCTGATCTGTTGCTTATCTTGTAATGCTTTATGCCGTGGATGCTGAGTCAAGTACGCATCAATGACTAGACGGTGCACATCAGGATAGTGAAATAATACCTGCTCTTTGACCAATATTTCATCAAATTTTTGACGGCATTCAGGAGAAGTAACGCCATAGGGATTGCTCGCTGGATAATCGGTTACGGGAAGTATAACGCCGCAACCAGGACACGTGCTCGTGTTCGTAATCATATCTTAATCCTTTTGCGCAGATATAGTCGATTGAACAGCACCACGGCAGAGAGGGCATGTAGGTGTCAACATAAAACTACACGTGCTGCATACCGCATGTTTGCAGGGCATGATGGCTGTATAAAGGCCGCCATGCGTATCGTACGGCGCTATATCTTTAAAAAATTCCAGGCATATGGGGCAGGTTATACCGTTCTGAAGTTCTTCTGTAAGCGTTTGAAAGCTGAGGTTTTTGAGCTCGTTTACATTTTGATATTTCTCGCGGAGCTTTTGTGCGTTGACACTGATGGTTTCTTCTAGCGTCTCGTCGATGAAATCAACTTTACGTCTTATGCTGCTTATTTTATGCATGAGCAGGTTTTTACACCAGGTGATAGGGCCGACTTCGTGGAGAAAATAGCGTGTCACACGTTCCACAAATGGCAAATCATAGTAAGGTTTTAGGTTGTTATTTGGGTAATATTCTGTGGTATCATTTTTTTTACAAATACTCAGAAGGTGTGATTTAAGATCCCTGAGTAAGCTCTGTGGTTCCATATTGTTACCAACGAGTAAATGCTGCCAATTGTCTGTGCGTAACCAGTGAGTAAAATAGGCAAGGCGCCAAACAGCTTTTTCATGCCTGTCATCCACAGTGATCTTCAGTTCTGGGGGAAAAAAGTTCATAATTATGCGAAAGTGTTGTTGCTCTCTTTTCACATCATAAACCCAATCCGTAAATGGCGTGTTCTTTTGTACGAAATTTTTATATTGTTCTGCAAGCCCAAAGCATGCTGTTTGTGGTGATATGGTTTTGATACACCAGGTTGGATTATCGTTGTGTTGATATATGAGCTTATGGAGAGCATTCATCCCTTTTTTGAATTGCTTATCAGTAATGAGTATTCCAAATGTAGAGATGAGAGGTGAGATAAGATCACTCACAACCTCCTTTTGCTCACTTTTGCATACAAGATCTCTCAAAAGAATAGGCAGCTTATTTATGAGGTACAATTTGTTGTTTAGTTCTCTGTCTTCATCATAAGCTAGCCGTGCATCATCGGTACGAAGTGCCGTGCCATGCATAAGATGGAGAAATGCTTGAGATAAAAAATAGTGCGTTTGTGGAGAGAGATCGAGTGCAGTGCTGGCGTTTTGTGCTATCGAGAGCATGGTGCTTTTAGGAATTTCATTTCCTAACAAAAATTCTCGGAGACAGCGGATATCGGTGTAACTAAAACCAAGATAGGGTGACTGTTTGTGATGCCAACAATAGTTGATCAAAGCAGGGAATGGCTTCAGCACATCGTCTATTGTCTCATAAGGTTTACCCCACCAAGATGGTGGTAACACTGCAGGGCTCATAGGATCATAAGAGGTAATTGGATTTAGATTGTCTAACCAAGGAATTGACTCACAGAAGCCTGGAGTACTCACACTACTTATAGATATTAATTCATCATCCATGCCCGAGATACATGGCGTAGAAAGAATAAAAAAGATAAGCAATTTTATACGCATGAGAAGCCCTTTTGTGATGTTGTTTGCCGCATAGTATAGTACGCAGTTTGCGCTAGCGTGTCAATTTTTTCAAGTTGGCTGCCAAGTGACGAACTAAGCTCATGTATCAAACAGAAAAAGCACGGGCGCCGCTGCCATAACAGTAGGCGGTATTGGTGCTGCATGGTTGTGGAACAAGTCTGGCCGCCAACTACCAACGCAACAAACAAAAACGCTGCCTTATAAACCGCGTATGCCATAAAATCTATAATGGATACTTATCAGCTTCCATACTTGTAACGTGGTTGCAAAAAAATTAGATTGTGTCATGATCAACAGAATCTGACTTTTTACCCTTTTTTGGAGGCTTTTATGTATAAATGCGTGCTATTGATTATCGTTTCGTGCTCTCTTTATGGGGCTGATAAACACCGTTTGAAACCCGACTACATGAGCTCGGCACCGCAGGATATAACTACATTACTTTTTCAATTGATTGATAATAAAACTGCATACTCTTTTGGCTTGCTATCCAAGGTATGCAATAAGGATATAGAGGCATATCGGAGCAAAGTTGTCACCTCTTTTGAAGATAGTTATCCGATAGAAGAAAACAAAGCTGTTGCGTTGGAAGATAGCATCACGGTGATTGCAAATTCTGTGCTCATCGATAAATCAGGTAATTTTGGCAGCGGTATAACCCCCGATGGACGTGAGCTAGTTGAATTTCACTTGCCAAGTAACAAAAGAATAAAAAAAGCTTTTTATCCCCATTATATCGCAGCATATAAACTTATGGGCACCGTCTCAACAAAAGACCGAAAATATAATCTTAGCACATTCAAAGGGGGTTATGATAAAGAAATGGCTAAATTGATTTATCGTGCTATTAACTTTGCAGGCGCGTGTGAATTGCCCGGGCATACTGCTGTTGTTCGTGCTGATATGAGTGTCAGTTATATAGATCCTATAATCACAGAGGTTGCAGTAAAACGTACAGAGATGGGGATCATGGGCACTCTTTTGGATAGAACAAACAATAAACAAAAAGGTTCGATCATCATTGAGAAAGAAAGTGATCAATGCTATAAAGTGACTACAGTCAACAATACGGAGACTGGTTGTTGTTCTATCCTTTGATTTCATACGTCTCTATGTCTTTTTGTTATTATCCCGGGTCAATCGGTGCCAAGAAGAGCAGCAGAAGAGTGTTTTTTTTGCGATCAGTTCCTGCAGATGAAACGATAGCTTCCGTGCCAAATGGGACACTGCTAAAATAGAGTGATTAATCGTATCTCTATTGATTTATTCTTCGAAGATGCCTCTTTGATTTTCAATGACAGGAGCAGCGATCTTTTTATTCACAAAAGTTACAATGCTTTGGGCGTGCTTGATCGCAAGCTGTGCTACCTGTAAGTCTGGGATGCTGAACTCATCGGGGTAGCGAAATTTCGTTGAAAAGGGATTTATATAATCCGCGGCATCAAACAGTTTTTGGAAATCACCGTCAATCAAACTACACAACTTAAGTAATTTGAGTAAATCGTGTGACTTTAAGACAGGACGATCTTTGAATACGAGAAAAGCTTTGAGGGCTTTTTCAGCAGCTTGCTGACTGTGATAAGCAACTGAGGAAAAGAACTCTTCTTTCAAGAGGACTTTTGCTACGGCAAGATCTTCTTTGACGATCCTAAGCCATTGTTCATGCTCGCGCATAGATGACCTTGCCTTCGCGTTTAATCTTATATCCCAGTGTTGTGATAGTATTTGAAATACGATCGAATTCGTCTTTTGTGTACACGATCAGATCTTTTGAAATGCAAAGATCATATAATGCTCGTTGACCTGGCCGCACCCGCTCATATGGTTTTTCGTCAGATTTATCTATTACGATCAATAAATCAAGATCGCTATCTTCAGTTGGTTTTCCCCACACATACGAGCCAAACAAGTAAATTGCAATCGGGTTGTAGGTTTCCACTAAGCGATTTTTAACTTCTTCCAAAACATCTTTAGTTACCATAATCTTCCTAACATTATATACCCAGGTTAACGGATGAATTAATCGTTTACAATGTTACCATAAATAAGTTTGGCAATATTGCTATTTTGTTCGTGTGTATATTCTTTAATGTCATTTTCGCATGGTATCATGATGAAAAAGCAACACGGAATATAATTGAGCATCTCGATCTTTTTTATATGAACTGAGGTTGATTTTTGGTACCCAGTGTGTAGATTTGGGGATAGCTTGTCAAGGAGAGTTTATGCTGCGGTGTGGTGTAGCCATTTTGAGTGCAATCTTTATGAGCGGATTACTGAATGCCAGCGATTCTATTAAGGTTTTTTCTCGTAGTACTATTTCTCAGGATATCTGGTCTCATGTGTTTACAGAGTGTTCTGATCCATTGTCGCTACGGTTAGTGAGCCGTTTTTTTAGAGATACGGTATCTATTCAGTTACGTAAACCAATCGAACTTTCTTGGTCCGCTGCAAAATGCTTGTTTGAACCAGATGCGCTTATAGAGCAACAAGAAAAGGCACAATTCTTTATCAGTATGGCTAGAAAAAATCTAATACGAACAACGAGCTGGTGGGTTCTTGAGCGGTGTCCAGAAGATTCGTTGGTTTTATTTTTTGATGCTGTTTCCAAACAGAAAGAATTGAAGCTTGAGTTGGTGGATGAATATTATCATCCAGTTAGTAACAACGGAGTTTTCATGGTTTTATTGAATCACTTTCTCCTTAATAATAGTACGCTTGAAAGTTTTAAATTGCGTCGATCTCTTATGCGTAATCAGGAAGTGTTTTTTTTGTGTAATGCTTTAAAGCTCAACAATTCCTTGAAACGTCTCGAGTTCCAAGGAAATTCTGTGGTGGAGCAAAACAGCATATCACCTTTTTTTGGCGAACCTTTTATGACGCGAAAGAGCATAAAACGGTTGGAAGGTGTAGGGTATAGCAAAAAGTTCAAGTCTATCATCATAAAAGCAAAAAAGAGATCTGGTGAAACGGTGCAGATGTTTGTATTTCCCCACAGTAAGTTCAATTACATTCTCTATAAAGGCGCAGTGAATGAAGCAAGACAAGATCTAGGATTAGAACCATTGGATTTTAATGCATAGTGCCTTACTGATTTTTTGGGGCGAATGTGGCATAAAATTTATTTTTCGTGCATTCAAATACTGTTGTGTCGTCGCTGCCAAGTATATTCTTTTTACGTGATGGATTGTTGATTTTTGGTAGCTAGTGTGTAGGTTGTGATACATAACCGTCAATAAAAAGGAAGAGTGTATGAAGCAGTATGTTGTTCCCTTTAGTTTTGTGTATTTTTTATCTTGCACAGCTATATCTGATATTACCCACTATAAAAACAGTTCTCATGCTGAAGCGATTGCCCGGTGTTATGAACGGTATCGGCAGCATCCTGGTGAGCAAAAATGCGCCGAAGAGCTTGCGTATATGCTTGCCTACGCTGAGTATGATCATGATGCGATCGCTTTATATCATTCCATTTTGCAGCGCAATCCGTTCCATGGAGATGCATGGTGTAATATCGCATTTATGTTGGTGCGTCAGGGTTATATAAAGGAGGCGATTGAATTATATAATCGTTCCCTTCTGTGCAAGGAGAGTGCAGTAACGCGGTTAAATCTTGCCATAGCATATCTGACTGCTGGTGATCTGGAGCGTGGTTTTAGTGCCTACGAATACCGCTGGCGGGCTCTTGGTGCCGAGCATGCATCACCTTTTATTGGGCAGTGGCAGGGTGAAGATCTGCAGGGGAAAACGATCTGCATCCATGCAGAACAGGGGTTTGGCGATACCTTCATGTTTATGCGCTATCTACCAATACTCAAAAAGATGG
>Ga0207061_1236_pt1 | contig 11472 bp, 15 predicted proteins | sample Alteio_BWMinCont_31_FD_153275 | JGI IMG/M metagenome (GOLD analysis project Ga0207061, IMG submission 153275) | Enriched cells from forest soil in Barre Woods Harvard Forest LTER site, Petersham, Massachusetts, United States -... | ecosystem: Environmental > Terrestrial > Soil > Temperate forest >... | reverse complement strand
CGTAATAGTGTGACCTGTGCTGGTTGAAAACTGGCTGACATTTGCTCCATTAGCGACTTGAGATTGTCAAGGGCTGTGGCAAATTCCGTTTGGAGTGGGGCCTGTTGCGGATTGGCAACGAGATTGCTGAGGTGATTTAGTAATACGGTAAGGGCCGGCTGAACCTTGACAGCATTCTCTCGCTCAAGAATTAGGTCGATTATTTCCTTTAGGCGCGACGCATTCATCTCAGTCCCCGTGGAGTAGGTTTCTAAATAAGGGTAAGCATATCAACTGGCTCGTATTCCAGATAGCTCAATATTGCTGATCGGCTCCAGGGGGAATAAGGTCGCCGCCGGACCATGAGCCGGTCGGGTGCCAGATTGCGTCAGGGATGGAAGCCGAATGGCCGCAACCGCGTGCGGTTGGCGGTTCACGACAGCCCGGCGCCGGAACGGTGGACGTCCCAAGTATCATGCAAAGAGTTTCAACCGACGCTTTATTGTTGTCACCCACAACGCGTCATGAAGCACTTCAAAATTACGCGGTAATCGCCGACGCGGAAGTAACGGCCTTGCCTCCACCTCTCGGCCGTAAGATAGCGTCTGGCCGAATGCGAAACGCAGGCCGGTCGCAAACCCCGAGACCGGTAATCAGGGCAGCCGCAGGAGCGTCAGCATAGCGCCGCCGTAGGCGGGACGCGGGACCGACTGCCCCCGGCGAGGGGTACAGATTCATCCGCGTCGGCGGGACTAGCTAGCGGTCATAGCTCGTCTAAATTCGCCGGTATCTCGCCGAACGATTTCAAAATTGTAGCGTCGTGAAAATTTCCCATGTTTGGATCGCCGCTCCGCTTGAAAGCGAGAGCACCGGCGTTGGCGGCGTCCCGCGACATGGCCTCGGCCCGCCGTATCGCGGCCCCTTCGTTGGGCATTTCTTGTGCTTCGCCTGGGGCCACACCGTCTTCCGTCCCTCCCGGGTCTGCGCCGGCGATCACGACGCCATTGATATAAACAGCGTTGGCGATCTCGGAGTAACCAGAGTCCGTGGTCGACGCTATCCGCCTCCAGGTTGGCGTCTCATTAGAAACCGCTACCTGCGATGTCGCCGTCGTGTTAATCAACGGCATTTGCTTTTTCGAACTCGTGGGTCTCCTATAAACATTTGAAGAAATGCCGGCGACAACGACGATCACGACACAGGCGACGACTATTGCGAAATTGCGTTTATTCACAGTTACGAATGATAACACGTATATTGAAAGCCTCGCGCACCGATGGCGGGGGCGGCTAACCGCGCCTCCACCTCTCGGCCGTAAAATAGCGTCTGGCCGAATGCGAAGCGCAGGCCGGCCGCGAACCCCGAGACCGGTAATCAGGGCAGCCGCAGGAGCGTCAGCATAGCGCCGCTGTAAGCGGGACGCGGGACCGACTGCCCCCGGCGAGGGGTACAGATTCGTCCGCCTCGGCGGGACTGGCTACCCCGCGTCTTTCAACCGCTTCACTAATTGATAATCCATAAATTTCGCTCGAACGTGGCCGGCTTACCAGACGGGCACACACTCGAACGGGTAAGCTGATATATGATAATTGTATCACAGCCAAAAATTGTATAATTTCTGCCAGTCCAATCTGAATCGGGGAGGTAACCGTGCGCTTCGAAAGAATTTTGCAGATCGGCTTTGCAGCAACACTTGGGCTGCCCCTATTCGGCGCGGGGGCACCGGCGCAACAAGGGTATGCTCAGTACATGGCCACGGTATTACGGCCGATCATGCCGCCGGAGTCGAAGTGCTACTTTGGGGCGATGAACGGAAATGCGATCTGTGAAATTACCGTAAACACTGGAGCCGACCACGATACGCTTCGAGTTGAAGCGGGCCAATTTGACCTTCCATTGAGAGTGAAGTCAATCCAGTTTACGCAAACAACAACAAATCGAAACAGCCCGGCTGGCCTTCAGCAAATGCAAGTCATACAAGACTTTACGGGGCGTTGGGGTTTCACAAACGACCAGTTGGTATCCTGCATGCGCTCGGGCGTACAAGACGTTTGGCAGGGAATAGGTCCAGGTGGATTTGGAATGGGCGCTGGGTCAGCAATCGCCACCGGCGGTGCGATGAACTGCAAAGTTAACTTACATGCTCCGAACGAAGGCGGTGCAACAACTACGATAGACTTGCATCCTCCAAAAGGGCCCAACGAATTTTAGTGTTATGCGCAGGCACGTTCAATAGCCGCCTTCGGCCGCAATCCACCACGCTACGCTCGCATGTGGGGTTATCGACTAGCCATTCTCTTCGGTGCGTTTTACTTGCAGTACTGGCGCACTGCCCGTAAGACGGATCCTTCCGGGCTCAACGTTCAACTCGTAGTGATTCCAGAAAGAAACCGTGCCAACGAATATCGCACCGTCTGGCGTTTGAATCTCTACGTCGAATACTCGCCTATCGGGGGCTGACGCCCGCTTGGTGTGATGGCCTCGGTAACCATGCTTGTTCTTTTTAAAGCTTTTAATCGCGGTTTTCGATGCATTGTGCATGTCAATGTCGAGGTGCTCTGGTTTCTGATCCCATCGCGCTGTGAAATAAGGACGATCGCCAGATTTTGGCACCAGCTTTAACACTTCGAGCCTACCAGTCTCGCTAAGCTGTCCGTCGCACGGCTCCAAAGTATAATCAGGATGAATGACGTTGTGAACGACCTCTAGATTAGAGATTTTGGCAACGTGGCCTTTGCTTGCGACGCGCTTAATCTTCTGCTGCCTGTCCACTATGGTCAGCTTTCTACATTTGAAGCCGGGTTCGGTGGTATCATTTTCTTAATGGCGGCGGCTGGAAGCAAGGGGGCGAGGACCAGTGCGTTCGGTATGTGCCTCTAGGGTACTACGTTTGAATTACACGCAAAGTGGCCGGTGTGGACAGCATCCAATATACTGCTGGCATGCCTCTCAAGGCTCGCAGCGCCGTGCTCCAAGCTCGGATGCGGCCGGAAATCAGGGCAGCCGCAGGAGCGTCAGCATAGCGCCGCCGTAGGCGGGACGCGGGACCGACTGCCCCCGGCGAGGGGTACAGATTCATCCGTGCCGGCGGGACTGGCTAGCCGTCATAGTTCGTCCAAGTTCGTTGGTATCTCGCCGAACGATTTCAAAATTGTCGCGTCGTTGAAATTTCCGATGTTCAGATCGCCGCTTCGCTTGAAAGCGAGCGCACCGGCGTTGGCAGCGTCCCGCGACATAGCCTCTGCCCGCCGTATCGCGGCCCCTTCGTTGGGCATTTCTTGCGCTTCACCAGGCGCCACGCCCTCTTCGGTCCTGATAAATGGCAGCGCTACGTAGTACGTGACGGTCACCACTGCCTCCTATGTTGTCCCTCCTATACGCCGTTTTTCGTCGGCGGGTGTTCGCGCATGAGCATTATTCCTTGCCGCAACGTAAAGCGCTCGTGCGGCCACTCTGCAACGGCTGCATCAAATGCGGCATGTGCGAGGACGATTGAACCCGAGGCGGCGACAGTCCAGCGAATGTGATCTGCGTGTCGGTCCCACAACTCAACCCGATAGCTCATGTTCGCGATGTCGTGCAGGTTGGGATTGGCGAGCTGCCGCAGCAGCTCGTCCACGCGGGAATAGAGCTCTGACGAGCGGCCCCAGAGCTGTCCGCTCTGCGCGCGCAGGTGCTCCAGCAGCGCCAGCGTATGGAGCTGTCCTTCCTCTTCGGCCATGAGAACAAAATGAGAACACCCGCGGTCAGAGTCAATAGCGAATCGCGCTCCTGTCGGTCATGGCCTATATCCGTTCGATGCGTAAAAAAGAGCACTTGTGGGAGGTATACCGCCTCAAGGGTTCGCCGGCGGCGTTTGTCGGGGCGGTGTACGCTCCCGACGAAAAGACCGCCCTCAAAGCGGCGATCAAGGAACTCAAGATCACCAATCCCGAGCACCAAAAGCGGCTTGTAGTGAGGCGTGCGTAGGTGTTCTGAATGGGGAACTGATGGCAAAGGTATGCTGCGAGATCTGCGATGATACTGGTTGGGTGTGCGAAAACCATCCCGACCGTCCGTCCGAATGCAGCGGCAGCAAACGGTGGGACGTGTGTGAATGCGGCGGCGCTGGTATGCCCTGCTATTGCAATCCGTGCGGCGGAATTGACCAACCGCCGAGGGCTGATTTTGCTGTCACGATCGATAAGAACGGACCGCGGCATTAAAGGCGAGACGCGGAGCCCAAGCGGGCAATAGAGGGGATTCTATGCGCGGACTGTCGCGGTGGTTGCTAATCGGCTTTCTTTTGCTGAGCCCGAGTGCGACATTTGCACTATCGCAAAGCATCCAATTATTCCCGACGGAAACGGAGGCGCAAAAGCACTGTCCGGCCGATGTCGTCGTGTGGGTTAACACTCCGACCGGTATCTATCACTTCAAAGGGATGCGTTGGTACGGCAATACAAAGAATGGAGCATTCATCTGCCAAAAAGAGGGAAACGCGGCTGGCTATCGCGCGACCTTAAATGGGCAATAACTCTGGCAAGGCCGTCGTGGGTGGTACAGATAAATCAAGGTAAATGTCGCTGAGTTATAATTCCGCTACAACAATCTGGAGAACGCGGACATTTTTGGGTCGGTCATAGCCGGATACTAAAGGTGCAAAATGTTTTGGAAGAAAAGAAAGGATCATTCAAAAGAAATAAGCCCAAGCACATATCAAAAGGAAAACCGAATAGCCGAGGCCATACTTGGTTTGAAATACACTGTAGCTAATAATTCCGATGCCGAACGGAGGCAGGAACGCCGCGAAGATATAGGAAATAAACTTCTCCAGATTGTCACTCTATTTTTTGTCATACTGACTACGATTGGAATTTTCTATCAGGCTAGCATCTTGAATAAGACTGATATCGCGGTCCATGATTCGGCCGCCGCTGCGAAGGATGCCGCTGAGGCCGCCAAAAAATCTGCTGAAGCAACTACCAGAAACGTTGATGTTTTGGTCAATTCTGAGCGTGCTAAGATTTTTATTGGTAGTCTCACGCTGAATAAAAGCAGTGACAATGATCCTCATCCACAAATCAATTACACTTGGGTCAATCTTGGTCGCGGTCCTGCCGTCATTAGCGAAATGGAGATAAATTGCGAACTTGTCGGCAATACAATTCCACTTATTCCTGTTGACGACGAACGCAAAATCAGACGCGGGCAAGCCGCGATTGGACCAAACGCAATAGGTGGCGTGGGAGCCGCGCCAAATCCACTCCCGCCATGTACTGTCGATAAAGAATTGAGCACCTCTGACTGGACAGACATTGCTGCCAATCACAAATTCATTTTGTTCAATGGATATATTCGATACAGGGATGCATTTCATAAATACAAATGGCGTTTTGGCAGTATATACTTGGGCGGCGCTAAATTTTTCAGCACCGCATCGGTGCCCCCAGCGTACAATGAAGAAACCATAGAAGACGACAACTAATGCAACAGGCCAAGGGCTTGCCCCTTGACCGTGAGACGCGGCTGCCAATTCCAGTAAAGAAAGGGAAGGGGGGCGGCTCGTGCGGGCGTGTTGTGTTCGCGTCAGGGATGGAAGCCGGATGGCCGCAACCGCTGGCGGTTGACGGTTCACGACAGCCCGGCGCCGGAACGGCGGACGCCCAAAGCATCATGGAAATATTTTCTACCGATATGCTTCGTCCCGACGCTTGATTGCGGTCACCCACAACGTGTCATGAAGCACCTCAAAAATCACGCGGTAATCGCCGACGCGAAAGCGGTACTCGCTAGAACCGGTGAGCGATTCAGCAAACTTGAGCGGGTCGGGCTGCGCTGCGTAAAAGCGCATTTTGGTACTGATGCGTCTTCGGTGCAGGGAGGAGAGTCTTTCAAATTGATCTTCCGCGGTCGGCGTGAAGATGTATTTCATGTTTACAGATTATAGCGCTCAAAAAGCTCCTCCATGTCAACGCCTTCTCCGCGCAGCACTTCTTGGTGTGAGCGGTCAAGCTCTTGTCTCGTCCCCGGACCAATGATGAAATCCTCTTCGATCTCTCGAAGCGCTTTGGTCGCTTCTTCTTGCGCGCCCTTCGGCCACACTTCGACACGCGCGAGCAATGATTTTAGATCACGTGATGCCATGTCAGAAGTATAGCACATGCCGCTCTCAATCGCGCGACGTAGGGTAACGTCGCGAGAGTTATCTTGTGCGACGTTAGAGAAATGGCTTGGTTAAGCCATGAATTGAACTCCCCCTTTCCGTTTTTAGGTTATATGTTGTAGTTGCGCTCGATGATAACCCTGGCGCGGCCAAAATTTCGGCGACTCTGCGCAAACACAGCGTTGCGGCGGTGCCGAGAGCCGAACAGGTGTGGCGAGACGTAGACGGCGCGTTGGTCGCCGTCGCCACGTCGTAGCCACGCTCTGTGTTGCGACTGGTCGACTAACTCGTGCGCAGGTAAAGGGTGGAATTCTGGAGCAAGAATGTTGGCGTCCCCTGCCGACACCCGGAAGACCATGAGGGTGCCGGCATTGCCAAGCACCGCAGCGCGTACAGAGTCACTGAGCTGCTCGGTGTACTGGTTCGCAAGCGAAAAATGCGTAGCAAATTTTCTAGCTTCCGAAAGCAGCGACGCGAACGCGTCGGTGCTAAAGGATTGAAACTCGTCGACGTGGACGAAGAACGGTGCCCGCTTCTCGGGCGCCTGGTCGCTACGCGCCATGGCGACGAGTTGCAGATGCGAGAGTAAAAGCGAGCCGAGAAGATTAGAGGCCTGCTCCCCTATCTGCCCCTTGGCTAGGTTCGCAATGAAGATGCCGCGATGGCGCATCGCATATGCCAGGTCGAATTTCGGCACGACCTGTCCCAAAATATTGCGCAGCGTCGGCGAGGCGGTTAGCTGGCCTACCTTGTTGAGAATAGAGCTCGCCGCCTCCGCCTGAAAGCGCTGGTCGTAGCCGGCAAACTCCCCTGTCCAGAAACGGGCGATCATGGGATCGCGAATGCGGGAGACAATGCGGAAGCGAAAATCCGCGTCTGTATAGATGCGCGCCAAGTCGATGAGTGTCGGCCGCGGGCTCTCAAGGAGAGCGGCGACGCCGTGAAAAAGAAAGTGCTCAAGGCGCGGTCCCCAACTGTCGCCCCACAAGTGCTTGAACGCGGCAACGATGCCGGCGGCGGCAAGCGCATGGCGCTTCCGCGGCACGCGAGCAAGCGGGTTGAAGCCTACGGGATAGTCCGCGTCGGCAACATTGAAGTAGCACACCTCGTGTGTTCGCTCGGGTGGGATGGCGTCGATAAGAGCTTCGGCAAGGTCGCCATGCGGATCGATGACGGCGACCCCTTCCCCACCACTGATGTCGTGCATGGCGAGATTGAATAAGACTGTGCTTTTTCCTGAGCCGGACTTGCCGACAATATAAAGGTGTCGCTCGCGTTCTTCGCGAGAGAACGATATCCCGCTGCCGATCGCGGTCGTTGCAATGATGGGTGGTTGCGGCTCCATAAGTCCGGGGCAGCCTCCGGTGCGAAGTGCTCCGCTCGAGGTGGAGCGCTGGTCACCCGTCATCCTACCTGCTGTGGAGTTGCGGTAGGTGGTGACCCGCCGGGCGTGCCTGGTGTGGCGTTGCCGGCGCGGTACGCAGAGGCTGTCCCGGATTGTCGAGCTGAATTCCCTTCCGGAATTATATCGTGCGGTATTAAAAACACGGTGTGGATAGCGGCGCGGACTTGTCGCGGCGTGCTGACTAATTAGCACTCGCTCACGCGAGTACCGGGGAGCGCCAGCGACCGTTCATGAGAACCGAGTTCATTCTGTTGAGCACCTGCCGCTAACCCCCCGCATTTGTCGGCAGCCCAAAGCAAGGAGCGCGCCCCAGCACGCGACTATGCGACGGCGTCGGCTCTGCCGGCCGACCCCGTGCCCCGGCCGAGCACCGGAGACCCAAGGGTCGAGGAGCGCAGCGGACGCGCCAAAGGCGCGGCCGTCCCGCGGTTTTGCCTCTTGGGGCAAAACTACGCGGAGAGCCCCCAGCTTCGCCTAGCTTTGGCAATGCTCGACGCTCTGGCGTCAGCATTGCAGGCGAAGTGGGGGCACGGGGTCGGGCGGCAAGCCCGACAAATGCGGGGGGAAATTGTGAGCACCTGCAATAACTTGCGGGTGCGGAGTAGGTCGCTCGGGGTACAAACGGAATTGTACCGTCGATTGTACCCCTGTCGCGGCGACCTTCCTTTTCCATTTAAGAAACCACACGTGTCCGTGTGTAAATTGTTATTGGAGTATATAAGGCGCGCCGGTCGTTTTCGAACGGCGTTGCCTACGAACGTTGGGTTGGATTTTTTTGCCAATCGTCTTGTGTCAAAAGCCCCACTTACTTGTGTGGAAAGCCCCAGCGCCTTGTGTCAAAAGCCCCACCTGTTAGGTACTAAGGGTGAGGCGTTTTGCGTAGCAAAAAAATGTAACCGTTAGGCGGCGCGCCGCTGCCACTCATCGAGCGATGGAATTTTCTTCGGATGTCGTTCGGCTGTAATACGGGCGCGTTCGATCTCGAATATGGTCTGGGCGAGCGACCCAGCCCCCCGTGAATAACGGGGTGCTTTGGTGTGTGCGGCTTCCTCGATAGCGGCCCGCTCCTTGTCAGGGAGTGTTGAGAACAACCGGTCAGCTTCCGCTCGTCGGAATCTGTCATAGGCCATGCGCAGTTCGGTGGCCTTGTCCTCGGCCTCGCGCCGGACGTGGGCGACCTTTGCAGCCACCCGCTGTGTGCGTCGTTCCTCATAGCGAGACAAATATTGTTTTAGTCCGCCCAAGGTCTGTACGTCGAAGCGGGTCTTCTTGGCTTCGGCGAGTGCGTAATCGAGAAAATCGGGCATGTGCTCAAACGGGACGCGTGCCAAAAGGTGCTTGGCGGTCTCCACATCCTTCGTCGGCACGTATGGGATCCCGGCATTCGCGTGGCCGTCACGCTTTTCGATAAAGAGATACGCGACCTTGAGCGGCTCCGCGATTTGCTGCCGATCGGCGTGAAAATGGAACTGAACACTTCCCCGCTCTCGGTTTCGATAAAAACGATCGTAGTCGGCAAAGAATGCTGCGCCGGGTCGAAACGTAATGACAAAGCCATTGCGGCCTTTTGCTTCGGTGATCGTGTAGGACGCAAGAAACTCAGCCTTCACGAGCTGACGTAGGTGCGGCCCCAACTGATCGCGTTCAATGATGGATTGATACGGACGAACCGCGAGCCCGCCAAGCCATTCAACACAGATGTCATCGTAACGCTTCGCGAACGTTACACGCTTTCGGTGATGGCCGTCGTAGTGATTAGTGAAGTGAAAAAAGAGCCTCATGTAGAACGCTTGCCCAATGGTGCCAAGTTGCTGCATTAATCCATGATTGAGGCAGGTGAAGTGTCCGTCCTGTAGCGATGACATGATGGGCCGAGCGAGCGTCACGGTGCACGCCTCAATCGGATCGGTAGCGTGTTCGCGCCGCTCTAGATATATCTCTGGAAAGATATTGAACGAGTGTTCCACAAACTTGTCCGATGATTTGAAGCGCGTCTGGACAAAGGTGTAGTGGATTTCTTCGAGGGCACGCTCCAGCTGCTCGCTGGCGCTTCCTCCCCATTCCGCACGGCCGATGAGGCGCATCAGTTCGCGCTTAGTGAATGATACGTCTGCGTGGGTCGGGCGTCCATAACCAGAATGCTTTTTAATAAGTGCAACGAAAATTTTGTGTGCCAGCGGACCAGGCTGACCGAGTTTGGGATCCGGACGGATGACGATATTTTTTTCTGCGACTCCCCTGTTAAGTGCGATTTGCTCAGTGTGAGTAGGCGCCCGCTTGGCGTCGTGGCAGAACAAAGCGCCGGCAACGCGCAACAGCGTATTTTCCATGTAGAGCTTTTCTGTCTGTTGGACAGGTTCGCTCGTCTCCGCTGCCCTTGCGGTTGCCCTCATATGTCTCGATATTATAGCCCGCAAAATCGAAAGCGCCGTCGAGCGCTATGCACACGGCGTCGTTTAGACCGGTGTTTCGTCGGCAGAATTCGCCCGCTCAATCGGATCTTTGCGATTGGGCGCGACCAAAAGCGGAGCGAGCATGGCTTGCAAGCGATGAATCAGCGTATTGGTTTCCTTGTCGCGCTCAAGCAACGCCTCAATCTGCGTGTCCTTCACTGACACCTGGCCCCGCAAAAATTCGTTTTCCCTTTCCAAGACGGCGACGTATCGGTCGTCGGGGCTGCGAGCAGTCGCGTCCATTCGCGGCTGTTCGGGGCTGTGCGGTAGCTCTTCGCCCTTATTTCCCATAGTGCGAACGTTCGCGTCCGTTCGCGTCTGGTCGGGAATAGTCGCGACTGTTCGCACCTCATTGATGTAGGTGATGTGGCGGTCCACGGAGTAGGGCGCGACGAGATATTTCTCGCCGGTCTCGGTCTCGACCTTGTGGCAATCGAGCTTTGAAAGGGCGCAGTATTTTTGGATAGCCCGCGGGGTGCGCGGATGGCCGGCCTTGGCGTAAAGGTCGGCCGCTTGCTCAACGGAGAGGGTATATTGGTGGTCCGGCGAACGTTCGCGACTGTTCGCGTCCGTTCGCGGCTGTTCGTCACTCATTACGCTTGATGATAACCCGCTCGCCTCCACCTCTCGCAGGTTATCCCCATAACAGGCAATTCGATTGTTTAGCTAATTTAAAACGCTAATAGTTGCAGCCGTCGGTCCTCTCATATTAAAGCCGATTGTGAATGCAACTCGCGCTCCTCTACGAAACTTTTGCCAATCTGCGTATTCGACGCGGCTTCGGTGGACAAAAATATTTTCGGAGAAATCTGGACAACGTATAAACATGTAGGCGTCTTCCATGGTCGCTACCTCGCCCGTGTAGACTTTTGATCGCCCAGTGTCGTCCAGAATTGGGGCTCGAACTACATTACGCAATGTCGGAGTGACGTTTGCATTGCGGAGTGCGTTAAATATCTCATTGGCCTCATCCGGTTTCCCGACTAAGAAAGCCTCGCGCGCATACCAGAATTGAGCATCATAATTTTGATCACCCTTGGTAAAGCTGCGCCGGAGGTGATCATAGATTAGCTCTTGGGCTCCTCCTACGCTTACGTAGAGCATGGCGATTTCATAATGTGCTTTTCGACTCGTGGGATTTTCGGTGAGGCAACGAACCAGCACCTGCTTTGCCTCTTCGCTCTTGCCGGTGGCTGCTAGCGTACGCGCGAGCCTGATAGCAACCCACTCTTGACGAGGATTGGCGTTGAATGCTTTGCGGAGGGCGCTTTCGGCTAGAGAGTGATCATGAACAAGCTGGCGATATGAGGCCTCCAGCGTAAGTAGATGCTCTTCTTGAGGCCATTTTTGAAGCCCTTCTTGGACGTACCGCTCAAAGTCTTTTGCTAATTCGACAACGCGCCTTTCCGTAGCAACATCGGCGTCCTTATTGTTTTGATCCTTCAGGAGGTCATTGAGTTGATCTAGGACGATTTGGCCGGCCGTATGAT
>Ga0207061_1232_pt2 | contig 11474 bp, 7 predicted proteins | sample Alteio_BWMinCont_31_FD_153275 | JGI IMG/M metagenome (GOLD analysis project Ga0207061, IMG submission 153275) | Enriched cells from forest soil in Barre Woods Harvard Forest LTER site, Petersham, Massachusetts, United States -... | ecosystem: Environmental > Terrestrial > Soil > Temperate forest >... | reverse complement strand
CAATTGGCGAAAGGGGCCACAAAATTCGACTTCGCAGTTCAGTTCCAAACCGACGCTGACTCCATGCCGATTGAAGATCCAGGTACGGCGTGGAGCGAGACCGTCTCACCGTTTCGCAAAGTAGCGACCATCAACATCCTTCAGCAGGAATTTGACAGCGAGGCGCAGCGCGAATTCGGTGAAAACCTGTCCTATTCGCCGTGGCACAGCTTGCCTGAACATCGCCCCTTGGGTGGCGTCAATCGCGCCCGCAAAGTCGTCTATCGCGCCATTTCGATATTCAGGCACCAGTACAATAAAGTCGCTCGTGTCGAGCCGAGTAGCTGGGATATTGATAATTACCCCGGAAAATCAAACTGATCGCTTACCGACACGGTCTGGAAAAATCATAAAATGGGTGCTAGGGCCTAGGTAGGATCGATCAAACCCTTGGCGATCATGCGTAACGCGGTCAGGCTGGGAATGAAAAAATAATCGCCACCGCGCGTTTCGACCAACCTTGGAATATTGCGAACGAAGTAAGGAACTTGGTCGCTATCCGGATCTACTTGAATGACCGCCTTGCTTGGGTATTCCTTGTTGTGATTGCCAAGTAGAATTTCCTTGTCGTTTGCCGCCTTGAAATCATTTCCGTAATTGATCCACTGCTGCTGCACGAACTCAAACTGGCGGCTGATATCCGCATTGAGCATCATGATGACAATGCCATGATTGCCGCGGTCCGTGCTACGGTCCTTGGCGTCGCCGTAGGGCAACCCGCGCCGCAATATGCGGCGGCGATTGGCCAATGCACCTGGCGTGTCGAACGCGCCGGGATTGGCTACCATGGCGCCCGGATTGTCGCCCTGCTTGAACTCCAGAGAAGCTCTTGGGTTGATGCGGCGAATATGTGCGCTGAACGGGCATTTGGCGCCGCTCATGTCATCGTCGTAGGTGAAATTACTCAACATGTGATCTTGTGCAGCTTCGTTCCCCGCATTGGCGTTAAAGCGCGCATCCCAGGCTTTCTTGCTTTCGGCATCAGGAGCGCTAACCAACGGCGCACCGTTATCACGCCAACGCCCTACAAATTTGGCGGCCAACAATTCCTTGCCACCAGGATAATTCTGACTTTCACGTTCCAGGAATTGATCGAAGCTGGCAACATTCTCATGCAGCTTGCGATAAACCATGTAGGTGCCATTGCGCGACAGCAGATTGGGTTTCGGCGCAGGTGGATATTCCTGCGCCTCGTCGATATGCCCGAGTACGAATTCGCCGGTAGCCAGCGGCGCCCAGGTTCCATCGGCCATCTGCTTGCCGCGCCCCAAAATGCGCTCCTTCGGATCGGCAAGTCCTTCAAAATACGGGTCGCCAATGCCATCGGTATAACCGAAATGCTCCTTGGCTGTAATTTGGCCGTTCTCAACTATCGCATGCACATCTTGATAGGGCAGATCCTCTGCGCCATCATTACCCCGATGGCCTGTCAACAGGGTAATGGCATGAGAATATTTTGCAACCAGGGCGAGCAGCGATTGATAACGCTGCTCGATAAACTCCTGGCTCTGACCATTGATGGAAATAAAGAAATGGACGTCCTTGTTCCGATCTTTCTCCCGATTAGCGCGCCAGATCGGGTCCCAATATTCGGGGGAACTTGGACCGTCGTCACCCAGAATATCCTTGCGCTGCTTCATACCCATTGCAAACTCTGCAGGAAAGCCGATCAGCGACTCGCGTGGCAGCTCAAGCTGTTTCAAACCCTGGTAGGTAAACGCAATATTGGTCGTCGCCTGTGGACGAGGGATAGGATTCGGGCCTTGGTCCCAGGTCGCTGCGGTGGTAACTTGCGCAGCAATCTCGGCCACGAAGGCACGCGCCGCCGCGCCATCGCGAATATTGAAAAATACGTAGCGCGCAACGGGAAAGCCAAAACGACCATACGGGCGAACCACGTCTCCTTGAATGTCCATCAAATCCAGAACTGTAGTCACAGTGCAGCCTCCTGCTGTTTGTCTTGCGCCTTGGGCAAGCTATATTGTCCCGGTGTCCAAGAGGGCCCGCTTAGATTCGTCGGCGCAACCCTTGCAATGAATTCCTGATATTTCTTCTTCAGCAGAGCGGTGGGCAAACCCTGGCTCTCGACGGCGAATTTCGAAAATTCCTGCTTCAAATACAGCGCCTTTAATTGCTCTTCGAGAGGATCGTCATTGGAGCCAACAAAAAACAAGGCCGCAGGCAACTGGCATTTTTTCACATAAGCAGCAAATTCCTCTGCATTGGTTACCTGATCGAAGCCATAGCAATACCCCCAAACGTCCTTGATCTCGGTGCTGATTGCAGTCCACATTGCGTGCAGGTAGGTGTCAAGATCGCCGTGGAAATTACAGGAAAAAACCAGATATTTGGATTTCAAGTGGTCATGCGCCGGCAGTACGCCCAGCCTCACGCCATTTGGCACGACGGGAAGAAAATCTGAATAGGTATCGAGTGCGCTGGCGCCTGGCAGCGATTCAATATAGACATCATCCAAAACAAAATACCGGCATAAATAAGTCTGGGGAACTTGCGCCATCGGGCTGTTGGGCAGCAGGTTCCAGTTTTCCAGATGGTCGCGCACGAGGCTGGAATAGGCTCTTTCGTCGACATGCCCCTCCCGGATCGGTGCCAGGACGGTTAGTGCGTAGGCGTTGCCGCTGATATTACCCATGCTGTGGTCCCTCCATCGCTTCAACTTTCTCTTGTTTGGCCTTGCGCAAATCACGCGCATGGCGCTTTTCAACCTGCGCCGCCGACATGCTCACAATAGGTGTCGGCCGCATTTCGCCCATATCATGCTGCAAACCGCGCAACAGCGTGTTGTACTGCTTCTGAAATTGCTCATCGGGCGCATCGTGCCACTGCTGGTCAAACGCAATCAGCATCGATTTCAATTTCTTGGCAGCCTTGATGTCATTGGAAGCGGCGAGCGGATATGCGCTGTAGTAATGCGCCGTTTCAAGTTGGTTGTACTGGATGTATTTGTGAAACGGCGTCAATGCGACTGAGTGCGGATAACGAATATTCCATTTCCAGAACATATCCAGGCCGCTGGGAATGGCGAAGGTAAAGGAATCCACGTATTGATCCCAGCTGCCGTTGAAATTGCTAAAGAACAGCATGTAACTGTATCTCAGTTCTTCCTTCGGTTGATCCACATGCACATGCGGAAATTGATTCTTGCCGATAATGACCCAGCGCGCGTAGTGAATCAACGACAGTGTGATCAAGCCGCTCAAGGTCGAAGGCTTTTTCAGCGCAACCCAGAAAATCAGTTTGTTCAGCCAGGTCGTATACCATCGAATCGGCGTAATTACATTCATTGCGTAGGCTTTTCCCGCAATATTCGACATGCTCGCTCCCTCTATTCAAGTTCGATGATAAGTCCAACACTGCACGAATCCCGCTGCAGTTGCCCGCAGTTACCCGCACTTCCCCGCATTTCCTATTACACGCGCTACTGCGACATCTTCCCAGCCGATTGCATCGAAGGTGGGGCCATGACTTGTAAACGGCTGCAACAGCTTCTCCAATACCCGAGCGCAAACCTCCGAACGATGAAGACCTTCGCAATTGAATGTCGCACGAGTGAAAGTAGCGCATGTCGCCCGCGTAATTGCACAGGTAGAACGCGGATCATATCAGTGAAAATTGCAGCTTTGCAATCAAAAAAGAAGCGAAATGAAATTGGCAGCGCACATCCTGTTAGTTTTATCAGGTTGCGTATAAAAGAAAAATATGAAGAAGTTGCCTTGCGGAAAATTCAGTATTTTTTTGCGATTTAATGGACCCGACGCACCACCATCAGCCCTGCGCGTTGTCCAATCCTGACATCGGGATTAGGAAAGACGACATACTCGGTCACCGAACCAACGCAATAGCGCGCTTCGCCGTCGGTCGCAATCAGGGTTCCCGGTTCCATCTGCGTGAAATTCTGGGTGGAGCGATCGAAATTCAAGCGAAAATCGTCGCATCGTTTGACGATTTCCTGCGCCACATGAAATACATGCGGTATGGCCTTGCGAAACGCCAGCGTTCCTCCCGATCGCAGCATGGTATCGATCGCTGCCGAGGTTAACGCGAACTGGCTGAGATCATTTTTTCCCAGCGTGCCGATCTGCCCCAGTTCCGCCGTGCAACTGGTGGCCCCGAACTGCGTTGCGGTATAGGCACTGTAGGTCGGCGCCAGTTTTGAATTCAGGATAATCGCCTCGATTCCGGCACCACCCAGCCAGGCGGCCAGGCTGAGTTTGGCGTGATCGGCAATCACATCGGGAACGATGGCGAAAGTCGGATAAAACGACTTGCGGATCGCCGTGTGCAAGTCGAAATGCCATTTCTCGCCTTCTTCAGCATCGAAAAACGCGGCCGTCGCGCGCATGATGGCATCGGCGCGCTCGGCTTCCGCGGTGATTTGCAAATCACCACGTTCAGTCGTGAACAAGCGATTGAGATCGGCATCAAGATAGCGCCGCCCTTGCGCGATGGCCGCCAGGTTGCCGACTACGACCATCAGGTCGACTTGCAACGCATGTGGAACGGCCGCCAACTCCTGCAGCAGATGCGCAAGCATTTCTATCGGTGCCGTTTCATCACCGTGAACACCAACCGACAGCAGCAAGCGCAAACGCTTGACCGCCGGCGTTCCCGAAGTAATTTGCAGAATCCCCTTGGCCGGCAAGTTGACCTGGAAGCCGGCATTGGCAAAGCGATCCGCGACATCCGAGAAATCGGCTTCGGCCAAGGCCTGTACTACGTCGTCATTACTCATGACTTTGCTTTATGCGGCAGCCGACGATGCCGCTTCCGACAATGTCCACACGTCGAGTACTGCATGCTCCAAGGTCGCCGGGCCTGAATCCGCGTGACCGTTAAGCTGCAATTTACCGATCACAGACTCAACCACGCCGTCGGCGACGGCTGGCGCCGCCCCCTTAGGCAATTGCAGCAACACCTGCGCCAGCAAGCGCTGCTGGGCGCGGCGCAGGGATTGCAACGCGTGGCCGCGCAACGATTCTTGTTGTGCTGTAATCGGCAATTGCGTCAGGGTACGTTCCAAACCATCGATGCCCGCACGACGGCGCAAGCCCATACCGGTCTTCAGGAAATCGGGCAAGCTCAATCCAGCCGGCCGTTCAACCGTCAAGGCGGCAAACAGGAAGTCTGCCATGCCCTCAATTGCGTCAACGCTGCTTCTTGCCTGTTCAAACGCCGAATGCGCGCCGTTGGCAGCAGGCAAGGACATCAATTGACGCGCCGACTCAGGTTGGCTGAACATCTTGGTCAACTCGTTCAAGCCGCCGGTTGCATTCAATTGCTGCGCCGGTATCGACAACACGCCGTCGATCACGGCTTTTTGCAACGCACGTGTATGAAAATCCAGGTTCTTCGACTCTTCGCATGGAATTTCCAACGCATGCGCATCGAGCGTCGCATACAGCGGCGCCAGATTCAACGCGACCCACGATTGGGCCCATGCCAGGATGACGTCGCTTTCCGCAACCTGATGCTTTTGCGCCAGGCCCGTGATCATCAACGGACCGCAACGGTTGATCGATTCGTTGGCCAACACGGTTGCCAAAATCGCATTCGCCAAAGGATGCGCCAACGCATCTCGGGTGCTTACCAGGCCTTGCGGGAAATAAGGCGTCAATATGGTCTTGGACCAGTTGTGCTGCAATAAGGGCAGCGCAGCCAGGATGCGTTTGTAGCGATTTTTCACATGCGCAATCACCACTGCCAGTTCCGGCGCGGTCAAACCGCGGCCCTCTGCCTTGCGACGCGCCAGTTCCGCCACCGTGGGCAATTGCTCAAGTTCACGCGAAATGACGCCTTCCTCCTCGAGGTTGGCGATCAATGCCGCGTAGTCGTCCTGCACTTGTGCATCGCGTTGCGCCTGCTCTTCGCGCACCAGAAGATGAGTCTGGCGCGTGTTGTCGCGCAAGACCAGCGATTCGATATCGAGCGTGATGTCGTTCAACACGCGATTGCGATCGGCTTCCGAAAGCGTGCCGGCATTGACTTCGGTATCCAGCCAGATCTTGACGTTGACTTCGTGATCCGAGCAATCGACGCCGGCCGAATTGTCGATCGCATCCGTAAAGATGTGACCGCCATTCAAGGCAAACTCAATCCGTCCTGATTGCGTAGCGCCTAGATTGCCGCCTTCGGCCACCACCTTGCAGCGTAATTCATTGCCGTTGACACGGATCGCATCATTGGCACGATCCTTGACTTGCGCATGCGACTCGGACGACGCTTTGATATAGGTGCCGATACCGCCGTTATAGAACAGATCGACTGGCGCCAGCAGGATAATGTGCAGCAATTGCTCTGGCGTCACGGACGTGACTTCGGTGCCCAGCGCGCGACGCGCCTCTTCCGACAATTCAATACTGCGCACGCTGCGCGGCCAGACGCCGCCGCCTTTGGAAATCAGCGCTTTGTTGTAGTCGTCCCACGAAGAGCGCGGTAACGCGAACATGCGTTGCCGTTCCTCGAAAGAAGCGGCGACATCGGGGGTCGGATCGATAATTATATGCCGGTGATCGAAGGCAGCGATTAATTTCAGCTGGTTTGAAAGCAGCACACCGTTACCGAACACATCGCCCGACATGTCGCCAACACCCACCATCGTGGTCGGCGTGGTGTTCGGATTATGGCCAATTTCATAGAAATGGCGCTTGACCGCTTCCCACGCACCCTTGGCGGTGATCCCCAGTTTCTTGTGGTCGTAGCCGTTCGAGCCGCCCGAGGCGAACGCATCGCCGAGCCAGAATCCGCGCTTGACCGCAATACCGTTGGCGATATCGGAAAAGGTTGCGGTACCTTTGTCTGCTGCCACCACCAAATAGGGGTCGGTTTCGTCATAGCACACGGTCTGTTGTGGCGCGATGATATCGCCGCGTACACGGTTGTCGGTCACGTCCAGCAAGCCGGCGATGAACAGGCGGTAAACCGATTCGCCTTCCAGCGCGATCGCTTCACGCGTGCCGTCCTTGGGCATCATCTTGCAGACGAATCCGCCCTTGGCTCCGGCCGGCACGATCACCGCATTCTTGACCATCTGTGCCTTGACCAAGCCTAGCACTTCGGTGCGATAATCTTCCATCCGATCCGACCAGCGCAAACCGCCGCGCGCTACAGGCCCACCACGCAAATGCACGCCTTCAAACCGGCGGGAGAATACGAAGATTTCGCGATAAGGGCGTGGTTCCGGAAGCAAAGACAACTGGCTGCTGTCGAATTTGAAGATGATGGTATCGCCGGTTTGGGCATCCTGATAATACGAAGTGCGCAGAGTTGCCAGCATCAAATCGGCGATGCTGCGCAGGATATCTTCGGTATCGGCATGATTGAGGTTGGCTAAATTCTGCTTGACTGTATGCAAGGACGAGGCACCTTCCGCGCGCTGCTCCGAACTCAGCGCAGGATTGAAGCGCACCAGGAAGCTTTCCACCATCGTCCTGACAAGCGCCGGCTGCTTGCGCAGGCAATCTGCGATGTAACGCAGACTGAAGCGGCTGCCGGCCTGACGCCAGTAGCTGGCATAGGCGCGAACAACCTGCACTTCTTTCTGCCGCAATCCGGCTTCGATCACCAGGCCGTTCATGCGGCCGTCTTCAGCCTCGTTATTGAACAAGGACTCGAACAATTCCTGCGCAGCCTCGGCAACATGCGGCTGTGACAGTTTCGCGGCGCTTTGAGCATCGACCGTCAAACAGGTCACAAAATAGCTCGCGCCATCCAGCCCGTTGAGCGCATGGGTTTGCTCGCGATCGACCGCGACACCGGCGTTATGCAAGGCTGGCAGAATTTGTGATAGCGAGGGCGCACAATTGGCCGATAGCAGACGCACATTGACGGCACCCCGCCAGCCCAATTCGATATGCACTTTGACGCGCGTCAACTGCTTGCTGTTGAAGAGAATGCTCAAGTCATTGAATGCCGTTTGCGGCGAAGTCGCCGCCACATATTCGGCCGGCAAATCGACGCACAATTTGCGCAAACCACCTCGCAATATTGCGTCAGGAGCAGCATCGACCAGCGCATCAAAGGCAGTGTGCCAACCTTCAATCGCGGCTAATAATGGACGTCGAATATCGCCTTCCAGATCGAGGTGTGGTCGGGCCGCTTTGGCGATCAGATACAGGCGTGCCAGCGGGCCTTCCGCCAACAGTGTTTGCACCGTCACATCAGTCGCGCCTGCCAGGTTGCGCACGCCTTGCGCCAGGGTGTCGGCCAGGCTGGCGCTATAGCGTTCGCGCGGCATGTACACCAAGACATTCAAATGCCGACCATAGACATCGCGACGTGCAAATATCTTGGCACGCGGTTGCTTGTACAACGCGACGACGCTTCCACAGACATCAGCCAACCATTCGGGCGATGCTTCCAGCACTTCAGTACGTGGCAACGATTCCAGGATTTCCAGGAATTTCTCGGCGCGGAAGCCTTCTTGACGCACACCGGCCAGTGTCAATACCTGTTTGATGCGGCCGCGCGCAAACGGCAATTGCGCCAGCGGCGTAGCGGCTGCAGCACGTGAAAACAGGCCCACGAAGCAATGTTCGCCGAGTATCGTGCCATCGGCGCCGATATCGCGCACCCCGATGAAGTCCAATTGCTGATCGCGATGCAGCGTGGATGGCGCATCGGCCTTGACCACAGACAGCGCATGCGGCCGATTGCCCAGTGTTTGATAGTCTTCGGGAATACCGGCCAGGCAAGTGTCGTACACGGGATGCGTGGGGTCACGCAACACACCGATCCGGCTCGGCAAATCGCGTACCATTTTTCCTTCGCCCTGCACCGCCCGATAATAGGCATAGCCGAACGGCTCGAATCCGCCGTTTCCGGCCCATTCCAGAAACGCCGCAACTTCAGCGCCATCGGCGAGCACTGCTTGCGCGCCTTTGGCAACCATGGAAATCTTTTCAACAATCGTCGCTACGTCGCGATGCACCGCCGCTGCATCACCGGCAACCATGCGCACACTTTCGATCAAAGCTGCCAAATCAGACGCCGCCAACTCTTCGGACAACAAACACAAGACATACGACTCCAGCGGGTCCTTGCCGGTAGTGGCGCGTTCAACATGGGTAATGCCACCATCGGGTCCACGACGCACGGACAGCACGGCGTTCAATACCGCGCGCGATGCAATGCGCTGGCGACGCATCGCCATCACGATCGAATCGACCAGGAACGGCATATCGGGATTGACGATCAACAACGCGGTTGCCGCAACGTTGCGGCCGCCGACGTAGCGCAAGGCGCTCACACGGCATGAGGTCGGCGCGCTGGCGGTTACCCCCGAAAAACCTTGCCACAATACCGAAGCCAGGCTTTCAGGTGTAATGCCGGCCAGATCCTCTTCTTCCAGCGATGCCAGCCAGGTCTCGATCAGTGCCGATACTTGCGATTGTGCATTTGCTGCTGGTGCGCCGGCTCCGGCCAGGACCAAATCCAATGTCTGCTTGCGCAGGTCTTCTGTTTGTTGATTCATACATTTCTCCAATTTGATGAAGTGTGCTCCATCATGCTAACAATCTCTTCCGATGCGCTTCACATATTTGAGTGGGCGCGGCATGGGTGCGGGTAAGCGCCCACGGGAATGCAGGAAAACTTCTTGCGAAGTCTTTGAAGGATACACTGACAGCAATAAGCGGCTTTAACTCCAGATTTACTCCAGATTCAGTCTCTGCATTTAGTGACACATTTGCCACGCAAACGTATCCGGCATAAGACCATTTTTATCCCGCAACGATAATCCTTTTCATACCACATTTAATTTGCAATTTGGCCCAAAAACGCACGAATACGCTCGTTTTGAGCATTTCCAAAGAACGTTTCCGGTGGCGCCTCCTCCAAAATCTGGCCACTTTCAAAAAATATAACGCGATCCGCCACTTCCCGGGCAAAGCCCATCTCGTGGGTGACGACGATCATCGTCATGCCAGAACGTGCAAGATCTTTCATCACATCCAGTACTTCCTTGATCATTTCTGGGTCCAGCGCACTGGTCGGCTCATCGAACAACATTACTTTGGGTTGCATCGCCAGCGAGCGTGCAATGGCGACACGCTGTTGTTGCCCGCCGGAAAGCTGGTGTGGATATTTGTGCACATGGGCCGACAGTCCAACCTTGGCCAGCAATGCTTGCGCCGCCTCGTTGGCAGCAGCGCGTGTGGTTTTACGCACTCGGCGCGGCGCTAGTGTCACATTGTCCAACACAGTTAAATGCGGAAACAGGTTGAAGCTCTGAAATACCATGCCAACTTCGCGCCGCACCGCGTCGATGTGCTTGAGGTCGGCATTCAGTTCGATCCCATCAATGACGATACGTCCGCTATCATGGGTCTCCAGCCGATTCAGCATGCGCAGGAAGGTAGATTTGCCCGAACCTGAAGCGCCGATAATCACCGCGACCTCCCCCTGATAAAACGAGGTCGACACATTCTTGATCACATGCGCAGTGCCGAAATGCTTGTTGATATTCTCGGCGGTAATCAACGGAGTTCGCTCCGCGCCCGACTTGAGAGCGGCAGGATTGCCAACGGTAGATTCCGTCATGTTCAATGGCTCTTCCATTATTTATGGTCCTCGACATTCATTTGCCGCTCAAGCGCGCCCGAAATTTGGGTCATCAGCGTGGTTAGCACCAAGTAAATGACGGCAGCGGTAATCAACACCGGGACCGGTTGATAGCTTGCCGAGCGTCGCCAGACTGGAGTCCTTGAGCAAAGAGACGAAGTTATTGACTAGTGACGGCAAGGCAACGCGAAAGCTTTGAGGAAAAATGACGTCGCGAAACGTTTGCAGCGGACTCAAACCCAAGGAACGCGCTGCTTCAGTCTGGCCCTTATGCACGGCAAGAATACCGGCGCGTATCGCTTCCGCATTGTAGGCGCCGACATTCATCGCCAAAGCGATGACCGCCGAATTGAAGTCAGACAATTGCACCGGCAACAGATCAGGCAGCGCGAAGAACACGAAATAAATCTGCACCAGTAAAGGCGTGCCGCGTATCACCCAGATGTAGAAGTTCGACACCCAGCGCAACGGTGGAACCTTCGACAATTTGCCAAACGCGGCCAATAGTCCGATTACAATGCCGATCAATCCGGCTGCGACTGTAAGCTCGACAGTACACAGCGCCCCGGCAGCGAACTGGGCTGCGGCCGGGCCGATCGGGTCTGGCATCCAACTCAGTGGAATCGCCAGCAACCAAAGAAATACGACGGCCCCTAGCAATGCGATGGCAATTGTCACCGCACTTCGTCGTTCGCGCGACCAGGATCGCGGTAAAAATGCAAATGCTTCTTTCAATCGCCTGCCCCTTTTATGAATCTGGATTTATGACGATTATTTGCAGCGTATGTCTTCCTTGAAATATTTATCGGAAAGCGCCTTGTAGGTACCGTCAGCCATCAAGTCGACAACCGCTTTAT
>Ga0207061_1225_pt2 | contig 11588 bp, 7 predicted proteins | sample Alteio_BWMinCont_31_FD_153275 | JGI IMG/M metagenome (GOLD analysis project Ga0207061, IMG submission 153275) | Enriched cells from forest soil in Barre Woods Harvard Forest LTER site, Petersham, Massachusetts, United States -... | ecosystem: Environmental > Terrestrial > Soil > Temperate forest >... | reverse complement strand
TCTTGCCGGCGGCGCGGAAGCCTACAAAGTCAAGGACCTGCTCCGTTCGAAGGACATTCCCGTAATCCTCCGGCCGATGCTGACGCTTCCGATTGATGAAGACGATGCTTATGACCGGCTGCTCTCGCAACCCGCGGAACTCGCGGCTGCGGGCGTGAAGATTGCGTTTGCCAGCTTCGACAATTCCTTCGCGCGGCGGCTCGGCCAAAATGCGGCGAACGCCGTGGCCTATGGCTTGCCGTACGACGAAGCGCTGAAGGCCGTCACGGTAAACCCCGCCCAGATTTTCGGTCTGGCGGACCGCATCGGCACAATCGAGCAGGGCAAAATCGCCAACCTTATTGTGACCAACGGCGACCCGCTCGAACTCACCACCGATGTGCGCTACTTATTTATCCGGGGCCAGCTCACGTCCATGGATAACCGGCATCTCCGCCTCTACGAGAAGTACTCGAAGCGGCCGAAGGCCCAATAGCCGGGACGGAGCCGCGGCTGAGAGGGGCACCCGCTACGGCGAGATGCGGCTCAATACGACGGGCCAAACGGCCCGGCGCATCCTGCAAGGGGCGCAGCCTGCCACTTGAACTTTCCAGGTAATAATTTGCGCCGGGGTACGTCTATACACTTGGGCAGCCATGCGAATACCTCTATCTAAGGCGTTTATTGCTCTAGTTCTGGCGTGCGGCGCGTGCGCCGCCCAGGCGCAAGAGCCGGCGAAGATTGTGGAGCAGTACGTGAAGGCCGCCGGGGGCGGCAAAGCGCTCGGAAAAATCCAGACATTAGCCATCGAAGGGACTTTTACTGGCGACGACGGAAAGTCGGGAACCTACACGTTTGATACCAAGTTGCCGAACCGCTACTACTCGGAATTGCTGGTGGGTGAGCAGAACCTGATCGAGGCGTACAACGGCAAGTCCGCCTGGCACCAGAATCCTGCCAGCGGGATCGCCACCCTGGTGGGCGACGAGGGGATGCAACTGGAGGCCGCAGCGCAGTTTTACAACTCGCGGTTGCTCAATCTGAAGAGAAACAAAATCGCGGTGGCGTTGGCAGGAAACGCGCAGGTGCGCGGGAAGGATGCGCTGCAGCTGGAAATCACCACGGCGACGGGAATCAAGCGGCAGGTATTCTTCGATCCCCAAGCGCATCTGATTGTGAAGGAATCCGCCACAGTCGGGGGTGTGGAGGAAGAGATTCTGTATGACGATTACCGCACGGTCGATGGCGTCAAGATTGCGCACAAAATCGAACTGCACCGGGGAAAAGAGAAGTACGGCATCGAGGTGACGCGAGCGGTCATCAATGGAACCGTCGGCGAGCGGGTGTTCGATTTCCCGATGAAGTCGCAAGTGAAATTGCCGGATTTGAAAGCGCTGTTCAAGGAAATCGACGACAACCAGAAGGCCATCGACAAGATCAAGGAGAACTACGCGGGAACGCGGGTGGAAGAAGAGACGGAGTTTGAGGGCGACGGCAGAGTAAAGAAGCGCGAGAACACGGAATACACTTTTTTCTACCTGAATGGCGATGAGGTTTCCACGCTGACGAAAAAGGACGGCAAGCCGCTCGGCGCGGAAGAACAGAAGAAAGAAAACGAGAAGACCCAGAAACGAATCGCGGAGGTGCAGAAGCGCGAGTCCAAGAAGGAAGCCAAGGAAGAAAAGGCCAAGGAAGAAGGGAAGAACGACGATAAAGATAAAGATGATCCGGATATCGAGGTATTCCTGCGCGCGTGCCAGTTTGTGAATCCGCGGCATGAGCGCTTTCGCGGGCAGGACGTGCTAGTCTTCGATTTCGAACCGAACCCGGAGTTCAAGCCGCACAAGCTGGTAGAAAAGCTCGTGCAAAGACTTGCTGGCGTGATATGGATCGACGAGAAAGCGCACGACGTGGCGCGGCTGGAGGCTTACTTCGTTGGCGACATGAGGATTGCGGGCGGCCTGCTGGCGAACCTGCAGAAGGGAACCAGCTTCGTTTTCGAGCAAGCGTACGTGAATAACGAAGTCTGGCTGCCGACTTACGAAGAAGCGCACGTCGGCGTGCGCGTGCTGCTGGTGAAAGGATTCAAGGTCAACGCTGTGACGCGCTATTCGGACTACAAGAAGTTCAACGTTGAGACGCTCTCCACGATCGCGAAACCCAAGGGTGTAGCGGACACACCCGCCGATCCGTCGGCGAAGCCGCAGTGAGGCTGGAGCTAAAGGCGATCACGCGTGGGAAAAGCGCTTGCCCGGGGAAGCGCATCACCGGTGACCTCCATATTTGCAACTTAAATTGCGGGGACGCGGCGGTCGAGGGTTTCGCGAACTTTCTGTACCAGTGTCTGAGGCGTGAAGGGTTTTTGGAGGAAGGAAAGGCCTGCTTCAAGCAGGCCGTCTTCGGCGATGACGTTGTTCGTGTAACCGGACATGTACAGCACGCGAATATGGGGATGACGCGAAGTGATGCGCTTGGCGAGCTCGCGCCCGCTGATGCCCGGCATCATGACGTCAGTTAAGAGCAAGTGAATCTGACCGCCATTGCTTCGCGCGTGACGCTCGGCGTCTTCCGGGTTTTGCGCGTCGATGACGGAGTATCCCCGATCGGCGAGCACGATGCGGGCGAGTTCGCGGACTTCAGGCTGGTCCTCGACGAGCAGGATAGTCTCACGCCCTTTGCGGGCCGCCGGTGCGGGAATTTCGATGCTCGACGATACCTCGGCGGGTTCATCCACGCGAGGCAGGTAGACTTTGAAAGTGGAGCCTTTTCCCGGCTCGCTGTTCGCCCAGATGTAGCCTCCACTCTGCTTGACGATGCCGTAAACCGTTGACAGACCGAGGCCGGTGCCACGGCCGCTTTCCTTAGTGGTGTAGAAAGGCTCGAAAATGTGTGCCACCGTGTCGGCGCTCATGCCCACTCCAGTGTCCGAGACGGTGAGCAGCACGTACGCCCCGGGCCGGATGGCCACGGTATCGCGGTAGCTGGCATCCAGATCGACATTATTCGTTTCAATCAGCAAGCGGCCGCCGTCCGGCATGGCATCGCGCGCATTGACCACCAAATTCATGATGACTTGCTCGATTTGGCCGGGGTCGGCTTTGATCGATCCGGTGTCTTTCCCTACCATCGTTTTCATCTCGATGTTGGCGCTCATGAGCCGCCGCAGGAGGTGGTCGAGATTCAACACAATGCCGTTGAGATCCAGGACTTTTGGCTTCAGCAGCTGTTTGCGTCCAAAGGCCAGTAACTGGCGAACGAGGGTGACCGCGCGGTCGGAGGCTTCCTCGATGTGCTGGATGTCGCTGCGGAGCTCCGGCTGATCCAGGCAGCGATTCAGGGCAAGTTCGATATACCCCTTGATGATGGTGAGAAGATTATTGAAATCGTGCGCGACGCCTCCGGCGAGGCGCCCAACGGCTTCCATCCTCCGGGCTTGCTGCAATTGATTCTCGAGCAGCTTGCGGTCGGTGATATCGAGGATGATTCCTTCCATCAGCGGATGCTTGTCGCTGCCGGGAACCAGAACGGCATTATCGCTTACCCAGATCACCTTGCCATCTTTCCGCGTGATGCGGTACTCGGCTTGAAAGCGCCGGGCCAAGACGCATGCTTCTTCGGCGGCATGAAGGATCGGATGGTCTTCCGCAGGCACACTCTGGATCCAAATACTTGGATCGGCGAGCCATTCGTCGGTGGTGTAGCCGAGAATCGCTTCAACCTGGGGGCTCACGTAGAGCCACTCGCCATGAATGCCGAGTTCGGCAATGTAGCTGACCGCCGCGACCTGCTCGACAAGCATGCGGTACTTGACTTCCGTTTCCTCGAGCGCGCGCTCAGCTTGGCGCCGCTCGGTAATGTCGCGGCTCACGCAAATAGTTCCGCCATCAGGCAGCGAGGTTATGGCCATTTCCATCGGAACCAGGGTTCCATCGTCGTGATGAGAGGTCACCGGTCCGAACCATTTGCCATGCCGTTCCAAACTATCTCGAATTTCTCCTTCGACGGGCACCACGTCCTTGGGATTTGCGATTTGCTGCCACAGTTTCCCCATTAGCGCCTCGGGACTCGCATGCCCGAGCATTCGCGCGTAGGCATGATTGGCGTAACTGTATTTGCCCGTAGCGTCGAGGATGGCCATGCCGTTGATGGCGGAATCCATGGCTAAGGTATTCCGCCGTGCGATGTCCGCGGCCTGCAATTGACGGTACTCGCTGAGGCCGAGGCGCGTGGCATAGCAAATGATGGAGATGCCCATGAGCGTGAGGCTGGTGAGGCGCCATTCCGAGCCAAGTTGCGCGACCAGGGCAAGAACAATTAATGGCGCGAGGGCGAGCATGACATTCTTTGCTGCCAGGCTGGCTAGGGTCTTCTTTGGAAATGCTGCGGCAGGCGCGACCTCTTCCGGTTCCTTCCAGCGTGCGGCCCAGATTGCACCCAAAAGGAAGGGGAAAGACCATCCGAGGTCGTACCAAGTCCCGGTGAGCGATTGTGCGTTCGCCTGGGGAGACTCCGCGATGCCCGAACCGATGGTGTAGACGAGCAGGAAAAGCGCCAGGCCTCCGTAGAGGGTGCGAATCCGCCGGGTATGTGCGATCGCTGCCTGGAGCGCGGCGATGGCAGTCAAAATCAAGTTGATAGCGACAAAAATCCAGGTCAGGACCAGTTCGTTGGCAAGCGGATGGGAACCTTGCAGGAGCTGCACGTAATAAAGGCCGAAAAAGACAGAAAAGAAAATGATGGCGATCTGCACGGCATCCAGCAGAGTTTCCATATCGAACTTCGAGGAGTCTTTTTCTTTGTCCAGGAAGAGCGCGATGGCGTAGAAAACGCCCTGCACGTCAAAAAGGATGCGAACAATGCTGAAACGGGGTGTCGGGGCGTGCAGCCAGTTCTCGTAATACATCCAGCCCAGGTTGGCTAGCCCCCAGGCGGCCATGCTGCAAGCAACGAGCAGCCAGAATGGACGGCTGAGGCCACGTCCGCGCTGACGGGCTCCAAGACACAGCGCCACCGCTACGCCGCAAGAACAGATTTGCAGGGCATTGGTGAGCAACGAACCGGCCGGAGAGGTACCCAGCGTCGGAATGACGGCGATACTGAGGGCGACAATAATGAATGCCAAGACGACTAACTTGCGGGGCATCCCAAGGTGCTCCTTCGAGGTCGGGGCGCAAATCGCTCCAAACTAATAGTTTAGTGAAGTTTTATGCGGGGAAAGGAAGAGTTACAAGGCGGAGTTCCACAAAGTGAAACGCCGCAGACCGAGGCCGGGAGCTTGCGCGCATCCAGTACGTTTATGCCGGTTTGCCAGAGGTGAGCTAGTTAGACCGCCGCTTACTTTCCCTCGAAGGGGTAGCGGTCCTGCGATTGGACGGCGGCGGCGACGCGGCGGCGCAACGCGATGGTGTCCACCGGCGCGCGCTTGGCGAAGCGCTTCAGCACGGCCATCTGCGTCGTGAGCATGTCGCCTTCATTGACGGCGGCGATGGCGCGCTTGGCTTCGTGCTCGACGCGCTCGGCGGCGTCACTGATGAAAATGCGCGCGGCGTCAATCATGGTCTGCGTGGAGGATTCGCCCCTGGCCGCGGCGGCTTTTTGTGCGCGAAGCAGGGTGGATTCCATGGCGTAAATTTCCATCACCACGTTTGAGAGCGCGCCGATCAGTTCCTGCTCGTCGGCCAGCTTTTCGCGGAACTTCTGGACCGCGCCTCCCGCAGCTTGCAGGAAGATTTTCTTGCAGTTCGCGACCACGCGGGCTTCATCGGCGAGCACGCCTTCCGGCGCTTCTTCGAATGAAGGCCCGGCGAGGATTTCATCCGCCAGCTTCATGGCGGCGGGAATCAGCGGGAGCTGCCCGCCCATGGCGCGCTTCATCAGCATCTGGATGATGAGCATACGGTTGATTTCGTTGGTGCCTTCGAAAATGCGGTTGACGCGGGAATCGCGGTAAGCGCGGCAAACGGGATACTCTTCATGGAAGCCGTAGCCGCCGAAAATCTGCACGCCTTCGTCCACCACGTAATCGAGCATTTCGCTGCCATACACTTTGGCGATGGAACTCTCGATGGCGTATTCCTCGAGGACCTTCATCGTATTTTGGATCTTGTCGCCGGAGCCGGAGGCTGCGGTCATCGCGGCTTCGATGTTGCCCGAAGACCGGTAGACCATCGATTCCACGGCGAAAATCTGTATGGCCATTTCCGCGAGCTTTTCTTTCATCATCCCGAAATCGCCGATCTGTTTTCCAAACGCTTTGCGTTCTTTGCAATACTTTGCGGACGTCATGAGCACGTGCTTTGAGCCGCCCACGCAGGACGCGCCAAGCGTGAAGCGGCCGGCATTCAAAATATTGAACGCCACGATGTGCCCGCGGCCGATTTCGTGGAGCATATTTTCTTTCGGTACTTTGCAGTTTTCCAGGAAAATCGGCGTGGTCGAGCTCCCGTGGATGCCCATCTTGTGTTCTTCGTTGCCGGGCTTGAATCCAGGGAAGGTGCGCTCGACGATGAACGCGGTGAACTTTTCGCCGTTGACCTTGGCGAAGACCACGTAGACATCCGCGAAGCCGCCGTTGGTGATCCACATCTTCTGGCCGTTGAGAATGTAATGAGTGCCTTCGGCATTGAGTTCGGCGCGCGTCAGCGAATTCTGCGCGTCGGAGCCCGCCTGCGGTTCGGAGAGGCAGTAGGCGCCAATCCACTCGCCGGTGGCCAGTTTCGGCAAATATTTTTTCTTTTGCTCTTCCGTGCCGAAATAAACGATGGGCAGCGTCCCGATACCCGCGTGCGCCCCGTGCGTCACGGCGAATCCGCCGTAAATGGAAAGCTTTTCCGTCAGCACCGTCGTGGCGATCTTGTCGAGACCCGCGCCGCCGTATTCCTCCGGCACTCCGCCGCCCATCAAGCCGACTTCTCCGCCCTTCTTCACCAGTTGCGGCATTAACCCGGCCTTCTTGTTCTCAAGGTCCTTGGCCAGGGGCAAGACTTCTTTCAACACAAATTCTTCCGCAGTCTGTCCGATCAGCTTTTGATCGTCGGTGAGGTCAGCGGGCGTGAACACATCGCTCGGCTGCGCCGTTTCGAGGAGAAAGCTGCCTCCTTTTGCTGCGGTCTTGATGAGAGTGGCGGTCGCCATTTAGGTCGCTCCTAGAGAGGGGAATGGCTGCAAATGCGATTCGGTCAAGCGCCTATCTAAGGCGGGTAGCTCCAACCGTATCATTTCATTTTACTCCGGCGAAGAGATGCAGTAAACAATGTTAAGTTGCAGGTGTCGGAAGAGTTTTTCGCACGTGCGATGCGTGACTCGTGCCCTCTGTCCCTGCTATCCTCTAGCCGCTTAATTCGCTTCAGAGGTGAATCTCATGCGTAACGCGCTTTCAGCGATTCTTTTGCTTACGATCGCCGCGGTTACTCCGGCGCAGCAAACTTCGACTGCTTCTCACTTCGACGGCAACTCGTGGTGGGCGCACGTCAAATTCCTGGCGGACGATTCTCTCGAAGGGCGCGACACCGGCAGCGAAGGGCTGCGCAAGGCGCAGGCCTATGCTGTCGAACAGCTTCAGAAAGCCGGGCTTGAGCCTGCGGGTGCCAACGGCTTTTACCAGCCCGTCCGTTTTACCCAATTCCAGGTTGACGAACCCAAATCCTCGCTCGCGCTCGTTTCGGGCGGCCAAACGATTCCACTTTCTTTCGAGGATGACGCTTTTATCAGTTCACGCTCGACGCGCGCTTCGGCCAACCTCTCCGCGCCAATGGTTTTCATCGGCTATGGCTTAAAAATTCCAGAACAAAATCTCGACGAACTTGCCGGCCTCGACCTCAAAGGAAAAATCGTGGTCTATCTCGCCGGCTCTCCCTCGGATATTCCCACTGCTCTGGCCTCGCATTATCAAACGGCCGGCGAGCGCTGGAAATTCCTGCGCGCGGCCGGCGTCATCGGCACGATTGGCATCGCCAATCCCGCTTCCATGGACATTCCCTGGTCCCGCATCTCCGCAAACCGCAATCACCCGTCCATGGACCTTGCCGATGCCGAGTTCTACGACACGCCCGGCCTGCAAATCGGCGTGGCGTTCAATCCTGCTTCTGCGGAAAAACTTTTCGCCGGCTCAGCGCACACGTTTGCCGAAATCGCCGCCTTGGGCAAAGACCGCAAACCCCTGCCGCACTTTGCCTTGGCGACCGCACTCAAAGCCAACGCGGTCATACAAACCACGACGCTCGAATCCGCCAACATCGTTGCCAAGCTTACCGGCTCCGATCCATCTCTCAAGAACGAATTTGTCGTGCTTTCCGCGCACATTGACCACGTGGGAATCGGCGCGCCCATCAACGGCGACAGCATCTATAACGGCGCCATGGACAATGGTTCCGGCAGCTCGCTGGTAATGGATATCGCCGCGAGCTTCAAAGCGCATCCGGAGAAAACGCGGCGCTCGATTCTCTTTCTGCTCGTGACTGCCGAAGAAAAGGGCCTGCTCGGCTCCAAATATTTCGCGGCTCATCCCACCGTCGCGCCGAAATCCATCGTCGCGGACGTCAACGTGGACATGTTTCTGCCCATCGTCCCGCTGAAAATTCTCAAGATTGGAGGCTTAGAGGAATCCGACCTCGGCACGCGCGCCGCAGCCATCGCGCAATCCATGGGCATCAAACCGATCCCCGATCCCGAACCGCTCCGCAACGCGTTCATTCGCAGCGATCAGTACAGCTTCATCAAGAAGGGCGTTCCGGCGGTCAAATGCGACGTCGGCTTCGACCTGGGCACGCCGGAACAGAAAATCTTCAAGGACTGGCTCACAAACCGTTACCACGCGCCATCCGACGACGTGAACCAACCCGTCGATCTTCCGGCCGCCGCAGGCTACGAGGAATTTACGCGCCGCCTGCTTCTCGACACGGCCAACACCACCGCGCGTCCGCGCTGGAAGCCGGACTCCTTCTTCCGCCGCTACGCCGCCGACTGACGGAGCGGTCCGCGAGCCCTCACGAGCTGGGCCGGCCAAGCCCGGCCCCTACTATTCAATCTCCGCGAGTCGGCGCCGCAAAAATCGACGTTCGATGCACTAAGCGCGGTGTGACACTCCGGGCAAAGCGTGGCGGACATTGTTGATTGTTCAACGAGTGTGAATTCTACGCCTGCATCGCTTGACCGCGAACGGCGATCGGCCGCACTTCAATCGATCCGTTCCGCGCCGAGGGGATCCGCGCGGCGATGGCGATGGCTTCGTCCAGGTCGGCGGCATTCACCAGGAAATAGCCGCCGAGTTGCTCTTTGGTTTCCGCAAAAGGGCCGTCGGTAACCACCCGCTTGCCGCCGCGCACGCGCACCGTCGTGGCCATCGTGGTCGCCGTAAGCTGGTTACCTCCCACGTATTTGCCCTTTCCCGTGAGCTCGTCTCGGAGCTTCCCGTATTCCTCGTACACCGGCGCCAGGTCCGCCGGAGCGCTCTTCACCCACTCCGCCTCATTGTGATAAATCAGCAGCAGATATTGCATGGTCTTGCCTCCTGCAGGTTAGTCGAACGGGGATGCCGGAAATCGACAATACTATTCGGCCTGCCCGGCCGCTTTTTGCTTCAAAAACGTCCCTTTGTCCAATTCGCTGAACGCCTGTCGCAGCTGTTCCTGTGTGTTCATTACGATCGGCCCGTACCACGCCACGGGTTCCTCCAGCGGTTTGCCCGAAACCAGCAAAAATCGTATCCCCTCGTCGCCTGCCTGCACCATCAACTCATCTCCGCGGTCGAACAGCACCAGAGAACGATTGTCCGCCTCCGCCGGCGGCTTGATATCCGCCCAGCTCACTGGCTCCGTCGGCACTGAAAGAGGCTCCGAAGCGTTGCAGAACTTTCCGCCTCCGCCAAAGACATACGCAAACGCATGCCGGGTAACCCCCACCGGCAGCGTCTTCCTCCGGCCCGGCGGCACAGACACATCCAGATAAATAGGATCGGCGGCGATGCCGTCCACAGGCCCTGACTTTCCCCAGAAATTTCCGCATACCACGCGCACGTGCGTCCCATCATCGTCTTTGATCTCCGGGATATCCAGCGCTTTCACCTCTTGGTAGCGCGGCGCGGTCATCTTCAGCGAAGCTGGCAGGTTCGCCCACAATTGAAAGCCGTGCATGCGGCCGGCGTGGTCGCCTTTGGGCATCTCCTGGTGAATGATGCCGCTGCCCGCCGTCATCCACTGAACGTCTCCTGCGGCAATCGCCCCGTGGTTTCCCATGCTGTCGCCATGCTCCACTGTTCCCGCGAGCACATACGTAATCGTCTCGATGCCGCGGTGCGGATGCCACGGAAACCCCGCCAGATAATCCTCCGGCACGTCGTTGCGAAAATCATCCAGCAGCAGGAACGGATCAAAATCCGTCGTGTTGCCGAAACCAAACGCTCGCCGCAGGTGCACTCCCGCGCCTTCCGTCGTCGGCTTTGACTTGATGAGCCTCTTCACCGGTCGTATAGACATAACCGCCTCCTTCCCCGAAACTCCTCTGGTTGGATGCTCCGCGGTCGAGCTTGGGTCACCACGAAGTGACAGCACCACCTTCGGCCTTGCCGCGCGAAAGCCGTGTAATGGCAAGCAGCCCGCCAAGGTAACACGCGCATGCCAATAGCAGAACCATTCGAAATCCGATCATCATGCCGAGCATGAGCGCCAGGACCGTTCCAATTACTGTGAAGAATCCGTTGACGCCCCAGGCCCACGATCCTAAAGCGGACGACCGCTCCATGGCCAGTCGCAATCCGAGAGGGAAAGGCATGCCCAAGACGAACCCCAGAGGAGCAACCAGCAGCAGCGCAATGGTGATCCGGAAGGGCAGGCCGAAGCCCAAACAAACACGGAACACTAGCGGAGTTATGACGGCCATTGCGAGCACGACAATAACTGCACTGAGCAGAGCGCCTTTGAGCGTGCGATTGGATTCCACGTTCCATTTGCCAGCAGCATAGGAGCCCACGCCCGTGAAAATCAACAATCCTGCCAAGACCACAGCGTACGTATAGATTGGCTGTCCCAGAAACAAGAGGAAACGCTGCAGCAGGGCAATCTCGACCATGATGAAGCCCAGACCGAGAGCAGCGAAATATCCGAGCCAGCCCCATGGTCTTTCCGCCCGAAGGCTCCCGCGGTCCAGCAATGCCAGCGGCAAGAGTATGCAAAGGCCCGCCACCACCGTCGACTGCACCAGAAGTATGAGCAACGTAACTTCGGCAATGGGACGGTCTTCGAGCGCCAGCCTGGCGCCCATCGGCTGCTTCTGTGAGAACAGATCGACAACCGTGTTCCAGCGGAGTCTGGACCAGCGCGTATGCTGATTGAAGAACGGCTTGTCATCGGTTGCGGCTGCCAGTTGCGAATCGGTAGTTCTAAACACGGCCTCAATATCCGGCGCCTCAACAATCTGCGCGTAGAGGCTGCCAGCATGTTTCTCATCCGGGGCATACAGAATCTTTAAGCCGGAGGCGTCTCCATTGGAAGCAGCATCGGCGGTCAGGATTCTGCGAATTTCTCCTAATTCCTCGGGGCGAAATTCGCTCTTTTTGAGCAGGAAGCCTGCCTCGAAAGACAAGCGGCCCGGCATCTGCAACGCGAATCCTGTAC
>Ga0207061_1231_pt1 | contig 11615 bp, 8 predicted proteins | sample Alteio_BWMinCont_31_FD_153275 | JGI IMG/M metagenome (GOLD analysis project Ga0207061, IMG submission 153275) | Enriched cells from forest soil in Barre Woods Harvard Forest LTER site, Petersham, Massachusetts, United States -... | ecosystem: Environmental > Terrestrial > Soil > Temperate forest >... | reverse complement strand
GATTATTGTCAATTTGTGAGCAAGAAGGGTATTCCGCAGATGGTATAATTATGGAAATGTGGGAACAATTCAAAAATTATAACCTTGCACCCTTTAGTATGCAGGATAAGGTATGCCCTATAGCTTTCAATGCTTATTCTTGTTTACGTCGTTGGGCTGATGATTTACAGAATCCTAGTGCTAAAGAACATGTTAACTCAATTCTTGATGCAGCTATTAGCATGGAGCTTGATACCAGAAAATTGGTTAAAAAATTATCCCAGTCTAAAGATCCGATTGGTGAATATATTAGTAATAAAATTACTTGTCTTAGTATGGATGACTTCCTAAATGAATTAGAAAGTCCAGAAGAAGATGATTATGCAGTTCAATACTACATCGCTAGAATGATTGGAAGTGCTAATCGAAAGAATAGCGATAGCGTGGAGGCTATTATATTCGGGTTGAGAAATTGTAAGCATGAAAATGTTAGAGATTATGTTAACAAAAGAGTTAATTGTAATACTGAAGGCGTTTGTACAGTCGATCTTAACGGCTTCTTGACTGAGTTAAAAGAATTCCAAACTAACAAACAAATTAGAAATTTTATTAGAGAAAAGATTGATGTTAAAAATGCAATGGAATTGCAAATTAAGAGCTTAATGGCTTTAATGTTAGTAGACACTGGTGTGCTTGAGTTAAATTCGCCAGAAATTAAAGAAAACTTTAAGAAAATTTTAGATGGTGAATCTGTTGCAGCCGAGATAACACCTGATCTAGAACTAAATGGTAATCGCAACAGCATCTTGACATCTTTCGAACTTTTACGAAAGGGACCGCCTGACGTACCACCTCTTATTACAACATCAAATTCTCCTAGTGATGATTCCGATGCTAGTAGTAGTCCATCAAGCATGCGGAATTATGGACCTACAAGGAATACATATGTTTGATTGGCTTTTCCAGATAAACAATAATTTATTTTAAATAATTAGTTAAACAACTTGTCATTTTTATTAGGAGTGGCTACACTTGTGTTAGGAGGACAACCAACTATGAATACAAGTATATCCTGTGAAGCCATTAACCGGCAATGTTGCTGCTTTAACATGCGCAAAGTCACTCGCGCTGTGACGCAGTATTATGATCGCTTCCTTGAACCAGCCGGAATTCGTGCCACACAGTTTACTTTATTAGCGGCGCTGTTCTCGACGCGTGGTAAGACCTTGACCGAGATCGCCGAGAGTTTGGTGATGGATCGCACCACGTTAACAAGAAACCTCAAGCCTTTAGAAAAAATGGGCTTAATTGCAACAGTGCAGACCTTGGATAAACGTTCTAAGGCATATGTACTAACTCCAGCAGGCGAACAAATTGTAGAACGTTGTGTGCCTTTATGGCAACAGGCTCAAAATAGCGTAGTTAACTCTTTGGGCGATGAGACATATCAGGATATTATTAGTAAATTATCAAGAATGTTGAGCATAACAAGTAATAGTAAAGACAAAAAGTAATTACAATTTACAGCGCAGCGCATTTCTAAATGTCGCTGTGCCGTTTCTCCCGAAAGCGATAGCGGTGCGGTTGCCTATGCTTCCAGCAGATATTATTTTTTGATCACGATTTTTATTTCTAAAAGTTACCAAAATTTGATTATCTTGTTGCACAATTTTAAATTGCTTGTCCTTAGATGCAATAATGGGAGTGGTAGTATAAGTTGTAGCTAGTGTTGTATTGTCGCATTTAACCGAATGCACAAAGCCAGCTGCGTTTTTTTGTTGCGCATCTATTGTCACCGTACAAACCCCAGAGCTGTTATCAATAAATTTTACAAACATAGCCCCATCTTTGCTTTTGGCGGTAAACTGGACACACAAACTCGGTGGCGCTAATGCTAACCATCTGTTAATAGGTACAACTCCACTAAATATGTCTGGATTGTTATTCTTGGGACAGGCCATGTCCGCAGTGATCACACTCATGGTTCCTGAGAATTTAGAACCAGGTGGTACTGTAATACTAATAGTATTATTTTTTAGGGTGAATTTCGTTTGTGCTGGTGTATATTGTGGAAAATAGAAGCGTTGAATTAGACCCCGCGCAGCTTCAAAAGGTGAAGAATACGAGGTGCCGCATGAATTACTCACCATTCCAGTTAAAGGGTTTCTAAGTGGCATGCAACCAAGTAAATATACGTCTACACACTCACCGTAATTTGTGAAGACAGCCGGGCCTTGGCCCGTTGTGGCACCAATCGACTCAGCAACTGTGCATCCTAAGCTTGCTGGACTAAAATTATTAGCATCTTGTTCAAAATTCCCAGCTGCAGTAACTACTCTAATATCTGATTTAACTGCATTTTCGAAAATAGAATTCAAAATTTCGCTACGCGGTCCGGTACTTGAAATGTTTATCGTCATCCGCCTATTTTTGCCGGCGCTCTGTTTATATTTTATAGCTGCATTTGTGGCTTCATTAAGAGTACTTAACACAGAATTTCCCAAACAATCGGCAGAAACTGCATTTAAGAAATTTATATCACCGCCGTTAATTACGTTTGCAATGACTTCTGCAACTTTAGTTTCATGTGGATTGCATGGTGCCATGTTATAAGGATCATAGATTGTACTCAGCGTATAACCCATCAAAGCAGGTTGGGATGGGTAAATCTTAGTTCCCATAATTACAATATCCTCACCATAGATTGGAACCTTGCAATTAGGTATTACTGTTAAAATTTGTGTATTGTTTGCTGCCACATCAGCTGCATTGTAAACGTAATCTGGTTCGATTATGCCTTTATATGGTTGTAATAGTTCCGCTATCGTATTAGCCTCAGTTGTAGTTAACGAGACGGTAGTGAAATTTTTTGATATTTCATATAGGTTAATATTCTTAAACTTTAATTCTTGCGGTATATCTTTTAGAATTGTTGCTAAATCCTGATCGTCTGGGAATAAGATATTATAATTACTACGAGGTTCGCTTTTTGCTAGTGATTGGTCAGCTACAACAAATAACCCAGCTATAAATTTTGCAAATGTACTTATCTTCATTACTGCATCTCCCGCTGGGCAGAATAATTATTATTATGTTTGAAGGATAGCATATGTAAAGTTTGCAACTTAACGAAATTACTGTAACTACTTCCAGTTATTGATGATTTTGTGCCATAATAATCTCAGTTATTATTAATCACTTACAGTTACAAAGAGGAATCCGCAATGGATGAGCATAAACAAAAGGCACTCAGCGCAGCATTAACACAAATCGAACGTCAATTTGGTAAAGGGTCCATTATGCGTATGGGCGACAACACCGTACCTGATATTGAAGCTATATCTACTGGTTCTTTGGGTTTAGACATTGCTTTAGGAATCGGTGGTTTTCCTAAAGGACGAGTAGTAGAAATTTATGGTCCAGAGTCGTCTGGTAAAACTACTTTAACTTTGCAGGTAGTTGCAGAATGTCAAAAGGCCGGTGGTACTGCAGCATTCGTAGATGCTGAGCATGCTTTAGATTTAAGTTATGCGGCAAAACTTGGTGTTAATATTGACGCGCTTTTAGTATCTCAACCCGATACTGGCGAACAAGCATTAGAAATTACCGATATGTTAGTACGTTCTGCTGCCGTTGATGTGATAATTATCGATTCAGTTGCCGCATTAACGCCTAAGGCTGAAATTGAAGGGGAAATGGGCGATCACCATATGGGATTGCAAGCGCGCCTGATGTCACAAGCATTACGTAAGTTAACTGCTAATATTAAACGTTCTAATACATTGGTAATTTTTATTAACCAAATTCGTATGAAAATTGGTGTTATGTTTGGCAGCCCAGAAACCACAACCGGTGGTAATGCATTGAAATTCTATGCCTCGGTACGTTTAGACATTCGTCGCACCGGTGCTATTAAGAAGGGTGAAGAGGTTATAGGCAGCGAAACGCGTGTTAAGGTTGTAAAAAACAAAGTAGCGCCGCCGTTTAAGCAAACAGACTTTGAAATTTTATATGGCGAAGGTATTAGCCGTCTGGGCGAGGTCATAGATCTAGGCGTCACTTGTAATTTCGTTGATAAAGCAGGCTCCTGGTATAGCTACAACGGTACCAAGATAGGGCAAGGCAAAGACAATGCCAGGGAGTATTTGAAGGAGCATCCACAGATTGCTGCTGAAATCGAGGGCAAGATTAGGGCGCAATTACTGTTACCACGTAACAAAATTAAAGAGCAACAACTTGAACAGCCAGATCAACTTGAAGAAATTATAGAGCAGTTCGAAGAGCTAGATGCTTAGCAGCGTTGTTGCTCAGGCTGGGGTTTGGTTTAATGATCTAAAATTTAAAATAAATAATTTTGACATTAAACCAGCCAAGCCTATTATCGGGGAATTATTGGATCAAGCTATGCAAGCCAGCGATGCCGGTAATTTTGCGTTGGCTGAAAAGATCCTGCAAAGAATTTTAATACTTAATCGAGATAACATTGGCGCATTAACGGCCTTAAGCGAAGTATATTTAGAGTTAGGCAGCATATCTAGAGCTGTTCGTATGCTTAAAAGAGCTATTAGGCTGAGCCCCAACGAACCGAGTTTATACCGTTTATTAAGCGATATTTATTTTTTCAAGGGTAGGTATAGGGCAAGTGCTCGCGCCATGCAACAGATATTGCAGCTATGCCCAGATGAAGTGCAATTAGAGCATGCAATAGATGGCAGGTTAGGTAATACTACACCTAGAGCTCCTGGGCAGTATATAATTGGCTTGTTCGATGAATACGCTGCAATATTTGAAGACAATCTTGTGGGTGTTTTAGGGTATAAAGCCCACACCGAGCTAGTCAATTATTTAAATAAAAAGGTCAGAATGTCTGAACCCATAGGTGTAGCATTAGACTTGGGTTGCGGCACCGGTTTGTTAGGACAAGCGCTGGCAGATCAGTTTAAGATTAGTACATTGGTGGGGGTGGATTTATCTACCAATATGCTAGAACACAGCCGCGCGAAGAATATTTACCAAGAATTGCATAATGTAGATTTGATCGCATATATGCAACAAACAACTACCAATTTTGACTTGATTGCGAGTACCGATGTATTAATCTACATTGGGGATTTAGATCCGGTACTTGCAGGATGTTATCGTTGTTTGCAGCCCGGCGGCTACCTGTGCTTTAGCGTTGAAAGTATGTTTTGGGGTGATTATAAGCTAACTGCCTCTGGTCGTTATAAGCATTCATTAAGCTATATAAAATCTCTATACAAAAAGTATCATTTTAGTAAAATGTACAGCCAAGCCATTGATTTGCGCAAAGAATCTGGCAATATGGTCAAAGGATACTTAGTTTTATTACAAAAATAGGGTTTGTTAGATGAATACCGCAGAATTGCGAGCCGCATTTTTAGATTTTTTTGGTTCCAAACATCACACTGTTGTTCCAAGCTCTTCATTAGTGCCAGGGAACGATCCGACGCTATTATTTACTAACGCCGGTATGGTGCAGTTTAAAGATTTATTTTTAGGTTTGGAAACTCGAGATTATACACGTGCAACAAGTAGCCAGCGTTGTGTTAGAGCCGGCGGCAAGCATAATGATTTAGAAAACGTGGGTTTTACGGCGCGGCACCATACATTTTTTGAAATGTTAGGCAATTTTAGTTTTGGGGATTATTTTAAGCGTGATGCTATTAAATATGCCTGGGAGTTTGTTACCCAAGTGCTTAAGTTACCTCCTGAACGTTTGTGGGTTACTGTTTTTCAGGACGATGACGAGGCGGCTAATATTTGGATAAACGAGATTGGAGTCGATCCAAATCGTCTATCGCGTTGTGGTGAAAAAGATAATTTTTGGGCCATGGGCGATACTGGTCCCTGTGGTCCATGTACGGAAATATTTTATGATCATGGCCCAGAAATCCCTGGTGGCCCGCCGGGATCACCAGATGCAGATGGCGATCGCTATATTGAAATTTGGAACTTAGTTTTCATGCAATATAATCGCGATGTCAACGGTACATTAACTAAATTACCTAAGCCATCTGTAGATACAGGAATGGGGTTGGAGCGCGTTGCAGCCATTATGCAAGGTGTACATAACAACTACGATATAGATTTATTTAAAAACATCATTACAAAAACTGCAATGATGTTCGAAATTTCCGACACCAATAATAAGTCGTTGCGCGTTATTGCCGATCATTTGCGTGCCTGTGCGTTTTTAATTGCCGATGGCGTAGTTCCTAGCAATGAAGGGCGTGGTTATGTACTGCGGCGCATTATGCGAAGAGCGATTCGCCATGGTCACAAATTGGGCATAAATCAAACATTTTTCTACAAGCTCGTGCCTTTATTAGTAAAAGAGATGGGGGTGGCGTTTCCAGAGTTGGTACGTGAGCAAAAAAATATTGAGCGCATCTTTAAACAAGAAGAGCAGCAGTTCGAGAAGACTTTGGATTTAGGTTTAAAGATTTTAGAGCAGGCCATTAATAATATAGATGGCACAGTTATCCCTGGCGATACTGTCTTCATGCTGTACGATACTTATGGTTTCCCGGTAGACTTAACTGCTGATATAGCACGTGAGCATAATCTGACTTTAGATATTGTTGGCTTTGATAAAGCTATGGCACAGCAGAAAGCTCGCGCGCGTAGCGCAAGTCAGTTTAATGCGAAGCAACAAGGTCTTGTTACAACCACAACCACCGAGTTTACGGGTTACGAAAAATTATCTGACACTGCCAAAATTATAGAAATATTTAAAGATGGTGTGGCTGTTACGCAATTGTTGCCGCATGAAGTTGGTTTCATAATCTTAGATCGGACGCCGTTTTATGCAGAATCAGGTGGTCAGGTAGGCGATATCGGTACGATTGAGAATAAACACGGTACAGAATTTTTGGTGTTAGATACGGTTAAATTCTCTGCAGCGCACGCACATTATGGTGAGAACCTAGGTGTTACTATTAATATGGGCGATTCCGTTACTGCGGCCGTAGTTGCAGATAGACGTATGAAAATTAAAGCCAACCATTCTGCGACGCATCTATTACACGCAGCATTGCGCAAGATCTTAGGCCCGCATGTGCAGCAAAAGGGGTCGGTAGTAGACCCTGAACGATTACGTTTTGATTTTTCACATTCGTTGCCGTTGACTGCGCAGCAGATTATTGCGATTGAAAATCTAGTAAACGAAAAAATTCAAGAAAATCTTGCTGCCGACATTAAAGTTATGTCTACTAAAGAAGCAATGGAAAGTGGTGCTATGGCTTTATTTGGCGAGAAATACGGCGATAAAGTGCGTGTTTTAACTATGGGCGATGGATTTTCTGTTGAACTATGCGGCGGTACGCATACGGGACGTACTGGTGATATCGGCTTGTTCAAGATCACAAGTGAAGCTGGTATTGCTGCTGGAGTGCGTCGTATCGAGGCTATAACGGGCATGACTGCGGTAGCATGGGTGCAAGAGCAAGCAGCATTCATACAGCGCATCGCTGAAACTATTAAGACCTCCCCAGCTGAGATAGAGCATCGCCTGGAGCAGTTGAATACTAAAATTAAAACTTTAGAAAAACAAACCACGAAACTTCAAGCAGATCTTGCTGGCGGCAGTGGCGCTAAAGATTTACTAAGTGAAGCGCGCGAAATTGAAGGCATTAAGGTTATGTCTGCGGTGTTACCTGCAGGTGATGCTAAATCATTACGCGACGCAGTAGATAGATTTAAACAGAAACTGGGTAGCTCGGTGGTTGTTTTAGGCGTGAGTGAAGACAATAAAGTCAGTCTAGTTGCGGGTGTGAGTAAAGATTGTGTTAATAAGATCCATGCAGGAGAACTTATTAATAGTGTCGCGTTACAGGTTGGCGGCAAAGGTGGCGGTAGAGCAGACATGGCGCAAGCAGGTGGTGATCAACCTGAAAATTTAGCCGTGGCATTAAACTCGGTATATGCATGGGTAGAGAGCAAATTAAAACAATAGTACAAAAATTTGGCGGTAGCTCGGTAGGAGATCTAGATAAAATTAGATTTGTTGCTGATAAAATCAAAAAAAGTCACGATGCTGGTGTGCGTGTTGTGGTTGTGGTTTCAGCTATGCAAGGCGAAACCGACCGTTTGGTAGCAATGGCGCATAAGTTATCTGTAATACCAGAGCCACGCGAATTAGATGTCTTGTTAGCAACGGGAGAACAAGTAACTATAGCTTTATTGAGCATTGCATTAATGGAGTTAGGTTGTACAGCACGTTCTTACATTGGTAGCCAGGTTAAGATCATAACCGATAGCGCTCACAATAAAGCGCGCATCGTAAAAATCGACCATGAGAAAATCAATGCCGATCTTGAAGCCGGCAGCATTGTTGTTATAGCTGGGTTTCAAGGTGTAGATGAGCATGGTAACGTTACAACCTTAGGGCGTGGCGGTTCAGATACAACTGCAGTTGCAATTGCTGCGGCTTTAAAAGCAGATGAGTGCCAGATCTACACCGATGTTGATGGGGTGTACACTGCAGATCCACGTCTGGTTCCAAACGCTAGACGTATGGAGCGGATCACCTTTGAGGAAATGTTGGAACTAGCGAGTTTAGGTGCCAAAGTGTTACAAATCAGAGCTGTAGAGTTAGCAGGGCGTTATAGCGTACCGTTAAGAGTGTTATCGACATTTCAGCCCGGGGCCGGGACATTAATTTCATACGAGGATAAGGCTATGGAGCAACATGAAATAGCGGGCGTTGCATATAACAAGCACGAAGCAAGAATTATGTTACGCGGGGTATCGGATCAACCTGGTTTTATAAGTAAGATATTAGAGCCAATTAGTGACGCTCATATCGAGGTCGACATGATCGTACAAAATGTTGCTATAAATGGTTTAACGGATTTTACCTTCACTGTTCACAGACGCGATTTTGCCAAGACCATGAGCATTATTAATCCATTGGCAGATGCATTGAATGTTGCCGAAGTTTTGGTAGACGACAAAATTGCTAAGCTGTCCTTGGTCGGGGTCGGGATGCGTTCTCATGCCGGCGTCGCAACTAAAATGTTCAAAGCCTTGGGTGATATTGGCGTGAATATACAACTAATTTCCACCTCAGAAATTAAAGTATCTGTAATTTTGGACGAAAAATATATAGAGTTAGGTGTTCGTACGCTGCATGAAGCATTCGGTTTGGATAAAGAACCTTTACAAGAGGATTGACATTGCAGCGATAAAAGTGTGGAATACTCACTCCTGACGGATTCTATACATATCTATGGTGGTAGTACACGGGTTCGACAAGGATTATAATTAAACAGCAGTAATGGAGATTGACGAATGCTTATTTTAACTAGAAGGGCCGGAGAGACCCTAATGATTGGGGACGATGTCAGTATAACGGTTCTAGGTGTGAAAGGGAATCAAGTACGGATTGGCGTTAACGCTCCTAAGACTGTCTCTGTCCACCGTGAAGAGATATACCAACGTATTCAACGCGAGAAGACCCAGCAGACCGGTGGCGACGTTGTATTAGACGACGAAGACAACCTTGGTAATCAAATGCCAGTTCAAAATGGCTTAGATAACGACCAACCAATTGGAGATCAACACTAGAGTTTCCAATTGCTCAGTGTTGTGGTACTATTACCAATCTTAATTTCGCGTCGCGGAGAGATGGCCGAGTGGCCGAAGGCGCTCCCCTGCTAAGGGAGTATGGGGCTATAAACTCCATCGAGGGTTCGAATCCCTCTCTCTCCGCCAAATTAAGAGCCTTACAAATAAAATCATAATTTTCTTATTGACACCATGCCAACTTTGACCCATAATCGTGCCTCATCACAGCGCGCCCGTAGCTCAGTTGGATAGAGTACCTGGCTACGAACCAGGCGGTCGGACGTTCGAATCGTTCCGGGCGCGCCATTTGAATCCCAAATAAAATTTCTTTTAAAACAATTTTAACTTTAGATCAAACGTCCGACTTGAACTGGGCGTCCTCACACACAGTAGCCGCTAATAGAGAAATTCTGGGACATATCAATCGGTATTTCAAGGAGTAGTTCTGGCATGTTAGATCAAGATATAACCCAAAAACATTATGTAACATTTGAGTCAATCAAGCGTGAAGATGGCAATGGCAATGAATATTGGAATGCTCGTGACCTAGCAAAAACAATTGGATATTCAGAGTACAGGCACTTTCTTCCCGTTATTAATCGCGCCAAAGAGGCATGCATCAATAGTGGTCAAAAGCCCGTAGACCATTTCGAGGAGATCCTCGATATGGTCAAAATAGGATCAGGTGCAACGAGGGAATTAGAGGATGTTCGTCTTTCTAGATATGCTTGTTATTTGATTGTACAAAACGCTGACCCATCTAAAGAAGTAGTGGCTCAGGGGCAAACCTATTTTGCAATCCAGACACGGCGCCAGGAGCTACAAGATCAACAAAAGTTTAATCAACTTTCTGAAGACCAAAGAAGACTTATATTGCGTAATGAACTGACAGAACACAATAAAACATTAACCGCTGCTGCAAAAGAGGCGGGGGTTACAACGCATTTGGATTATGCGGTTTTTCAAGATCATGGGTATAAGGGGCTTTATGGTGGGTTAGGGGCCAAAGATATACATTCTCGTAAAGAACTAAATAAAAGTCAGAAAATTTTAGACTATATGGGTAGTACGGAATTGGCGGCAAATTTATTTAGAGCGACTCAAGCCGAGGAAAAACTTAGGCGTGAAAATATTAGTGGCAAAGACAATGCTAATAGTGTTCACTATCAAGTTGGGCAAAAAGTTCGCAAAACAATTGGTGAATTAGGTGGAATAATGCCGGAAGATTTGCCAACACCCGCAACAAGCGTTAAGCAATTAGAAAGGAAGTCTACGAAAGAAATTACCGTTGACTAGATGTAGTAGAAACATTATTAAATCATGGTGCTGACCTAGGTCTTCGTAAATTCCATTAAATTTTAGCTTTATTTTTTGGCTGATTTTGGTCTGGTGAAATTTCACTTTTATATTCTTGCAAACTCGAAGACCTTTTTCTGAAAATCACAGGTTCAGATTGAATATTTTCTACGTTAAGTACGCATAATTTCTCGAATAATTGAAAAGACATGATCAAAGGATCTGGGCTGTTGTGTATCGTCAAGCGTTCATTGAGTACTGGTTGTGATAAATAATATTCTCTAATGACTGGCAGAATGGATAATGGTAGAAGAAATATACCAAATAAAATAATTAAAGACGGCTTCAACGGATCTTGATCGTATATGGCTAATGCGAGCAATGCAATACCTATTACATATCTAGCAGGGTAAATTGGCCCTACTATTTTTATGTGGTTATTAATACATAACAAATTAAACGCAGCGTTTAGATATAATGTTCTTGATTCAGGATAAAAAATTGCGCCTGAATGTTCGCTATTTTTAAACCAAGGATCTAGATAAATTATTTCTTTATTCTTTGTTTCTAATTTTAGAATAGAATGATCTAAATTTTTTAAGTTGATGATTGAAGCAGAGTGTAATAGATGGGCGCCAATATTGCTGGCAAAATATAACCCCACTGCGCATAGTTCCCCGCAATTTCCAATTTTAGACTTATAAGATTGGTGTATTGAATTAATAATTGTCAATAAATAAATTGTATCTTGT
>Ga0207061_1222_pt1 | contig 11798 bp, 15 predicted proteins | sample Alteio_BWMinCont_31_FD_153275 | JGI IMG/M metagenome (GOLD analysis project Ga0207061, IMG submission 153275) | Enriched cells from forest soil in Barre Woods Harvard Forest LTER site, Petersham, Massachusetts, United States -... | ecosystem: Environmental > Terrestrial > Soil > Temperate forest >... | reverse complement strand
AGCGCCCGATGGCGATAGACAACCGCACGCTCGGCAGGTTCCACTTGGACGGCATTCCGCCCGCGCCGCGCGGCGTTCCGCAGGTCGAGGTGACGTTCGACATAGACGCGAACGGCATGCTCCACGTTGCCGCAAAGGACAAGGCGAGCAACAAGGAGCAAAGCATCCGCATTACTTCCTCCAGCGGCTTGAGCAAGGACGAAGTCGAGAAGATGAAGCGCGACGCGCAGGAGCACGCCTCCGAAGACAAGAAGCGCAAGGAGGACATCGAGACGCGCAACCACGCCGATACGCTCGTGTTCCAGGCGAAGAAATTCACGACGGAATACGCCGAGAAACTTCCGGCGGACGTGAAAGCGAAGATTGACTCCGGCGTCTCCCGTTTGGAAGAGGCGATAAAGGCGGACAACGCGGCGGAGATGAAATCCGCGATGGAAGCGCTGAACCAGACGATGAGCGAAGCCGGTCAGAAAATGTACGAGGCGGCTTCCCAGCAAGCCCCGCCGAACGCGCAGGGCGCTCCGGGCGGCGGTCCCGCCAACGGCGCAGAGCCGGGCGACGGCGCTTCTTCCTCCTCAACCGACGGCAAGAAGGTAGAGGACGCAGACTACGAAGTGGTGAAGTAAACGAAGAGTGAAAAACGAATAGTGAATAGCGGCATGCTCGGAAGGGTGTGCCGCTATTTTTGTTAATATTAGATTTGACTTTTTCGTATATTTATACATAAAAAAACTCTCGAAGAGATTAGCCGCATTATTTAATACATCAATTTATTATTATGAAAAATATCTTTTGCAAATTTCTTATTCTCATTTTAGGAACTTTATGCTCTGAAGCGAATGCTCAGACACCATATCCTGAAACAGAATTCAATTGGAGACCTCCAGCAAATTTTCCCGAAACGTTTGACATTAACACTAGTACAACTCCTTACCCGGGATATACCCAACCACCACTCCTGAATCATATCTTCTATAACCCAAGCCTATTTTTTGCACCTAACCATGTACCATTCACGCACGATATTTTATTATACATTCGTGTCCATGAACATGGCCATGCCATTCTAAAAACACTCGACGAATCTACCTGCGATTGTTTTTCTGCTTCTCAGATCGCAATAACTGATCCTATGAGTATACCAGAAATCGAGAATTTTTTTATTAATAATTTTGGAAATCAACAAATTGACGTTTTACATGGCTCTGGAACAGCTATAGCGCAAAATATAAATTCATGTGCTAATCGTTCTCGTATAACAAATAATATAGCTCAGAAAATCATTGCTAACGACTACGCAGGTGCTTTTTCTTTGGTAGGCCCTTTTGCACCTGCTCAAATTCAGCCTGCCAGCATTCAGTCTGCTTGGGAAATGGTTTTGAATTCAGATGGACAAGTAATATCTACAAAAGTTCCAGCGGTTGTTTTAAAACAGGAAAATCGTTTGTATTCCTCTGGCTATGTTTTATGCATTATGGCTGATGGTAAGCATCGGGAGATAGAAGTGGATTTTGATCCAGATTCCCATGTTATAGGTCTTTTGATACTATAACTATCACGAAACACTGTGTCCTTACAGCGGTTGAATGATTACTTCTAAACTGTCATTTCCGCGCAGTGCCCGTCCTCGTGAAAACAAGCGCGCGCGATTTCTGTAGCGATGTTTCGCGGCTCATTCTCTCGGGTAAGCCGCTTTTTTTGTTTAACAAACAAAACAAATATTTATAAATGAACGATATCCCTTCTGAAAATTATAAAGTTCGTGTCGCAGCGCTTGATAATATCGTGAAAGATTGTATTTCTCTTTCTAATGCATGTGAAGGAATTAGGTCTCCCAAAGGCTCTCATTTCTTTGCATCCGTATTATTCACGTCACTATGTACCCGAGCTGTTAGCGTTGCTGTTATCGCACTGTATAGCCCTTGGTCAAAGAAACTGATTGAACATTGGGATTACGCATCTATAGCGTGCTTGACTCGGCCAATCCTAGAGGTTCGTTTAGCATTTTACTATCTGTGTACAGAAATGTGCTCTGAGGATGAATGGTATTTCAGATGGAATTTATTCAATATTAATGATTGTGCAAACCGCATTCATCTGAAAACGTTTTAAAATTTCAAGAGCAACTATTTGAATTACAGAATAGACTAAAAGGAAGTTCTATCTTCCAGCAAATCCCTGCAAACAAACAAAAGCAATTACTAAGTGGTAATAAGGCTTATATCGAACCTCTTGAGGACATTGCTGTCCGAGCAGGTATAGATTTGCACACGTTTCGCTGGCTCTATAAATTTTTATCTAACCATATACATAATTTACCAATGTCTTTTTATCGAATAGGGGAACAGGAGCGTGGTCGAGGGATATATAGTGATACAGAAGAAGGATATACTTCATTATGTTTATCATTTATTGTTTCAATGCTAGTCAAATCAAGAGATGAAATGAAAGAAAAGTTTAAGGGCTTAGTATCTTTCGTTTAATGTGTGTTTTCTTTCCCCTCAATACTAAGAAGGGAGGATAAAGGCCAGGTCGCATTACCCCAGTCCTAAATGCTCAGTCATTGCGAGGAGCCGAAGGCGACGAAGCAATCCTCCTGCTATACCATGAATGCAACGAAATTGCTCAATCAAATGACGGAAGGGAGATTGCTTCGCTTCGCTCGCAATGACATGCCCCAAAGGTATCGTACTCCTACAGTGTCATTCCCGCGCACGCGGGATCAGCCGAAGGACTGACCTGCCTATGGCGGGATACAGTTGTGCCTCTGCGACCCCCTATGGTCCCCCTTAGTAAGGGGGACAAAGAATGCAGATAAGAATGTTGATTGAGTATTCTTTCCCCTCCTTACTAAGGAGGGGATAAAGGGGAGGTCGCATTTATCCTGCTTCGATCACCCTAGCTTACCAATAATGCCCCGCTCCATGACTAATGAAAAAGGCTGCGCATTCTTGCGAATGCGCAGCCTTTTATCTTAAATGCAAATTGCAAAGCCGCCCGGAAATTTTTACAATCCCCGCGTAAATTTACCGGCTGGCGTGCTCGCTGCGTCCTCCCCCACCGTGGGAAGCTTGTCCATGAGAACTACCATGTGCCTGACCATGTGATGCTTGTGCATGGGGCACTTGCGCATGTCCTCCTTGACCGTGAGATGCTCCATGCGGTACTGCCGCTCCGCCGCCGCCGCGATGCCCGTCGCCATGATGACCGTTATTGCTATGCGCCCAATGTTCCCCCGGATGATACCAGTGCCCGCCGTGCCAGCGCGCGTGTTCGTATGGCGGTCTGTCCCAATGTGCGGGATACCATACATCATTGTCGTCATAATACCCGCCGAGCCATATATATTCAGGACCGGGTCTGCCCACATGGACGTTTAAACTTATCTGCGCTTTTGCCTCGCGCGCAGAACCGAAAACGAACATTGCCGCAAGCACAAACGCCAGCGACACAATAAAACTTCGCATTCTCAATTCCTCCATAGCTTGTTGGTTGCAGCCTCGGAAATTTTCCGAAGCCGTTCGAAATGCCACATCTGAAGGACGGAAAAAGGCGTAAAACGGAATCATTCCGGCTTCATGGAACGGAAAGTTATCGTTCAATCTATTACGGAACTATCACCCAAAGGGATGAAAGAAGGTGGATACCGGGTAGCGTTACAGTTTGAAATGTCATTCTGAGAGAGCGAAGCGAACGAAGAATCCATGTGCAATTTTTGTATAACAAGATGGATTCTTCGCTACGCTCAGAATGACAACGCCATCTTTTGTCAATTGTGAAACTGAATCATTACCTGTATTTAAAATGTATTGCGAATTGCGGTTATTTTTCGCAAATTCGGCTACACTGATGGAAAAAATTCGCATCGTCGTCGTCGAAGATAATCGCCTCCTCCGCGAAGGTATTGTTGCAATGTTGAACGAACATGTTGATTTCGACGTGGTTGACTCCTTTGGGGACACCGAAAAAATCACGTTGAAAATTCAGGAAAAGAAAGCCCATGTCCTCCTCTTAGATATCGGTTTGCGGAATCAAAACAGTCTCCGCATTGTGAAAACCGTGAAGAAAGATTTGCCGGATGTTAAGGTCATCGCAATGGATTTGGTGCCGATGCAAGAGGACATCTACGAATTTGTGCAGGCGGGAGTATCGGGATTTATCGTAAAGGAAGCGACCATAGCCAATTTTCTCAAAACCGTCCGGTCGGTCGCCGAAGGGACAAAGGTACTGCCTTCTTTTTTGACCGAATCGCTCTTTTCCCAAATTGTCACGCAGGCAATCAGCCGCGCCAAGGTACCGGCTCTTGTCGAAGAATCCATCAGGATGACGAAACGCGAGCGTCAGGTGATCATCGCGATTGCGGACGGCTTGGCGAACAAGGAGATTGCCCAAAAATTGAACCTCTCCACGTACACAGTCAAAAGCCACGTCCATAACATCCTTGAAAAACTCGCGATACGCAGCCGCATTCAAATCGCCAACTATGCCCACACGAACAAAGACTTCGCCGAAGTAATAGACAGTGTCTCTCTCCTCGGCGAGTAACACCTGCGGAACGAAGTAGTTCCTTTTTCATCCTCTTGCCCGATAGATTCACCACCTATCCTCCTTCTAATTTTGCAACGTATTTAAAAGGCGGCATTGCGTGAGCAAACCAATGCTTTAGAAGCCTGTTTTGTATGCAATCATTATTAGGATGTTTTAAAGATGAAATATGTTACAACGTGCAAATTTGGACGATGTGCGCGAATACTCGGTGCAAGTCTGATAGCGGCTATCGTGGTCCCTGTTATTGCGTTTTCTCAATCGCCTGCAACTGTAAACCTCAACTCGGCGGCAAATTTTACCATTCTAGCCGCGACAGCGATTACCAGTACAGGTGGCGGTACGATTGTCGGAAACATTGGTATCAATCCGCAGTCTGCCATCACCGGATTCCCGCCCGGAAAAGTTACCGGAACAATTTATAAGGCGGGACCAATCACGGCACAAGCGCAACTTGACCTGACAACGGCATATAATGACGCCATGGGGCGGACGACAAATGCAATCACTCTTTCCGGAAATATCGGCTCACAAACGCTTGTCCCGGGGCTGTATAAGTCAACGTCATCACTTTCGATTTCATCCGGGGATCTTACGCTCGACGCGAAGGGTGATGCCAATGCCGTCTGGATATTCCAGATCGCATCAACGTTGACGACAACGTCCGGACGCCAAGTTATCCTTGCGGGCGGGGCGCAGGCAAAGAATATTTTTTGGGCGGTCGGAACATCTGCTACTTTAGGAACGGGTTCAATTTTCTACGGGAACATTTTGGCGCACATCACAATCACGATGAACTCCACCGTGACGATGGTAGGAAGATCGCTGGCAAGCACGGGCGCGGTAACGGCAAACGGCAACGGAGAGACGAATCCGGATTTAGTGGCATCGAGTGAACCGGTTTTCAGCACTGCTTCGCGTAATATTACCGTTAACCCTGCACGTGTAGATTCAATCTCGTGGACGCTGATCACAATCTCCAATATCGGTACGGCGTCATTGGTTATCTCCGCCTCGACAAGCAGCAATAGTGTCTTTGCATCGCATCTTTCGGCAACAACGGTTGCGGCGGGAGATTCAATCACCGATTCGATCGAGTATCAACCAACGAAGATGGGAGCGGATTCAGGGAAGTTGGTTTTCACCAGCAACGCGGCAAGCTCGCCGGATACGATTGCCGTGAACAGTCAAGGTCTCGATGCTGTCCTCAGTACGCAATCGCGAAACGTGAATGTGGCTGGAGCGCATGTTGATTCGGTTATGTGGACTCTTATAACATTGACGAACACGGGTAATGATACGTTGCGCTTTGTATCGGATACAAGCACCAACTCGGTTTTCTCGTCTCATCTTTCGGCAATGCTGATTCCGCCGGGTGGTTCGATTATTGATTCGATCAAGTTTCTGCCGATGGCAATGGGAGCGGATTCGGGAAAATTAATTTACATCAGTAACGCGACAACCTCGCCAGACACAATCGCCGTGAATGGTAACGGCGTCAGTGGAGCTAAAGAGGCAATTCTCGCGACGGATTCACGCAATGTGAACTGCGGTACAACGCAGACGGACAAACCATTGTGGACGCTTATAAATCTCTCCAATATAGGCAACGATACACTGCGCGTCGCAACGGCGACAAGTAGCAGTTCCGTCTTTTCGTCGCATCTTTCGGCGATGGTGATTCCGCCGGGAGGCTGGATTGTGGATTCGATCAAGTTTCTTCCGACGGTGATAGGAGCGGATTCAGGGAAACTGATTTTTATCAGCAACGCGATAACTTCGCCCGATACGATTGTGGTGCATGGTAATGGCGTTGGTGATAGTAAAGAGGCAATTTTCGCGACTGATTCGCGTAACGTGAATTGTGGACCAACAAAGCAGGACAATCCGACATGGACGTTTATCACTATCTTCAACACAGGAAACGATACGCTGCGCTTCACAACGGCGATAAGTACTAACACAGTCTTCACTTCTCATCTTTCCGCTACACTTATTGCGCCTAATGCATCAATCATTGATTCAATTAAGTTTCTTCCAACGTCGGTTGGTGGGTATAAAGGGCTATTAATTTTTGGCAGTAACGCAATTACGTCCCCCGATACAATTGCCGTAACCGGCGTTGGGACAAGTGGCACGGCAGTCTATGAAAACACCTTGCCGGGACAGTACACGCTGGGCGAAATATATCCCAATCCCGTTTCAAGCGCGGCTCAGTTGCAAATAAAAATGCAGGATGGCGAACGACTATTGCATGCCGGGATGTATGATGCGCTCGGACACGAATTGCAGGATTGGACGGCACGCATATCGTCAAATGGATCGCTGAGTGTCGTCACAGGTTCGTATCCGAATGGCATATATTTTGTCCGTCTGCAGACATCGGTGAGAATGCAGGTATTACCGGTGGTGATAACTCATTAATAAACGAGTAATAAATGGATTGTTCACAATATTTTTTTAAGGAATGATGATGGGTCGTAAAGCGGTTGAAATAATAAATGTCGATGTCGCAAAATTGTTGAAACAGCTCAATGCGGCTTTTTCCGAAGAGTGGCTTGCATACTATCAATATTGGATAGGAGCCCGCGTGATGGAAGGTCCGATGCAAACGGAGATAGAGCAAGAATTATTGACGCATGCGACTCAGGAATTAGGGCATGCCACAATGCTTGTTAATCGCATAATCCAACTCGACGGCAATCCGATTTTATCGCCGAAAGAATGGGCGGAGCATGCACGGTGCGAGTATCAGGCGCCGAAAGACCGGTACATCGAAGTGATACTGGAGCAAAATCTTGAAGGCGAGCGGTGCGCAATCGAGCGGTACAAAGAGATCGCAGACTTTACCAGCGGGAAAGATTATGCAACCTATGAAATCGTCACAAAGATTTTACAGGAAGAAATAGAACACGAAGAAGATATTGAAAACTGGCTACGGGATATCCGCGTGATGAAAGAACACTTCAATAAACACCGCGATGAAAAGCGGAACCATAAAAAGAAAAAATAAAAAGTATACGATGGCAACCCAGAAGGTATAACGATGCGATGCAACTATAACAAATCAAACGGGACTCCATGCCGGCAGCCGCTCTTTGAATGCCGGGATTGCGGGAATGTCGGGTGCTACCCCGCCAACGACTGTTCATTCTCCCTGTTGAATGAGGGCGTGGAATGCAAAGGATGCGGAAGCATTGCGTTGGCACGTAAATTCTTCGGAAGTGCGAATATCAATGAAAATTTATTCGAGCGTCGCTTACATACAGTTCAAAAATGAAAAAATGAACCCAAAAAAATGGAACCAAAGATGAATGAGCTTTTGTTGTGCAGCATGAATAATAAAATTTTCAGTCAATTATCCTTTTTTAATAATCACATGACAAAATATATCAAAAAAACCGCAGGACTTTTCGTCCTATTCATCTCACTTTTCGCTTCATTGGGGGTTGCATACGGTGCAGATAATCTTCAGGATTATTTCAATTCCGTTTCAGTCAAAGTGAAGGCGACAGCCGATCCCGTGCAGAAACGCGAAATTCTCGACAAAGGATTTCAAACAGTTACAAATGCTCTCACCGTCGTCGAAAATCTGCCGGTAACGACGCAAAGCGATCGTGCCGGAATCGAACGGTATAAGGCGGTCGTTCAGGATAAGCAGGATGAACTGAACGGTAAGAATGGGTACGCGCGGGTATCCGATGGGCAGCTCAACGCGTTCTCGAATTATGTCGTGCAGAACATGGAACAGGCAGACGTTGTCATCACAATAAGCTTGGTGACATTGCTGTTGATTATTATTATCATCCTCCTCATTGTATGATATGCGTTCAATCGAAGGGGGAATCAACAATGTCATCCGTGCACCGGTCATATAATTTTATTCGCTGCAACAGTCAATTATTGACTAAAAATTCATCATTATATTCAACAATATGAAAGGTACGACAATGTCAGATCATAAAATGTCAGTTCATAAAATTTCAGGTTTAATCCTCGTGATTTTATCTGTTTCTTTTTTTTCCGGGAACGCGCAAGCGGCGGAAAAGATTCAGGGTTACTTCAATTCCGCGGCGCGCGAGGTGAAAGCGACAGCCGATCCCGTGCAAAAACGCGAAATTCTCAACAATGAATTCCAATCCGTCTCCAACGCGCTCAACGTCATTGAAAGCATGCCGCAGACATCGGCGAGCGATCGCGCGGGGCTTGAACGCTACCAATCCGCCATTAAGGATAATCAGAATGAACTCAATGGTACGAATGGCTATGCAAGCGTACCCGACGGGCAGCTGAATGCATTCTCGAATTATGTCGTGCAGAACATGGAACAGGCGGATGAAACGATCACGATCAGCGTTGTGACGTTGCTGCTGATTATCATCGTCGTCATTCTTATTGCGCGATAATAGCGCCGTCTGGAGTCTCCAATGCAAAAGCCGTGCAACAGTATACACGCGAATGTGGCATCCGGGAGTTTATTCATACCGATGCCGATAACAAAATGTATCAGGGGAGCCTGTTGTGTGGTTTTTGCATTGATTCTTTATCCATTCAGTTCCATTGCTCCCAGCGTGAATGGGAAAGCGCTGGAACCTGCCGCGCCGATTCGTTATTCTATCGTCAGCATCATTCACGGTGACGGCGAATACGCGTACCACGATTCCAGCGGCGATGAGCATGCCGCGGATGAGGATGCGCTCCTCAAAGCAAAAACCGTGGCAACACAGAACCCTAACGCGGAAGTATTCATTTTTCACGAAATTCCGCAAAAACATTTTCTGATCTTTTTTCCGCTTCGCGACGGCGAATTTTATTACTACCGTGGCGGACGGCTTATTGATTCGGAATCGTATAGGCGCTATCAGGACAGTTTTCGTTTTGCTCCCGAAATCGAGTTGTATGACCGATTCCATGTGGAAGAACAAGGCGGGTGCGTGCGGTTGTTTCTTTACTTCGGTCACGAGATACCCGAATTCGCCGGGTATGGCTACGACGAATCGCATCCCGAGCGGATATTCACTGTCAACGATCTTGCAGAAGGATTGAAGCACATTACACACGATTCAGCAAAGTTCGATCTCGTCGTGCTCGGCACATGCTATAATGGCACGCCCCGCACGATTGAATCGCTTGCGCCGTACGCGCAGTACATCGTTGCATCCCCGGAAAATCTGCACCTCTCGTATTTCGATCTCAGCCCGCTTGAACATTTGGAAACGAGTCTTCAATCGGGGGGCATAGCCGCATTTGCGAAAAATTTTGCCCAAAACGCCTTCGACAAACTTACAAAAGAAGTCGAGACAGCGATTACTGTTGCCGTATATGACGTGGACAAAACAAAACCATTTCTTCATTATGCCCGCAAGGACTATGAACGCACAATGACGACATTGGCAACATTTACGAACGTACAGCCGGAATCCATCGCACATTGTGATTGTGCTGAGAACACTGCGTATGGATTCAAAGGAATGAATGATGGCGTGGAAATATTTTACCGCGCGCCGCAGTTCGGTCGGGCAAAAAGCATTCAAAACCACTCCGGATGGGAATGCTGGAAAGATAAAGTGTGGCAAACCACAAACCGTCAATTATTGGAAAATGCCCAGAAATAAATTCGCCGTCGGGTGCAGAATGCAATCGCCTTCGTGGAATAGTACCCACCGCAGCAAGGCACAGATAAATACAGAGAATAAAATAGTCGCATTCGCCGAGAATTTTTCTGTTTTTTATGCTGCGATGTCGGCATGGTCAGTCTGCAAGAATGCAGTGCGCTTTTTTTCGTCCTCAAAGTCATTCCTTACATTCAAATTGCGGGCAGCGAACCGGCGTGAGAATAGGTCAATAATTATCATCACTATCGTTCCGTTTATTGGAGCAATGACTGAGCTACAAAACGGAAATTACTATGGTTTTGTGATGCTGTTCCGTTTGGCAGTCGCCGGAGCAAGATACGCGAATACGAGATATTTGAGGGGATAAAGAAAAAGGATCTAGTTCTTTTTTCATCCCTTTGGACTATTTCTTTCAATTTATATTCACTTTAATTTTACAGAAGAAAATCAAGACTTATTTATTCGTAATACATAGTGTATTGGAATAAATTTTTCATTTTTAAGGAGACAGAAGAATGAATTGGGACCAAATATCAGGCAATTGGAAGCAAATCGAAGGTGCAGTCAGGGAAAATTGGGGAAAGTTTACAGATGATGATATCGCCGTCATCAAGGGAAAGCACGAGCAGCTTGTCGGCGTGATACAGGAAAAATACGGCATATCAAAAGAAGAAGCGCAAAAACAAGCGGATAGTTTTCAGAATACTTTGAAAAAACTATTTAATAAGAAAGATTTAAACAATTGACATTATGAGAATGAAAAAATTTTACCTCGCCGTTCTTTTGATTATTGCAGCATGTACTTTTTCATCGTCTGTCTACAGTCAATCGACGAGCGAAAAAGCCAGAGAAAATACCCGCAAAACGTATGACAATGCCAAAGCAGGAACCAAGAAAGCATGGAAGGGCACAAAAAAGGAAACGAAAAAGATAGTGAAAGGGACTAGTACTTCGGCAGGCGTTACTCGCCGAGGAGCGAGATACTGTCGATTACTTCAGCGAAGTCTTTGTTTGTGCGTGCATAATTGGCGATTTGGACACGGCTGCGTATCGCGAGCTTTTCAAGGATGTTGTGGACGTGGCTTTTGACGGTAAAGGTTGAGAGTCCCAATTCCCCGGCAATTTCTTTATTCCCCAAGCAGTCCGCAATCAACATAATCACCTGCCGCTCGCGTTTCGTCATCCTGATGGATTTTTCCACGATGGATGGTGTTTTGGCGCGGCTGATTGCCTGCGAAACAATTTGGGAAAAGAGCGATTCCGTCAAAAAGGAAGGCAGCACCTTTGTCCCTTCAGCGACCGAATGAACGGTTTTGAGAAAATTGGGGGTGCTCGCATCTTTCACGATAAATCCCGATACTCCCGCCTGCACAAATTCGTAGATATCCTCTTGCATCGGAACCAAATCCATCGCGATGATATTGACATCAGGCAAATTTTTCTTCACGGCTTTCACAATCCGAAGACTATTTTGATTCCGCAAGCCAATGTCTACGAGAAGCACATGTGGTTTCGCTTCCCGAATCTTCATCGTTATTTTATCGTTGTCTCCGAAAGAATCAACCACGCTGAAATCAAAACGTTCTTTCAACATCGTGACAATGCCCTCGCGCAGAAGGCGATTATCTTCAATGACGA
>Ga0207061_1202_pt2 | contig 11798 bp, 9 predicted proteins | sample Alteio_BWMinCont_31_FD_153275 | JGI IMG/M metagenome (GOLD analysis project Ga0207061, IMG submission 153275) | Enriched cells from forest soil in Barre Woods Harvard Forest LTER site, Petersham, Massachusetts, United States -... | ecosystem: Environmental > Terrestrial > Soil > Temperate forest >... | reverse complement strand
GAAATGGAAGCCTCAGCCCTATTTGCCGTTGCACAATATAGAAACGTCGAAATGGGGGCGATGTTCACAATAAGCGATTCCTTAGCAGACCTGAAATGGTCGCCGCATTTTCATCATGAGAGAACTAAAGCGGGATTGGAGACTCTCTACAAGGCGGCGGTGGGAGCGCTGTTCAACAATAAAAAATAATCACGCCGCTTCTACGTATTGCGCGGATTTCATCAACCGGCGTTTAGGATGCGTGAATCGAAAGCGAAACAGATATAGCAAGTGCTCGAAACCCGTGACAAATATCTGCTGTTTGCTTTGATTCAAGATTCTATCATGATATGGGATATGAATTTCAGCAAACCGGATGTCAGGATCGACAAGAGCGACCAGTTTCAGTTCCAAACTAAAATTCCAACCTCCTTCTTCAAACTTGCAATGTGCAAATTTATCACGTCGCATAATCATCATCCCGCTCAAGCAATCCTGCACTGAATAATTATACAGCAACGATAAAACTCCGTTCAATATCTTAACTCCTGCAATCCGAACCCATAATTTCTCTTCTGTTTCCTGACGCGGAAGTCGGCAACATGAGATGAAATCCTTTTCGCGAGCAAGCATTTCAGTTATTAGCGATTGAATACGGTGGATTGGATATGTACCGTCAGCGTCCATCGTGAACACAACGTCGCTTGTCGCTGCATCAATCCCCGATTGCAGGGCATACCCATATCCGATGCCCTTGTCGGTACGGGGCTCGTTCAACACTTTTGCGCCATGCGATGCCGCAACCGCGGCGGTGGAATCCGTCGAGTTATTATCAACGACAATCACTTCATCAATTACATCCGGCATTGTCCGTAAAATATCGACGATCGCGCGTTCTTCATTGCGACACGGCATGACAACCGTGATAGAATAACCTTCAATCATGCATTATTTCGTATTTTTATGCGAAAATTACGGAATAAATTTTAATCTCCGAACACAAACAATTATCTATGAAGTTTTATAAATTGCTACGCCACCAACCGCGAAACATGCATATTCTTCACCTATTACTATTGTGCGTATTTGCAGGACTGGTCTCGCAAGGAGTGGTTTTTTATCCGGATAGTCAAGGCTACATTGAAGGGCACATTTACCGTTCAGCGCTCTACCCTTCCATCATTCACGTGTTTCTTTTTCTTTCAAGCGCGCATGGATTATGGCTTTTGATAATTTTTCAGCTTCTCCTTGGCTACGTAGCGATAATAAAAACCATCCACACGCTTCGGCATATATTTCAGTTGCAGGATTATTTGCTCTGGCTGTTCGCGCCGATCATGGTGATACCATATTTTAGCGGAACGTTAGGCAATGCGATATTGACGGAAGGGATTTCATATCCATTCTTTTTACTCGGAACATGTTCATTGTTATCAGGCATATACAATAAACGTGAAAAAGATTTTCTCGTTTATCTCGTGTATATTACGCTGTTGGTATTAATCCGCGGGCAATTTTTGTTTCTCTATGTCGTATTTCCGTTCATCATTGTATGGCTATATAGAACGAATGCAAAGGCGCGTATCGGCATGCTTGCGGCATGTTGCATTCTTTCAATTTTCACCGGCACGTTGCTTGAACGAACATACCACCTTCTTGCAAACCAGCGATTTATCACAACCCCGTTCGGGGGAATGCAAATTGCCATTGCTCCTATGTATTTATCCACTCCGCAGGATTCTCTGCTCTTTTCTGACACGCTACAGAAATCAATTTTCACCGAAACGCGCGCGGGAATGGTATCGCATAATCTTATTCCCGAAGGATGGGAATTGTACTTTCCTTATGCATTTGCGTTAAATTATGACAAAATATTGTACACCGAATTGATGCCGACGCTCAATATACATGGCTTTTTGGACCCTGTGGAGAACGATCGCATAATGAATAATATTGCGCTTACACTCATCAAGCACAATGATATCAGTTTTTTACATCTATACGTGAATAACGTAATATATTATTTTGGAGGAGTGTATTATTGCGTGGTCGTATGTTTGTTCCTTGTCTTTGCCCTCTATTTCACAATAAAGCATCCAGCCAATGTCTTTAGCTCAGCGTCATTCTTTATCCTGTTAATGGCAGTTGGAAATGCAACAGCAACATGTTTGTTCATTTTTGTACAAAAGAGATATACCATTTACACCGACCCATTCATTATGGTGTTGTTACTTATTGCCGTAAGCCGGTGCTTTCAAAGTTATTTCCAGAACGAGGACGCAAATAATTCTAGAGGACTACAAAAGTCATAATTTAAACGTAAAGATACCAATCACGCACTTCCAACTATTATTCTCGCACCTTCCACGCGAATAACCTTTATCGAAGTTTTTGCGGGGATATATTCTCCTTCGCTAACAACATCCAAACGCGCGCCATCTATTACTGCAATCCCCGATGGGCGCAGATGCGTGAGTGACTCGCCGGATTTACCAACGTAGGATGTAAAATCCACCGTCGTTATATATCCTTGCGACGGCTTTTCCTCATGTGTGAGGATAAACTTACTCCATAATGTCGATTTTGGCAAGGTGCGGATCATGAAAATTACGAGAACAATGAACCCTGCTATGGACGCAGATAGCGTCAGTGTCGCGGTCGTCGTATTGCCGGTTCTAAAATTTCCGGCAAGCGCGTAAAACAACGCCCCGATGGCAAGCACGATACCGATGATTCCGGCAATGCCGAACGTTGGAATTGGCGTGGCTATTTCTATTATTAAAAATACGATTCCCGCCAGAAAAGAAAGAATGACTAAAATTGTGGCAAGTTTTGCAATATACGCGGCGCCAAAGAAAAGGGCGAAGGATAAAATCGCGACGGCGGCAATCCAACTGAAATGCCCCGTCTTGAATGCATAGAATAAACCTGTTAATCCGATGAGAATCAACAAACCACTGACGACAGGACTCGTGAAAAATTTCACCAGATTTTCAGACCAGCTCTCTTCCGTTGTGACGACAACAGCGTTTTTGAAACCAAATTTATCGAGCGCATCGGCAATGGATGTTGCAATCGTGTCACAATAACCGACTTTAACTGCTTCATCGGTTGTTAGCGTGAGAAGTTTACCTTTTGGCTTGTCCAACGTTGCAGTAGAGTCCGTCAATGTCATATCTTCATCTACCATAGCCTCGGCAATATCCGGTCGGCGATGATACGTTTCTGCGAGCGAGCGCATTTCGCTGCGCATGAATGAATTGACTTTCTCGCTGGCTTTTTCGCCCGTTTCATATATCGGCGTCGCAGCGCCCATCGTACTTCCAGCAGACATTGCAATCTTGCTACATGAGAGCGTTATATATGCCCCGGCTGAAATCGCCTGCTTATCAACAAATGCAATTGTCGGCATTTTTGCGTTGAGAAGAGCGTCTTTTATCTCCGTCGCCGCATCCACGCGCCCTCCGAACGTGTTTACGTGGATTAGAACTGCATCCGCTTGCGCCGTGGAAGCTTCATTCACAACCCGTTCGACGTACGGCACAAGACCAAGGTCAATCTCTCCAGTGATTTCGACAACATACACGCGCGGCTGCGCAAATGCGGATGCCGATACAAATAGAAGAAATAAAAATATCAACCGATTCATAGCAAAATATCGCATAATCGCACTCATGTAATTAATACCAAAAATCAATACCGGTTAAATACAGCTTTCACCAGCACATCCTCGCCGGATTGTTCCGAGGATATTTCCGCCAAATTAACGAATCTGCGTTTCATATCGCCAAACGCCGGAACGCCTTCGCCAAAAAATTTCGGCGCAATGAATAAAAGAAGTTCGTCCGCTAATTGTTCTTCGATAAAACTCGTCGCTATCGCACTCCCACCTTCAACGAGCACCGAGGTGATTCCCATCTCTCCAAGCACAGATAGAACAAACGCAAGGTCAAGATATTTGTTTTTTTCCGGCGTAGGAATGAGTTGGAGACCATTCTTCAATAACGATCTTGCTTTGAATCTCTTTACAGATAATGCAGATGTAAATACTATCGTCCGTGCCTTTGCAGAAATAAATTTAGGGGTATATTGTCCGCTCAGTTTTGAATCAACAATAATACGGACAGGGTTCCTTCCTTTCACGCGTCGGACAGTCAATGCAGGCTTGTCTTTCTTGAAAGTGCCGCTTCCGATAAGAACGGCGTCATACTGGCTTCGTAATACGTGAACATAAACCAAACTTTTTTTTGAGGAAATCAAAGATCGCGTACTCCTGCCATCTGATATTTTCCCATCAAGTGTTTGCGCAAGTTTCAGGGTGACATAGGGTGTGTTTTTTCGCGCCCATTTGAAAAAAAACTTATTCAACTCCCGCGCCTCTGACCTACCCACACCCTCAGCAACATCTATACCATTCTTTTTTAATTTTTGTATCCCCGCGCCATTGACAAGCGGATTCGGATCGCGGACGCCGACAACGACGCGGGCAATTTTATTTTCAATGATCATATCCACGCACGGCGACGTTTTTCCCGTATGGCTGCACGGTTCAAGATTGACGTACAGTGTCGCACCCGCAACGTTTTGCCGCGACGCATTTATCGCATTCACTTCCGCATGGACTTCGCCAAATCTTTCATGCCAACCCTCCCCTATAACCTTACTGTTTTTTACAATCACACATCCAACCATCGGATTAGGGCTAACATATCCGGCGCCGCGACGTGCAAGATCGAAGCACATTTGAATAAACTGTTCGTCTTCTTCACTTCCGCTACGACGTTGTCGATTTATCATTTAATAAAAAAATGCAATGAATCCTGAACCGGATTAGGCATACACGGAATAATACCAACAAGCGTATAACGTCCTCCAGGGACAATACCCGGAACAACATTGCCTTCTCCATCCCAAAGATCAGTATAATCCACACTCGCACCGACGTCTTTCGGCTGCACATCCCCGATTACCTGCGTGAACATCCCACCGTAACTCTTTTGCCATAATAGGACGCCGGCATCATTGAAGATTTGGTAGTCGTGCGTCAAACCGTTCGGTAAATATTCAGTTGTATCATTCGTAATCCTTGTTACATCCATATTTATGCGATACTTATGATCGTCTTGCGGTTCGATATTCATTCGCAAGGCAAGGATTTCTTTCGGCGGAGTATAGATGAATGAAACCGTTGTGTCGAATACAAGTGTTCCGTCATTGTAATACGCGCGAGCATCCGCAGTGCACATAAACGACGTAGAAACATTTTGAGAAGGCACCCATGCATAATCGGTGTATTCCGTTACATCCACCCAACCAGGTTCTGACGTATATGTTTGATTCATAAGAATTGCTTTGGCATTGTGCCACAACGGAGTATTATTGCTATCGTAAATATCAAGTTCTGTTCTGTTGAATTTTCTATATTCGGACGCAAGTGGTCCGGTATTGAGAGGAATCGGTGCAGCATCATGTACATGCGATGTCGCGGTTATCAATATGTGTGTTTCTTTCCCATTTTGCGATGTAATTATCTGAAAAGGCAAATCAGTTTTTCTCACGTATGTTTTATGCTGCGCCGCGATAGAATCCGTTTGCCTAACTGATGTGCAGGCAATGAAAAACGACAAAAAGAATAGAAACACAAAGCAATATTTCATCAAATCAATATAATCCGTTCGAGTTCTCGCGTTTTGTGACTTTTACGTCGTTCAATTGCGGGGCTTTTACGTGCAAATTAAGATAAAAGCCTTGTAATACACCGGTCGGGTACCATGTAAAATCCAATTCCCAGCAATGCAAATCCTTTGTAATGCTCACGCTGGGCGCTTGAAACGTATGCGCGACAAAATCATAATAAAATGTTGTCGCGAGACCAATTGTAGGAGATATTTTCATTGTCAACGTGGACGTGAATGAGGATGACCTGCCTGTTATATTGCCGGGATTCGGTTCAAATTCGGAAAATGAGTAGCCAAGTGATAGCGAAAGCGGCACCTTAAAAGGAACGTTTCCCACTCCGTCTTCGCCCATGTAATGTGCCCATGCATCGTTGCCGGTGAGCGTATCATCAGCAAAATATTTTGCTTGGGCAGCCTTGCTTGTGTCTGCTTGCCCACCGCTTCCTTGCATTAGTGTAAATTGCGTAGACGCGCTGAATGTAAAACTCGTCAAATCGAGCAGTCCGTTGTGCATTTGCCATTTGAATACGCTGAGCCTCCTGCCACTATCAGCGTTATAATAGTATGGCGAGAATGATCCGCTTCCCTGTAGGGTAATGGCATTCAATATGCTCGTGTGGGCGTTCAACGCTATGGGAGCGAGTTGGAATGAATCGGCGGCAAAATTATAGTTTGTCGAGACGGACGCGTCAATCAATTGAATCTTCGTATCCACCGTATCCGATTTGTGCACTTTCATTTCAAATACGTTATCAAGGCTTATGCCGACGTTTTCCTGTTTGCCCGGTCCCGGTCCGGCGCCAAATATCTCATTCTGGAAATACGAATATTGCACGTTTTGATTCGTTTGCCAATCGTAATACAAGCCGTAATAGTTATATCCGGGAGAAGAAAAATCCGGCTGATACGTGAATGAAATCGTCGGGATAAGCGTATGACGGATAGCTGTGACACCAAGGATGTCCGGATTGACGATGCCATAGACGCGCGTGCTTGCGCTCACGCTTGCGTCGTACCACCAAATGCGATAAAATCCTTTTTGCGTCGTCGTTTGGACAACAGAGTCGCCGGGAGTTTTATATTGCAATACGCGCACAGGATACCACAATTCCGAGTAATTGAACGACGGGGTAACGCTGAATTGTCCGAACTTTGGCGTAAAGCTGATGCTTGGTGAATGTTGCGCGCCGTACATAAACGTATTGGAAACAAGATTCCCCAGCGTATCGTAGTTTACATTGTGCGCGCCGCTTATATTGCCGCTATATGCAACGCCGAATAGTTCATACCATTGCTCGTTACCTGGCGTCGTATTTGCAGAACGGAATGGGTAAAATTGCTGGAGCGTGTACGTCACCGAAGGGGTTTCATTGATGTCTTTCGTTTGGAGATTCTGCGAGCGTTCATAGTTCACGCCAAGCGAGGAAAAGTCCCACGATTTTGCAAACGACGCCTGACTGTATATGATCGCTTGAAGAAGATCGTTGATATTCGTCGATGTGGTTTGTAAATATTGCTGCGATTCAAAATTCAAATGGGCGTCCAAATGTGTGTCGGGGTCAATCGTCTGGTCGTGATTTATTGTAAGATTCCACTGCGTCGTTATCGGATCATCAGGTGCAAAGCGTGTACGGGCAAATCCCGCGGTGATATTACCTGAAAAATCATATAATAACTTATAGCGGAACGTCGCATTGTACGCCGTACTGCCTTTGGTGTAAAGATTAGTTGTCGTGGCAAGATCGGCATAATCATTTATCGCCCAAAAGTATCCCAGATTTTGCAGAAAAAAACCGCGCGACGTTTCTTCGCCGTAGCCGGGAATGATCAACCCCGATTGCCTGCCGGATTTATTTGGAAACACGCCGAAGGGAACGGCAAACAGCGGAACGTCGTCAACGTAAAAATACACCGGTTCTGCAAACACCTTGTCTTTCAAAATCACTTCCATCTCAGGCGATGCAAAATAATAATGCGGATGCGGCAAATCGCACGTCGTGTATTTTCCGTTCTGCACGAAAATGATTTCATCCGATTCGCGTTTAATCTTATCGCCGTAATAAAATCCGTTTTCAATTTTGGTATTGGCGAGCACAACCGTTCCCTGCTTTGATTTGAAATTATACGTAATGGTATTCCCGTTGTACATTTCCCCTTTGTCGTTGAAGATAGGCGTGCCTAATTCACCTTTGCCTGCGCTGTCAGGTGTACCGTAAGACGTTAACATGGACGTATTAAAATCTACGTCAATATCTTGTGAGGAAAGATCCTGCCCTTCGTATTGCGTTTCGGCTTTGCCGGCAAGATGCATCGTCCTGTTATGGATGTTATATAAAATTGTATCGCTGGCTTTATAGGTAACAATTGAATCTATCCCTTCTTCAGATGAATCCTGACTTGCTTTCAACGCCGATGAATCTTTCGATGAATCGCGCCGCACAGGTGAAATCGCCGAATCACGCGTCGTGTCAGGCGCTCTAAAAACGGTTCGAGAACTATCCGGAATGAGATTGATGCTGCCCGGCTGCCCCTCGGCAGTGATACATGAGCCGGAAAATGCTATAATATATACGCATAGTACACACAAACATTTATACATGAAGTGGCGCAGTATCGTTCAATGCGCGCCGACGACCTTTGCGCTGGACGGCGCTGGAATGGAAAAATCCACGTCCGGCGTGTTAATATTAACGTCGTCGTATCGGATGGTCATCTTTCCCTGCTGCTCAGCAGAAACGGAGAGCCGCTTGGGAAACGGCACGGTAAATTTCCCGGCGTCTATATCCGCAAATCCCGAGAAATATTCGGTGATTTTCTTGCCGTCCGTTTGCGTGATTCGTGCGCGCTGCACGCACGAATCGCTCAACAGGCATTCGACCGTTCTCCCATTTATATCCGTGCATACGATAACCTTTAATGTCGAATCTGGAACGCCGCCGCGTTGTAATTCTTTCAATGCGGGAGGCTTGCCTTTCAAAAAGGCAAATGCGTCGTCGAATGACAGGGTGAAACCGGGCAGCGGAAGATATTGGTTCGGGAGCAATGCTCCGCTCTGCAAGGTGTTCTCCCATGCGTTGTAATAAATATAATTCGTGCGAGTAGCGAAAATCTCGCCGAGCGTTATGCCGAACGGACCGGAAACTTTGATGCGTATCGAATCGGGGGCGCGCAACGATACATCTATTGACACTGTTTCGTTGAGCGACGAGGATTCGATTGCGGCAGTTCCCGTGGCGCGCATCGAAGTGATTTCATCACTTTGTGATTCGATGGCGCGCAAGGCTTCGTTTCGCGATTGTTCTGTCTGTGATTGCGTGGTCATTGAACTTTTCGAGGCGGAACATCCTGCAAGCGCAAGCGCACCCGCGATGCATATATACACGCACACGCGTAAAAATGCGCGGAGTTTATTCTCCATCATTCTCTATCAATCTCCATCATGGCGCTGACCGCACCCGAGAATTTTTTGTTTAAGGGCGTCATTCGCGTCATCCTTGCGCAACGCTTCATTCCATCGTCGAAGCGCTTCCGTGCAATTTCCCGATTTATATTCCGCGTCACCGATGTGCTCAAGCACCGTCGGAGGCGTGTCGCCGTTTCGTACCGCGCGGGAAAGCCACACCAATGCGCTGTCGTATTGTCCAAGTTTGTAAAACACCCAGCCGTACGTATCCAAATAACTGGCATTCTCGGTGTCAAGAGCGACGGCTTTTTGCGACATGGTTTTGGCACGCGGCAAATTTTCTCCGCGCTCTGCAAGGCTGTAACTGTAATTATTCAGGACAACGGCGTAATCCGGCTTCAAGGCAAGCGCCGCTTCGTAGGCGCTGTCGGATTTTTCCGCATTATGCTCTTCGTCATAATTCATTCCGAGGTCGCCAAGCGTCATGAAGTTGCGGGGATTTAATTGCAGCGACTCATACAATGCTGAAATGGCGGCGGGAATATTTTTTAATTGCTGATAGGCGTACGCTTTCAAAATTGAAATACGGAAATCCGGGGGGACGGGAACATCCGCAACCAGTGAAAGGAGATCCCTGCTTTGCTGATGCTCCATCAGGATTTCAGCGCCGCTCAACAGCGCGGCGAGCGTGTCGCTTCCCGCGGAACGAATGGACTGCTTCAACAATATCATCGCTTCAGTTTCGCGTGTACGATAGAGCAGCACGCCTCCCTCCAATTCCCGCGCGTACCAGTTTGCCGTGTCGCGGCGGGCGGCTTGCGCAATCAACGGCGCGATGACCTCCAACGATGCGGTGTCGACGCTTATATGCGTATACAACGTATCGAGCACGACGTCCAACGTGTCTTTATTCAGCGAGTCATCGGCGAGAATATGCTTGTAATACGGAAACGCTTTTTGCCATTGGTTATGCCCGGCGTACACATTTGCCAAATCAAATTCCACGCCTGCATCGCAGGGAAAGCGCTCTAAAAGATCATTGTATTCGCTCACGGCGCTGTCGAATTGGTTGGTTTGCATATACGTCTGCGCGATGGTTTCGCGCAGGGGGATGTTGCTCGGGTCGTCTTCAAGCACATCTTTCAACGCGTCCACCGATTTTTTCAGTTCGCCTGTTTCATTATATGCCTGCGCAAGATGCAGGGATACTTCCGCATCGTAGCCGTTGATGTCCAAAATCCGATTATATAAAGAGATGGCGGTTGAATTGCGTCCCTTGAGTTGATAAATGCCAGCCAAATCCGAAAGAGCCTGCACGTCGTCGGAATCCTGTGTGATGATTCGCTCAAGCTGGTACTGGGCTTCATCGAAATCCCCCTGCATGGTCAATGCGATCTCAGCACGGAGTGAGCGATATACCGTGTTGTTTGAATCACCTGCAATCGCGCTGTCGGCGTATTCAGCCGCGCGATTTGCCCGGTGGAGCGCAAAATAATCTTTCGCGATGCAATAATATATTGCAGGCGCATCCGAGTATTTCAACGCTTCCAAATACTCGAGTATCCCGTCGGCATATTCCTGCCGGAGATCGTATATCGCACCATCAACAAAAAATTGCTTCGCGCGAACAGTATCACGCTGCAACATTCCTGCCGTCGGCAGGCTTTTGGTTGCCATCCGTGGCGCAGAGCACCCACCCGCGAATAGTGCCGCAATCCCCATTGCCAGAACGCCCGCGAGTACCCTCCGATTAAACATAATATTCACCATCAAAATAAATTACTGAACCCCTTCTGACCTTGCAATGCGAAGAATTATCCGTTTGCATCAATTGACGTTTGCAGATACTCCCGCAATGCCGCAACAGCTTTTCCCCGATGACTTAAAGCGTTTTTTTGCTCCGCAGACAACTGCGCAAACGTTTCATTAAGCCCATCAGGAATAAACACCGAATCATATCCAAAACCCATCGTTCCGCGATCCTGATGCCCTATACTACCATAACATATTCCTTCAAAAAGGCGTTCATTTGCTTCGCTTTTATCCGATTTGCCTTCACGCCCAACAAGCGCCAGCACACATCGAAATCGCGCATTTCGTTTCTCACTTGCAATACCCGACATTTCTGCCAAAAGTTGCACCCTATTTTCGGCGTCGGAATGTGCCTCGCCGGCATATCGCGCGGAGCGTACGCCCGGCGCGCCGCCCAATGCATCAACTTCCAGCCCGGAATCATCGGCAAGGGCTGGCAGACGGGAAATTTCATGCGCTTTCCGCGCTTTTAATAAGGCATTTTCTTCCAATGTCGCGCCGGTTTCTTCAATTTCTTCTTTAATACCTGCTTCGTCCAATGAAATGAAGCGAATCGGAATATCAACAAGTATTGCGCGTATCTCCTGCACCTTGCCTTCATTTCTCGTGGCTAAAACAATTGTCTGCATTGTATTAATTATAGGAATATGAAAAATATTACGTTGCACCATCCAGTCAGGTCATTGCGAGGAGCACAGCGACGAAGCAATCTCCCTTATGAAGCTGAATAAATAAAAGTTGTGAAATTGAATCCTGAGTATTCAATTCGCAATACATTCTCACTTAAAGATCCTCACACGGAGATTGCTTCGCTTCGCTCGCAATGACAAAGTAAAGGCGATTGCCAATAAACAAAGACATATTTTCATTGATTGCGTTTCACTTTTTCCATAAAAAATGTTCCCTCACTCAAAAAACGCCTTATG
>Ga0207061_1227_pt1 | contig 11845 bp, 13 predicted proteins | sample Alteio_BWMinCont_31_FD_153275 | JGI IMG/M metagenome (GOLD analysis project Ga0207061, IMG submission 153275) | Enriched cells from forest soil in Barre Woods Harvard Forest LTER site, Petersham, Massachusetts, United States -... | ecosystem: Environmental > Terrestrial > Soil > Temperate forest >... | reverse complement strand
AGGGTGTGGTGATGTGCAATAGAGATGAACTCTATACGCAACAAGCCGCGGTGGCTTGTTGTACATTTTTTAACACACATTTTTTTAGGGAGGTTCTTCTATGAAGAACATCAACGTTATCGCTCTTACAGTTGCGTTACTTACTGGTGTTGTAGCATCAGCAGGTGACACAACGTCTACTACTACTGCAGCAACTACGCCTGGCATTTTCAGCAGAGCAGCAAGTGCAGTAACTGGTGCGCTAGGCTCAGCATACGCGGCAGTTAAAGCAGCTCCAGCAGCAACATGGGCAACTGTAAAAGCGCATCCATATGTGTCGGCAGCAGCAGTTGTAGCAATACCTGCAGTAGCATACACACTCTGGAAAAACAAAACAAAAATTTACAACGCGATTGTTGAGAACCCTAAAACATCAATTGCAGCAGTATTTGCAACAGCCGCTGCTTTGTATGTATACAAAGCGGGTCTTCCATTTGGTAGCACAGCTGCAACTAAGTAAATAGATACGTAGTAGCATTGATTGTAAAAATGTAGCGAGGCAAATCGAAAGATTAAAGCCTCGCTCTTTTTTTGTTAGAGGAATTTTTATATGAAAAATCTTATGTGTTTCACGCTTGCACTTTCACTGCTCGCGGTGCCCCTTATTGCAAGTGATTGCAATGAGCCCTGTACTCAAGAAGTGGTAAAGCAAGAACAAGAAAACGCTCAGCCGATCTACAAGAAAATTGCCCAGAAGCTTTGGGAGAACAAAGGTAGGATCGCGGTATTATCAGCAGTGGTGCTTGTAGCAGCCGCATTGTCTTATTCATCCAATGAACCATTCTTGGGTTGGAAGACATTGGCACCTAAATCAGAGGTAGCTGTTGAAGTTGCACCAGGGCAAGCTATACAAAGTACACCTGTAGAACAACCCCTACAAGATAAAGTTACACTAGCAACCACGCAAGAAGAGGTGCAAAAAACTATTGAACTTGCTGACCAAATAGTGAGCACTGAATCACGTTGGGAATATGCGCAAAGAGTAAGCGCTCATGCGTGGGATAAACTTTGCACTTCGGCGAAGAACTTTTATGCTTCGGCAGAAAAATGGGCCACCAGCAAACAATTACCTAACGAGTAATTTGTACCGTTACGAATATCAAAGAGAGCATCTTAAAACAATGCTCTCTTTATTTTTGGTACTTTTTCAAAAGCGCCACTGGGTCTTGTGCGCTAAAAAGGTTTGATGCGATAGCAACGTAGGCAATATTTTGTTTTTGAAGTTCTGGTAGGATTTCTTCAGTAATGCCACCATCGCAGGCGATTACGCAGGCGAGCTTATGAGCTTGAATATATTCTTGTAGAGCTATTATTTTTTTAAGCACATCCGGTATAAATTTCTGGCCAGAAAAGCCAGGATTAACTCCCATCACGTTTATATAATCGCATAAAGAAAGAAGCGGCGTGATCGCGTCGATCGGTGTCTGTGGAGCAACACTGATGCCCGCTTTATGTTCCCTTCTTTTAATTGCCGTAATAATAGCTTCAGGATTTGATATCGCTTCATATTGAAAATCGATCATGCTTCCTGGTTTGAGCTGGAGCTGATTGATCCATTGTACAGGATCGGTCACCATGAGGTGTACCCACATTGGTTTGGTGCTGTACTGAGCGATAGCATTAATCCAGGCCGGGCCGCCCGTGATATTGGGCACCGCATGGCCATCCATCGTATCAAGATGAAAACCGGCACTCCAGGGTTGAAGCATATCGATCGTTTCAAGCAGATTGAGCGGATTGGCGCCCATCAGTGAGGGATACAGTTGCATACGAATTTCCTTCTTTTTTTAATTGTCCCACAGCTGTCTTCGCCTCCCTACTACGCTCTTAGAGCTTCCGACTTCGCCAAAGGCTATGACGGACAGGTCGAAGGGCAAGTCGGCTTCGTTAGGCTTTGGCTGTGCGACAATTTGGTTTTAGAGTTACTTTATAATTTTGCAGCGGCTGCTGCAAAATTTGTATTTTATCGATCAGATCAATGTTTTTGGTATTTTTTACCAAATTACGCAGCAACTGCTGCGTAATTGTATTGCACCTAGTCTGCCAGATTTGCAGCAGAATTGTTGAGAGTTTCGTTTTGCATAAAAATAGATGATTAGAATCTGTTCAGCACGGATAATGACCATTGCAACTGTACCCATTATATGCCAGAATAAGTTGCATACAATGAAAGGGTTCATATGCCATTTGTTATAGCCACCGCTGCCGGCGTTTTATCTTTCCTGATAAATTATCCGCTCCATCTCGCCATAGATCCGGCATTGAGAAATGATTTCATGCAACGATACATCAGGCCTACTGGGTTTTATGTAACGCTTCCCGAGAAATCGGAGATAAAAAACAGACTATGCGCAGCAAACCTTGGTGACTTGGTAGCAAAAACCAACATTGACGCACAGTTAGCAAATAAAAAAATATATTATCGTGACGTAGAAGCAAGGGTTGCAGATAATCTGCTTTGGTATAATGCCGGACAGGGAATTCATCCATGGGAGTCGAGAAGAACCGCAGCATATGACAAGCAACAGGTCGCAGAGATACTGCTCAAAGATCATCCAGCATTGGTTGAAAAGATAAGAGCTGAAAAAGAATTAGAATCGATGAAGGTAGTTAGAGTCAAAAACATCAGTTGGGCAGCCTTTAGAGCTGGCGAGAATCCTATAGAACCTTTGTGATCGTGGCTGTCATAAAAAATGGTATTGCAATTATGTCACCGAAATGCCACGATGATATCCATATGAAATTTCTAAAAAGAAGGAGTCGTTGTGAAAAATTTACTCACGCTTGGTCTGCTCTGTTTTAGCGTTTCAACATATGCAATGTACGCACCAATATCAATTAGTCATCAGTACGAGGTGATAACTGTTGTTAATAAATGCCCCTATCCAATTACCGTTACATTTGATGCAAGCCAAGTAAAAAGCGACCCAGATACTGCATATGTGCTTGAACTAAAACCAAAATACCCAGGTGACCGTTCATATGTCGTAGATGCCAACGAAACAAAAAAAATGAGTTTTTGTCGACTTGTCTATTGTAACTCAGAAGCAATATGGGTCGAAAAAACAATGTCTACTCTTCGCGCAAAGATAGATTCGAAAAATATGTTCCCTTCTCTTTCTTGCTCATTAGATTTAGATCCTGAACCTGATCCTGATCATGTTAAAAAACTAGTCGTGTCACATGATAACGATATAATTGCCCACTCTGAATAAATTGGATATGGCGTAGGAAAAAATCCTGCGCCTTTTTTATGCACAGGCTCCACGCTAGTGCATTCCGCCTCGTGCGATTCATAAGAGAATTCTATAAATCACCCTTCGCCACTCCTAACTTTCACATCCATTGCCGGGTGCCCGCTGTACCTGTTATACATACAAATGACATAAAAAAATAAGGGGGAAGCGTGTTCGCTACTTACTCTCAATATCTGTTTTTTGTACCGCTACTACTATTCACATTCAATCTGTCGGCCAATGCTTTTCTACCAACATTCATGTTTGTGTGGCCTCTTGCTTGGTTATTATTTATACCCATAGTCTTCATAGAAGCATTTGTAATGCGAAAGTTTTTAAAACAAGAATCATTTATAAAGCTTCTGCTCCTTAATACGTTGAGCAATGCACTTTCAACATTTATGGGAATACCTATCATCTTTTTTTTGTATGCCCTGCTTTTTCTATTTCCTGCCAATGTGTTCACCTTCAATGAATATTGGAAGGCACTGTGGATTTTGATTACACTCGGCTCACTTTCGTTGTTTCCATTATTTTTCTTCGTTTCGGTGTGGATTGAGAAGTGGGTGTTGAAGAAAAAGTTACACACAAAGTATGACGAACTAACCATTACAAAAGCAGTGAAGCAAGCTAATATAGCATCTTACATTTTCTTATTTATTGCTTACATAATCGTTTGGATTGGCAGCTTCTATTATCCAACAGTATTTAGAATATTTAGTATTTTTGGCCTTTGATAAGTGAGGTAAAATGATTCTAACTATTGGTGCAGTCAAGGGGGGCGAGGGCAAAAGCACAGTGTACAAACAAAAATTGACATGAAAAATGGATACTCGAAATCCTAGAACAAGCTACAAAAGAAAAGTAGAAAACACAATTCATACACAAAGGAGCATTCGTATGAACGGAAAGATACTTGCAATCATTCTGTTATCGTCAATCGCATATTTACATGGCAGCGATGAAGCTTGGGAACCTCATACATTCCCACAGCCAGAAGACAGCCCAGTTGATGTGGTAAAATCATACAAAGGAAGAGCGGTAAAAGTACTATTCAAAGACACTGATATTTCAAACGAAACAAAGAGTTTCAAGGAACTTGGTGTACGTTCACCAACAGAAATAGTTTACAGGGTTTATATACCAAAAAACGAATTGTACGAAAAACCTGCAGAAACAACAACATAAAAAGTCCTGACGTCATCGTTATGCCTGTCTACGCCAATCTGCTTTACAGCAGATACTGGCTCCGGTCCATGTGGGCCATAGCTAAAAACGACGGCCCAAGGCTACGCCACAAGCACGTTGCTCAATTTGTGCCACCAGTTGCGTCAGCCCGACGAAGCCGTAGGCGAAGACTGGTGGCACTTTTTATTTTAGTGCGACTCAGGAGATTCCTCCGTCACCGTTACAATTGTTGTAGTCGTGATACACTAAAACAACACTAATCTTGTAATAGCTGGAGGGATTTATGTCACAGAAATGCCGATTGGCGATGGTTATTTTGATGGTCACTGATGTAGAAAAGGCGGTGGCTTTTTATGAGCAGCTGGGGGCGCAAAAGCGGTGCTTATTCCCTAAAAGTTGGGCCGAATTGACTCTTGATGAGATCACCATTGCCCTCTGTAACACCGATCAAGACTCGGGCCAAAGACGTACGGGGCTTGTTTTTGCTATTGACGATCTGATGGCCTTTTATGCGCAGCAGAAGGGCACTTTAACTTTCTTGGAAGAGCCGATAACAAAGCTCCATGGCATTATGACCAGTCTTCAGGATCCAAGCGGGAATATCGTTGAACTCTACCAAGCAACGCCGGAAAAGGTTCGCGAATTTATGAAGAATCAACCCGACTGCGCTTCCTCCTGCGCCAAGGCTCCGGCGGACATGACGGCGGACAGGCGACAAGAGAGTGGCTGCTGCAAGGGCGATGTGGCCGACGATAAGTGCTGCCGATCCTAAAGTTGAGTCACTTATTATCAAATAAACTGAGTTGCCTTTTAAAGATAATGCCGTATAATAGATATAAAATCTAATCAATACCCCAGGGGAAAAAGGTATGTTCGAAAATCAATCATTTAAGCCGACGGGCGATCGTATTTTGGTCAAACGTGATCCTATCGAAGAGCGTTCAGCGGGGGGTATCTACATTCCCGATTCAGCACGTGAAAAAGAACGTGCACAGGGTGGCGTGGTGCTTGCCGTTGGAGCAGGTAAACGTGATGCACAAGGCAACCGTCTGCCGCTTGAAGTGCAAAAAGGTGATCGCGTTTATTTTGGCAAATATGCCGGCACCGAGGCTGGCAAAGATACCGATGGTCTAGAACTGATCATCATTCGGGAAGATGAAGTACTTGGCGTTGTTACGAAGTAAAATCACGCCGAAGCTTTTCAGCGAAGGCGGATAAAATTATTGAACTAAGGAATTAAATCATGGCAGCAAAACGTATAGAACATGGTGCAACGGCGCGCGAAAAAGTGCGTCGTGGCGTTGATATTCTCGCCGACACCGTAAAAGTAACGCTCGGGCCTAAAGGGCGCAACGTTATTATCCATTCTGCATATGGCACTCCCAAGATTAGTAAAGATGGTGTAACGGTAGCAAAAGAGATTGAACTGGAAGATCCGCTTGAAAATATGGGCGCACAGATGGTGCGTGAAGTGGCAAGCAAAACTGCTGATGTTGCCGGTGACGGTACCACTACTGCAACGGTCCTTGCGCAGGCGATCTGCCGCGAAGGTAACAAATATGTAACCGCGGGTGCAAATCCGATGGAACTTAAGCGCGGTATCGATAAAGCAGTTGAAGCGATCGTGATCCAGATTGGTAAAAACTCGGTGCCGGTCAAATCACGGACTGAAGTTGAACAGGTTGCCACAATCTCTGCAAACTCTGATGCATCGATCGGTAAGCTTATCGCTGACGCTATGGAAAAGGTCGGCCGTGATGGCGTGATCACTGTTGAAGAAGCAAAAGGTATGAAAGACGAGCTTGATGTGGTTGAAGGTATGCAGTTTGACCGTGGCTACGTGTCACCATACTTTGTGAACAATCAAGATAAGATGGAAACAGTGCTTGAAAATCCATACGTCTTAATCTACGAGAAAAAGATTTCCAGCATTAAAACTATTTTGCCGATCCTTGAAATGGTGGCAAAAACAGGGCGCGCTCTTTTCATCATCGCTGAAGATGTGGAAGGTGATGCGCTTGCATCGTTGGTAGTTAACAATATGCGCGGTGTGCTCAAAGTGGCGGCAGCAAAAGCGCCAGGTTTTGGCGATCGGCGCAAGGCGATGCTTGAAGATATTGCCGTCTTGACTGGTGGTGCACTAATTTCTGATGATCTTGGCATCAAGCTTGAAAATGTGCGGCTCATCGATCTTGGTGAAGCAAGCCGTGTTGAGCTGACCAAAGATACTACTATAATCATCGAAGGCAAAGGCAGCCAAGATGCAATCAAAGCACGAGTGCAACAGATTCGTATGCAGATTGAAAACACAACTTCAGATTACGATGCAGAAAAACTCCAAGAACGGCTTGCCAAATTAGCAGGTGGTGTTGCAGTGGTTCGCGTTGGTGCAGCAACTGAAGCTGAAATGAAAGAAAAGAAAGATCGTATCGACGATGCGCTCCATGCAACCCGTGCAGCCGTTGAAGAAGGCATTGTGGCTGGTGGCGGTGTAGCGTTGATTCGTGCACAGCAAGCGGTTGATGCAATTCAGCTTATGGGCGATGAAAAGCTCGGTGCTGATATTGTCCGCCGTGCGATTGAAGAACCGCTTCGCGTTATTGCAGCAAATGCAGGCTATGATGCCGCAGTGGTGATCAATGCCGTGCGTGCAGCACAAGGCAACGTTGGTTTTGATGCACGTCTTGGTGTCTATGTTGATCTCGTTGAACATGGCATCATCGATCCGGCAAAAGTGACGCGTACAGCACTGCAAAATGCAGGCTCCATCGCGGGATTATTGCTGACAACTGAAGCAACCATTACTGAAATACCGCAAGAGAAAAAAGAATCTCATGCGGGCCACGGTATGGGCGGTATGTGCTAAACGTATAAAACGTAACGAAAAACAAAGAGCCGGTTTACTCATAAAGAGAGTAAATCGGCTCTTTTTGCGTCAAAAATTGAACGTCTTTGGTGCTTGTGCGAGGGCAGCGGTAGCGCCTGCTGCAAGCATGAGTTGTACGATGCCCGTGTTGAGCACCATTTTACATGCTGGTTTTACCACGTGATAGATATTATCCGTAAATGCCTTGGTGATCACTGCAGTGGATACCAGAAAATCGGACGGTTGTTTGAAGGGGATCCATCGTGAGCTATTGAAATATGCTTTCCAATCGTTTCGGTGCTTGGCAAAGGGGGCATACCGTAAATTATGATGAATATCTGCGGTGAGGGTTCCAAGAAATACGATGCCAGCGGGAATACTGATATACGGTAATGCTTTTGTAATCACCGTTGAGCGTAATAAGGTGGGGAATACCTGCGTGAGAGTTCCACAGAGGGCACTTGAGTGATACAATCCCGTAGCAACCAATGCTGAGGCTACAAAGTGATCCATGATCCAGCGTGACCAGCTTTTGTGTTCCTCTGATTTAGTTGCAGGCCCTTGTGCCGATTCAAGTTCAGAAAGTCTTTTGTTGTGCGCATCTTTTATCTCTTTTATTTCTTTTGTGTTGTATTCACTTTGTTGTTCTAAATAATGAAATGCTTGATCAACTGTTCTTATTTGGCCTTCGCCAATGGTAACAACGGTCAGTTTTTCGGGGTGTGTAGTTTTGGTACTGTGTATCTGCTCTTGTATTTGCTTTGTTACATGTTGCTCGTGATTTTTCAATGCATCGTTCAGCGTGCTCGTTTGTACATCAGTTTTTGCATGCAAATCACTCGTCTCTTTTTGAAGTTCTTTTTTAAGATCGATTAATTCCTCATGTATATGATGTATGGTATGGTGCAGATAGGTTTGGAGATCTTGTTCAACGCCAGTCTTTGTTTTTATGCCGATTTGGTTTGCTGATACTGCAAAAATGTCAGCATGTTCTTTTTTTGTAGTCTGCGGCGAGTTATGAATTGGTGGTGTTGCCGGTGGTGTTGGCCGTAGTGGTCTGCGAGGGATTTGCCTGTTATTGGTATTCTCTGCTACAGAAATTGCAGTACCCTTGTTATTAGCGTTATCTGCTGCAGTAATTGCAGTACCAATGAGTATGATTGGTAATAATAAATATTTTTTATACATGGTTTCCTCCGTTTGGATATATATTTTGGAAATTCAGATAAAAAATACATAAATGAACAGTGTGAAAGCAACAGAATAGAAGTAGTTTATATTTTTCTTGTGTTGATTGTTTTCTTTTTCAATATTTATCAGTGATTTTTTCGCAGGGTATTGACGCGAACACCGCCAGCCTTCGCCAAGGCTACGGCGGCCAGGCTGCACACCTGCCGTCAGTCCGCTATAGTTGAAAACGACGGCGGAACCCCGCGGCAACGGTTCCTTTGCATCCCCGGGCGGAAAAACAAGCTATTACAGCACCGAAGACGGTGCCCAAACGCTTGGTTTTCCTGCGCCAAGGACTTTTACAAAATAAAAAATTTTACAATAAGTTACTCCGTGACGCGGCTCAGAAAGAAAGACAAAGAGTGCCCAAAAACGGAACGAAGAGAGTTTTTTTATTTGGTAAAATTCTTTTTCAGGCCGACATGTTTGATCCTCCTACGCTCTCCGAGCTACGGCGGACATGGGATTTTTTGTGGAAATAATTTAGTTAGGTCCATAGAAAAGGCGACCTGTCCGCCGAAGTAAGCGAGCGTAGCGAGACACGAAGGCGGATTAAACCGCAGGTTTACGCGGGAGGGCGGAGGTGCCGCGCCGCACCTTCGCGAAGAAAGCCAATTGATAATGGAAAAAATTGAAAAACCAACGTAAGTAATGATGATCAAACGGAACGTTTGTACGCGATCGAAGGGATCGTATCATCCCTCGAACCTCATGTCCCTTTCCCCCACGGATCTCTATGTTCTGGCTCTTCATTTTCTTCATCCTCGTCGTCCTCTCCCCAAACTTCTTCTTCAAGTTCGGTAGCGAGCCCTTCGTAGAATAGATTATAAGCACAATCTTCCACGGAGATTTCATCACGTGCTGCAAGATCGACTAAGGCATCATAGGTTTCTTGATCAAGCTCTAAAGTAATCGTAGGAAACTGTTTTTTCTCAGACATACAACCTCTGTGTGTTTTAAACACCTATAACCTAGCATGATATGCGATGCTACTCAAGATAAATAATTTGCTTTAAACTATCCTCCTATATGAGGTACCATTTTATGAACTCTATTCGTGGTATTGTGCTAGCAGCAGGAAAATCGACGCGTTTTGGTACGCATTTTAATAAATTGCTCACGCCATTGTGTGGCATACCGCTTGTAACACATGTTACCGATTTGTTGTACGCCTGTGCGATACCAACAACCATTGTGGTGGGCCATTTAAAAGAACAGGTCACTGCGGTGATTAGCACGCGTATGCCGCATGCCACCTTTGTAACACAAGAAGAGCCGCTTGGTACCGGCCATGCACTTTTGTGTAGTGCGCAACAGTGGGATAGTGAGCATCTTTTAGTACTCAATGGCGATATGCCGCTCATTACCAAAGAGCTTGTAGAGCAACTGATAGACGTTCACGCCACCACCAATGCGGCGGTGAGTTTTGTGATGGCCTATCCTGATACCCGTGCGCATGCCTATGGCCGTGTGATTATTGAGGGTGAATCGGTAGCAATTATCGAAAATAAAGATTTCACGGGTGACCGCACGAAAGCGTATCCGATCAATGCAGGCATTTATATTTTCAAGCGCACTTTTTTGGAACGATATGCTACGGAGTTACAGCCACACAATGCACAAAAACAACTCTATATTACCGATCTTATTGGCATCGCAAGCAGGGAGAAGCTTGGGTGTAATCCCCTCATTGCTGATTATGCTTTAGTGCACGGCGTTAATACGCTTGTGGAATTTGTAACCGCGATGTCTGTGATGCGTGAACGGATTATAATGCGTTGGCTTGATGCGGGCGTGCTCATCGAAGATCCTGCAACCACGTGGATTGACGCCTCAGTGATAATTTGCGAAGGGACGCGGATTGCAAGCGGTGTTCATCTGCGCGGCACTACGCAGATTGGGGTGAAGGTGATTCTTGAGCCCTATGTGATTATAGATGATTCTACCCTCCATGATATGGTGACGGTGCGGAGCCATTCGGTGATCGCTCAGAGTATTATACCTGCGCACACCGTGGTGGGGCCCTTTGCGCACATGCAGTTGAATAAAATAACAATCCAAAACACATCACCCTCTTCGGCGTATCAATTATGATTACATTTGTACACACCGCTGATATCCATTTTGGCATGGAAAATTATGGCCGCATCGATGCAAAGACTGGTATCCATACGCGGCTTTTAGATTTCAAAAAGGCGCTTGATAGTTGCATTACGTATGCCATTGATGAGGCAGTAGATTTGTTTGTTTTTGCCGGTGATGCTTACAAGACACACCATCCAAGCCAGACTCATCAAAAATTGCTCATCGATTGTTTCATGCGGCTTCATCGTGCACAGATTCCGGTTGTCATCGTGGTGGGCAATCATGATCATCCGGTCAGCTTTGGCAAGGCACACGCGCTTGATCTTTTCAGTCAGCTGCCGGTGGATACTTTTTACGTTTTTGCAAAACCAGGAATAAAAACGATTGCTACTAAATCTGGCCCGGTGCAGATTGTGGGCATGCCGTGGCCAACACGGAGTACGATTTCGTTGAGCAATGCACATGCACAAAGCTCACAACGCTCGATGAGTGATTATATCGCCCAGGGCATGGCTCAGATCATTGCGGGCTCTGCGCAGGAGCTCGATCCACAACTTCCTGCCATCTTGGTTGGCCATTTAACGGTTAGCTCTGGTATCTTTTCCGGTTCTGAAAAACAGGCGATCTATGGTACCGATCCAATTTTGTTGCCCTCGCAGCTTGCGATAGCGCCTTTCGATTATGTGGCGCTTGGTCATTTACATCGGTATCAAAATTTAAATCCTCATGGCCATCCTGCGATTGTCTATTCTGGTTCTATTGAGCGGATCGATTTTGGTGAACGGAAAGAAGAAAAAGGTTTTTGCGCGGTGACGATCCATGATAAACAAAAAACAACACATGAGTTTATCCGAGTGCCAACACGTCCATTTCTACAGATCGAGATTACTCTCCACGATCAAAAACCACAGACTGAACAAATTATTGCCGAACTTGCAAAACATCCGCTCGATGAAGCGATTATAAAAATTATTTATCATCTACCTGCCGGTATGAATGATCGGGTGAATATAAAGGCGATCCAAGATGCCTGCGCTCATGCACATATGCTCGTAAATTTGTTACCAATACGCCACGTGACAAAACGAGAGCGGCGCCTTGGCATTCATAATACGGTTCCCGACGTAAAGCAAATGCTCCACAATTATTTTGATCAACAGCCTGCATTGCAGGATAAAAAAAGTGATCTGATCGATAAAAC
>Ga0207061_1226_pt1 | contig 11864 bp, 14 predicted proteins | sample Alteio_BWMinCont_31_FD_153275 | JGI IMG/M metagenome (GOLD analysis project Ga0207061, IMG submission 153275) | Enriched cells from forest soil in Barre Woods Harvard Forest LTER site, Petersham, Massachusetts, United States -... | ecosystem: Environmental > Terrestrial > Soil > Temperate forest >... | reverse complement strand
GCAGCGTTGCTTTTTGTTGCCGGGCTCTGGCGGGCATAACGAACAATAAGACGCTTACCCTGCATTGAAGATGAGATGGTCAGAAAGGTACAAAAGCGAAAAAAATGATTCAGTTGCATAAATTATTCCTTTGTGTATTTAGCTAAAGCATTGTTTATCTTCCGCGTTTCACGTAATAAAAAATGATTCATGGGGCAATTTCCTAGGAAATAAAGATAGGCAAGACATAAAGGAGTATACCAAGTATAAACTGTTATAAACAGCACATCTGGTGGCAGTACCTCCCCATGCAAAAATCCGCCCGCCACATTTGCCAAAAAAGGCATACAAAGAGCAGTAATTGTTCGTCTCCATCGTTTATCTACAAAGGGTTTTGCACAGGTTTGAGCACGAGGACAAAGGCTGTTTTGCACAGGTTTCAACTGTTGAAATATAACTTCAATATCTTCATGTGCATGGAGAGTACCATTTAATTCTTTGAGAGCTTCTTTATAGATATTGAGTGACTTCGGTGTTTCCCTGCTCAAAAAGTTTTTCCAACTCACTTATAGCCATACGAAAATCTTTAGTATTGCTAGACCGTTGCATCATCATTATCGCATTATCCAATGCAGCATTGAGCGTATTTAAAACACCCATAAAATAAGTATTCGATGTATTCTGCATAGCCAGATCTTTTTTAACCATATCAACTGCATCAATAAGCCCTCGTAATAACCCATAGGTAGTAATAGCAATTTGATCACCCCCTGCCGTTGTATAGTAGCCAATAAGGGGATCAAAGCGTTGCTCTACAAGTAGCGATGGATCATATTTAAATGCTTCCCCCCTGACCACATTCATTTTGAAGGAAAGCAGCTTTTATTAAAAATTCAGACTTAAACACGACATTCAGGAAGTCTGTTGGCAAATGTTTATTGGTACCCATTAATAACTGTTTATATTGTGTAACAAGACCAGTTCTATATGCATTATCGAGCAGTTGCTTTAATTCTGATTGATAACCTATGACAGTCAGACTCATTATTCGTTGTAATTCAATAGCTCCAAATTTTAGATAATTCCCTTTTGCTAGATTTAAAACCTGATTATATTTATTGAGAAAAAAAGCTGTTGTAGCCGTGTTATAATTGAATCCTGCTGCTTTAGGGCGATCGGCCGCCTGGATGCATACACCAACACTGAAGGCTAACAAAGATAAGATCTTCATCGTATTCATAATGCTCTCTCCTTATTTAGGAATACGGTTATAACAAATCTTCCCAAAGATAATATCACGCCATTCAATTTTGCAATTAAAAAAACAGACCTCGGAAAAACATATGTCTTTCCGAGGTCTTCTTGTCTACAAAACTAAGATAATCTACAGTCTGAGGATCTATTATTCTTATCAACTGTCGCAGGGCGAGTTGCTTCAGTTGTATTGCTCGGCAGCGCAGCACCAAGTTTTTGTATGAGCATCTGGCGTAGTACTTCTTTTTGTGCCATTATTCCCATAATGAACTCTGGTGCAATTTCTGCCTTAATTTTTAGTGATCGGGTATTATCACCATTTGGTATCCAAGTGTATGCTTTGTCTAATTCAGACATCCAAAAATCATCACCTCTTTCTCGTTCACACTGCACCACCGTTGCATATACCAGTTTTTCCAATTGATCTGTAGTATCTTCATGAATGGTCTTTCCGATAGGTATCAAAAATGCCTCTACAGAGCGTTCGGTCTGGCGGCGCGGATATGTTCTTCTTCCCTCTAGACGCCATTCTATTGCAGTACCAAACGATGGACGTGATAATGGATCAATACCTTCTTTACGCGCCTGCTGCATATACTCTTTTTCTTTCTGACATGCTTCGTCAAATTTACTGCGTTCCTGTGTAATTTTTGCAGCTAAGCTCTTTTCATCGTGTTGCACAGCCTCTGTATACATCAAAAAACCAAGAACTGCGTTATTATATCGGTGTAATACCGATGTGTCTGCAGCAGTAAGTAGCTGTGTAGCGCATGCTATGTTAACAACTAAAAAAGATACGGATGCCCTGTTGATCATGTTATTCCTTTTGCACATGATGGTTTAAATATGGTGAATAGAATACATGATCGTGGTATGAAAACAAGTGGTATGGTGGCTTGGGGAGTGATCATCAGTGCTTGATGTGCTGATATTTTATATCTATTGACTTCAAAACTAGATGCCATCACACTATCTGAAACTGAAATTAGCAAAAACAGAAAAAAGTTATGAAACAATTACTTGTTATACTCGTATCATCCGTATATCTAGTGGCCATGGATACTGATAATACCGGTCCAGAAAAGAAACCTACACCTCAGGGAAAAGAATCGGCATCGATTGAGACCATAACCAAACCTACTTGCATCTTTGATATAAAACCAAATGCTATTAAAATTATACCCCTAGAACTTACCTTTAAGACCGGTGATCCTCACTGTGATACCCATACCAATGGATGTCTTGATGGCTTCACAGGACAATATTCGATACCCACACAGAACAGCACTATGCCACTGGTGCCTCCGCATACAAATTTTTGTTTTGATCCTCAAGATAGCCCTGTATGGGACAACCGTATGAATGATTATCATCTCACCTATGAAATCAAACAAAATCTTTTGCCAGAACGATGTCCTTGCAACTTTATGCTCTCCATTACTCCCCGTGCACACAATGATCATCCGTATATCGTTAAAACATGCGCCGATAGTTTACATGTAAAATATGCGCAGCCACTCATACTTAGAGGACTCGAAGATAATCAATTCAAAAATTTTACCGACCTTACTATACAAGATTGTCCACATTTATCGGGCATTGACGGCGGTGCTCTTAATACTATTCTTACCGTTATGCCTAATTTAACAAAACTGAACCTGAGCGGCACAAAACTTGATGAAACGGTTATTAATGCACAGCATGACAAGCTTGAAATATTATATCTTAAAAATTGTAATTGTAGTGTAATCAAGCGAATGGTAATGCCGCAGCTGTTATTATTGGTACTCGATTATAATCCATTGCAACCCATTAATTGGAAGGTCGTTAAAATATCATATTATTGTGGTGTGAGTGTTAAAAAAAGTTGATATTTTAAAAACAAAATTTAGGTTTGATTTGAAATCGTTTTTGACAGCAGCCATATCTGCGCAAAACCACACCCGATAGCAGCAGTTGTAGTTGCAATTACTGAAGCATGATGGCGTTGTAGCGTACATAAAAACAGCTGTGATAACCCCCCGATCATTGCTCCTGTTGTAGTTGCACAAGCCAATCGTATTACCTTACTTCCAATAGAATCAGAACTCCCTGCAATATAATAAAGGCCTACGAACGCTGGCGCTAGACCGCCATAGACAGCACCTTCCATTGCATATATGTGTGAACCGCTTACAAGACAGCCGAGAATACAGATTAGCCTCTTCATCGCCCCCTCCTTTTATGCTGAGTTCCAACATACCTCAACGGTAATAACAAACGCAATGGAGGCGCAAAATCATAGGTGTAAATCGTGATTATCTGCCCAAAATCTCAGTGAGCACCTTTTGAAACTCACCAGTAGCGATCAGTTCAAGCCCACAGACGGTGACTTTATCACTCAACGGAAAAGATTTATTTCCTGGATACACAATCACTACGTGATCAAGTTTTAAATCTTCCAATGCACTATGTATCGATTTCGTAGTTCGTGGTGCATCCATATATTTGAATTCAAATCCGATCCGTTTACCTTGTCTTGTCACGAGAAGATCAAGCTCAGCTTCGCCATGCGTACCCCAAAAAAAACATTCTTCTGACACAAGGCCTAACGCACGGATCACTTCTTCAAGTGCAAAACCTTCCCAATAGGAACCAAGTTTAGGAAAGCGCTGTAGCTGATCATAATTTTCAATGCCGCTCATTGTATGTAGAATACCGCTATCGCGGAAGTACACTTTTGGCATCTTCACTTGCCGCTTTTGAATATTTTCAAACCATGGCAGTAATATCCGCACCATGAAGGTACCTGCCAAAATATCAAGATATTTGCGCACCATATGCTGTGAAATGCCCAACGATCTGCTTAATTCACTCGCGTTAAAAATCTGCCCGTGATAATGCGCCAACATCATCCAAAAACGACGCATCAGTTCTGCCGGTACATTAAAACCTAACGTTGGAATGTCACGCTCTAAAAAGGTAGTAATATAATCACGTCGCCAAATCATGCTGTCATCATCTGAATCTGCAAGGTATGAAAGAGGAAACCCTCCACGTACCCATAATTTTTTGCTTTCCGTTTTTTCCATTAATGTAAATGGCGGTAGTTCGATATAGCCGATACGCCCGGCTAAGGTCTCAGACATGTCCGCCGTAGCAAGCGAGGCTTTGCGAGACGCGAAGGAGGATGATTGACGTATGAGATCCCTCGATGCGCTGCCCAAAATGAGATATTTGCGCTTCCTCTTTTCACGATCTACAAGTACCCGTAAAATCGGAAACAGCTCAGGCATTCGTTGGATCTCATCAATAACAATGAGCTGGTGAGAGAGTACCGTAAGGGCAGTCATGGGATTTTCAAGCCGCGCAACGTCGATTGGATCTTCAAGATCAAAAAAGTAAGCATCGATACTGAACTTTTTTGCATATTCCTGCGCTAGCGTCGTTTTACCTACCTGACGAGGCCCTAAAATGGCACAAACGGGATGTACGCGCAATTGCGTTTCTATTTGAGCTAAATAACGGGGACGATTCATAAAACACCTTTATACAACCATGTCTATACCCTAATAATATCAATTTTAAGGCCAGAATTCAAGAATTATCCATGAAAATTGTAAATCGATTTGAAAACTTCATGGATTTTTCACCAAAATCCTACAATTTCAAGCATTTCACGAACCTCATAGAGAGGTAACCCGATAATACACGAATGAGAACCTTTGATCGTTTTGAGAAACTGGGCGCCAAATCCTTCCACCGCTGCTGCGCCGGCACAGTGAAGGCCGAGGGTGGTATCCAAGTAATGGTTGATCCAGTCTTCTGGCACATCAAAGAGGTATTGGGCTGTCACCACTTGTTCGAGGTGCTCTTCAGTTACCCATCCAGGGCCATTCCAGATTCTCCGTTCCACACAAAACCCCGTTGCCAAATAGTTGCCATGGCGCGCCGCTCGGAGCTTTGCAATCGCATCCTCACGATCTCGTGGTTTGCCATGCACAATCCCTGCACTATCTTGCACCATCGTATCAGCAGTGAGAATAAACGCTTTTTCACCCTGCTTGGTGCCTGCCGGCACTATTGCATGCTTCATTTTGCTTTGTGCAATGCGAAGCACGGTCTCTTCGATTGTCCCGCCCGTCATGCAGGCAACTTCATCAGCATCTTGGGGAATTACGATAAAAGGAATACGCGCCTCTTTCAACAACATTTGGCGCGATGGTGATTTGGAAGCAAGATAGAGTATTGAAGATTTCATAGTTTTTTAGAGGGCTAGATTGTTATGCAGACCAGTGTAGCAATAATCACATAAAAAAGAGAGATCCAAAAATTGGATCTCTCTTTTGATAGATATTTAAGCTAATTTATGCTTACAGATAATTTATAGGTGTACCTTTAGCAGTACCTGTTTTGTTTTGATCACTGTTATATCGGTACAAATAAGAACCGGTACGAGAAGTTTCAGCTTCATTGCTTAATTCTATTTTATTGTTAAGCCATACACCATCGATCTGCGTATCTAACCTGTACACTTTTATATCCATACGTCCTTGAGCTTCTAACATAGGGTTCTTTTGTTTGTACGCAAGATGAACGCCATAAATCTTAAAGACGCCCGAATCGTATTTTTTTATTTCCTTCGGTTTTATTTTATCGTAGCCCTTGCAAAGGCCATCTGAATATACGGATGCCCAGACATCGGTATCTTCGTGGTTCCATATCTCAAATGTTGCTGCACTTGCACCGGTTGCCACTAAACCAAGCCCCACTAGGGCCATTACATGTAGAGACTTCATACTACCTCCTTTATTTTGAGTAGAGTTCTCTCTTTTTTAACCTTTATTACAATGAATCTGCAACGTTTGCTGTACCGCTTGTCGCCGCTTGAACTGGAAGCTTGAAAGTATACGAACCATCATTCAAAATAGTAAATTCTGCATCAAGCGTTAGGAGTGGAATGTCAATACCCACATTAAAGATCTTCACATCTTTATGCCCCGGTAAAAGCGCTACGGTTGTGGGATACTCTTGAATCCACGTTATATTAGTTACGTTATAAAACCCGAATTATACTCTTTTGATGCACCTGCCACCAGTTTAGTATAACCAGGACCATCAGTTCTCCAGCCCGGTAACACCAAAATCGTATTGTTTCCGTTATTTTTGATTGTAAATGTTGCCGCAGTTGCATCAACTGCCATCAAACTGAGCCCCATTAGGGCCATTACACGTAGAAAATTCATATAACCTCTCTTTTTTGAGTAAAGTCCTCTCTATCTAAAAACCAGCATAACAGACTAAAAATGGCAAAAGCAATAGTTCAATTTGAAAAATTTAAAGAATCCGTTGGCAGGAGGTTGCTGAAATAGACCTTTGCACGGTTCTAAAAGCCGATCTAGACGGTGTTAACAAAGGGGTTGTGTAATTCTGCAACTCTTGTTACACTTTTACACAGATAGCCTCTTTATATCGATTGGATCGTTATGATTATTAAACGGCGGATGCAGCCAGTTCTCGAGCATTATGCGAGCAAATTTCCCGTAGTGGCGGTCATTGGACCACGACAAGCAGGAAAAACAACGTTGGCAAGAGAGACTTTCCCCAATCATCAGTATTTCTCGCTCGAAAATCCTCTCACCCTCGAAGAGGTGATGCGTGATCCTATGGATTTTCTAGAAAGTGCTTACAAGGGCGCCGGACTTATTATTGATGAGTTTCAAAACTATCCCAAGTTACTCTCTTTCATGCAAGGTATTGTTGACGATAATCGCCGTACCAATGGTCGTTTTATTTTAACGGGATCTCATAACTTTTTAATGAATCAAGCAATTACACAAACACTTGCAGGGCGCATTGGTATATTAACCTTGCTGCCCACGTCATTCGAAGAACTACAGGCTGCTCACCTTCTGAGCACTGATATTAATACCGCTGCCTTTTATGGCGGCTATCCCGAAGTAGTTACTCATATCCTGCAACCTAAAGAATTCTATCCAAACTATAATCAAACTTTTATTGAGCGCGACGTTCGGCAGCTCACGCAGATACGAGACTTGCAAGATTTTCAGCGTTTTATAAGATTATGTGCCGCGCGCATTGGGCAATTATTAAATATAGCGGCACTTGCTAATGATTGTGACATTAGCGTTCCTACCGCAAAAAAATGGCTTTCGATACTGGAAGCAAGCTACGTTTTATTTCTGCTGCAGCCCTATTATAATAATTTCAATAAACGATTGGTTAAAACACCAAAACTCTATTTTTATGATACAGGGCTTGCATGCTGGCTTTTGAAAATCACTTCTGTTGAACAACTGCAAGAACATTACATACGCGGCGGAATCATTGAATCTATGATCATCGCGGAACTTTGTAAAACATTTTATAACTACGGTCAAGAGCCAAGTATCTATTTCTGGCGTGATAGTCATGGTCATGAAGTTGACGTGCTCCTCGATTATGGCACAGAACTCATTCCAATCGAAATTAAGGGATCAAAATCAGTTCCACAATCAGCATTTGACGGATTAGACTATTGGTCTGATCTCGCTGGAGTTGATCCCGCTAAAGGTTACGTTATTTACGCGGGCACCGAGCGATATTCAAATAAAGCAGGCACCAGACTTGGTTGGCAAGATACCGGCAGCATAGTGAGAAAATAAAAGTTCTTCTGCAGCTCTTGTCATTCCCCATAAATCAGGTGCACGCTGAAGTTGAAAAACAATCAGAGGCGCACCATGCATAAAAAAGTTTTTGAAGAACCGCATACGATTCTAGTCGATAAGCGTCGCATTGAGCTGACGCATTGCAGCAAACTTCTGTTCCCTCATGATGGTATCACCAAAGCTGCTCTTATCGATTATTATTACGCGATTGCTCCGCATATGATTCCGCTTATTAAAGATCGGCCACTTACACTCTTACGGTATGTGAATGGTATTGATGCAGAAGGATTTTATCAAAAAGAGGCGGGAACTTATTTTCCAGAATGGATTATGCAGGCAAAAGTGCCCAAGAGATCTGGCGGATCAACGCACTATGTGGTTGTTAATAATGCTGCTTCACTCATCTATTTAACCAATCAACTGACATTAACCTATCACGCCTGGCTGAGCACCGTTGATGCACTCAACACGCCCGATAAAATTATTTTTGATCTCGATCCTGCAGGAAGCGCCACATTCGCAGACGTAAAATTCGTAGCACGCGTGTTACATGATTATTGTATGGAGCGTAACATACAACCTCTCTGTATGACCACCGGATCGCGCGGCCTTCATGTGATCATACCGCTCAAACGAGAACATTCCTTTGATACGGTGCGCGCCGCTGCACGCTCAATCGCACAGCACTGCCTTGAACAGCATCCCAATCGCATCACATTAGAGGCGCGGCTTAATAAACGAGGCAATAAAATTTATATCGATGTACTCCGCAACGCTTACGCACAAACGGCCGTTGCGCCTTATTCTGTCCGTGCACATCCGCATGCCCCGGTGGCCACTCCCATCCGCTGGGAAGAGCTCTTTGATGGCAGCGTAAAAAAATCAACGCAGTTCACCATCAAGACCGCGCTCGAACATGCTGCACATAATCCATGGCATACGGTGACGCACTATGCACTAAAAAAAATAGAGCCCACATAATTCAGGCTCTCAACACATAGATCTGCAATAATCGTTCTTTTAAATTTTTGAACTCTTGCTTATAGCCACCAGCAGATGCAAACATCTGACTCACCACATGTACCGCAACCTCTGGTTGTGCTTTAGTGCTGGCAAGCGCTTCACTCAAATCCCCAATAAAAGTAACCTTTTCGGAAATGCCAGGCAGCCCTTTTAAAAGAAGTAACGCGTTATACAGTTCGCGCAATGAAGGTGGCAGTTTTTTTGCTAATACCTCTTTTTGTTCAGCCTCTGTACCGCTAAAGATCTTATCAAGCGCCTCTTCAATGAGCACAAGCTGCTCGAGCCCCTTTTTTGCATCATCACTTTGATGCTCAACCACCTTTTGTTTGCGGTAGCGCTCAAGCCAAAAGAAACCGAATATAAAACCAGAAATGATACTGATTTGAGCCCCTATGGAGAGTAGATCTAGCCATTTAAAGATCATGATGCCTCCTTCTAGGTTTTAGAAGTTATGAGTATTTGGGAGCATAGTATCAAAGATTCCTACTGAAGATCCTAACATAAGAGCACATGAATGTAAAAGTTGAAAATCCTATATTTTTGCAATACATAGCGTAAAATAGTACTTATTTTTAAGGATCAACTATGCACATATTGTTCAGTTTTTTGATGATCACCATTGGTACACTACATACACTTTTTAGCATGGACGTTGAACCAACAGCTCCTAATGCGCTCACACAACAATGGCTTGAGCTTGCCTATGATTTTCATACCAAACAATCACATTTCAAACCACTGCCAGCAGAGGTACAAGGCATCATCACGGCGCAAGTGCATCCTCGGCAAACAATCGATGAGTTAAGCTCAGACCATTTTATGTTTGTACGTCAGATTACAATACCACACATAATCGCCTCATGGCATATGAAGGACGATGCATTCGTCTATTTCACGCAAACAGCACGTCATGATTGGTCAACTTTCTATGACATGTATCATCTTGATCTCACTTACGGTGTACACACGCGCATATTGAAAAACAATGCAATGATAGAAACAGAACAAATACCTTCATTGGTTTTATCCTCTCATTCTGTAGTATTCAATGCCGGTTATGAAAGTTTAGACGTCATGAATTTCACAAAGTCACTAAAAAACCCATCCGTAGCAAAACCCTGGCTACTTGATGCACATATAAAAGGATACCAAGCTTTTGCATGTCATCCAACATTGCCATTATGCGCAATCATCGATGGAGATAGCCGATGGAAAATATATGATCTAGCAAAAAAAAAGATGCTTGATAGTTATGATATCAATGATGGGATGGATACAGAATTAGTACGGAATGGTATTTTTGAGAACCTCCAATGGCATCCAACATTACCAATTGTTCTGGCAACTCAAAGCCACTCAGATGGTAGTACCGATGTATATAATTTTAAGATTACCGAGGATGGCATAACTGGTGGTTGTTCATATGGCCTTCGGGGAGCATTATGCATCAGCTTAGAAAATAAAGTTTGGGGAGGGCGAGGAGAACCGTTTGGCCGTATACTTCCCTTGTCCGGTCTTTTAGCAATTAATTATTCCGCTTCTACAACCAAACAACCGCACTATTGCAGCAATCGCACGCTGAAGGCTGTAGGTGAGGATTATTATCTAACTGAAGATCACACAGCAGAAAAACCGGAAGGTGGCAACTTTTCTCTCCACGCGATAAAAACAGAAAAATCACAGAAGCTTACCTGTTTTACGAACTATACTAAACAATTTTCTCGCTTGCCACAGAATTATGATTATCGCTATTTGACAATCGCTGTTGATGGGCAGCACAAAAAAAGTACACTCTCCATTGCCGTTCCTGCATCACAGGCGTGCATAGAACATTACTGTGTCTTTCAAGCAGCACTTTCTGCAGAACAAGCTGAAGAAAAGTTACAAGACGGTTGTGACTCTGATGATGAAAGAGAAGCGCTCAACACCTGGCGCTTATTCGCAGGAGCAAAATATAAAAACCTCATTCTTGCCACTGCACAACACTATCCTCACTTTAAAAAACTTATGGTAGCACACAAAATTATGGAAGCTTAAATACCCATGCATACAGGCAATGGAATACCGCGAAAGAGGATACGCATCTCGTTGATAATTTTCTTATCGGCCTTATTGCGATAGACGGCATACAGTTGCACACCTTCTTTCAGCGCCACACGGCGGGCACGGTTTATATTTTTGCCCAGATCATCAATGTAGATAAAGAGCGTTTTATATTTATCGAAACCGAGCTCAGTTTCGATAAAATCAAAAAAGGCACTAAAATAGTCATCGGTGTCTTTACCGCCGTAGACAAAGCCAGCGGGGATGCCATGCGGCGCGCTATCTTCAATAAGCTCGGGGCACGAACCTGCACAAAAACAAGCATCGTAGATAAATGGATTGATACGTTTTTTTCGCAACTTTTTATTGAGCCGATCTATTTTAATGCGCAATGATTCATAATCGTTATTCGTTGCAACTGCAAGCGGTATTCCTGCCGCACGGACCGCGTTTAAAAAACGAATCATATCAGAGCGCGGTGATACTTTGTTAAGCCTGCTTATCAGCTTTGCACGGTACGGTTTAAGCGATGGTTCTGCCTCAAGAATACAATCAAGATTTGCTTTAAGCCCCTTTAATTTCTGCCCATCATACCGCGCCTCTTTTACCAACTTTGCAAGCCGTTTACGCTGGCGTAACAAAATGGGGAGCGATCTTTTCAGCGGCACCGTTATCAATGCTGCCCATAATTTACCCAACCCACCAATTAAACCATTAAAGCCAATTTTTTTTGATATTTCTTGGAGCATGCGTGTTACTGTATTGCTATCGATATCATTGAAATTATTTTTATCCGATAGGATTTGAAATGATTCAGCAGCTAATCCAAATGCAATCAGAGTAGCGTTGGCATCACCAAACATAGTATGGCAACTCGATTTACCACGGCGATATGCGCTATTATCCATGCATGGTAAA
>Ga0207061_1223_pt1 | contig 12016 bp, 15 predicted proteins | sample Alteio_BWMinCont_31_FD_153275 | JGI IMG/M metagenome (GOLD analysis project Ga0207061, IMG submission 153275) | Enriched cells from forest soil in Barre Woods Harvard Forest LTER site, Petersham, Massachusetts, United States -... | ecosystem: Environmental > Terrestrial > Soil > Temperate forest >... | reverse complement strand
CACCCCCAGCGCCCCTGCAAACGCCGCGTTGAACTCCCCTTCCGTGACCGCATTTCCGTTCAGCGCCACGCGCGTAAAGTGCGCGCTCGAAAACGTATGCGCTCGAACGCCCCGCGCGTTCGTTGTCGACGCGTGATAACCGATGAAAAGTGCCGCGTCAAAGCTCGCATCGACGCCCGCCATCATGCTCCCATGTCGCGGCCAGGAACGGATGATGTGAACATCTTTCGGAAACTCCTCGATCAGCAGATTCTCGCCATTTCCATGCGAATCGCTCACCGCGATCTCCGTTGCCCCAGACTCCTTGGCCGCCCGCACCGCCGCCAGCGTTTCATTCGTCATGAATTGCCGGAAGCGCTCGTATTCGAATCCAGTCGGTCCGAGCTGGTCGGCAGTCACCACCCCAGCCACGCCTTCCATATCCACGGAGATGTAAATCTTCAACTTCTTCGCCGTCGGCGCGGAAGTCTGCGGCTTCGCTGTGGAATTTAAGAACCAGGAAACGGCAAGCATAAGGAACAAACGGCCACCACGACGCGAAACACTCATGGGAGCACCTCTCAAAACTGGAAAATCAGGATGTCAGCGGACAGGAGTCTATCAGCTTCGCGCCGCCGAGGGAAAAAGTGCACCATTGGTAAGGAAGGGCTACTGAAGCGGTTGCATTCCCATTTTCTTTACGATGGCCCAGTACGCCGGTTCGGAATGAAGGGAGTCTAGGTTTGGATTTCGTTGCATGTGCACCAGCAGCGGATCGCGCGGTTCAAATGCCTGCTCCGCTCTCTGTGTTATGTTTGCGTTTGGCGGTCTGAACGGGCAGACGCCTGCCTGGCAGCCATCGCCGGGACATACGCAAGTGCCGATATGGCCGGGGGCGGTACCTGATGCGCAGCCTGTTGCGGGGTCGGAGGTCGCTACACCGTCGTCGGGGAAAGATGGGCTGATTGCCTGCAGGCCGGTCGTGGGGGTGTCCAAGGTGGCACGGCCTACGATGACCGTCTTCATGCTCTACCGTGCAAGCTGTCAGTTGCTGGAAGTAGTCTCTCAGTTTCTCGATGCTTTCGACTGGCATAGGCCAGAGCATACACCGAACTTTTGCCAGAACGCCACGATACTGCCATTTTCCATTTAGATGTCCGCGGTAGAGAAACATCCGGCTGCTGTCGGTAAACCAGCTCCCTGAGCCGCTGCGAAAATCTATGATGCAGCTCGAGACGATTTTCGATATAGCTACTAAGCCGTTCGATTGGTCTGCGCTTTTGCCGCCCGGTGGACTGTTCCTATTTGGTGTTTCACTGATTTGGATGGAGAAAAAGAAGATCGGAAGATTCGGAATCAAGAAGATTGGCTATGTCTTGGGTTGTGGCGGGATCCTTGTTGCATCTTACATATCGGCTGCTTGGTCACTAAAGAAGCACGATGCCAGCCGCGCATTCCGGACCAGCCGTTGCTCGGTGATCTAGGGTCCCGTCTTGAACTTTCATCCAATGCCGCTGGAAGGGCACCCCCTCGAATCATTCATAATTGCGAACGAAACGTTCTCGTATTCCGATTACATTGTTACTCCGTGCTTCAACAAGACTTCGTCTCATGGCGGCCCAATACGGGAGGGTCTCCTGCTGCGCATTTCCTTCGTCGACGACTGCATTCTTAGAATCGAACTCTCAGCCAAAGGCGCCCAGGCAGTATCGCAACGGCCCGAGCAAAAATGAGAAAGATCAGAGAATCCGCAGGGCTGTTCTCCTCTACGTAACTTGTATCTACGAACGTCGATCGCGGATGCAGAGCAAGCTATAGGAGAGGCCAAAGCAGAGGCCCATTTCTCTCACGACGCATTAAACCTACATGACACTTGGCCACTCGGCTGAACCGATAGGTCGGTCTCAGAGATCACCGGACTGTCTCGCCGGTTTCAGTTTTCCAGCACTTTGTCCGACTGCCCATTTTTTAGCCTGTAGGACGTGCTTCTTCCTCCAGCCTCTTCCTGCTCAATGACGCCCAAGGCGATCAGCTCTTCGATGTCTCGAAGAGCAGTTCGCGAAGAAGCTTTCGTCAGTTTCATCCACTTATCTCTGGTAAGCTTTCCTTCGAACCTACTGAATAGCTTGTTCAGGACTTTTGTCTGCCGATCATTGAGAGAGACCCTTCGTTGCTTTAAGGCCTTCCAGAACAGTTCCTTTTCCAGAGCGCTGCTAGTGATTTGATTCGATTGTTCAATGGCCCTGTCCAGGCATCCTAGAAACCAAGTTAGCCATTCCGTGATATCCAACGATCCAGTCTGAGTCTTCTCAAGAACCTCGTAGTAGCCTCTTCGTTCTTCGAGAATCTGTGAGGACATGCTGTAGAAACGCTGAGCACTCCCATCTGATCTGGCCAAACACATTTCAGCGATTGCTCTTCCGATTCTGCCGTTACCGTCCTTAAAAGGATGGATCGTAACAAACCACAAATGCGCAATTGCCGCCTTTAGGAGCGGATCTTCTTGTTCATTGTCGTCGAACCACGCAACGAACTTTCCCATCTCGCTCTCGACGCGAGCAGCCTTAGGTGCTTCGTAATGAACCTTGTGGCGACCGATGGGCCCGGACACAACTTGCATCGGGCCCTGGCTGTCATCACGCCATGCGCCAACTCGAAATTTATCGCGGGTTGTGCGAACGCCGGGGAAAAGGTTTGCGTGCCAGCCAAACAATCGTTCCTTTGTTAGCTCCTTGCTGAATTTCTGCGTTCCGCCCACCATCATTTCAACGACGCCATCGACATACCGATCCTTGTGAGTTTTGAGTCCTCCCACGTCCAGCCTCAGCCTACGTGCGAAGGATGAACGGACATTCTCTGGATCAAGCACAACCCCTTCGATTGCGCTGGATTTGATCGTTTCTTCCGTAAGGACGTTTAGCGTTGCAGTCCACCTCGAAGTAAAGCCATAACCTCGCATCTTGCCCAGCAATAGCCCCTGTCGCAGTCTGACACCAGAAAGCAGGGGTGCAAGAGTCTTTGAATCCCAGGTAAATGCAGGCCAGCCCACGAGTTCGTAAATGTATGTTCTCGCCATATTCTCGCCGTCAATCTCGCCATAATCCTACCATATTCTCGCCACAATCTCGCCAGTATTCGCGTCACTCTCAGATGCAGGCTAACGGTATGCGGGTCATCTGTCTGCGATGTAGTTAGTCGGCAGTCCACATTATTTATAGAAAAAAGAGTATTCGGTGCGGCGCCGAATGTTGGTAACTGATTGTAATTTAACGGTCGAGCGCCACCCTTGGCGCCTTGAGTAATTGTCGTCGGGAATCCTTATCGCACCCTAACCCGAGCTGATACGCAGTTTCGGGTCTAGAGGTGTCAGAAATTCTCCAATTCCGATTACTTCCGATTACATCCTGTTTGTCCGTGATCCGGCCGGAATCGCCGGGATTCTGGGCCAATAATTTCACCTATTCAGAGTTCGGCGTAGCGGGGAGCCCTGAACATCGCCCGCTATTTCGGCCTCGTTCGCTCGTTTTGGGCTTCGAGCGCGGCAACCCATGTTCTCGGTGTCATTCCAAGAGTCTGCCGGAAAAGTTCGACAAAGGCGCTCGGCTGGCGATAGCCGACATCGGCGGCAACCGTTTTTACAGAACCCCCTGCAACCAGCAACTCTATTCCTTTCATCAGACGCACCTGCCTTCGCCAAGACTCGAAACTCATCCCAACTTCTCTGCGGAAAGTTCTTTGGATTGTCCTGACGCTTACACCGACTTTTCTACACAGCGTATCCAATGATGGACCATTTGCTTGGTTTGCGATGAATGCTTCAGCGACTCCAAGCGCTCTTGAATCCCAGGGGAGCCTCACGAACGTAGGAACTGGCGAGGCATTCCGTAATTGGGACAAGATAAGATCCCGGAGGGCACGGTGAAGATGATTTGTCGTGCGCAGCTCCCCGATCCGCACTGCCTCTACCACAAGTTCGCGGAAAAGCGGAGAGATGTGCAGCACGGCGCAGATTGCCGGGGCATGTGGGAGAAGACGTCGTCTTAGATAGAGTGTCCGCATCGAAACTGCGCCTGGCATCCGAATTCGGTGTCGCGTTCCTGCGGGAATCCAAACGGCGAGATGAGGAGGGGTCATCCAAAGGCTTTGACCCGCGGAGATCTCCATGACCCCCCGCGTTGCGTAGATTACTTGGTCAGAGCCGTGAGCGTGTTCAGGAACGTTGTGTCCCGCAGGATATTCATAGGCAAGCGTGGAAATCGAAACGCCTGCCTTGGGATCGTATTGCCTCAAGGGGTTGTGTCGCATGAGAGATATATTATGTCGTAACAGCGTTCTAGCGACAGTGGCAGACTCGGTAGATACTATTGGTATGTGTCCTTGTCGAGCGAACTTGAACCAGTAAACTTGCTGGTGGAGATCATTGTTGCGGCTTTACGTTACCGGAGGAAACCATGCATCGTGATGACCAGTTCATCCCCGAATTGATCGTGCATAACGGAACCGCCGCGCTCGATTTCTACAAGAGTGTCTTTAGCGCCGAAGAAGTACACCGAATTATAAAACCGGGCAGCCAGAAGCTCGTGCACGGCGAATTGATTTTGGACGGACACAAGTTCTTCGTCTGCGATGAGTTCCCGCCGAGTGAAGGTGGAACCTGTAAGTCACCGAAGACGCTCGGGGGAACCGGTGTGCGCGTCACCCTGCTAGTTGACGATGCGAACGGAGTTGTCGAGCGTGCGGTGGCTGCCGGCGCGCGCGTGAGCATGCCCGTGCAGGACATGTTCTGGGGAGGACGTTACGGAAAGATCGTCGATCCTTTCGGCCACGAGTGGGGAATCAATCAACAGGTCAAAGAGCAGAGTCACGAAGAGACGCAGATCGCAGCCGACGACTTCTTCGCGAAACGAAAATAACCAAAATATCGTTGTTGATTGCGATCGATTATGTCGGCGAAGGTTTGCCCGCGAAACACGCATTCGTGGGCCGTCCTAATGGGCAGCCCGCTGCTGTGTTGTTTTACCAGCGTTGGCGTGTTTCTTCAGCAGGCCAGTTGGGGCGGGAAACGCGAAGTTGGAGCGCTTAGTGGCAGAGCGGTCTCTGGAGCAGCAGTTTCTGAAGGATGCGGCCAAGGGAATGTTTCATGACCGCAGCAGCTGAAAGGCAACCATTGAAGGGCGCATTCGAAGTCAAAAGAGGGACGTGGCAGGTGACTACTCTCACAGCGTGCGCTCGCTCAGTCCTGACCGAGGCCGGACCGGAACAAGACGACTCATCCTGTGTAAGGGCCTTTCACTTCTCCCCAGCCCCATTTGGGCATTGGAGCTTCCTGATCGACCTTCGCACCCGGCTGCGAATTGATTACTGCCAGTCTCGAACCCCACTCCAAATACCCAACAAACGCTGACCGAAATTCCGGGTCATCCGGCAATCCCAATTCGTCGGCTGTTTCCAGCAACATTTCCACCCATCGGCGACGCTGACCGCGAGTCAGGTTGCGACTGAGATGCTGCTGGATCATGTGAGGATGGCCTCCGTGCTGCTGGGAATACATAGTTGGACCACCAAGCACTTCCGCTAGAAAGGTAGCGACGTGCCTTGGATGGTCAGCGCCCATATGGGCAAAAACAGGCCCGATCAACGGATCGTCCTTAGTCTTTTCGTAGAAACGTGTTGTCAACCGGTTCAGTGCGTCAATGCCACCAAGCCAGTCGTATAGCGTGGGAATATTTCGATTGGACTTTGGCGAAGCGTCAGTGCTCATGCGCTTATTCTCCCAGCAAAATCGCTGCATTTGGTTTCCGATCTTGGTCTTGCCCGGTGCTCGCTTGAACTACTCAACCAACTCGGTGAAGAGTGTCAACTGGAGACCCGCTGGCCCCTGCAATCGCGCATTCAACGAGTTCCACGGAGTTCGTGACGATCTGGGCCTTCTCGTCTAGCGCTAGTGCAATGGCTTCGGCTTCGCCTTTGCCAAGGTTGAAATCTGTCTGCAATCTCGCAACGAGCCGACGATTTCTGAGGGCAAAGACTTTGATTCTTGATTCGTCCAGCGCCTTCTGAACGATTATTGCATCCAATGCTTTCTTGAAACCGCAGCATTCCTTCTCAAGCTCACTGGGAATGGCCACTGGTACGTTGATGCTCGTCAGAAATAGGTCAAGAAGATCGGCCTTGGCGATTAGGATCAGCGTAGATGCGTCGCAGACAACCATTATGACAAAATATGACGAACGTAATTACTATAGCAAAAAAAGAAATGGATTTAGAAGGAACCAAAGGCATTCCTCACCGCGAAAAAATCGCAGCAAAGGCTTATCGTTCTAACGTTCAACAGCTCGCACTGGCACTGTTCTCGTGTGATCACCTGTATCAATTCGCCAGAGACACCGTACGCGAGAAGGATCATCGCGAGATTGCGTTTCGGACGGCGGCGTCACCGATGCTTAGCTGGCGCCAAGAGCAATTCGCCGCTTAGAGCTGCCGAGGGACGGCAAGCGTCAACCGATTCTGAGCGTAATCGATGGTCAGCAGAAATTGATTCAGAAAATTGTTGCCGACAACGCCCTCCAGCTCCGTTCCAGCAGCCCCGCTGATCGCATGGAGGAATGCACCCAGGACGACATCATTGTTCCGGACAGTGGCACCGGACAGACTCAGAGAGTCCACGGTGGCGCGGGTCAATTGCACTTCCCCTCCCACTCCAGCTCCCTTGACTTCCTTGGTGGCCCCGATGTTAAGGCGTTCGGCAAGCTCTGGCGTCAGTACTGTGCGGCCTGCACCGGTGTCCAAGGCAAACTGAAACGGTCCCTGCTCATTAACAACTGCTTGCACCACGATAAGCGGGTCCGCTGATGCGAGCGTGAAGGGAACGGTCGTAGCGTCGTGGCTGTTTTCGTCGTGATTGTCTGAAGCTCGCGCCAGGCGCAGAACGTTCCGCTGGTAGTCGACAGTCACCCGGAAATCCTTCATGAAGCTGAATCCGAGATCGCCGTCCACCTGCGCCCTAAGCGCCGCACCGATTTGTTCAAGCTCGTTGGTAATGGCGACTTGAGCATTCTCTTGTCGCGCTGAGCCAACGGCGATTGAGTCCACGCGGGCGAGCGATATTTGGACAGCCCCGCCAGCTCCGAATGCCTTCTCTTCGGATTCCGATTGAACGCCAAGACTAGAAGCTAGTCCAGGAGAGATCAAAGTGTGGGCAGCGCCCGTGTCGAGAATGAAATTATACGGACCTCTGCCGTTTACGTAAGTGGGGACCATGATCAGAGAGCTCCGACCGGCCGTCACCGTGAATTGCGTGAATTCGCTGACAGTTTGGGACATAGCGTGCGCCTCCTGATTTTCCCCATTTCATTTTCGGCGAATTGCTTGATTATTCGCTGCCAAGCACCCGAGGACACAAAACGGAGTCTCCAGGGCAATACGCAGGAGATCGTCTGCTCGACATCTTGTTTCAGCGATTGGCGAATTTTCTTGATTTCCTCGCTGTGCTCGCCGACGCGCTCAAATAATTCGTGTTGCGCATCGACGCCAACGCCGATTAAAAAAGCTGCGGCCTCCGAGCGGCTGCCGAAAAGGCCTGCCTCAACCAACACGTCAAGAAACCCTTCCCGTGACATCTCCGCGATTCCCGCATTATAATCGGATCACTCGACATGCTTGTCGACATCGGCGTTCCTGCCGAGAAGGAGGTGATCCAGTGAGGTACGGTTTACGTTGACGTAATAAAGGAGGCGCTTGCGACGTTACCGAGCGCCTCTCTCTTTTTGTCTCGCCGGTCCGAATTATTCTGCGCCTTGTGCTCATCCAGTGCCTGATGCAAAACACTCCATGCCCGTTTCGGTGTCGCGAGACGCATCAAAATCAGCACGTATTTGAGCAAATTAGATCCATCCGAAAGTATCGACTTCCCAATCGGCAAATCTCAGATTTCCGGGAATTAGCGTAGTACCGTCGATGCCGCCCATACTAGTCCAGTTGAGCGCTCTCCTCTTTAGATCGGCTTGGGCGTTTGCGATGCGATATGATTCCTCTGAGGATGCACGGAAATGAGCGACCAAAGTTGGATTGCAGGAACGGTCCGGTAACGGCCGTGATCAGGACTTACGGCATCCGATTCCTCCTGGCCCCTAACTCGGGCAGTACACCCAGTTGAGAAGGACGGCGGGATTGCCGGGTAGGCCCGGGGAATTGCGCCCCCGGCCTGTCGCTAGCCAAAATGATATCCGGCGCCAATGCCTTTAGAATCAGCGCCCGCCAGCTCATTCGCTCAGTCCGCACTAACCCGAGGACTGAATGCAATGTTACATGCCCTGCGGCAACGCGAAATAACAATTCGCTAGCCACAGCTCAGCGATCGGACGCGCACTTCCACCTAAACTCGCAACGGGTATAATCGTGGCCATGATCACACGCCGCGATTCCCTCGTGGGAGCCATTGCTCTACTCTGCGACCTGGCCGCTGCTAACGCAGAGGCCCAAAACGACAAGGCAGCTCAACCATCTCACTCAGAGGGCGGCCTTGTCTTCAAACACGACCTTCCGAACATCACCATGGAAGACTGGGAGGTCACTGTCAGTCATGTAGACTACCCGCCGGGTAGAGTCGGCAAGGCACATCATCACGCTGGCTTCGTCCTGGCCTATGTTCTAGAAGGAAATATCGTCACAAAGATTTCGGGGCAGGAAGAACGAACTTACAAACCGGGAGAAATGTTCTTTGAGCCGCCGGGAAGCACCCACGAAGTGTCGCGTAATGCCAGCGAAACCCAGTCCGGAAAGCTTCTCGCCTTGATCTTCGCCAAAAAAGGCGCACAGCTGACCATGCCCGGGCCGGCTTAGCGTTTTGGGTCTGCAGCGCCGTAGATTTTCGTGCCTGGATGGAATTCCGCCCACGCGAACCAATATTCCGGCTCCAATATAAGTGAGCTGAGCTGCGACCCCTTCAGCGGCCCGGAAATGCATTTCCCATAGGCATCCCACCGCGATCCGGTCTCCTTGTCGGTGACTTCGGTAGCCTCCGCATTCGCTGCGTCGAATTGCGCTTTCTTTCCTTTCACGCGCGCAATAAAGGCGGTTGTGGTGTCTGACTCCGACTGATGCACAATCAGAACCGACTGGCCGCCCACCTCCTCATTGATCACCCGAGCCTGCCGAAGTACCGACAACTGAAAAGCCTCGCTGGATTCGGCCACGTTGAGACCCAGAATCATCGTGCGCGGCTTGAGCCGGTTATCCGCCGGCGGCATGCCCGGCGGCGTCGGCCCACCTCCCGACAATCCTTGCCGGATCATTTCGTTCATTTTCGGGATGCGCTCTGAATAGCCAGGCAATGGCTTAAGAACCGCCGTATCCGGGTGCAACCGGTGCCACTCGTGCCAATCCGTCAGAAGAAAAGGATAAAGCTCGAGGCGCTCGCCTTGCAGGGGCCCAGAAATCGCCTTCAGGCTCGATTGTTGCCACCGGCTGCCCGTTTCCCTGTCCTTAAAAACTTCGTTGCCGCCAACAACGCCGGCATTATCCAACACGAGATCGCGTCCTTTTGCCGCGGCCCTGAACACGAGGGCCGTGTTGCAGTAGCTTCACCAGGTGATCGCGATAGGTCCGGACGGTGTCTGATCCTCGACGAGGCCATGCTGAGAAAGAATCGCCGCTGGATAGGCCTTCGCCACTGTTCCAACGATGATCCCGATGACCCGGTCCGGATCGCTCAAAAAAGTTGCCGACGATGCTGGGATGAATTGCGGATCATGGACCGCCTTATAGGGTAACTGCTCCTTAGCTGCCTTCTGCGCCGCACCGTTTACCGCTAACCCGGCGAACACCATCACGCACACGCACCATCTTTTCATGAGCCAGCCTTTCCGCTTTTGAAGTTATCATACATTCTAATTCTCAGTGGGTAGACGTTCTAGAGGATGCACCGTGATCTCCACATCATTCTTCCCTTGATGGGCGCATCTGATACAGCGCTAAGACTTCTCGCTCCAATGTGCAGCCGGACATGGGTGCGGAATGCTCTGCGGATATGGGCATCATCAACATGCGGTCGATTTCCGGGCAGCCGGACGAGAATACGTGCAGGATAATTTCTGGTCTCGGCCCGTTGAATCGCCGGATCCTTGGATTCGGCGTCCATGCGGGGCAGTGGTCCGGGCGGTAACGGTCGGGATCGGAGATCTCTTCGGCCTACTGTGTGACGGAAACTGCGAATGGGTGTAGGATTTGCATGAGTATCCTTTTCCGGGAGTGTTCGACACTCCCGGGTTGGGTGTACGCGGAGGGCTCCGGTGATTCGCTCTAAGGACAAACCAGCCGGGCTCTCCGCGCCGTTCGCCATCCTACATCGTTAAATCGTTGATAACCGAACAACAGCTCCGCGAAAGGCTGCGCAAGATTACCGCATTATTCGAGGGAGCCGCGACCGCAGGCGAACGCCAGGCTGCGGCCATCGCGATTGAGCGGACCCGCCAGGCGCTCAACGCCGCGGTCAAAACGCCCGAGACGAAGTTTTCCATGGCGGATCAATGGCAGAGACGCCTCTTTTCCGCGCTTTGCCGAAGATACGGGCTCGAACCGTATCGCTACAAGGGGCAGCGTTACACCACCGTGATAGTGCGCGCGCCGCGGTCCTTTGTGGACAACACGCTTTGGCCGGAATTCCTCGAGTTGCAGGCGGCCCTGCACTCCTATCTCAACGAAGCCACGGAACGTATCATTCGCGAAGAGGTTTTCAGAGACGCGGGCGAAGCTGCGGAACGGGCAGGATAACGGTAACCCGGCGCGATCGCCAGCGTCAAATTACGCCACGTCTGGGTTCCAAGAAGACTGCTGTCCACACAGGACTTAATTCGAGAACAACCACCGGCTAAGAGAGGGGAAATCGCGAGCCGTTACAGTGTCGCCGAATGGCCTCGAAATGATCGTGCTGATCATAGCGCCAGGGAAGACGCCCGTCGAACAATTTGGGAGGTCCTTCGCAAGTGCCTTAACCATGAGAAGGCACTGAGGACCACACTTTGATTCTTTCCGGTCAACTAGCACTTGACGGCACTCTTACTCGGCTTTCGGTGTCCAAATAGGAAGAGAATGTACGGTGGGATGAGATTCCGCTTCCCAATTGTCTTCTTGGCCGCGATGGTGGTTTTGTCTGTCAACGCCCAGAACTCCTCTGAGAGAATCCGCCTTTACACCCCTTGAGACCACCGTATGCGAGATTCTGCGGAATCCATCTGGCTTCAACAACAAGCTCGTCAGGGTCCGTAACCAAGTCTCGGTTAGTCAAAATAGCGGCCGATTTGAGCTACTGTGCACAATCATCGAGAGTACGTATAGCAACCAAATTAGGTTGTATGTGTATTTAGCAACCAGAATAGGTTGCTCTAGCTTTAGGCAACCTTATTAGGTTGACATAGCTTCGGATGCCCGTATGATATGAGCATGGCGCCAACCAGGAAAAAAGAGGCACTTCGTAGCGAGCCTTGCCTTGCTCTCATCGGAGACATGGTGGGCTCGCGTGAATTGCTTCCCAGCCGACGCCCAAAGATACAAGAAAGGTTCAGAGAATTTATTCAATATCTCAATAAGAAGTACGCGAAAGACATCTTGGCGAAGTTCGTCATTACCCTCGGCGACGAATTTCAAGGCCTGCTCTTGTCAGCAACACCTGTTCCCGACTTGATGTGGGACATTGACCAGCGATTCTCCGATCGCGACCTGAGAGTGGGTGTCGGATTCGGGGTCTTGACTACACTCATCCAAGAAGAGGCCATAAATGTCGACGGACCCGCGCTCTATAACGCGCGGGCGGCAATAGAGAACGCAAGGCGCAAAAGATCCTTGGGTGGGGTCTTTTTTGGGTTCGGCGAGGCCGATCCAGTGATGAATGGCATCGCTCACCTTCTGTCCTTCCACCGTTCCGAGCTTACCCAACAACAGCTTCGCATCGCTGAACTGATGCGCGATGGACGCACTCAACTGGAAGCCGCGGAGCACCTGAAGATCAGCCGACAGGCGGTCAGCAAACAGGTAAAGTCAA
>Ga0207061_1221_pt1 | contig 12158 bp, 6 predicted proteins | sample Alteio_BWMinCont_31_FD_153275 | JGI IMG/M metagenome (GOLD analysis project Ga0207061, IMG submission 153275) | Enriched cells from forest soil in Barre Woods Harvard Forest LTER site, Petersham, Massachusetts, United States -... | ecosystem: Environmental > Terrestrial > Soil > Temperate forest >... | reverse complement strand
GACAGCGGTAAAATCGTTTGGGGGGGGGCAGGGGGGCGTGCCTGTGGTAACAACTGGAAACGACCAATTCTCCCCTCAACTCTCCGTAGATACGGCAGGCAATGCGTTTATTGTGTGGCAGGACAGGCGGAATTTTTATGGACCGCCGAACCATTACGGCATTGATTTGTACGGGCAGATGTTAAGCGCCACCGATGGCAGTAAAATGTGGGCGGCAAACGGGGTTGGGCTTGTTGTTGCCCCGCAGGACCAGTTCGGTCAGCAAATTCTTTCAGACGACTCTGGTGGATTTTACCTCTCGTGGGTGGATAACAATATTATGATTCTGCGAGAGTATGTGAAGATGAATTTATACCCTCTCGTGGGTGGATAACAGTGCTTACTTGGGCTCTAACGAAAGTGATTACACGAACACGCATATTTACGCCAAGCGCGTCCGCGCGGACAGCACTACCGCGTGGGGCGGCGCAACGGGGCTGCCCGTCTGCACTGCGCAGAGTTTCCAAAACCAGCAGGTGATGATGACCGCAAACGGCAGCATACTCCTGGCGTGGCACGACGAGCGCAACGCCGGTAATAACAACGGCGCGGAGCAAGGCGATATTTACTCACTGGCAAGCTAGTATCAGGAAACATGAATGTGCCATCAGGCGCAAAATGCTGGCAGCGAATTGCAGAAGTGGTTGCCTCGTTATCTTGCCACACAAGAATTACACCGCCGTTGCCGTCTGTAATTAATTGTGGGTACGTTTGCGATGAATGATGATTGATATCGCAAGAAAGAACTCCAATAGAATCGGACGCCCATAAAGACCCGCTTGAATCTACATGTTGAAGAAAAACCCGAGGGACAGAAGAGGGTATAAATTCATCTTCACATACTCTCGCAGAATCATAATATTGATTACTACCTGGTTGAGGCCAAATCGAATCATAAATATACAAGCATGGACGAAAATCCACCCAAGCGCTAATAATACCATTACTTCCATCACCTAAAGCGATTAAATTGCTTTTAGGCGATGATCTTATACACATCGGTATCCCATTTGATTGCCAAGTAACTTTGCCGGCATTATCAACATGCTGACTGTAAATATCAGTATCGTTTGCAGCGGAATTTAAATTATTAGCATTTCGAATATCTCTCCATACAATAAATGCACCACCGCTTGTATCTGCAACAACAACCGGATTAAATTGACCATGCACATCAGTACAAATAGCAACGCCGTTTTGCGCCCATTTTATATTTCCAAACGCATCCACGCGTTGTGCGAATATATTAGATGTACCATTATTTCGTAAATCCTGCCATGCAATGATTGCGCCGCCTTTTCCATCACTTGCAAACGAAGGATTGAGTTGTTCTTGAACTGCGGTAACAATTGGGGTATTAATAAGTGGTGAGGTGTGCCAGCGGGCAACGGCAAAAGAGGCGATGGAAAACAACAAAATGACGAAGAAATTTTTCATGATCCTATCCGCAAGATATTGTTGACACATTGGAAATTTTTACAAGGGAAAATAACATAATTTCAAATGCAAAACAATGGCACCAAGGTAAAAGTTTTTAGAGGGTGCGCTCTTCTTTCGTAAGGGCGCGGACACCGCACACTTTGGTTTTTTTTACCCCTCACCCGACACGCGTCGCGTGTCTGCCCTCTCCCGCAAGGGGAGAAGGCAACCGCAGTTATCGCATCACTTCCATCATTTTTGTCTGCACTATGCCGTTGGAAATAAGACGAACGAAATATATGCCATTCGGCAGTTGTTCTCCGTTAAATTCCGCAGTGTAATGACCGGCGGAGCGCGCGGCATTTACCGGCGTGGCGATGCTTTCTCCGAGGGCGTTCAGCACCTCCAGCCGGACAGCGCCGTATTGCTGAACGGCATACTCAATTTGGGTGGAGGCGGAAAAGGGATTGGGGTAGTTCTGGGATAAATAGTTTGTTGATGTAAGGTTTTCTTCTTTCACCGCTGTTGTATTCGCACCTGTACCCGTGATGTTTACATACACCGTATCACCGGCATTGGAGATAAGCTCTATCACTATGTCCTCGCTGCCCTTTGTTTTCGGACAGAATCGTATCGTTAATTCTTCGGTATCTCCCTGCTGCAAAGTGTCCGAGGGTATGCTCAACACCGTGTAATCACCTGCGTATGAGCCGAGAAAACGAAGCGACGAAACCGCCAGAGGGTAATTGCCGGAGTTAGTAACGACAAGGTTTAGCGACTTGCATTGATTGATTGTTACGCTGTCGAATGCGAGCGGAGCAGCGTATAAACTTGCGTTTGCACCGACCCCATGTATTGAAATATTATATGTAGACGCGACTCCATACGATATGGCAAGCGTCGCATCCAGCGTGCCGACTTGCGTGGGTGAAAATGTAATATATACTATTATCGAATCCCCCGGAAGAATCGTATCGGGCAAGAAAGGAACACCTGACAATTTATAGTACAATGAATCCTGCCCTTGCACAACCAAACCTGTAACAATTAAACTGCCAGTTGCACCGGAGGAGTTTCTTATAACAAACGGCACCTTTTTTGTAGAGTCTATATGTACTAAACCAGCACTGATAGGGTTGGTTGCTTGTATTGTCGCGCTGTCGCCGCCGCCGAGTTTGACAATCCAAAAATCATCTGTGGTTGAATCTCCATGATGACCGGTTACATCGCCATTGACGGAATATGAATATCCTGCAATAATAAATCCGTTGTCATTTGTCTGCACGATACTGTTTGCCGCTTCATCGTTCGTTCCCCCATAAGATTGTTCCCACTGAAGCGTTCCTATCGAATCAATCTTTATAATCCAATAATCATCGCCGCCGTGATTGCCGGTTACATCGCCATCATTAGACCTTGAAATTCCCGCGACAATATATCCCTCGTCTGTTGTTTGGCTAATGCTGCTTGGCAGATCATCGCCGCTACCGCCATAGGATTTTTCCCATTGTATTTTGCCGGTATCGTCCAATTTCACAATCCAATAATCGTACCCGCCGTGGTTACCCGTTACTTCATCATCTGTAGAATTAGATTCGCCTGCAACGATAAAACCGCCGTCGAACGTTTGTTGAATGCTGTTTGGAACATCCTCATTGCTGCCCCCGTAACATTTTTCCCATTGCATAACACCCGCTGAATCAATTTTCACTACCCAATAATCCTGTTTGCCATGGTTACCCGTTACTTCCCCATCCGTTGATTCGGTTAGACCGGCAATAATATACCCGCCATCGTTTGTTTGTTCAATGCTTGACGCTCCATCTTGTTCTTTTCCGCCATAACAACTATCCCATACCACATTTCCTGACTTGTCCATTTTCACGATCCAAAAGTCGCTTGCGCCATGATTTCCATGTACATCTCCATCATTTGAAGCTGTATTGCCTGCAACAATATACCCGCTGTCTTTCGTTTGTTGTATCTGATAAGCTCCATCGTCAAGGGAGCCTCCGAGCGATTTTTCCCATTGCATCACGCCTGATGTATTGAGTTTCACAATCCAGCAATCACTTTGCGAATTAGTTCCATGATGCCCTGTTACATCGTCATCATTTGAATATGAATCTCCGGCAATGATATAGCCGGTATCCTCGGTTTGTACAATTGAATATGCATCATCATCATTTGTACCACCTAGTGATGTTTCCCATTGTATTGCTCCTGCCGCATCTATTTTTACAATCCAATAATCCGAGCTGTCTGGACTTCCATGATGACCTGTAACATCCCCGTTGATGGAAAAAGAAAACCCCGCTATAATGAAACCGCCGTCGTTCGTTTGTACGATACTATAAGCCTCATCATAGCCTGTTCCGCCGTAACTTTTTTCCCATTGCATTGTTGGCGCTTGGGCAATAGCACGGGGAACGAGCAACAACGTTATGGCCGCAATGGCTATATACCAAAAAACACAAAACCGATACATCGTGCGGAAAATTACCATTTTCCTCAATATTAAGCAACCCCCGCGCATAAATATGCGCGGGGGTGCAGACCTAATTTTGTATTAAATAAACATTGTTACGGCGTAATCGCTTGTACCCCGCCATCCCATGAAGAGAGATTTGCCGCACCACCTGGAACGGTAATTTGAATACTGATTTCATCCGCAGCGGAAAATGTAAAAGAGTGAGTAACATCAGAACCTGTTTTTCCAGTTCCGGTAACAGACGCTGATACGCTTTGCGCAATTCCGTTTTTGTAAATGGTAAAAGTATATGTTTTACCAACGCCCGGGGCATTGGCACACACAATGTATAAGTTTTTCATCGTGCCGCTAGTTGGCATAACTGTGCGATAACCATCACCTGCGACATCACCATTTATAAAAGAACCATTATTTGTCAAGGAGACATATTCTATATTTGGCGTTGCGATTGATGACGGACAACCCGGACTATACATTGTTTGTGTGTAGCTCTGAAACGTCGGGTCGTTGCCAGCACCATTGCTTATAAGCGCCTGCCCGGAAGTGCCTGCGCCCGTTACGTCTACCGGATTAGTTCCCTCACCGATCAGAACGCCATTAGCGCCGAGAGTACTTTGTCCGGTGCCGCCGTTGGCAACACCGACTACGCCTAATCCAAGCGTCGGATTTACGCCGCCTGTGGATGTTACAGGTGCGTTGACACTCAGAGTTGCAATGCCGCCGCCTGCGGCGGTGGTTGTATAAATCACATTATTACTCCCGTCTAATGCAAGCAGATAAGCAGCTGAACCTGTATGCGCATTGCCCAATGTAAGATTACCGGTATTGCCGATGTTGATTACTGTGGACGATGCATTCGCGCCAGTTTCGCCAATCGTCGTTGTATTTGCAGAGTTAGTATTAATGTTCACATTTCCACTGTTATCAACGTCAAGATACGTTGTACTCGCGCCGTTGCTCGTTACATCGAATATGTCAACTGTGCCGCTCGACGCCTGCTCAACCACAACGCCGGTTACGCTCGTGCTTGACGGCGCAAATATTTGTTTCGCCGTCCACGTATTAGAATGCGCTAGATTGATTGCCAACGCTGTATGCGAACCGTCCCCTTGCAGCGTCGTTCCATCCACATCCAATGCGTTGAAACCGACAACGCCCGAATTGTTCGTGGTTAAGAACGTATTGCTTGATCCCGCTGTTAAATCCGCCGGACTAATAGTCGTGGATGTAAGATTATTGAGTGAATTTGCCAGCGCGTTCCCCTGCGCGGCGGTAGTTGGAAATGTTTGGGTCGTCGTCCACGTATTTGCATGCCCCAGGTTAATAGCCAACGCCGTATGCGAGCCATCGCCTTGCAGTGTCGTTCCGTCCACATCCAATGCATTGAAACCGATAACGCCCGAATTGTTCGTGGTTAAGAACGTATTGCTTGATCCCGCTGTTAAATCCGCCGGACTAATAGTCGTGGATGTAAGATTATTGAGCGAATTTGCCAGCGCGTTCCCTTGTGCGGCGGTAGTCGGGAACGTTTGCGTAGCCGTCCATGTATTCGTATTGCCGAGCGCAATCTCCAATGGATTGCCGATTACCCCATTGCCTTGCAGTGTTGCGTCTGTTGTAACAGCGCCGCCAACGCCAGGTATATTTGTCCACGCTAATGCGCCGCTGGCACCATACGTCAGTGCATATCCGACAACGCCGGCACCTGCTGATACAGGCAGCGTATAGGCAATATTGCCGCTTTGCGAGCCAATTGTAAATGTCGTCGTATATCCGCTCGCCGTCCCATCGTTGAATATGAGGGAACCTGCAGTAGAGGCGCTTGTTTCGCCTGTTTGCAATGTTCCCGCCGTTGCCACCGATGTAACGGCGGTACTGCCAAGCTGCATGGAATTGGACGCATTGACAATTGCACCGTTACCGATTGCCGTTGCGTTCGTCAGGCTATTCGACCCCGCATCGGCGCCATATCCGACGGCGGTATTTCCGTGTCCGGTCGTAATTTTTGCTAAAGCGCTGTCGCCAACTGCGGTATTTTTATATCCTGTTGTAACAGCATATAGCGCATTACTGCCTGCTGCAGTATTAGACCAGCCGGATGTGCTTGCACCTGCCATTACATTAGCTCCGATGCCGGTATTGAAACCGCCGGTTTCTTCAGCAAGTGCGGTATATCCTGTAGCGGTATTGTTGTTCCCGCCTGAGGCATTCCAAATTGCAGCCCAACCTATTGCAGTATTTTGATATCCTGCATTATTATTTTCAAGCGCGGTCTCACCTACGGCAGTATTATCATTCCCCGCCGATGTAGTACTATAAAGCGCAGAATAACCAATTCCCGTGTTTCGCGATCCGGACGATGAATATCCAGATAAGACTCCAGCATAAATGTTTTCTGTTCCGGGATTTTGCAGCACCGTGTTTCCGCCAATTTCATAATAGAAAGTTGTGTTGGTAGTGTTTATGTATCCTTGCGTGCTGAAATTGCCGGTAGAATTGTCAATTGTAGCTTTAGTTTCAAATACGGGATCAGAGCTTGTTCCTTGTCCAATCAAGATGTCGCCTGAAGCCGGACCTGTGCCAGCTTGTTCACCAAAATCAATTGTGCTCGGTCCACCAGGAGTAGCGATATAAAGTGGAGGATTATATGAAAGATTACCTGTAAATTGTATTTTATCTCCACCGCCTTTCCCATCGCCTACAATTCCTGACGCAGTTGTCGCTCCCAGCGTCAGCGTGTTCGTCGTTGCGTCGAATTGCAACGCGCCGTTTGCTCCCATAATATTGAGCGCACCGTTATTTCCCGTGGCAAGTTCGCCGTTCACGTAAATGCCGCTTACGTACGGAGTACCCATTTTCTCCGCGGTAACGGAGCCGTTGGGAATACCCAGCGCATACGGAGAGGCGGTCATCGGCGAGAGGGGTCGCATCTCATCCCCTCCGGCGGGCTGTACGCCCAGCCATAACGGAGCGGACATGGCCGCTATCGGCAATGCCGTTGCGCCACTTCCGAGTTGTATGCTGAACACGCCGTTCAACGTTTGCGCCGTAAAGGCGTCCTCATAGACTTTTTGCGTGCCTGCGGCGTCGCTGTAAAGCCGCACCGTTACGGTATATGCCCCGTCGGCAATCGGCGCGCCTGCATTATCCGTCAGCATCCCTTGGTAGCTGATGACATGCGGCACGTCCGTTGTCTTTGCGGTCTGTGAATACGCTGCTCCGGCGGTAATTACGACGCACGCGGCAGCGAGAATGAATGTTGCAAGTGTATGTATAAGATTTTTCATTGTACGTATATCATATAAAAAAGTTTTAAAATTGTTTAATTAAGAAAGCCCTCCGTGCGATGCGCGGGGGCTCGAAGAATCTAATTTGGTTGCCTTAAGTTGTATCGCTTTACGGCGTTCCTGTATCAATTACATGATAGAACCAAGTGTATTGTCCTGTTGGTTTTGGCCATTGGCAGTCACAAGTATTTCCTGAGCCATCTTTAAATATCGGTACTTGCCGGCTGATCGTAAAACCATTGGCAATAGGTGTAACAAACCATAACTGCGACCCGGTATTCCCATCTGCGGATGTAATTACTATGTTTTGTTGGTCATATGCGCAGCCACCAAACGTTATTGTTACATAAGTTCCATTCCCTGCGCCGACAATAGATGTTACACTAACTATTCCCGCAACATCTGTTCCGGATAAAGTGGCGGAACCAAAAACACCATTAGCAGCGGCAGCTGCCACGGTTGAAGCGGGAAGTTCGGATCGTATATGTCCAAATGTGCCGACATAGCAAATGTTAGCATCGCCAAGCTGAATAGCATCGCTGACCTTTGCAATGGCATTTGCTCCTATAGCAGTTGCATCTGTAAGGTTATTCGCACCAACATCCGCCATGAATCCAAGGGCTGTATTATTACTACCCGTTGTATTGGTCGCGGCTGTATTGTACCCCATAAATGTATTATTGGCGCCAGTTGTATTGGTTATACCTGCCTTAAAACCAAATGCGCTGTTATTATTCGGCGTATTTGTGTGACTTAACGCTTCATAACCAAACGCGTCGTTGGATTCTCCCGTTGTATTGGCTGTTAACGCCAATGTTCCGAATGCATCATTAGTGATTCCACCTTGATTACCGGATAATGCAAAATAACCGAAAGCATCATTATCACTTCCTGTATTATTAAGTAATGCGCTTTCTCCCATTGCAGTATTAAAGCTTCCCGTTAAATTGACATGCAGAGTACGGTCGCCGACGGCCGTATTCATACTTCCAGTTGTGTTTATATGTTGTGACTGAAAGCCGACAGCAGTATTATTTGTCCCGCCTGCATTGGCCGACAATGTAGATGTTCCAATAGCGGTTAGTTCGCTTCCGGTAGTGTTTCCTGCTGCGTTACCGTCTAAGGCCTCAAAGCCGACCGCAGTGTTGCTATCTCCACCTGTAAGATGGGACATAGAAGCCACTCCGATCGCAGTATTACTCTTTCCTGTTAAAAGTGAAAAAAGAGAACTTTCTCCAAGTCCGGTATTATCCACATCCACCCCCAATGCCCCGGCGAAACTCTGCATCGAAGACTCTCCGATTGCAGTGTTATTTCCTGCTGATTGATTACTTTTTAGAGCAAAAGCTCCAAATGCGGTGTTATTATTTGCGGATGTAAGGTTAAGCAGCGCGTGATCGCCTGTTGCAGTATTCGCCTGTCCCGTTATTAAAGCTCTAGAATTGCCTGTAAAGCCTACAAGAGTGTTAAAATCAGAACTTGAAACATCCGCATCAAGCACTATTGATCCACCAATGCGATAAAGCGTGCTTGTGTTGATATCTCCGGTTACATCGAGAGGAAAACTTGGGCTTGTATTATCAATACCAACATCGCCGGTTACATCGGTAATGTCCGATGTAAGTGACAACTGATCCGCAACTGATGTCCAAAAAGGTACTTGAAATTGAACAGTCGGAGTAACGCCGGTAGCATTGTCTGAAACAGGTGTGTTCATTATGCTATTCCCGCCTCCTTTTTGAATTCCGCCGCCCGTCGTTCCTGCCGCGCTTCCCAGTGTCAGCGTGTTCGTCATTGGGTCAAATTGCAGAGCGCCGTCCGCACCCATAATGTTCAGCGCGCCGCCGTTTGCAGTGGCAAGCTCGCCGTTTACGTAAATGCCGCTGACGTATGGTGTCCCCATTTTCTCCGCGGTAACGGAGCCGTTGGCAATGCCCAGCGCATACGGAGAGGCGGTGAGGGGCGAGAGGGGTCGCATCTCATCCCCTCCGGCGGGCTGTACGCCCAGCCATAACGGAGCGGACATGGCCGCTATCGGCAATGCCGTTGCCCCGCTTCCGAGTTGTATGCTGAACACGCCGTTCAACGTTTGTGCCGTATAGGCGTCCTCATAGACTTTTTGCGTGCCTGCGGCGTCGCTGTAAAGCCGGACAGTAACGGTATATGCGCCGTCGGCAATCGGCGCGCCTGCATTATCCATCAGCATCCCTTGGTAGCTGATGACATGCGGCACGTCCGTTGTCTTTGCGGTCTGTGAATACGCTGCTCCGGCGGTAATTATCACGCACACGGCAGCGAGAATGAATGTTGCAAGTGAGTTTAGGAGATTTTTCATCGTTTTCATAGAATGATTCCTTTGTGCAAATATTGTTTGTAAATTTTTTAATGACTGACTATCGTATGTTTTCATTTTATTAACGGATAATAGTGAGTTGTTTCGTTAATGCCTGTCCGCGCGATTCGAGCGCGTAGAGATACTTGCCCGGCGCCAACGCGCCCGCATCGAGTGCCAGGCTATAGCCGCCCTGGCTTACATCGGCGTCCAACAGCGTTTGCACGAGTTTTCCCGTCACGGAATAGACGTTCAACACAACGTGTGCGCTGTTCGGCGCGGTGAAATGAATCGTCGTCATCCCCGCTGGATTAAAAGGATTCGGATAGTTTTGGTCCAGAGTGAATCCGGCAAGCAAACCCGCCGCCGACGGCAGAATGCCGCTTGCGCTCGCGTTTACATGGTGCCAGAAACCCTGCTTATTTTTATTGGCGGCGTTCGCCGTTAATCCAATGACTGCCTGCCCGACGGTGCCTTGCAAATGCATTGTAGCATTCGATGCATTCGTGGCTCCGCTTCCGATAACCTCCGCAGTTCTATTGAATGCCATCGCCGTAGAGGCAAGTAGGCACACAAGCGCCGCAGAGATCATGATGTTCATGTTTTTCATGACTGCTTTCCTTTAATACTATGTTTTGTGAAATGTTTTGTACTGGACAATATCCATTGCCGAATCATGCAACACGGCAATATTCACCCTGCCATGCAAAAAATGCACAGCATTTGCGCGGCTTGACATACATTGTCAAGTCTATTACTATCAAGAGATTGGCGTTTTTTGTTGTTGGTAGGTTTTGTGTAGTTTTGCGCCGCAAGGAGAGGCGTAAAGCATTGCTTTACGTTGAAAGCCTCATTGCTGCGTCCCGCCTGCTTCGCGGTGGGCGGGCGCTTTATTCGTTAAGTAAAGAGTAACTTCACACGCGTCACATCTCCTTCCTGTGGGAAATCGTCAACAAATCGCGCCACAAAAATACTTTCTGCATGTTACCTCACCGTTACCATTGTGTTACAAAATTGTTACCGTTTTAAAATAAAAACGCAGGCACCCCTTTGTAAGGTAGGAATGCCTGCGTTTATTCATTCTCTCGTTTTCATTCAACTAGTCTATCAAAGCTATTCACTTAAATCACAGTCGTAACTTCCGTTTCTTGATTATGTAGTATTTCTAAAATTGTTAGCCTTAGCCGTTCAATGCGCTGCGTATGCAAAGGTGCCATGTTCAGGCGCGTTTGTATCGCTTTTCGGCGCGTCAATCTTTGCTATTGTTGCGTTGAAATTCGGTCCCTGCGCGATTTCGTTCGGCGCTTCTGTGAATACGACGCCGTCAATAAGCGATTTAACGGTCTCATACTGGTCTTCTGAAAGCGATTGCATGAACGCATTGCTGACGCGCGCAATGATGATCGTGTTCTTTCTGTTCATTTCCACGCGTGCTTTTTTGTCCAATTGCTGGAGGAAGGTGATCACTTTGCCCTGCATGTCGGGAACATCGTATTTGTTTGCTGTTGTTACCGCTTCGTCAATGTTAACCACAAAACCGTCGAAACCTTCTTTAATCAAATTGCTTGTCTCCGTTGTGGATGCGTTGTTCAACATGTCTTCGCTCCATATCGGCTGGAAATAATTCGCCGGCGTGATTGCTACGCCTCCGCCCGGCACGTTGTTCTTTTCCTTCAATGTTTGGAGGAATTGCGGCTCGTTGTATACTTTCGGGCTGTTGACGAGCGACATGTTCGCAAGGATGCGGCGGTTGTTGTTCTCGGATGTATAACGTGCGCGAAGCGTGCTGAGCTGGCGGCTGACGACTGAAGGTGCGTTGTCCGCGCTGTTGTCTATCAAAACGATATCTGCAGTGTTGTGCAGCAATTCCGGTGAATTCAATTGATCTGCTTCCGCCCATGATGATACCGTTTCAATTGAATGATTTGATTTCTGCATGGATTTGTAGGATGTGTATTCGCGAACTGCAACGCCTGCAAAACTCTTATATGAACTGAACGCCGAATTTACCGCGCTGAACGAGCGCTCCATCTCCAGCCATCCTTTTTGCTGAAACGAAACCGTCGGGTTCATGTTGTGCGCCGTTTCTACGCCGACGTACACTTTCACGCCCATGTCGTTGCCCAAAGATATTTCATTTGCTGCGTCGATTACTAATGCCGCGCCGTCGTTCACGTAATCCAACACCGCCGTGTAATCCACGTGCGAGAACACTTGCTTCAATGCGTCCATGCCGAGTGTTACATCGTACCAACGCGGAATCGTGACGCCAAAACGCATGCCGCTGCCGCAACAGGCAAGTTTCGATTGGGTTGATTGTAAAAATTGTATGTATTGATTCCACAATGCCGCTGTGTACCAGCCGTGCAATGCGTACGGCTCGACGTCGAACTGGACGCCGTCAAAGCGCTCTTCTGTCGCGCCATTTTCGTTGAACGCAAGGAGATCGCTGATAATGGTATTTGCTGCAGCGCTATCCTTGTTTATCCATGCTGCTTCTCCATCAAGATATTCGACTGCAATGCCGCGTGCGTGCGCTTCGCGGATGAATGAGCGCAATACGTCCTTTTCATCCTGGCTGCTTACTAAA
>Ga0207061_1220_pt1 | contig 12376 bp, 8 predicted proteins | sample Alteio_BWMinCont_31_FD_153275 | JGI IMG/M metagenome (GOLD analysis project Ga0207061, IMG submission 153275) | Enriched cells from forest soil in Barre Woods Harvard Forest LTER site, Petersham, Massachusetts, United States -... | ecosystem: Environmental > Terrestrial > Soil > Temperate forest >... | reverse complement strand
AGGCTCCTGGCCTTTCTGCCGAGGAGATGGAAAAATACTATACGACGCCGATGGAGATCGGTCTTTACTCGACTCCCGGAATCGCCAATATTCGCTCGACTTCGTTTTACGGTTTGAGTTTCATTCGCGTGACGTTCAAATACGGCGTCGACTATTACTTCGCCTATACCCAAGCGGCTCTTAGCCTGCAGCAAAACGTCACGCTGCCGCAGAATCAGATTCCACAGATTCAACAGTCCAGTCTGGTTGGCGAGGTGTATCGCTATCAAGTGGTTGGTCCACCGAATTTCGGCTTGACCAATTTGCGCACTGTACAGGATTGGGTTGTCTCGCGCCGCCTTTCGACCATTCCCGGCGTGGTCGCTATCAATAGCTGGGGCGGTACAACCAAGGAATTCGAGGTCGAAGTCGATTCAAATAAAATGCAGGGTTACGGCATTACCGTACCGCAAATCATCACGGCGCTGGGCAATGCCAATATCAATGTCGGCGGGCGCGAGATCAGCATCGGGCAGCAGTCTGTCAATATTCGCGGCATCGGTTTGATCGACAGCGGAGGTGCGGACGACGTGACCAAGGGCTACAAGGTCGACGACATCGAGAAAGTCGTGTTGACCCAGTCGAACGGCATACCGATCCGGGTCAAGGACGTCGCCAATGTACGCATCGGCTACGTGCCTAGGCTGGGCATTGCCGGGCGCGATCATGAAGACGATATTGCAGCCGCGATTGTTGTCATGGGACGCACCCAGCATACCAACGACATCGTGCCGCGCATCAAGGAAGAAGTGGAGAAACTGAACCACGACGGCACTCTGCCGGCCGGCGTGAAAATCGTTCCCTACTATGACCGCACTTCTCTAGTCGAAGTCACTACGCATACGGTGTTCCATAATTTGATTTTCGGTTGCCTGCTAGTGTTCCTGATCCAATGGATTTTCCTTGGTGATTTGCGTAGCGCCATCATTGTGGGTATTAACATTCCGTTCGCTTTGCTGTTCAGCATCATCATGCTAGTGTTGCAAGGAGAGGACGCCAACCTGCTGTCCATCGGTGCGGTCGATTTCGGGATCATCGTTGATTCGGCGGTGATCCTGGTGGAAAATATATTCCGGAATTTCCAGGCCACTAAGGAAAACAAGCGCACGTTGCTGGAAGACCTGTCCGAAGGGCAATTGGGGGCTGATCCAAGTTCTTCTCACATGAACCATTCGTCGACCTGGACCAATCGCTTGCGCATGATCTATATCAGTGCGTTGCAGGTGGATCGCGCCGTTTTGTTCTCGGTCGCAATCACGGTTGCTGCCTTTGTTCCCCTATTTACGATGCAAGGTGTCGAAGGCCAGATTTTCGGACCGATGGCGCGCACCTATGGTTACGCGCTGGCAGGTGCATTGATCGCAACCTTTACCATTACGCCGGTACTGGCGTCGCTATTGATGCCAAAACACATTAGCGAGGCGGAAACCATACTGGTGCGATTGATCCGTTCCGCATATAGTCCGGTGCTGAAATGGTCGCTGTCGAATCGTAAATTCATGGTTGGCATGGGCATGCTGTTCCTGGTTATCACAGGTGTGCTGGCCACGCGGCTCGGATCGGAATTCATGCCGGCCTTGGAAGAAGGTAACTATTGGATTCGGGCTTCGATGCCGATGACAATGTCGCTCGACGCCGGCACAGAGGCGACGCGCAAGATGCGTGAAATCCTGCTGCGCCATCCCGAAATCATTACGGTGGTATCGCAACACGGCCGGCCCGACAATGGCAGCGATGCCTCACCGTTCTCCAACGTAGAATTGTTCGTGCCTTTGAAGCCGTACGACGAATGGCCGTCAGGTCTGACCAAGGATAAGCTGACCGCCACCCTGCAGAAAGAGTTCTCCGATGCCTTGCCGGGAGTAAACTTCAACTTTTCGCAATACATCCAGGATAATGTCGAAGAGGCGATCTCGGGTGTCAAGGGTGCAAACTCCGTCAAGATCATGGGTCCCAACTTGCAGACGCTGGAAGACCTTGCGGTACAGGTTCAGGATCAGATGAAGGACGTCAAAGGGGTTGCCGATCTTGGCATCTTCCGGGTACTCGGCCAGCCGAACCTGAACATCAAGGTGGATCGCGAGAAAGCCGCGCGGTATGGCTTGAATACCGGCGACGTCAACACGGTAATTCAAGCGGCAATGGGCGGCGCGGTGGCAAGCACGATTTTGGAAGGCGATCGTCAGTTCAATCTCACGGTGCGAATGGGGGCAAAACAACGCGACACGATAGAGTCGGTGAGCAATATCAAGGTCGGGTATCAGGCACCCGGCGGCGTAACTGCCTATGTTCCGTTGCGTGATCTGGCGACGATTACACTCGATACCGGTGCTTCCTATATCTATCGCGAAACGACCCAGCGTTATATTCCAATCAAGTTCAGTGTGCGTGGCCGCGATCTTGGCAGCACGGTAACTGAAGCGCAGGAACGGATCGCGAAAAATGTAAAATTGCCGACCGGTTATCGCATGGTATGGGCCGGTGAATTTGAAGACTTGCAACTCGCGCAGAAGCGCCTGGCAATTGTGGTGCCGCTGAGTCTGGTGCTGATCCTGGTACTTCTATACGGTTTGTTCAATTCATTGCGAGATAGCTTGCTGACGCTGGCGGGAATTCCGTTTGCCATTGGCGGCGGTATCCTGGGCTTGTATATCACCGGCTTGCCGTTTAGCGTATCAGCCGCGATCGGCTTCATTTCGCTGTTTGGCGTGTCGGTGATGAATGGTATTTTGGTGATAACTTACTATAACCAGACCCGCATGGGCGGAATGAATAGTATCGACGCCATGTTTCATGCGGCCGAACAACGGATGCGCCCGATGCTGATGACCGCGTTGTCTGCATGTATCGGGCTGTTGCCAGCGGCCATGTCGCATGGCATCGGCAGCGAGGTGCAGCGACCGTTGGCAACGGTGGTGGTTGGCGGTTTGTTGATCGGTCCGATTTTGTTGCTGGTGGTGGTGCCGGCGCTGCAGACCTTGTTCCTGCAAAAGGACAAACCGCTGATGACTCAACAGGCCAACCGCGTGCTGGGTGTCACGCGCGGCGAATGGTTTGATGACTGATGGGTGCTCGCAACAATTCGCGACGCTGCTTGACATTGAACTGCTTGCCGCAGAGATTGTCTATCTCATTTAGGAGAGTCACATGAATTCTTTAGCGCAATTATTGACATCGAAAGAAGTGCTGCTTGATTTAGATGTACGGGACCAAGTCGCCCTGTTCGACGCTGTCGGTCAGCTTTTGCAGAAACATCATGGGCTGCCCGCTGCAACCGTGGTCGATGGCCTGGGAGCACGTGAGCAACTGGGGTCGACTGGCCTCGGTGAGGGCGTAGCGATTCCGCATGCGCGCATTGAAGGTTTGCTGGAAGCGCGTGCTGCTGTCGTGCGTGTCAATGTACCGATCGCATTTGATGCTCCCGATGGCAAGCCCGTGGCCTATTTTTTTGTATTGTTAGTCCCGGTCCAAGCTACCGAACAACATTTACAAATCCTGACAAATGTCGCACAGTTGTTCGCTGACGAACAATTCCGTCAGCAAATCGACATGGCCAAAAGTCAGGATGAAATGTACTGGCTATTTTCCACATGGACTGGCTCGGATCTGAGAAAGGCTGCATGAGCAACGGAGCCAAGCTTCTGTCGGGGAAATTGGCATGATTATGGTCAGGCGCGACTCGTGCATGTTGCTGCGCCTGACTCGATAACACATCTACCTCGACCGGCGCGGTGCTTAACTATGGAACAAGTTAAAAAGAAACTGTTGTGCATAGAAGACGATCGCGAAACGGCCGCGTTGCTGGAAGAGGTTTTGGTCGAGCGCGGCTTTGCCGTCAGTCTTGCATACAATGGCTATGAGGGCATGGAGACGCTATTCAGGGAGCAACCTGATCTGGTCCTGTGCGACATCAATATGCCGATCATGTCCGGTTTTGAAGTATTGGAACGGCTGACGGAAATCGCACCTCGATTCGCCGATATGCCATTCATCTTTCTGACCGCTCTGGCGGGGCGTGATGATGAGCTCAAGGGCCGAAAGCTGGGTGCCGACGATTATGTGACCAAGCCGATCGATTTCGAGATCCTCATCACGATTATCAATGCACGTCTGGCACGTGTTGCAGATACGGAGCAGGGGCAGGCAGCGGTCAATCTCACCGATCGCGAGGTCGATGCCCTGACGTGGTCGGCGCGCGGCAAGACTTCCGACGAAATTGCACAAATAATCGGTTTGACCAAAACCGTGGTCGACGCTCACCTGAACCAGGCGCGCGTCAAGTTGCGGGCGACGACCCGCACCGAGGCGGTGGTTAATGCAGTTAAAGGAAAGCTGATCAAGCCATAGTAATTTTGGCCTGCCGGCTACCGATCAATCTCGATCAGTAGCCGGCTATGGATCAGACTTTGATCACGCTTCGACGCGGTGGGCGTTTTTTGCTGCCCAGCGGTAAAGTCCAAAGACCACAACAGCGCCGATGACCAATGCCACAATCATGGTTTGCGCTTCGCTCATGCTATTGTCAATGGCTAGCGGCTCGCCTTTGCCCGATAGCACGATCAGCCCGGCGAGCGCAACGTTAAACAGGCTCTCGCCGACGATGAATCCGGACATGATCAACACGCCCAGGCGTTTGGCGGTTTCTCCCCAGCTTTGTTTAGCGACCGCGCGTTCAAAGAACCAACCGGTGACCGCGCCAATAACGACCGGCAGGGTGACGGCACTAGGCAGGTAGATCGCCAGACCGACGCCGAGCGGTGGCAGGCTGTAGCGGCCATTGCTGGTTTTCTTGAGGATGAAATTAATCAAAACCAGCCCGAGCCCGAGCAGGGCGCCGTACATGATCAGATCCCAGCGCAAGTCGCCGCCAATGACACCCTTGGCAAGTGTCGAAATCAGGGTTGCCTGCGGTGCATCCAAGGGCTGGTTGGAAATTGCGTTCAGGTTTGGCGCTCCGGCAAAGCCGTTCGCGTGATTGAGCAATTCCAGCACTGGCGGTACGACTACGGAACCGGCTGCGACGCCAATCAGCAAGCCAACCTGCTGCTTCCACGGAGTGGCATCGACCAATTGACCAGTCTTCAGATCTTGCAGGTTATCATTGCCGATCACCGCGACGGCCAGCACGACAGTGGTGACGAACAGTGCGAAAGCAACCAGCGCGTGGCTCACTTCCGGTCCGATCAGATGGCGTCCGATCGCGCCGACGCTGAGAGCAGCGCCCAGGATCGTCAAAATGGCGATACCCGACACCGGTGAGTTTGATGAGCCGATCAAGCCCGCCATGTAGCCGCATACTGCGGCGGCAAACATGCCGGCAATCAAGACGTAGGCAATACCAACCGCTACCAGCGGTACGGTCAGGCTCGCCAGCACACCGTCTTGCAGAAAGCTGGCCAGTAGCCAGCCGGTCGGCACCATTGAGATCAGTACGACCAGGCCAACGATGAAAATCGGCAAATCTTGCTCCGAGCGTGGAATCTCCGCATGCTGATCCTTGGCGCGACGCGATGCTTCCATGGCCGATTTGAGACCACCGATGACTGGCTTGGCCAAGCCAGCCAGGGTGACGATGGCTGCAGCGCCAATCGCACCGGCACCCATCATGCGGACATCCGTTTTCCAGAATTTCAGCGCATGCGCGGTTGCCGACAGGTCCGGCATAGGATGCATGGTAGTCAAAATCGGCACGAGAATGCCCCAAGCAATGACCAGGCCGGCAAGCATCGCGATGCCGACCGTGATACCCATCAGGTGACCGGCGCCGATCAATGCGAGCGAGCTTGAAGCACCGATTCCAGTTGCGCCATTGCCGACGCGGAAGTAGACCGACATTTCACCGGCCATCACTTTGACAGCCGCACCAGCCGCATACAAGGCCGATGCCACGCTGCCCCAGATGACCGCCCACAGGCCGGCCTTGCCTTCGGCTGCACCGGCGCGTGACGACATGCCGACCTTCAACACTTCAGCCGCCGCCACGCCTTCCGGGTAAGGCAGGTCAGACTGCGAAACCAGTGCGCGCCGCAGCGGCATGGTGTACATAACGCCCAGCACGCCGCCAATGGCGCAGGCGCCAAAGGTGGGCCAGAACGGGACATGCACCCACCAGCCTATCATCAGTAGTCCCGGCAAGACAAAGATCACCGAGGCAAGCGTTCCGGCCGCCGAGGCGATAGTCTGGACGATATTGTTTTCCTGGATCGAGGCGTCCTTGAACGCGCTCAAGAGGGCCATTGAAATCACCGCTGCCGGGATCGACGTGGCGAAAGTGAGACCGACCTTCAGGCCCAGGTAGACCTGCGCCGCAGTAAAGATCAGGGTAATGAGGACGCCAAGGATAATGCCGCGTAGCGTGATTTCTTTTGGTGTAGATGGTGAAGCAATACTCATCTCCAGCACTCCGGTTGGTTATTTGGTTTATTGTTATAAATGAAACGTCCCGCAACAGCCAGCCAACGCTTAAACCTATACGGCGGTCGGCAATTACGGGAAAGTGCTGATTGTATATGCTGGAATAAGTGTTTGCAGTACGATTTGATGCAATCGGCTTTATTTGCCTGTTGTTGCTCCTAACCGCCGGCGGTTGCGCGTGGCCGATTTTTCGGGCGTCGCATCAAGGCTCGGTTGGCGCAAGTATCGCCCGCCTGACGTTTGCCAGCGGTGCATTGTCGTCAATTACCGTCTTGCCGTCCACCAGCGCCAGCCCCAGCTTTTTCCACAAAGCATCAAGATCCGGCATCACAGGCTGGTTTGCCATTTCGCGGTACAGGTCCGTCAATACATGGGTTCCGGTTGCGGCATCGCCGGTTTGCAGCACATTCACTATGCTGCGCTCCACGGTAATCCCACCGCTTTCGCGATCAATTGCCCGCAGCGCCTGTTGCAATCCATAGCGATTATTCGTTTGCTCGCGCAGACGAACATCCGCCAGCAGGCAAAACAATGCACCGCCCCAGTAGGTGCGACCCCAGGTATGCGTACTGTCCAATCCCTGATCGCCGGCCTGCGGCAAACCCTGATGCAGGTCGTGTAACAGGTCGCCCCAGACTTTCTCGGCACTGAGCTTGCCGGCTTGCGCCCGCGCTATCGGCTCGACATAGGTAGCAATTCCTTCTTCCAGCCAGTGGTGGCGCCGCGGCAGCAGTGGCAGGGCCAGATGCACCATCTCATGTACCAGAATCCAGTCGCGCGCCAGAACATCGGCATCCGCTGCCTGCCCGATCCCCACACGGATCACGGGCTTGTCTTCGCCATAGGTCACCCCCTGACTGATTTGATCACCGGGCGTCGGTGTCAGCACCAGCTCCAGTTGCGGCACCGGAAAGCGGCCATAATAAGTCGATACGGTTTTGGCGTCGCTTTTTACCCAGTCCACGAGTGTCGATCTGGATAACGCCTTTTCCCCTGGCGCCAGTACCAGCCGGATACTGGCACCGGCGACCTTAAGGGTTTGCACATTGCCTTGGTCGCCAGCAACACTGACTGATTCGTGTATTTCCTGCCCCGAGCCATCGGACGCCACAAGCGTCAGGCAAAGCAATAGTTTTGACAATGACGCTTTCATAAACCCCACTGGAAGTCAGGCAGCTGTTGTCCCGGGTTAAGCCATGCTGACTTGCCACGATAACCGGGACGGATACGTGCTGTTGCAGAATGCAAATATTGGTTCCGCCGAATCCTTTCACAATATTACCGGGCGCGGGAAGTCTTCAGTCTCATGGTACCTCAGAATAGATAGACTTGACGACGGTGCAAACTGCTGAAATCACCGAGGCAACTGTTCGGGCGCCCACTTACCTTCCAGTTGTCCACGGTGCTAACTTATCTTCACGATGCGCGATGGAAAAGGTGTCGACCGACGGCTTCCTCTGCAAGGCTTGCGCTACGACTTCTCCTGCTAGTTGCGCTGGTGGTTTATCTTCTGCGAACGCTGTGTAAAACCTCAAAAAATATGTGATATCCATGCGTGATCTCCCGTAAAATGCGGCTCGATTCGTCCGCAGAAAAGTCAATAAAAACCTCACCTCAAGTAAATTTGGAATCAAGAACTACCCGATAGACTCTCGTGTTCTTTCATCAGCGGTGCCAGGCGCGGGTAAGGGGCGACGTCCCACTCCAAGGGTTCGCCCGTTACGATTTGACCTCCCAGCGGCCGCAACGCCGTTGCCTGGGAAATCCGGAGCGCATGATCGTTCGGGGTTGCGGACCCGAACCAAAGCCGCGCCTGGTCGTGATGAACTGCAAGCCCTTCCGCGTATCGAACGCGGGGCCTTCCGATCATGAGTCGGTCAGCATTGCCTCTAGGGCAAAGGGCATTACTCGATACCGGCCCTGGAATTGAGCCAGGTCGGCCTAATTTTCAAGAACTCAAGCAGAAGCGCGATCGCTTTTGTTTGAATTCTGCTGATGTGGTGCACATTAAATAAACCTGCCCTGCCTTCGCGTAACCGTTCGCTACGTGACCATTCGTCCACCAGCTTAGGCTGCCTCACTTTTTCTTGACGCCTCAAAGCCTTATTTGACTTTTTATGCGCGCCTGCCTTCCTGAATTTGGCCGCCACTACAAAGGGATTGCGCGGGGCTGCCGGTTTTCGTTTCATCAAGTTCTCCTTGCAGTAAATAGTTTTGGTGCAATTTGCAGACAGTCAAAGCAGATTTCATTACGGAGCGGAAAGCGGGGTACGATCCCGCAACCTCGACCTAGGGTCGCGCTCTTCCTATTGAGCTATTTCCGCGCCACCTCACCCACACCGGCAAGTGTCGTGAGGGACACTTGTCAAGACAGACGAGGCAACTCTTCCAAACTATTAAAGATTGCTGCGTCCTCCCCGAGTTGTTCGGGTGACGGCCTCAAACAAAAAGGGCTTCACTGCTCGATTGCATTGCCGATGTTTGTCGGTAGATGAAATCGCCTTGGGACGCCGGTAAAACAAAAAGCCCGGAGTCCTTTTATCGGAGCATCCGGGCTTTTGGCCTTGACCTTTCGGTCTGTCGCTTAGGTTTTATCCATTTGCGACAAGAGGTTTTCGAGGCCTCCGGATGCTGTGTTTCCAATCTGATGCATTAAAGTGACGAACATGCTTTGCTGCGTGTTGGACTGCATGTTGATTAATCGATGAGACGCGCAATGCATTTGTTCCTGCGATAAAGGGCAGGCCGCGATAAGCCGTTGTGCCTCTTGAATCACTGCGTGTTGTGGTCGAGCCGGTTGGTCGTGCCACGAGCGTGCCGAACTTGCCAGCCAGCGATAGCAGACCGAGCGTTGGGCGCTCTATCTTGGTCATCAGCATGGTTTGGTTTGCTTGCACGGTTATCTTTCGGTACGTAATCAGTTAGTCGGTTATTCCACACATCGCTGCTTCTGCGAGTGATTCCATTTTTGCATAAGAAAATCGAGAAAACAAGTCACTCGTCAAAATATATTTGCATAGGGTGCAAATAATTTGCGTTGATGACGTTTAATTGCAACACATGCAAATCGATGCATAACGCTGTAAAATGGAATCTGTCGTAGTGAGGTACGACAGATATGATACAGAAAAAAATTCAACCCAAGATAAAGCATAACATTAAGCACAAAGTCGTACTACGTGTGCCGACTTTGATGGCGGAGCACCGCATACGCTTTGTCACCGACCTGTGGAAACTTTTGATAGCGCAGGGGACGGTGGATATCTCGCACTCCCAATTGACGCGTGTGGTCAACAATACTGCCAACAAGCTCGATGTGGCGTTGCTCGAAGGATTGGCGGCAATTTTCGATTGCCCCATTCCGGATCTGTTTGAGCGTTAGTCATTCCACGGTAACTGATTTTGCCAGGTTCCTCGGCTTGTCCACGTCCGTACCCCGCGCAAGTGCGGTGTGGTACGCCAATAGTTGCAGCGGCACGGTATGCAGGATCGGCGACAGCAATCCATAGTGCTCCGGCAAACGGATTACGTGAATACCCTCGCTTGGCATGATGCGCGAATCGGCGTCGGCAAATACATAGAGTTGTCCGCCGCGCGCGCGCACTTCGTGCATATTGGATTTCAGTTTTTCGATCAGCGCATCGTTAGGTGCGACCGTAACTACGGGCATTTCTTCGGTCACCAATGCCAACGGGCCGTGCTTGAGCTCGCCTGCGGGGTAGGCTTCCGCGTGGATATAGGATATCTCTTTCAACTTTAGCGCACCTTCCAATGCGATCGGATAATGCAGCCCGCGCCCCAGGAATAGTGCATTTTCTTTGCGCGCGAATTCGTCGGCCCAGGCGATGATTTGCGGCTCCAGCGCCAGCACAGCAGTGACAGCTAGCGGTAGGTGGCGCATGGCTTTCAGGTGCGTGGATTCTTGCTCCTCACTCAGGCGGCCTTTGGATTGCGCTAGCGCTAAAGTCAGTAAAAAGAGTGCTGTCAATTGCGTGGTGAAGGCTTTGGTGGAGGCAACCCCGACTTCGACGCCCGCACGAGTGATATAGGATAGTGCGCATTCGCGCACCATGGCGCTGGTGGCGACATTGCAGATGGTCAGCGTATGTTGCATGCCTTGCTCGCGGGCATGTTTCAGCGCGGCCAAGGTATCGGCGGTTTCACCGCTTTGCGATATCGTGACGACCAGGGCGTTCGGGTTGGGCACGCTATCGCGGTAGCGGTATTCGCTGGCGATCTCCACGCTGACAGGTACTTTTGCGACGGATTCGATCCAGTATTTGGCGGTCAAGCCGGCATAGTAACTGGTGCCGCAAGCGAGTATGAGCACCGCATCGATTTGCTTGAAGACGCGATAGGCGTTGTCGCCGAACAGCTCGGGCATGATGCCGGTGACTCCCTCCAGCGTATCGCCGATCGCACGCGGCTGCTCGAATATTTCCTTTTGCATGTAATGGCGATACGGGCCGAGTTCGGCAGCCCCGGTATGCGCATGAACGGTGCGGACTTCGCGTTGTACCGCTTTGCCCAGGGCGTCGACGATCCAGCAACGCTGTAGTTGCAGGTCGACGACATCGCCTTCTTCGAGGTAAATGATTTGGTCGGTTGTGCCCGCAAGAGCCATGGCGTCGGAAGCCAGGAAGTTTTCACCTTGACCGACGCCGACGATCAACGGGGAGCCTTGCCGTGCGCCGATTACGCGGTGTGGCTCGTCGCGGCAGAAAACGGCGATCGCATAAGCACCCATTAGTCGTTTGACTGCCAGCTGCACAGTCTCGAACAAGTCGCCGCCGTACATGTGATCGATCAAATGGGCGATGACTTCAGTATCGGTCTGGCTTTCAAAAACGTAACCGGCAGCTTTTAATTCAGCGCGCAATTCTTCGTGGTTTTCAATGATGCCGTTATGCACGAGGGCAATTCGTTCGCGTGAAAAATGCGGATGGGCATTGTGCGAAGCCGGTGCGCCATGGGTTGCCCAGCGGGTGTGGGCAATGCCGGTAAATCCAGCCAGATGGGCCGTGTCGACCTGTTTTTCCAGATCGGCGACCCGTGAGGTACTGCGTGAACGCTGCAATTTGCCATCGATGTGCAGTGCGACGCCGCATGAGTCGTAGCCGCGATATTCGAGGCGTTTAAGCCCTTCGAGCAGGATAGGAGTGATATTGCGTTGCGCAACCGCGCCGACGATGCCGCACATAAAGACCTCTTGGAATATATTTGAATAGAGCGATCCTAGTGCAGTGCATGTGAAATATGTAGTCGAAATTTATATTTATTTGAATTAATTGCTCATTGAGTATATATTGTGAAATATAAGTAAAAATTATTTATATATATGAATTATATATTCAAAAATATCAAAATAAATGAAGCCTGAAGACAGCATATTGCTTGATGATTTGGATCGTCGCATTCTCGCTGTCTTGCAGGAAGACGCGTCAATTAGCAATATCGAGCTGGCAGTTTTGGTTCACGCGTCGGCGCCAACTTGCTTGCGACGCGTGAAGCGCCTGACCGAGACCGGGGTGATTGAGCGGCAAGTGGTGCTGGTGGCACTGCACAAGGTTGGACCTGCCTTGACTGCCGTCGTTGAAATTACGCTCGATCATCAAGCGACGGAAAAACTAGTTGAATTTGAAACGTTGGTAGCGAACGATGCTGCAGTTCTGCAATGCTACCGTGTCTCGCCCGGCCCGGACTTTGTGTTGATCGTGCAGGTGTCGGATATGCCGGCCTATCATGCGCTGGCGCATCGCTTGTTTGCCACACATGCGAATGTGCGTAACGTGCGCAGTTTCTTTTCAATTCACCGTAGCAAGTTCGAGACACGCATTGCGGTATGAGTGCCAGTCTATTTTTTGATCTTGACCGGCCGCTGCCAATTTTCGATAGTGACTTGTTTGGCGCGCGAGACAGTCAG
>Ga0207061_1215_pt1 | contig 12675 bp, 14 predicted proteins | sample Alteio_BWMinCont_31_FD_153275 | JGI IMG/M metagenome (GOLD analysis project Ga0207061, IMG submission 153275) | Enriched cells from forest soil in Barre Woods Harvard Forest LTER site, Petersham, Massachusetts, United States -... | ecosystem: Environmental > Terrestrial > Soil > Temperate forest >... | reverse complement strand
GATCAGCGACGCGTAGCGGTCCTCGACCATCCGGGTGGCTCGCCGCTCGCGATTTACTACTTCCTCGCGCATGTTAATTGCTTGGCGCGCCATCAGCAGCAGCATCAGTGCGAACATGATGATGGTCATCACGGTCGTCGGACCCCCGATATCGCCGTGATTGAAGGACACGAGCACGAGAAACGCGGTTAGCATCGCCGCGTAGGGGAGCGATCGCGCAAGGGCATCCGAGGTGTGTGCCGTGGTCGGCGCCGGAGCGGCGAGCACGCGCATCTGCGCGCGCCCGGCAGCCGCCAGAGGTAGGTAGCAGGAAAGGTACAATACGTCCTGAAGGCCGCCCGGCAAGTAGAAACCGCGGACCTTGGCGGCCGCCCACAGGATGTCGGCGAGGAACAACATCCCAAATCCGAGCCAGAGGAGCAGCGAAATACGCCGGGTGCCGGCTTTGCCCGCGCCGCCCGTCAAGAGGAGCACGCCGAATATGAGCAGCAGCAGACAATCGAGCCCAGCGTAGACTTGAGTCAGCATCTGCTTGAAAAAATCGGCAACAGTCCCCGACGCGGCCGGGCGAATCACCAGGAACCAAAAAAACGCGCCGAAGCCGACCACACAAATCGTCGCATCGATCGAAAGTTGCGCCCAGGGTACGCGTACGGCGGCGGCGCGGATAAAGTACAGTGCCGCAACGAACACGGCGGGATAGAACGCGATGCAGAAGACATCGGATGGCCCCGGGAAGGGATCATGGTCGAACAGCCAGCTGCCGGTGGCGATGACGGTGCCGACGAAGTAAAGGGCGAGCGCGATCGACAACCAGATCCATGCGGTCCGCAGCGCTCCTCGTGGGGTACGGCGCGCCGCCGCTATGCTGAAGAGCACGCTGCTGAGACACGACGGTGAGTCGGAAAACAACCCGACGTAGTGGGTGATCTTCTGCCCACCAAGCCCGCTCAGCATCCATATCGCACCAATCACGACATAAATAACGAGCACGGTGAAGAGCTTGTCGACCCAACCTAGCGCGGGTTCGGAACGGGTGCGCCGCGAGGTTGCTGCTGTCGTGTGCGACTCGGCCATCTGTGTGCGACTCAGTCGCGGCGCAGCGACCCTTATGTTGATGCACTATACGTCGGCCCGCGCACGACAAATGTGAGCCGTTAGCCATGCATCGTTCGCCAACAGCGCTGCGGCGTGACGCAGTTCTCATGCGCACCACGGGGAGGCCTCGATTCTCGAGAATGCGGCACCTGCCTTCGGGTGCAGCCACTGGTCCCGTAGGGTGCTGCGGGTGCGTACAGCTCGCGCATCCAGACCGCAGGTTCAGGGCAGTGCTCGACCCGGCCAGCAACGATTCGGCCGTATTTGTCGACGATTGTGCTGGCGCCTCAGATCGCGAATTTGGTCAATCCGTGGTTCGATGAATTCGTGCGCCTCGAGTACGTACTGGAGCCGCCGCAAAATGAGATCGAAGGACGTTATGCACTGCGGGTGGTCAAGCAGAGACTTCATCAGGCGTCATTTCGGGAGGCGGTCATGCATGCGTACGGGGGTCGCTGTGCGGTGTCGGGATTGCCGGAGTCGCGGTTGTTGGATGCTGCGTTCGATGCTCACTGCATCCGATTTGAGACAGGACGTCGCAACGGAATAGAGCGGTCGCAGCGAGATTCCGCAAGGCGAGTCAGAGTCACGCCTCTGACTCGCCGGTGCTGGGCGAGTGCAGGGAGCACGAACGGCCCAGCCGATGAATAATAGTCATGCCGTGGTGCCAAACGGAATTCCATTGTCGAAAATTCACCATGCAGCCTTCGATGCTCACTTGATCGGGATTGATCCGGACTACCGGCTGCATGTTTCGCCGCAGTTGCGGGACCAACATGACGGGCCGATGTTGGAGGCTTTGAAGAGATTGCAGGGGGTGAGTGTTCATCTGCCGAAGCGGCCAAAGGACTATCCGGACCGGGAACGATTGTCGGTGCGGTTTGAGCGGTTTAGGGCGGCGTATTAAATATGAAGTGGAAGTGGGCGGGAGTCAGCGGTTTCATGCGCAGTGGGATGGTGACACAATGCTACAACCCAGTAGTAACACCGGATTCGGGGATCAACATGAAGGCAGTATGGCGTGGCACGGTGATCGCGGAATCGGAAGACACGGTAATCGTGGAAGGTAACCATTATTTTCCGCTGGCGTCGGTCAATGCGGCGCTTCTGGAGCCCAGCGCCCACACAAGCGTGTGTCCCTGGAAGGGCACAGCCAACTACTACTCCCTGAAAGTCAACGATGAACGTAACGTAAATGCTGTGTGGTACTACGCCGAACCCAAGGATGCGGCACGGCAAATCAAGGGCCGCGTGGCATTCTGGAAAGGTGTGAGTGTAGTGGCCTAGATTGGTATGAATCCGCTGGGTGGGGATGGCGAGGGCGGCGGAGGCGGCTGGACGCGACGAATCGGTCTCCGAAGACGGGTAGGGTGAAATTCCACCGCGGGGGGTCGTTGCAATCTCGTTCCCGCGGCCTCAGCGCTGTGGGCGGAGGCGTATTTCAAGTGATCAATATACGGAACGCAAAGGAATGCCTGCAATGTTGTACGAAATAAAAGTCTTTGCGGTCGGAGAACGCTGGTCACGTATCATCGTTCGGTACGGCCAGAAATCACAACGCTCACTGGGGTCACATTCATCAACCACGGGGAGAGCAATATGAGCGTGGTACCGGAAAGTCTTAAGAGATCGTCAAGTGATGGCAAGATCATTACGATCGGGTCGATGGATATAGTCCAACTAGGTGATCAAGCGGACTTTCTGCGGACAATGTACCAAAAGGGAAACGAGTCGTTGCTGGTCGAGGGTAGGCAGATGCTAGCATCAGGTACGAAGACCGAAGAAGAGGTCGCGAGGTGGATCGTTGGCCGGCGAAACGTGTTGAAAGTCGCCATTCGCACGCAAGGGCCAGCTCTTTTTCAGAAGATCGCGGAATATCGTAATAACCTCAAATATGGGAACCCAGTTGGACCGTCGTATGAGGCGATTAAGACGGGATTGATTGCGAAGGGGATTCCGCCGGGCGAAGTGGACCTCAAAATCATAGAAGGCGTGCAAGGTACGAGCAAGGGCTTTAATTCTGCGGGGCGGCGTGTTCGCCTGGTCGGTACCGTGGGAGAAGTTGTCGGTTTTGCGGTAGCCGCAACGCAGGATTCACCGGAGTCCTACGCGCCATTGCCGATGAGCAGGGATGATGAAATTGAAGCGGAAAAAGCTCGCCTCCGATATGGGATTCCCGCGGGAGCAAACATAGATAAGCACGGACACCTAAAGAAAAACTCCTATATGCAAGTGGATCTTTTTGATCCGCATGCCGGAGACGAGTTTGCGAGCGAAACGGAAGAGATTCTCTGGTGGTTAGGCGTCGACGTGACGTACGAGTATAGGGGAGTCAAGTGGACGGTTCCTGGAAGATAATTTGCGGGCACGACGTCGACGGATGATAGGACGGTTGCGGATCGACTTGTAGGGAAGCTGAGATCCGCAGGATCACACCGGCCGGCCGCGGCGGACGACGCCGAGGTGGCCCATTGATATCGAGTATACAAACGGAGTCTGTATGATGTGGACCTTTTGAAGAAGGAGACATCGATGGCGAAGCGGGTGAAGGCGTGGTCGAGAGAGGACGTGAAGAATTTGCGGGCGTTGGCGAAGGCGAAGCTTTCGGCCGGGCGTGCAGCGAAGAAGCTGCGTCGGACGCGAGGCGCGGTGGCGCAGAAAGCGATGAAACTGGGGATTCGGTTTCGGTCGATTAGGAGAAAAGCGCGCTAGAAAGGGCGGGCACTCCTTCCGGGTGGGGGCTGCACAAGATCTCGCGGAGCTCGATATTGACTTAGCGGCCATTACGGAGGCCGCCCGATGGAAGTCGACGTGCCCCGGAATCCGGGAGGCGGAGTGGGTGAGCTCGGCTCCCAATCGCTGACTCAATATCAGCGCGCGGCGCGCAAACGCCCGGGCATAAGCGAGGGCAGGACCGCCACCGGGCGCCAAACATGTGTGTGGCGGCGCGCCTCTGGGCCGCCGGTGCCAGGCGAGAATAGGGATATTCGAACTGCCCGGCCAAACGAAGAAGACTCGCCGGAGCAGATGAGAATGGCGAATGCGTTTTGTAGGTATTTGGAACTGGCGAGTGGGCTATGAGGTGCAGACGGACGCAGCCACCCCAACGACGCTCGACCAATCGCCCGGTGACAGATTGCCTTTCTGGCTTAGCAGTCTTTTACGGTCAGTATCCCCCTGTAAGTGACTAGGCAACTTGATCCCTATCAAACCACCAGCGGTTGACAAACCGGGCGCCGCTGACGGTATTGGCGACCCACGGCTCTATCACTGCGTGGCTGGTCAATACAGGATTTGCCTCCGAAGCGATTTCGTGTTCGATAAATGCACCCTGTAGGGCACCGCAGTGAACGCAGCCATTCGAAAGATAGCTGGAACGGACTGTTCGGCTGTATCTTCTTTTGATCGCGCCAATCCCGACTGAGGCGAGCAATTCGTTAGGTAAGTACTTGGCGAGCCAAGTTTCGCCTTGAGGTGCGGCTGTCTCAATATCGTCACGGTTTATTCTGTGGTTCCCGTGAGAAGGGAAGACCTCGTCGACCGCAAACTCGACGTGAAGCAGGCGCGTTGTCTGTTTACTACACTTCCAACACGTGGCCTCGGCTGCGTGTACTCGAATAGGCACGGTGGCATTGAGGGCGGGTGCGAATTTAAGCCGTTTGGTTAGTGCTCCGCGAACAAATTCGTCCAGCGGAATAGATTGTGACCAATTCCTTGGTTCCGTTGCCGTATTCCTGTTGATCATGATTTCCGTGTAGCCGCTGGAAGGAAGCCTCACTATAGGAGTCTCTTCCTTGCTGTCCACGCGGAGTTGGAATGCAGGCGTTAAATGGCTAATGGGTATGACCGGTTGCCGCATTAGCCAAAGACCGCGGACTCTGGACTCCCTGTAGGTTGCCTGTCGCGCTTCTGTCTCTTCGGCGTTCTGCGAACTCCACTGTACTTCAAATGCGATCGAGCTCTTCAAGCGTGGCGTTCTACAAAGCACATCAGCAATCCAGCCCTTTCCGCTCGGAGATGTGCCACTTTCCTCCGTCATCGCGGTCCAACCTAGAGCTTCCGCAGAGCGTGCGATAATATCCTTGGCCAAAAGATGCTCTGCGCTCTCGGGCGCCGTGGTACACGGACCACGACGCGCGTGCGCGAAAAACGGGGTCCCTCGGTTGCTACGCTTTAGCACCACTTGAGCGCCGCAGCACGACATTCGGAGATGATTTTTGGCAGCCTTTGCGGCCTTGAGTTCAGTCCACGATTCGCCTGTATGGCGAAACGCGTATTCCTGTCCGTTTGGCGACAAGCATTTGAGAGGCATGGTGTGTGTGCGGATCATTCCTTGATTGGGCAATAATCGCTGTCTGGGTGTTTCTGTGCAAGTACGTGTATTTGCTGTTGGGGATTTCGCTGAGGCCGTGAGAGTTCAGATATGACCAGGACGCTATGAAACCCGCATTATTCCTTGGGTCATTGTCGTTGCTCGCCGTAGTAGGCTGCGGCACTGCGCCGCCACGCATTGGGGAGGGTCTAAACGGACCTGTCAGAGAGATCCCAGCGGCATTCGATCAGCGGATGAAGACGCGCTTTCCCGTCGGATCGGATGAGACGCCGTTACACAGTGAACTCGCACGCGAGAAGTTCACTATTACTCGGGACAAGGATTCACCTTTTAGCTTTTCTGCGAGCTATCAATCAGGCGGTATTGCGTGCGTATACCAGTGGACGATTCGATGGTCCGTGTATGAGGGGAGGATTGCTGATATCGGGGGCTATTGGGGACAAACGTGCCTTTAGGGCTGACGTCGACATGCTTGGTCAATACGGTGTTCGGATCATAGTCGCGTTGGTGGATAAACTGGCGTGCGCCGCGGGGTGACTAGTCGGTGTACGGCTCGAGACGGACTCGTTTGTGATTGACATGCACCGGTCATCAGGCGCTAGATTCCAAGAAACATTCCAGAGGAGGCGAGTATGGGCACGGACGCAACTATGTCAGCGAATCCACCGCCACTTTTCAGCCCCGGGTGCGTCGTTAACCCATATCCGACCTATCGGGTGCATTTAGCCGGCCCATCGGTTCAGCCACTCGCAGTCATGCCGGGAAACTTTGTGGTCTTTCAGTTCGCAGCTTGCTCGGCGCTTTTACGCGATCGTCGGTTGTCTGTCGCTCAACGTGCCCGCTCGTTTATCCCCGTGGGAGATGATCGGTTGCCGGAATTCAATGATCTATATCAACACTTTCGACGCTGGCTGCTAAACCTTGATGCGCCCGTACACACTCGGCTGCGCAAGCTGATGAACGCCGGTTTCGCACCGGTCACAGTTGAGCGCCTACGCTTAGAGATCGAAGCTGTGGTCAGACGGCTACTCGCGGATATGGAAACGAGGCACTCCGTTGACGTCATTGAAGACTACGCCTATCCACTTCCCGTTCGAGTAATTTCGCGGCTGCTTGGTATCCCCGAATCGCTCGAGAACCGTTGCGTTCAATTGTCTAGCGACGTTGTTGCATGGTTGGGGAATCCGCGACGGGCTGCGGAAGAGACTGAATGTGCTCAAATGGCGGTTCGTGAGCTTGAGAGCATTTTCGAGACGGTGATTCGAAAGCGCGACAAAGGGTCCAGTGGCGACGACTTACTCTGCCTACTGCTCAAGATCGCGGCGGACGACGGTGCGATTACACCGGCCGACCTTCTCGCGCAATGTGTGCTCCTGCTCGTCGCGGGTCATGAGACGACTCGCAATCTAATCGGCAACGCGGTCTATACGCTGCTTAAATACCCGGCGGCTCTCGACGAGGTCCGCACCGACGACAACGCAGCTCGAATGGCGGTCGAGGAGGTGCTGCGATTCGAAAGTCCCGTGCAGGGTTTCCGGCGCACGGTAATGGAAGATATCGATTTTGACGGATACCGGATTTCGGCTGGGGCAGATCTCTTTTTCATACTCGGCGCGGCGCACCGCGATCCTCGGCTGGTGGAAGCGCCGGACAGTTTCGACATCCGCCGCAATCACAATCGACACCTTGCCTTTGGCGGGGATGCCCATGTGTGTGTCGGTGCAACACTCGCGCGCTTGGAAGCTCAAATCGCAGTCCGCGAATTGGCACGCCGCTTCCCAAGTCTCGCGCTGGTCAACGACAATCCGGAGTGGAACCCAACTTTCACGTTTCGCGGACTTCGTCGTCTGCCGGTCACGTTGTAATCCCATTCCGGCTTGCCCCCGAAGACGGTCGGCGCACCAACGGGCTCGTCACGAAGTCAATTCACCGCCGACGCATCTCGTGAAAGGGGTGTGCCGGCAGGGTCGCAGCGAGGCGGGATGCCGGAAGCGTCGCGGAGCGATCGGCCCGGCCAATCGGAGAATGTTCGGTGCCTGCGCAGATGAGATTGGCGAGCATGACTATTGGGCGACGCGACAAGTGTATTCCACAATGTACGGCGGTAAGTCCCCCGGAAGACGATCATGGGGGCGATCTTCGCCACCATTCGGCCCCCATGCACGCATCGACAGTCGGCCCGTTGTACGGTTGATCGACTTGCAGTCGCCAGACTTGTTCGAATAAGCGCAGCCCTCTCGGATAATAAGCAGCTCGCCTGCCTCCTCGAATGAGAAGTCATAATCTCCGGATCTATTTTCCCCTTGAATTGTTTCGATAACACGGTGCGTGGAGAAATCAAACTTGAAATTCTGACTGACCGTTCGCTCGTTTTGGGGCGTGGGACATTCATATCGCTGTATGCCATGAAACAGCGGCGCAACGGCATTTGGCGCAGCGGCTTCCTTTGCCACCTTGTTCGCTTCATTCTCGGCCTTCTGAACCGCATACTGCAATCCGCCGATACGCTTTTTCACTGCTTGTAAATCATCCGCATTTGGCGCAGCCAACACGTAGAGACCAAAGTTGCGGATGGCTTCTTTATTTTCGCCCGCCTTTTCATGCGCCACGGCGCAGTTGAAATAGTCTGCCGCGATCCACGGTGCGATCAGCAAAACCTTTTCATACTGTTTGGCCGACTCGGAGTAATCAGAGGCATTCTGGGCATTCTTGGAGGCGTATTCTGCCGCACCCTCCGCCATCGTGGCCGCGTCCGGGATGGCGGGCTTCGGGTTTAGCGTCAATGCCAATCTAATGATGCTCTCGCGCAACGCTTGATCGTCGCGCGACTTTTGCAACTGCGCGGTGAGTTCCTGGAGCTGCTGGCGGGAAGATTGGGCGTGCACGCCGAGCGGCACCAGAAGTCCTGCTAACATCACGAAGAGAATGCGATATCGGCACATGTCAGACTCCATAAGTGCACGCGATGATGTTGCGGAGTTCCGCTGGGTTTCTGCAGGTATCGCAATCCTGCCGTGGATAGTGGTGCAGTGTGGCTCAACGCGATAGGGGCTTAGACGGCGCCCAGCGTAGCGCCGGGCCGCCGATAAGTTATTTCCGCGGCGGTTCGTGAAAGAGAATACGTCAACTTCATTGATGGACCTGGCCGTCTTAGAGTAACGGCGTTCAACGAGATTATCGGGCGATATTTGGAGCCGGGCATTGTCACCGTGAGACTTTGGGGCACGAAGACGCGGGAATTGGTCGCTCGGGGTACGCTAGCGAATCGGATCACGCTACACGTCGGCAAATTCCATGTTCGAATCATGAACCCCGATCACACCGGATTTGTGGTCATTGAGGCTAACGGAGTTGCGGCAGGTTGGCGGACGGATGGTGGGCTGCCGGCCGGGGACGCAAAGCAATCCAGGTGGAAGTTCTGGAAATGAACAGGACTCTTTTCAATGATAGGGAACTTGGTCAGACACTGGTTATTCGGCGCCGTCGCGCCTCACCCTTCGCTTCGGCTCCGGGCCACCCGTTCGGGCGTCCGCTCGCGGCGCTTTGCGCCTCGTCCCTCACGCGGTCTAAATGACTAAGGCGACGGGCCGGTATTCCCGATCGCTGACGCGGCTGACATATCTTGCGCTGGCGCACTGACGCCGCGCAGAATAACAACCGTGCCGGCTATAAAATCATGAAGCGCGCGGCGCTTGCGATTGGTGAGCAGCACTACGAATTCGCTCCAGAGCGTTCGCACGATCTTCGCAGACATTTAACGCCGTTCGGCTTTTGCAGCTCGTCGTTCCAACCTCGACGAGGTTCACGGCGCCCTTACTGACTCAATCCGACTTGAGTCGTGGTGAGTCCGATGCTCACCGGTCCTCCTAGCGCCTCACGGCGCACTGTTCCTGCTAAATCAGAATGTCCTCTTTTCCTCTATTTAGAAATGTCCTCTTCGGACCGATCATTAGGCTAACCCGCATCGTGCCTGTTCGGCAATGCAGATACGTCTTTTCCGACTCTTGCATCAGTTGAATCGCGGGTCTCGCTCCAAAAGACTTAGCTCTGGATGAGCAAGTGACCACTCCGGGTCGTGCTCGATTCGATACTCCCATTCTCTGATCGGATTTGGGAGCGAAGTCATGGCTTTGAGGAAGGTATTGGTGATCTCGGGGTCGTGAACGCGATATTTCAACTCTCGTTGACCGCGGCAAGTGACTTTCGCCAGGAAAACGCCATTTGACGCGTTCAGCACGCCGCCTGATATTGAGTCCTCCAGCGTGTTGAGTATGGCGCCCTCCTCAGAGGTTGGCATGCCATTGGCGCCGAGATCTTTGCACGTCAATTGAATATTGGCTTGCCATGCGAAGTACTCGCGACGGGCAAACAGCCTCAAAGCTGAATTGACGACTAAAACAGCAGGGTCACTGCCTCTGCTGCTGTTAATCAACGTGTAGTACGGTGAGGGAATCCAGTCGGGTATTTCACTGCTCATTGTGCGGTCTCTGGCGTCACGTTACGCTACTTCGTCTATGGAGATTTTGCTAGATGCCAGAGTTTGGATGGCTGCATGAAGGTCGTCATATCCGAGTTCCCGCTGAGAGCGCGTGCCATGAACTTTCTTCCTCGGGACCTTTGATCCGTCGGTCCTGTGGGCCGTTGAGGGCTTGTTGACCACGCGATCGTCTCGCTGTGCTTGAAGGAGCTGAGCTGCCTGCAGTGCATGGTTCAAGCGCTTATGGTTCACCACGGCTCCCTGATCTATCACGCCGACTCGGTCATAGGTGGAGTAGGGGAGTGATTGCCCACCTGCCCTAATCTCAACGCGTCCATCCGGGAACTGAATCACGTCGATGTATTTGCCGATGAGCCGCCGGTTCTCCGAGTTATCCGCCAGCATGTAGATTTTGCGCTCATATTGCAGCGTAAGATTTGAAGTGACCTTACGCGCTTCATGCCACGAAAAAGTCAGATCCAGATCTTCGTCTTCGCGCACCGGCCTATGGGCATCGTGACGATCTCGAGGCAGCTTTCCAAACCTACGGTTATAGTCCTCAATAAAGCTCGGCATGAACTCATTGGCCGCGTCGACCGTTGAAATCCTTTGTAGCCTGAGTTCCTTCACAAGCCGGTCTTGAAGCGTCAGGTGAGCTCGCTCGACACGACCTTTTGCACCAGGTGTGTTGGCGCAGAGTCCTTCGATGTTCAGCTCAAACAATGCGCGAGCGAACTGCGTATGGCCTTTGCCGTTAGTCGCCGTTTTATGGTTGACCCGAAAGATGCTGGCCTTGTCGCTGTAGAACGCCAACGGCTTGCCATATCGATGAATGTATTGACGCGTGGCTTCGAAATACCCGAACGTGGACTCGGAACCGCCGAACAGCACCACCATCAGTCGACTGGTGGCGTCATCGACGTAAACCAACGCCGTACATTGGGGCGCCCGACCTTCAAACCATGCGTGCTCGCAGCCGTCGATCTGCACCAGTTCGCCTATGCACGCTCGCCGAGATCGCGGTTGCTGGACTTTGGGCGGCCGCAGTCTTCTTGGCAACCATAGACCGCCGGCCGTCATCAACGATCTGACAGTTTCGACCGCAAGATCGATGCCATGCCGCTCTCTGAGCTTCTCGGCCGCCAGAGTCGGTCCAAAATCGGCGTATTGGGCGCGGATAATGGCAAAGGCTTCTTCGGTACGCTCTGGCTTCATGCGCCGATTGCTGGGTCGATCCCGGAGCTTGGAGATGAGACCCCGCGGACCCTCTAGTTCGTAACGCTCAACCAACCGTCGAACCTGGCGGACCGTCAGCCCGAGACGCTCGGCGACTGCCTTCTGTTTGAGTTGTTTGTCGATCAATCCCTGAATGCACTTAAGCCGATCCAGCTCTCGCATAGAGATGCTCACCCTTGGTATCCGAAACATCGCCGGCTCCCGAGTCCGTTTGGAGAACCAAAAGACTGGGGCGGACGTACACCAAAGGGGACATTTCTATCTGGCGGAAAGCGGACATTTCTACTTAGCTACCACACGCACACTTCGCATAATGTATATTATGTTAAATTAGAGAATTACCGGACTTTATCGCCGAGAAGTCTCATTTCACGCGCGGCCGCTCCCCTGCGCATCCCTCGTCCTAATGCAAACGGATTGTGCAACCTAACGCCGGTCGGCGCGAAGTGATCCGTGTTTCGCGTCACGACGGTAAGATCATGAATCAGCGCCGTAGCCGCAATCTGCTTATCCAACGGATTCTCAGGGTTTGGCACGCGGAGCCGTCCCCACACGTGCGCTGTTTCTGCATCAATCGGCAATATCGCCTCCGCGTAGGCCCTGGTGATCTGCCGCAACCAACCTTCCAATCGTTTGGCCTGAACGCCGTCCCCGCGGTGTCGAAGGCGCTCGACTCCCGTGCGCAGCTCACCGATGGTGACCACTGACAAATACAAAGGGATTGCATTACGGCTCGCGGCGACAAAGAACTCGTGGACTCCGGGATTCGCCTTATCCCCTTTGCGCGCCTCACTGATGACATCGGTATCCACCAGATACATGTCAGCCCCGACGATCGCGTTGATCGCGCACGAAGTCGCTGTCCTCACCCACACTGGGAATCGCCGCGAGCACATCCGCCAGCGGCCGCCGTTTCGGCCCATCGAGCGCTGCCTTCAGAATCTCCCGGTGCTCTTGCTCCGCGCTGCGATTGCGTTTCGCGGCCCGCCGCTTGAGTGCCGCGACCAGATGTGCCGGCAAGGCTCGGACAAGAAGTTGCGCCATGGCACAAAGCCCCCCATACAATGAATGACGCATTATAACATATCAAATGTCCAGTGCTAGCATTGATAGCAATCCGCTTATCGCGATATTTACGCAGTTTCGCCAATTGACAAGCCTCACCTGACTTCTTCACGCGGGTCGCGAAAGAGCCATGCCGATCGCCCGTCCATTGACGATCACCGCGCCTACCAGCGATGCCGCCGCCGCGGCCAGGGCGCCGTAGGCAGTCACGCCCATCGCGCAAATAAGCACGACCGCGAGGGCGCCCGCCCCGACCGCGACGCCGCTATCCCATGTGGGGTAATATCCGCATGTCGTATTGTGGGTGGGCACGCCAATGAAAGTACTCATGGGGCTTTTCGCAGCGGCACTGCTGCTCTCTGTCAGCGCAATGGCGGAGCGCCCGGCCGGCGGTGAACGTGGCGGCGGTGGACATGTCGAGCATGCCGTCGGTGGCGGACACATTCCCGCGCACGGCCCGCCCCCC
>Ga0207061_1214_pt1 | contig 12679 bp, 15 predicted proteins | sample Alteio_BWMinCont_31_FD_153275 | JGI IMG/M metagenome (GOLD analysis project Ga0207061, IMG submission 153275) | Enriched cells from forest soil in Barre Woods Harvard Forest LTER site, Petersham, Massachusetts, United States -... | ecosystem: Environmental > Terrestrial > Soil > Temperate forest >... | reverse complement strand
GCGAAGATCTGCTGCACACCGGCGCGCACAAAATCAATAACGCCATCGGCCAGGGATTGCTAGCGGTGAAGATGGGCAAGCCGCGGATTATCGCGGAAACCGGGGCGGGGCAGCACGGTGTGGCTTCCGCAACCGTGGCGGCGCACCTAGGCCTCGAATGCGTCGTTTACATGGGCACGGAAGACATGGCGCGGCAGGCGCTAAACGTTTCGCGTATACGGATGCTCGGCTCGCAAGTGGTGGGCGTGGATTCCGGCAGCCGCACGCTCAAGGACGCCATCAACGAAGCCATGCGCGACTGGGTCACCAACGTGCGAAGCACGCACTATCTGCTTGGCTCCGTCCTCGGCGCGCATCCGTATCCCACGATGGTCCGCGATTTCCAGGCCGTGATCGGGCGCGAGGCCCGCGAGCAAATCCTTTCCGCAGAAAAACGCTTGCCCACGCATCTGATCGCCTGCGGATGCGGCTGTGATCGGTTCCGCTTTGGTATCCGAGATTGAAAAGGCACAATCGGCCGATGCTGCTGCCTTCGCCCTCGCCCGGCGCATCCGCTCACTGAAAGAGGCGGCGCGGCACGGCCTCTCTCGCCGCGAGGTGGCGCCATGAGCCTCAGCGACTGGCGGCGCCGCATCGATGAAATTGACAAGAAGCTTGTGGAGCTTTTGAATGAGCGGTCGCACTGCGCACTGGAGATCGGCAAGCTGAAACAGGCGGCAAAAATCCCGCTGTACCAGCCGGACCGCGAAAACGAAGTGCTGGAGAACGCCGAGCGCAACAATTCCGGGCCGTTGACGGATGCCGCGATTCGCCGGCTGTTCGAACGCATCATTGACGAAGCCCGCGCTGCCGAACGCGACGCCATGCATTCCGGCGACAGCGCGGAGAAAGATACGAAATAAAACCGACCCGTATCCGGTCATTACCGGAAAGGTCCAGGAGAGCAGGAAACGCCCATGGTCATCGTTATGCAAGAAGGGGCCAGCGACGCCCAAATCCAGCATGTGATTGACCGCCTCGTCGCCAGCGGATTCAACGTCCACCGCTCGACCGGCGAATCGCACACGGTTCTCGGCGCCGTCGGCGTGCACCGCGACTTCGATCATCGCGATTTCGAGTTGCTCGACGGGGTGCGCGAAGTCATGCGCATCACGCAGCCGTTCAAGCTCGCCAGCCGCCAGTTTAAGCCCGAAGGCACTATCGTCGATCTTGGCCGCGGCGTTAAAATCGGCGGCCCGGAAGTGGTTGTGGCCGCAGGTCCGTGCTCGGTCGAATCACGCGACCAGATGTTTTCCGTCGCCGAAAGTGTGGCCAAAGCCGGCGCGAAAATTCTGCGTGCCGGCGCCTTCAAGCCGCGTACTTCTCCTTACGCGTTCCAGGGCCTGGGCGAGCCGGGCCTGAAGCTGATGCGTGAAGCCGGGGACAAATTCGGCCTCTTCACCGTCAGCGAAGTCATGGACCTCTCGCAAATCCCGATGATGATGCAGTACGTGGACATGTTTCAGGTGGGCGCGCGTAACATGCAGAATTATTATCTTCTCCGCGCGCTCGGCGAAATTCGCAAGCCCGTGCTATTGAAACGCGGCCTTTCCGCTACGATGGAAGAGCTGCTGCTCAGCGCCGAATACATTCTCGCGGGGGGCAACTACAACGTGGTGCTTTGCGAGCGGGGCATTCGAACATTCGAAACCTACACGCGTAATACGCTGGACATCGCCGCCATCCCGGTGATCAAGAAACTTTCTCATTTGCCGATGCTGGCCGATCCGTCGCACGGAACCGGCCGCCGCGACAAAGTTCCGCCCATGGCGCGCGCTGCTGTTGCCGCGGGCGCTGATGGGCTGCTCATCGAGGTGCACAACGATCCGGACCACGCGCTTTCGGATGGCGCGCAATCGCTCGAACCGTCCACGTTCACACAACTTATGGCTGAGTTGCGCATCATCGCTCCCGCTATCGGCCGCCGCATCGCCTGAGCCATGCCGGCCGCTCACCTCATCAACCGTGTCACTGTCCTCGGGACTGGCCTCATCGGCGGGTCCTTCGCACTTGCGCTAAGAAAATACACCACTAGCATGCACATCACCGGCTGGGACCGCGCCAGTGTCATTGGTGATGCACAAAATCGCGGCGCTATCGACGATGGCTTCTCCGACGAACTCGCGCCCGCCTTACGAAACGCTGACTTGATCTACATGGCGCTGCCCATCGCCGCGACAATCGATGTGCTTCCGGAAGTCGCACGACACGCGCCCGCTCATGCGCTTGTGACCGACGCTTGCAGCACCAAAGTCCGCATCGCGCAAGCCGCCGCTGAACTTTTCTCCAATGAAAAGGGTGCGCTTTTTCTTGGCGGGCATCCCATGGCAGGCAGGGAACTCTCCGGAATCGCGCACGCCAATGCCGATCTTTTCCGCGAGAATACTTACGCGCTTGTCGGCGCTTCTCCGGCCCAAGGCGAGCCGCGCGTTTCTGCTTTCGTGAGAATCCTTGAAAAAATCGGCGCGCGCCCGCTCTGGCTCGGCGAACAGCAGCATGACTATGCCGTTGGCCTGGCTTCCCATCTCCCGCAACTTGCGGCCGTCGCGCTGGCCGGATTTCTCTACGACCGACTTGACGAAAACGGACTGCCCATCACGCTCGCCGGTCCCGGACTGCGCGATTCGCTGCGGCTGGCGGGCAGCCCGTACTCCACCTGGCGCGATATCGTGCTCACCAACCAGGAAGTGCTTTCCGCGGCGCTCGATCTTTTCGCGCGCCGCCTTGATGATCTGCGCGAGAAACTCGCCTCCCGCGAACTCGAAGCCGACTTTGACGCGGCCAACGAACTCTACAAGCTTCTCCGTAGCCTCTAACTCCACCAGCCTTTTTTTACGAATGCGATAAGCCAAACTCTCGCGCCTGCTTCCCGGAACTCTCCCTACCAGGCTCCTTCCTTCCTCCCGACCCACCAGATGACCCCGACGGTGGCAGTCTGCTGCTGTTTGCTCAGGGTGCCATCCTTGTCCGTGAAAAACGACGGCTGGTTCGAGAAGTCCCGGCGCCACTCGTACCGCATCAGGAATCCCTCGGCCAATTTGTAATCGAAAGTCGTGGTGGTTTCCTTAAGGGCCTGCGTGAGGCCACTGAAGAGGCCGCCGCGATCGGAGAGATATTCCGCCCTGCCGCCAACGGAGATCTTTGGTGTGAATTGGTAACGCGCGTAGGCAGCGCCGCCGATAGTGTGGGAGGGGGCAGAGGAATGCCCCGGCGACGAAGTCTTCCATTCGCGTTGGATAACGTAGTCGCCCTCCAAAGCCAATGTAACTTTCGGCGCGGCTTGCCAGCTAACGTAGCTGTCGAAAATGTGTAACCTTCCATCTGGAGCAGGTCGAATTGCGGCAAAGGACAGCCCCGGTTGAACGGGGATGGGCCCGTTCGGCGGCACGGGAACACGATCGGGGTGCTCCTGCCCCAAGTAGTAATTCACGTTCCAGGTGATCGTTTTACGGGGCGTGGCCGTGAAACCGAACAATTCGTCTTTAAAGCCGTTGGTGGCTTCGGCCTGGTTGGTACCGTTGACCAGCCAATAGTTCAACGTCAGTTGATCGTTGACCTTGTAGCCGGCGCGCACACCCATGTGATAGAAGGGCAGGAAATCGAACCAGAGGGCTCGAGAATAGTTTATCTGGTCCTTGGTGTAATTTCCTTCGATTCCGATAGAGCTTCCCCATTTGCCGACATCCAGGGTTAGCCCTTTGCCGAGCGGAGCGACATAAGTTCCATAAGCCTGAAAAATATTTCGATAGATTTGCGGCCGTGGCTCGTTCGCGGGATTTCCCTGCAGGGTGTCGGTGGCTTGGCCGAATTGTAAGTCGAGACGGATGCCAAACGGGCGCCCAGCGCTTGCATTGGGAGCGCGCTCGAAAACAAGATCTGCCTGGTTCAAGCTGATATTGTTGCTCAGAACGTCGTAGGCTCGCAGGGCGTTTACGCGGCCCACGGGGCGGTTGAAGTTAAACGCATAGTATTCATCAAGCGCGAAATTCAGGGTTGCTCCGTGCAGGTAGTCGAGAATCGCGCGATCCCCGGCGATGAGATGTTCTTTGGTTGTTTCCAGTGGAGCACTTTGTGCGGGCGTCGGTACCAGTGTGGCTGCTGCCGTCGCCGTCATTGCCGGTGGCGCGGCGATCGAATCGGCTGGACTTCCTTCCGTTTTCGCCGCAGAAGACGGCTGCCGTTGCTTCAACTCGTTTTCCAATTCCGCTACGCGCGCCACCAAGCTCTGCACCACCTCGCGCAACTGTTTGACGTCCTCGGCCGAAGCCGGGGCAGGAGCATTGGCCTGCGCGCGGCTCGGCGGACAGAACGCCGGCAGTGCCAGGCAAATCCCCATCGCAAAACGCAACGCGCAGTTGTGATTTAGAATCTGACTGCTGTGTGAGGTGTGGTTGATCATGGGAAGGTGTCTTTCCCGGCTGGTACTTTGCAAACTCCAGCCGTGCTATCGCCTCCGAGTTTTAGCACGGATTGCGGTGTAACAAGAGCGGACGTTTTCGCGTCATAGGAATACAAATGCCCCTGCGCTCCCTTTCCTTGGGCCTCGCACTGATGCTAGCCGCCGCTTGCCCGGTCGTCGCGCAAACGCAACCGCAAGACACCGCGTCCATCACGCACGTCACGGTCATTGATGTCGCCAGCGGCAAGGAGTTGGCCGATCAGACTGTGGTGCTCCAAGGCGATCGCATCGTAACCGTTGCCGCTTTCGATTCCACAAACGCCCCGCAAGGCCGTGTCATCGATGCTCATGGCAGCTTCTTGATTCCCGGCCTGTGGGATATGCATGTTCACATTCAGGATTTGGAAGATTTGCCGCTTTATATCGCCAATGGCGTGACCGGAGTCCGCCTGATGTTCGGAAGCAAAAACACGCCGAGTTTGCGCGCCGAGATCGCCGCTGTTTCCGTCGCTCCTGAAGTGATCTACGGCAGCGCTATTGTCGACGGCGATCCTCCCGTCTGGGAAGGCTCCATCATTATCCGGAAACCGGACGATGCCCGCCGCACCGTGGACGAAATCAAGGCCAGCGGCGCGGACTTCGTCAAAATATATAATGGCATTCCGCGCGATGCTTACTTCGCACTCGCGGATGAAGCCCGCAAGCAGAACATCCCGTTCGTTGGGCACTTGCCTTACGGTGTGCGCGCTACGGAGGCCTCGGACGCCGGCCAGCGCTCCATCGAACATCTTGACGGTCTGGCCATCGCCTGCTCCAAGCGCGAGCTAAGTATCATCAAGGAACTGCGCCCGCTCCATTATCTTGAAAAAATGAACCTGGTGGCCGAGGCTTTCAACAGCTTTGACGCCGCGCAATGCCAGGCTCTGCTTGCGCAGTTTCGCCGCAACGGGACCTGGCAAGTCCCGACGCTCACCGTGCACCGGGGAATGGCCTTCTTGAACGACAGCCATTTCACTTCCGACCCGCGACTTGTTTACATGAGCGGCGAAGTGCGGCGGCGCTGGGAACCTGAAAACGATTTTCGTTTTCGCCGGTGGAGGCCTGCCGAATTTGAGTTGCACCGCCAGATTTTCACCGCGGACAAAAAATTGGTCGGGATCCTGTTTCGCGCCGGCGTGCCAATGCTAGCCGGCACCGACGCGATGAATCCCTTCTGCATGCCAGGATTCAGCCTGCATGACGAGCTCGCTCTGCTCGTCGAGTCCGGCCTCACACCGCTGGCCGCGCTGCAATCCGCCACGGTGCGCCCCGCCGAGTTTCTCGGCCGTACGGAAGAGGTCGGCCTTATCGCTCCGGGCAAGCGTGCCGACCTCGTTCTTCTCAGCGCCGATCCTCTTGCCGACATCCACAACTCCACGCAAATCCAGGCCGTGTGGCTCCAGGGAAAATATTTTGACCGCGCCGCGCTCGACCGCCTCCTCGAAGCCGCCAAGCACCGCTCCGGCAAGTCCAAACTCCGCTGAACCGTGCTCGCCGCTCAACGTGGAAAAGCCGAATTCTTTGCCTTACTTTTCTGCGGGCTTGCTGCTCTCTTCTTTCAAATACGCCGGGCTCAGTGTGTTCTTTTTCTTCGCGATTTCCAGAAGCGTGGGATAAAACTGCACGAAGGTGGTGTCCACTGCGGCGTGTTGCGCGTGGCACGAATAGCATTCCATCTCTTTCGGAAGCAGATTCCCCGTCACGCCATTATCGGCGTCGAAAAACGCCCAGCCTCCTTCGAATCGAGCTACGTCTTTGACGTGCACCTCGCGGCCCATCACTTCTCCGGTTTGATAGTGGCCATTCTTGTTGATGGAGGCCTTGCTTCCCGCCCCGCGCGCTTCCAGCACCAATATGGTCTTGTCCGGCCACGTCCCGGTGTCCAGAAAGGCCTGGTAGGCCTCGGGATTCACGAAAACGTTGTCGAACATCGAATGATCCATTCCGCCCATCGGCCGGTAGCTCATGTCGATCCCCGACGTCAGATACACCCATTCCCGGTAGTTGGCAGGGAACTTCAGTTTTCCGTCCTGCGTATACATGGGTGCATTCGAATTTTTGTCGTTGTTTAGGCTCGCTTGCGGCATCGTCGCAGCCAGCCCCAGTCCCAGCACCGAAAGAGCAGTCATTATCCATGCGCGCTTCATTGATTTGCCTCCAGAATTTAGCCGCGCCCTGTTCACGGCCTTTTTGTCCCACTGGTGCCACGCTAACCGATGTCCGCTCAGGTCGTCTAGAATAAAGACAACATCATCCTCCGGAATGCTTTCCAATGTCTAAGACGGCTCACCATTCAAGGGTTGACACCATGTCCAATGGAAAGCACATGGGAGCCGGCAATTTCTTCGGCGCCATCCACGGCAAGCGCGAACAGTGCGGCACCATCTTCACCGATCTGCGTCACGCCGCTCCTCGCAAGCTGCCCATGCACTCTCACGAACTCCCGTTTTTCGCCCTGCTTCTTGATGGGCATTACGGCGAACGCTATGGCCGGCAGAATGCCCAGTTCGGCCCATTCACCATCATGTTTCGCCCCGCCGGAGTTCCCCATCAGGACGAAATTGGTCCGCGCGGCGTACGGCTGTTTGAAATCGAGATTCGCCCGGCGTGGCAAAAGAGGCTCGCCGAATGCTCCACTGCTCTCGATACGGGCCGCGAAGACAGCGGCGGCGGTCCGCTCCTTTGGCTTGGCATGAAGCTGTTTCGCGAGATCACGGCCAGCAGCGTTCCCGACGAATTCACGGTGGAAACACTTCTCACGGAAACGCTCTCTATCGCCGCGCGCGCACCACGCCCCGAAAGTCGGCGCCCCGCTTTGGCTCGCTCGCATCCTGGACAAACTGAAGACCGAACATTGACGCCGGCTCACTCTCGACGAATTGGCCAGCGAGGCTGGCGTTCACCCCGTTCATCTTTCTCGTGTCTTCCGACGCTGCGTGGGAGAAGGCATCAGCGAATACGTCCACCGGCTTCGCGTCCGCACCGCATGCGAACAGATGCTCACGCCCGAAGCCTCTCTCGCGGACCTCAGCTTTTCTGCCGGCTTCGCCGATCAAAGCCACTTCACTCGGTCCTTCCGCAGGATCACCGGCATGACACCCGCCTCCTTCCGCTCCACTCTGCTCTCCACTGCATAATTCAGCACTCCAAACCTGACTTTGTTTGACCAACGCGAGCGGCTTCCCGGTCTAACACGGGATGAAGTAAACTTCGCTGGACACCTCGGAGCACCGTATGGACAAACGAATCGCCTCCGCCGACGCCGCCATTGAAAAACTGACCGATGGCGCCACGATCCTTATGGGTGGCTTCGGGCTATGCGGGATCCCGGAAAACCTCATTGCCGCCGTGCGGCGCAGGGGCACGAAGGACCTCACCATTGTCAGCAACAATGCCGGCGTGGACGATTTCGGGATCGGGCTCCTGTTGCAGCAACGCCAGGTCAAGAAAATGATTTCCACCTATGTTGGGGAGAACAAACTTTTCGAGCAGCTTGTTCTCAGCGGGGAACTGCAAGTGGAATTAAATCCTCAGGGCACTCTCTCTGAGCGTTTGCGCGCTGGCGGCGCGGGAATTCCGGCGTTTTACACACCCACGGGTTACGGGACGATGGTCGCCGAAGGGAAAGAGACACGCGAATTCGAGGGCCGCAGTTACGTGATGGAACGCGCCATCCGCGGCAATTTTGCATTTATCAAGGCCTGGAAAGGGGACCGCTGGGGCAATCTCATTTACCGGAAGACTGCGCGGAATTTTAATCCCATGATGGCCACCGCTGCGGACTGCGTCATCGCCGAAGTCGAGGAACTCGTCGAACTAGGTAAGCTCGACCCGAACCAGGTTCATACCCCCGGCATTTTTGTGGACGCCATTTTCCAAGGCCCGAGATACGAAAAGCGCATCGAGCGCCGCACGACGCGCAAAACATAGAGAGGCAGTCTGCTGTGGAATCACATGAAATCCAGCCGCGCAATCTGCCAGGAAAGATCCTTGCCTGGCTGCTGTCCGTGCTTATGTCATTCGGTTGCCTTCTTGTCTGTTCCGCACTGTATCGATCAACTGCTATTTTCGGGGATCTGTTCAAAGGTCTTGGAGTAGAACTGCCTTTGGCAACGAAGTTCTTAATCGCAAGTTATTCCTGGCTGTATCCTCTGTTTTTTGGTGCGGTCGTAATCCTGCTAATTGCCAAGGAATTTTTTCTACATGGTATAAGACGCCGTTTGGTTGCCACTGGAATCATATTTTTTGCCGTAATCTCGTCTTTGGAACTAGTGCACTATGTTTTGTATCTACCATTGCTTGATTTAGTGCAAAGGCTAAGTCAAACAAAGTGAGTTAGGAACCAGAAGATGAGTCTCACCGACGACGCCAAAAGCAAACGCATCCCAGGGCGCATCTTGATGGCAGCGCTGATTTCGTTTTGGTCATCGGCTACGGCTGTTGTTGGACGCTCCGCCAACACGCCGGATTTCGACGGGGCGCGCGCGTATGAACACGTCCGTCGTCTCGTCGAAATCGGGCCGCGGCCCCCAGACTCCGACGGTATTCACCGCGCACAGGCCTACATCATCGGCCAATTAAAGAGCTACGGATGCCCGGTCGAGGAGCACGACTTTCACGGTTCGACGCCTCTCGGCAATCTCGCCATGAAAAACATCGTTGTCAAACTTCGCGGCGCGAGCTCCGGCATCATTCTCTATACCACGCATTACGATACCGTTCGCATTCCCAACTTCGTGGGCGCAGATGACGGCGGCTCTGGCACCGGAACAATGCTCGAGCTGGCACGTCTGTTGTGTGCGCGAAGGAATTCACTCAATGTGTGGATCGTTTTCTTCGATGGCGAGGAAGCGCAAGGCAACTGGACGGATGGCGCCAGCGTTCAATGGAAAAAAGACAGTAGCAACAACACTTTCGGCAGCAGGGAAATGGCCGCTCAAATGGCGCTTTCCGGTGAACTGAAGCGCGTCAAAGCCATGATTCTCGCCGACATGATTGGCCCCGCGAACGTCAGAATCACGCGCGACACCGGCTCAACCCCTTGGCTCACAAATTTCATCTGGGATACCGCGGCTCAACTCGGCTACCAAAATACTTTCGTCAACGAGAATTACACTGTCGGAGGCGACGACCATTTCTCGTTTATCCGCCGCGGCGTGGCCGGCTGCGATTTGATCGATCTCACTGTCCCCTACTGGCACACGCCCCAAGACACACTCGACAAAGTCGATCCCAAAAGCCTGGTCATCGTCGGCCAAGTACTGTTCGCGACCTTGCCGCGCTTTGAGAAAAAGTTCCTCTGAAGTTGAAGTCGCGGGTCTTTAGACCCGTGATTTTGTTTTAGATTTGGCTATAAACTGTCGGCTGTGAGTTTTTATGGCGCTGACTGAAGAGCAAAAACGCGAACGCATCGCACGCCGCATCGCGCTCGAACTGCGCGACGGCTACTACGTCAATCTCGGGATCGGCATGCCCACGCTCGTTGCGAATTATGTTCCCAAGGGCATGGACGTCATCCTGCAATCCGAAAACGGCATGCTCGGTGTGGGGCCGTATCCGCTGGAATCGGAAGTTGATCCTGATTTGATTAACGCGGGGAAGGAAACCGTTACGGAACTGCCCGGCTCCGCTTATTTTTCCTCTGCGGATTCGTTCGCTATTATTCGCGGCGGCCACGTTGATCTAACGGTGCTTGGCGCTCTGCAGGTCGATGAAAAGGGGACGCTCGCGAACTGGGCCATCCCGGGAAAGATGCTGAAAGGCATGGGCGGCGCGATGGACCTCGTCGCCGGCGCCAAGCGCGTCTTCATCGCCATGGAACACGCCACCCGCGACAATAAGCCCAAAATCCTAAGAAAGTGCACGCTGCCGCTCACTGGAGTCGAAGTCGTGGATCACATCGTCACCGAGCTTGCCGTCATCGACGTCACTCCCGCGGGCATGCTGCTTCGCGAACTCGCGCCGGACACCTCGCTTGAACAAGTCCAGTCTCTCACCGAGCCTAAGCTCTTGCTTTCGCCTGGCGGTCCGAAACCTATGTCTATCTAAGCTGCGTGTCCTCTCCGTGTTCTCAATGCTTTCTGTGTTGAGAAACCTTTTCTCATTGTGGTGGTGGAAAGAAGATGCCAAAGAAATCGTCAACCAAAGGCAAGAAACCAAAACGCCCACGGCCCAAACTCCCGCCCATCAGCGACGAAATGAAAGTATGGTCCGCGCTGCTGGGCCAGGAACTGAACGGCTGGCCCCGCGTGACGTCGCGCCCGATGTTTGGATTTCTTGGTTTTTATCGCCGCAAAAAGATCTTCGCGGCATTGCCGGTAACGCGCGGAGTCAACACTCCGGATTCCCTGATGTTCAGAATGCAGCCAATGCCGCCGAATCTTTCAGCGCGCGCCCAGAAGGAGCCGCGCATCGATACCGAAAGGCACCTGCCGGGCGCGAAATGGTTTTCTTTCGAAATCCATTCCACCGCGGACCTTCGCGCCGCGCTCTGGTGGCTGAACCAGGCCTACGAACGAGCGAAGTGATATTCGCACTTTTCTTATCTTGCGAGCACCGCACGATGCGAATTACGGTAAGCTGAAAGGAGAAACCTAAGCTGAGCCACCCATGGACCCACATTCTATTGTCGTTGTCAGCCTGCACACGCCCAAGGAAAAGGTCTGGGGCGAGCTCTTGGCCATCAATCCTTCCGGCATCACCATGCGCGGGATCGACCTGAATTCATTCGACCACTTTGTCCGTCAGATCAATGAGCCGGACGGCGAACGCATGGGGCTCCCGACCATCTTTTTCCCAATGAATCGCGTCGAGCGCGTATCCCTGGACGAACCTTCCGGCTCGATCCCTTCCATGGCGGAGGTTTTTGCCCGCAAGGTGGGTCGATCGCTCATTGAGTATCTCGCGCAATTCGTATAGCCGGTTTACCCGCCTCCAATTTGCCAGAAAAATCTCCTGAATTGCGCTATGCTCAATCTCAATGAAAGGCCGAATCTGGACGGTCCCCAATCAAATCACGTTTCTCCGGCTCGGATTTTTGCCGATCTTTCTCATTCTCATTTCTTATGAGCGGTACAAGTGGGCTTTGCTGGTGCTTGTCATCGCGGGATTTTCCGATGGCATCGATGGCCTGATCGCGCGGAAATTCAACCAACGCTCTTCGTTGGGGGCGTATCTCGACCCTATCGCCGACAAACTCCTGCTTTCTTCGTCCTTCCTCATCCTGGCATTCAAGAAGGAGCTGGCCTGGTGGCTCACCATCCTGGTGCTGAGCCGTGACGTCCTGATCCTGATCGTCGCCGTAGTCATCATCCTGGTCTTCGGGTACCGGCCGTTTCCACCGAGCATTTATGGCAAACTGACAACTTTTTTCCAGATCATCCTGGTCTTTTTCGTGGTCCTCGGCGCGGCTTACCCCGATCCTCGCCTCTCACAACTGAATCACGTCCTTATCTACCTGGTGTCCGCGCTGTGCATCGTCTCCGCCCTGCACTATTCCTTCACAACAGCGCGTCATCTCAACACACCTCCGCCAGCTCCTGAAAAATAAAAGACCACTCCCCGCGAGATAGTGCGTAGATTTATTTTGTGGCGGCTAGTGGCCGAACGGCGTCGGATCAGAATAATGTAGGAACATGAGAACAAAGCTCGCAATCACCACAATGCCCGCAAGCCATCCCAGTGCATAAGCAATTTGTCTCTCGCGGGAATTCATCGGTTGCCGGTCAGCAAAAAGTTTTCCCAACGCAAAGCCGGCTGCCAATCCGCCTCCGTGTGCGAAATTGTCCATGGCCATGAAACCAGAAAACCCCATCACGAAAAGAATGGCGACCGAAGTAATCAGCCTCGAACGTAATTCGCGCATAAAAGCCCCGCCCCGCTTAGTGGTAATCGCAAGCATGAGGCCGACAAGCCCAAGGATGGCGCCACTGGCGCCGACGGAGAAATGTCCCGTCAACGCGCTTGCCAAGAAACCAAACGCCCCCGTAGTCACGTAGAAGAACAGGTAGCGTGCGGACCCATAAAGCTCTTCCAGTGCCGGACCAAACTGCATCAGCGCCATCATGTTAAACCCGATATGGATCAGCCCGCCGTGGAGGAACATCGCGGTCACCAGCCTCCACCACTCGTTTCCATAGAAAATGGCTGGACCGTAGCTTGCGCCCAGGCGATATTGGGGTTCGCCGACCAATCCCCACAGGA
>Ga0207061_1213_pt1 | contig 12720 bp, 5 predicted proteins | sample Alteio_BWMinCont_31_FD_153275 | JGI IMG/M metagenome (GOLD analysis project Ga0207061, IMG submission 153275) | Enriched cells from forest soil in Barre Woods Harvard Forest LTER site, Petersham, Massachusetts, United States -... | ecosystem: Environmental > Terrestrial > Soil > Temperate forest >... | reverse complement strand
GAGATCGAGCGGCTGGAGAGCCACTATCCGCGGATTGAGGACGTTCTGCCGCTGTCGCCGCTGCAGGAGGGGTTGCTGTTCCATGCGCTGTTCGATGCGCAGGGACCCGACATCTACACGATGCAGATTGGGTTTGCGCTTGACGGTCCGCTGGACGGCGAGGTTTTGCGGGCGGCGGCCGAGGCGCTTGTTCAACGGCATGCGAGCCTGCGGGCGGCGTTTTTGCATGACCATCTGAGCCGGCCGGTGCAGGTCATTGTGCCGGCGGTGCGTGTGCCCTGGCGCAGCATCGATCTGTCGTTATTGGACGAAGCGGCGCGCGAGCAGCGCTGGGAGCAGTTGCTGCTGGAAGATCGTGCCGAGCGGTTTGATTTTGCCGCGCCGCCGCTTGTTCGCTTCAGCGTGGTCCGGCTTGGTGCGCAGCGCCATCGTTTGCTGTTCACCAACCATCACATCCTGATGGACGGCTGGTCGGTGCCGGTCCTGGTGCAGGAACTGCTGACGCTATACGCGCGGCGGGGCGATGGCGGTGCGTTGCCGCGAGTGACGCCGTACCGGGATTATCTGGCCTGGATCGCGGCGCAGGATCGCGGCGCGGCGGTTGCGGCCTGGAGCGCGGCGTTGTCCGGTCTCGAGGAGCCGACGCTGGTGGCGGCACCGGCGCCGAGGCGGATGCCGGTTGCATCGGAGAAGATGAACTTCACGCTCGGCGAGCCGCTGACCGCTGTTCTGAGCCAGCAGGCGCGGGCGCGGGGCCTGACGCTCAACACCTACATCCAGGGCGCCTGGGCGATGCTGCTTGGCCGGCTGACCGGTCGCGACGACGTGGTGTTTGGCATCACGGTTGCGGGGCGGCCGCCGGAGATTGCCGGCATCGAGAGCATGGTGGGTCTGTTCATCAACACGCTGCCGCTGCGGGTGAAGCTTGCGCCCGACAAGCCTGTTGGGGATTTGCTGTCGGAGCTTCAGGACGGCCAATCGCGGCTGATGGCGCACCAGCATCTTGGTCTGGCCGAGATCCAGGGCCTGGTCGGGCTGGGCGAGCTGTTCGACACGCTTGTGGTGTTCGAGAACTACCCGGTCGATCGCGCTGCTCTGGCGAAAGCGGGCAATGGCCTGCATGCCACGCCGATCGCCGGGCACGACGCGTCGCATTATCCGCTGAGCCTGGCGGCGGTGCCGGGCGAGCGGCTGCGGCTGCGGCTGGAATATCGTCCCGATTTGTTTGATCGGGAGAGCGCGGAGACTCTCGGCAGGCGTCTCATCCGGCTGTTGGAACTCAGCGTCGCGCAGCCCGATCGTGCGATCGGCCGGCTCGACATTCTTGACGCCGCGGAGCGGCAGACGCTGCTGTGCGACTGGAACGACACCGCGCGGGCGCTGCCGGTTGCGAGCTTGCCGGAGCTGTTCTCCGCCCAGGCAGCGCGCAGTCCCGAGGCGGTCGCGGTGGTGTTGGGCGAGCAGCGCCTGAGCTATGCGGCGCTCGATGCCCGCGCCAACCAGCTGGCGCATCACCTGCGCGGCCTCGGGGTTGGACCGGAGGTGGTGGTTGGGCTGTGCGTGGAGCGCTCGCTGGAGATGCTGGTTGGGCTTGTTGGCATCCTCAAGGCCGGCGGCGCCTATCTGCCGCTCGATCCTTCCTATCCGCCGGCACGCCTGGCCTTCATGCTGGAGGATGCCCGCGCGCCGGTGCTGCTCACCCAGGCGGCACTGCGCCAGCGCATCCCCGAGCATCGCGGCCCCATCGTCGAGCTCGATACCGATTGGCCCGCCATCGCGCGGCAGCCGGCAGCGGCCCCGGGCAACACGCTGCATCCGCATAACACCGCCTACGTGATCTACACCTCGGGATCGACCGGCACCCCCAAGGGTGTCGTGGTCAGCCACCACAACGTCGTGCGGCTGGTGCACCAGGCGAACTATGTCGATCTGACAGCTGATGATGTTTTCTTGCATCTGGCGCCACTGGCCTTTGACGCATCGACCTTCGAAATCTGGGGTGCCTTGCTCAACGGCGCCAGGCTCGTGATCTATCCCGATGGCGTCGTCGATCTGGCGCGCCTGAGGTCGGTGATAGCGCAACAGCAGATCAGTGTGCTGTGGCTGACTGCTGCCCTGTTCCACCAGGTGGTTGACGAGGACGTCGAGGCCCTTGCGGGGGTGCGGCAGCTTCTGGCCGGCGGCGATGTGCTCTCCGCTGCGCATGTGCGTCGTGTGCTCGAGGCGCTGCCCGGCTGCACGCCGATCAACGGCTACGGGCCGACCGAGGGGACGACCTTCAGTGCCTGCTATGCGGTGCCGGATGTGGCCGCTATCGCGGACACCGTTCCGATAGGTCGTCCGATAACGAACACGCAGGTTTATGTTTTGGATGGCGGGTTGGAGCCGGTGCCGATTGGGGTAGTGGGGGAGCTTTACGTTGCGGGAGCCGGGCTTGGGCGAGGCTATGTGGGTCGTTGCGGTCTGACGGCGGAGCGCTTTGTGGCGAACCCGTTTGGTCTGGCGGGGAGCCGGATGTACCGCACCGGGGATTTGGCGCGCTGGCGCCACGACGGGGTTCTGGAGTTTGTGGGGCGCGCCGATCAGCAGGTGAAGCTGCGCGGCTTCCGCATTGAGCCCGGCGAGATCGAGGCTGTGCTGCTGCGGCATCCTGCGGTGGCGCAGGCGGTGGTGGTGGCGCGCGAGGATGGGCCCGGCCAGAAGCGTCTGGTGGCCTATGTGGTTGCGGGGGCGGATCGCGCGATCGAAGTGGCGGCGCTGCGGGCGCAGCTTGGCGCGAGCCTTCCCGACTACATGGTGCCGTCGGGGTTTGTGGTTTTGGGGTCGTTGCCGCTGACACCGAACGGCAAGCTTGACCGCGCGGCGCTGCCGGCGCCGGATTTGACGCCGCAGGTTGTGCGGTTGCCGCGATCTTTCCAGGAGGAGGCTTTATGCACGCAGTTTGCCGAGGTGTTGGGGCTGAATGAGGTAGGCATTGACGACAACTTCTTTGCGCTCGGCGGCAATTCGCTGCTGGCGATCAGACTGATCAGCCGCATCCGCGCCACGCTGAATGTCGAGATCGCCATCCGCACTCTGTTTGAAGCCCCCACCGTTGACGCTCTTGCAAAACATATCCATGCCGGCGGCGCGACAAGATCCGATCTTGAAGTCCTGCTGCCGCTCAGAACCGGCGGCAATTCACCGCCGCTATTCTGCATCCATCCCGCCTCGGGATTCAGCTGGATCTATTCGAGGCTGATCCGCCATATTCCATCCGACCACCCGCTCTATGCGCTGCAGATTCGCAACCTCAGCAAGCCTGATATTCTCCCGGAAACTGTGGAGGAAATGGCCGCCGACTACGCATGTGTCATTCGCGACGTTCAGCCTAACGGGCCGTACAACCTCCTCGGCTGGTCCATGGGCGGGCTCGTGGCCTATGCGATCGCCACGCACCTGCAAAAGGCGGGTCAAGAGGTCGCGGTACTTGCGCTCCTTGATAGCTACCCACTCGAAGTATTCCCGTCCGATTGGGATGCGACGGCGCGTCCATTGCAGGAAATGATGGATGCCCTTCGTCGCGAGGGACACTGGGTGTCGGGATTCAGCGAGGATCATTTCAGGGACATCGTAGAAGCCTACTACAACAATATTCGTATTGTGAAAAAATTCTCGCCCCAACGGTTTCACGGCGATGTCCTGCTGTTCACCTCCACAAGCGTTGAAAACATTTCGCCGCTCGAAGCCTGGAAGCCCTACGTCAGCGGTGAAATCAAGATCGTGCAAACCGAATGTAACCATGACGCAATGTTGAACTCTTCCGCCGCCGCAAAGATCGGCGCCATGCTTACGGCGGAGCTCGATAAGCATTCGACGGCCGATGCAACGAGCTCGCTCCGACCGCTGAAACCGTTGTCGTCGAGGCCATAGGCGCCATGATCAGCTTCCTGACCGCTGCTCGAAACATACTTTGCCGCCGGCCAAGAATTCCGTTGCCTTTTGCGCTTAGCTTTTGACCCGCTCATTGGCAGGGCGCCGCACACTGGAGTACCTACAATCTTTCCACTATAATCTTCAGCAGTTACGGGAGACGAGCCGCCGTGAAGGCTGCATAGCTGTTGTCCGATGCTCCGCTTCCGGCGCGTCGTCTGTGTCGGTCTGTCGTGTATGTTTGGCAATCCTTGGAGGGAAACGTGACGAATCCATTCGAAGACGAGAACGGTACCTACCATGTTCTGACTAATGACGAAGGCCAGCATTCGCTCTGGCCTAGCTTTGTCGAGGTGCCGAACGGCTGGACGATTATTCTCAAATCCGACACTCGTGCCGCTTGCCTCGAATTCATCGAAAAAAATTGGACCGACATGCGGCCCAAGAGCCTCATTGCGGCCATGGAGGGATCAGCCGAAGGTCAACCGCAAAAAACTGAACAAACAGAGGAAATCGCGGCCGCCAGCGGACGCGACGATTCGAAGGAAAATGCAAAGACTTTGCATTAGGCGTATGAGCCACTGAAATGACTCAGGTGAGCGTGCACTCCTGGTGTAACGGTCAGATAAAAAGTCGAGAGGAGGGGGCCCCTTCGGTAGCAAGTATCTCCTTCCACCTGGGGACGGGAGTGTTCGACGGGATAATGGCTTATTGGAATCGCGATCATTATTACCTGCATCGCGCGGAGGAGCACCTAAGTCGATTTCGTCGTGGCGCCGCATGTATGGGTCTCGTCTTCGATTGGTCCGTTGATGATTTATTGGCGGGGATCCTCGATCTCCTGAAGCATGAGCCAAGCGGGACGCAATACATTCGGCCGATAGCCTTCAGAGGTGGGCCTGAATTGTGGGTGACCGGTTCAGAAGGACGCCCGGTGGACGTCACTATCTTCACGGTGCGGACCGAGGAGCATCGCGATTTGGATCAACCGATTCGATGCGAGCTTTCTCCGATTGAACGAATTTCCAGTCGCTCGATTCCGCGCCAGATCAAGGTCAGCGGCGCATACGTGAACAGCTTTTTCGCCCGCAAGACGGCAGAAAAGTCCGGTTTCGATGATGGTTTGATGTTTGACCGCGAGGGTCACCTGACCGAAGCGTCGGCGGCTAACGTCTTCTTGATTGTCGGCGAACGGCTCATCACACCGAGGCTCAAGGCAGACGTTTTTCCCGGAATTACGCGCCTCGTTTTTCTTGAACTGGCGTCCCGCTGCGGCATCGAAACGCAGGAGGCCGAGCTGGAGCGATCGGATTTGGCAGGGATCGACGGTGCTTTCGTTTGCTCCACCCTTATGGAGATTCGAGCGGTTTCTGCACTTGGCGAATGTCTGGTGCCTACGTTGGAATCACCAGTTTACAAGAGTCTTGTCAGCGCCTTTCGCAGCCTGACACATCAGTCCTGACGGTGTCATTTCAGATGCGAGCGGCAGCGCCTATGGCGCTGCCGGAAGTCTGCGCTCGATCTTCGGTTTAACTGGTCACCCCCCGGTTTCACGAACGTAATGACTGTCGTGCCCGGGGTGAAGCGCAAAGCGTCTATCGTGAAACGCGAAGAGCGTCGAGCGGTGGCCAATTGAAATGATGGTTACGCCTGGGAGACTCTCCTGCAAGAGCGCGTACAATTTAGCCTCGGATTGCTCATCGACAGAGGCAGTGGCTTCGTCCAAAAAAAGATAATCCGGCGTGTGCAGAACCGCACGCGCAATACTAAGTCTTTGCTGCTCGCCAAGTGACAATATCTGGTTCCAATGCGCCTCTTCGGATAACCGCAACGCCAGGGCCGGCAGTCCCACCGCTTGCAACACCTCGCAAATGCGCGCTGAGCCGAACGTGTCGGGCTCGGAGGGGTAGCTCACCGCCTCTATAAGACTGGCAACCGCGAAATAGGGTCGCTGCGGCAGTATCATCACCTCGGCGCCGGCCGGCACTACAATCGTGCCGACACCGAACGGCCAGACGCCGGCAACGGCCCGAAATAAAGTCGATTTTCCAGACCCGGAGGGCCCCGTGATCAAAGCGGTTTGCCCGGCTTTAATGACAAGATCTTCCGTCGCCACAAGCGGGGCGCCAGTCGGCAATTGAACCGAAAGCCCCGCCATGGCGAGCTCTGATTTGGTGGGGTGCGAGATCACCTCGACCCTTGATGGCTTACTCGCTACGTCTCGCGCGGTCCCGATGGCGCGCTCAAAACCGTCGAGACGCGCGATTACAGCGCGCCATTCGGCGAAGTCTCGGTAAATAGTGACGAAGTATGAAAGCGCCGTCTGTACGGTTGCGAATGCCGTGGCGGTTTGCATGAGGCCGCCAAGTTGCATCACTCCTGCAAAATAGGTCGGACTGACCACAATAATCGGAAAGACGATTGCCACTTGGGTAAAACCAACCGTGAAGAAAGAAAGCCGCTTTTGGCGTGACATGATCAGATACCAATTGGCCACCACTTTTTCGAAACGCGTGCGCAAGCGGTCGATTTCCGTGGGTTCGCCGCCGAGCAACGCAATCTGCTCGGAATTCTCGCGCACACGCACGAGGTTGAACCTGAAGTCGGCCTCGTAGCGTTGTTGATTGAAGTTGAGCCCAATGAGCGCCCTGCCGATCACATGGCTCACTGCCGTGCCAAAAAGCGCGTAGACGAGTGCCGTCCAAACCAGATAACCCGGAATAGCGAATGTCGTGTGGTACAGATGAAGAGGCGCGTCGGCCGAAAGTATCCATAGGATTACGATGAAGGAGGCGACTACAGCCATCGCACTGACAAATCCGACGCTAATGGTCAATGTTCGCTCGATAAAAAGCCGGATATCTTCGGCAATGCGTTGGTCGGGATTATCGGCCCTGTCGCCGATAAGCTGCATGCGATAATGCGTCGCGCTCGTCAGCCAATGCTCGAGATAGTAATTCGTCATCCAGCGTCGCCAGCGAATCTCCAGCCATTGGTTCAGATATTGCTTGTAGGCGGTGAGCACCGTAGCGGCCACTGCGATGCCGCAGAAATATGTGATCTGGTATACGAAAGCGCTCCAGTTCCGATCCTGCAGGGCGCCATAGAAGCCATTATACCATCGGTTCAGCAGAACCGTGACAGCCACGAGACCAAGTTCCAATGCGATCACCGAAATGAGCAGAATGCGAGCTCTCCGCTGCTCTTCAGAACAGAAGTACGGCATGGCAATACGCCAAATTGTGAGTAGCGATTTGACGAAGCCGGCCAAGAGAACCTCCGACGGTTTCGCGCAGCGTGGCTGGACAACCCGTCATCGGGCGTATTCCAGTTCCTATGTGCCGCGCCGTGATCAGGACTCGCTAATCGCTGGCGGCTTTGAGCCATCGATGTGTGAGCATACGAAAGGGGCTGACGAGGGTTTTTACAGCCTCGTCCTGACGGTGCACAAGCGCGCATGACGAGTATGACCGCGGTGATCGAAGTTCAGACGGTCAAGGCCGATCCCTCGCCGAACTGACGCGAAATGCCAATATTCACTGACTTTTTTGCTACTGTTGCGCCCTCATAACCGCGTGGATGGAAGTTTCACGCGTGTGGTCCGGCGAATCACATGTCGCTGCGCATTATATTGTCTGCTTTTGATGGAGCGGATGGCTCCTCTACCGGACGAGAGTGTCATCGATGTGGATCCTGCCAAGACCCCCACGATTCGGAGGAGCCAACAAGGAATTACAACAGCCGGTCGGAATATCCTGTCGGCGAGTGTGGGCTAATTCAGCTTATCGCTCTTAATCGGGCGGCCTATTGTTTACTCGCCTTAGCCAATCGGCTGCGATGGCTGGGCGCGATGCCTGACGTGAGTCCGTCATGGACGCCAAACCGGACATTGACTAGCCGTTGCCGGCCGACCTTAATTTATGGGTGCGCGCCCTGGCGCCGTCAGGCGGTTGCAAATAAATATGGCTGTGCCTTCAAAATCGATCATCGACACGCGACACGACCAGATGTTTCCCAACCTGGAGGCGTCGGAGGTCGAGCGGGTTCGACGCTTTGGCGAGATACAATCATTCGGCGCCGGCGACGCGCTGGCGCGTGTCGGCAACGTCGGCCATGGGCTGAGCATCGTCCTGTCCGGCGATGTCGACGTCACGCAGCACGACCGATCGGGCCAAGGGACGCTCATCGTCACCCATGGCCCTGGCGCATTTTTAGGCGAGCTGGCGCAATTGGCGGGCCGGCCCTCCTTGGTGGACGCCCATGCGCGCGGACCGGTGCAAGCCCTCATCATTGCGCCGGATCGGCTGCGCGCCTTGCTGATTGCCGAGGCGGAGCTCGGCGAGCGGATCATGCGCGCCCTGATCCTACGCCGTATCGGCCTGCTCGAGACCGGCGCCGGCGGCCCGGTGATCATCGGCCGTTCCGAGAGCGGCGATGTGCTTCGGCTGGAAAACTTTCTCCGCCGCAATGGTCATCCGCATCAAACGCTGAGCGCGGAGACCGATCCGGAGGCAAAAGCGCTGATCGAACGCTTCCATGTCGACCCCGGTCAGCTGCCGATTGTTTTGTGCCCGAGCGGCCAATTGCTGCGCAATCCCGGCGAAGACGAGCTTGCCCGGTGTATCGGCTTAGTCAGGCCAATCGATCCCGATCGCATCTATGACGTCGTCATCATTGGCGCCGGGCCGGCGGGCTTGGCGGCTGCGGTTTATGCCGGCTCGGAAGGGCTCTCGGCTCTGGTGCTCGACTGCCGTGCGTTCGGCGGTCAAGCCGGCGCTTCGGCCAGGATCGAGAATTACCTCGGCTTTCCGACCGGCATCAGCGGCATCGCCCTGATGGCGCGCGCCTATAACCAGGCGCAGAAATTCGGAGTGGAAATGGCCATTCCGGACGAGGCGACCAGCTTGCAGATGCCGGCCGACTCGAAGCCCGGCCCCTTCGTTCTAAATCTCTTCAACAGCGAACGCGCCCGCGCCCGTTCGGTCGTGATCGCAAGCGGTGTTCGCTACCGGCGGCTGGCGGTGAAGAACCTGGAGGCGTTCGAGTCGTCGAGCGTGCACTATTGGGCATCGCCCTTGGAGGCGAAGCTTTGCTCAGGGCAGGAAGTCGCCTTGGTAGGCGCCGGCAATTCGGCCGGTCAGGCGGTGGTCTATTTGGCAAGCCAAGTCGCCAAAGTCTGGCTCATCGTGCGCGGCGCGGACCTCAATGCAAATATGTCGAGCTATCTCGTCGACCGGATCGCCGGACTCAGCAACGTGGAAGTGCTGGTGCGAACGCAGATCACCGGCCTGGAAGGCGCCGACGGCATGTTGGAGGCGGTGCGCTGGCGGCAAGGCGCGTCGGGAGAGGAAGTACGGCGCCCCATCCGCCACGTGTTCCTCTTCATCGGGGCGGACCCGAACACCGATTGGCTCGACGGATCAGGCGTAGCGCTGGACGCCAAAGGCTTCGTGCTGACCGGCATGGAGGCCGGTGGCAATCGCCGCTTGCTGGAGACAAGTTGCCCAGGCGTCTTCGCCATCGGCGACGTTCGCTCGGGCTCGGTCAAACGTGTCGCTGCGTCGGTCGGCGAGGGAGCGCAAGTCATCGCCGCGCTGCATGGCTTTTTGGCGGCTCCGGATCGCAATGTGTTGGAGAAATGAACCCATGAACCGCATTGTGCCTTTGGTTTCTCTGTTGCTGATTGCCAACATGTTGGCCAGCTGTGACCGAAAGCCGGCCGCTAATTCGGGCCCGCCCCCGCCAACCGTCACGGTCGCGCATCCGCTGGAGAAGAGCATCACCGAGTGGGACGAATATACCGGTCGCTTCACCCCATTGGAGACTGTCGAAGTCCGCGCCAGAGTCTCCGGGTTCATCGATTCCGTGCATTTCCGGGAAGGGCAGATCGTCAAAAAGGACGACCTTCTGTTCGTCATCGATCAGCGGCCTTACCAGATCGCCGTCGAGCAGGCGAAAGCCGATATCGAACGTGCGCAGGCGAAGCTCGACATTGCTACCGAAGACGTCAATCGAGCGACGCCATTGCTGCAAAGCCAGACACTGACCGAACGGGAATTCGAAACCCGAAAATCAGTCCAGCGCGACGCCGCCGGCCAGCTCGCTTCAGCCAACGCCGCCTTGAAACAAGCCCAGCTCAATCTCGAATGGACCGAGGTCCGCGCGCCGATCGCGGGGCGCATTTCCGACAAACGCGTCGATGCCGGCAACCTCATTACCGGTGGCCAGACAGCCGCAACGCTGCTCAGCGTCATCGTGTCGATCGATCCCATCCACTTCGTGTTCGACGGCAGCGAGACGGACTTCTTGCATTATCTCCGTCTTGCCGCCGCAGGCACCCGACCCTCGTCTCGCGACGCGCCGAATCCCGTGGCGGTCCGCCTCGCCGACGAGACCGAATTCACGCATATGGGACGAATGGACTTCGTCGATAATGCGGTCAATCCAAAGACCGGCACCATCCGAGGCCGCGCTATCTTCGACAACAAGGATGGCTTTCTGACGCCGGGATTCTTCGGGCGGCTTCGGCTGTTCGGCGGCAGCCATGACGGGCTGCTGATTCCCGATAGCGCGATTGCGTCCGATCAGGCGAGCAAGATCGTCTTCACGGTCGCCGAGGACGGCATGGTCGGCACCAAGCGCGTCGAACTCGGTCCCATCATCGACGGCCTGCGTGTCGTTCGCTCCGGACTTGCGCCCACCGACCGCATCGTCATCGACGGGCTGCCGCGGGCCCGGCCGGGGCAGAAAGTCACGGCCGAGGACGGCACCATCAAAGCGACTGCGCCATAGGTCATCGGCGCTTCCGCCAAACGCGACACCGCGGCAACAGGATCAATCACCATGCGGCTTTCGCATTTCTTCATCGACCGGCCGATATTCGCCGCCGTCATCGCGATCATCCTGACGCTGGTCGGCGCCATATCGTTCCGCGCGCTGCCGATCAGCGAATATCCGGAGATCGCGCCGCCCACCGTGGAAGTGACGGCCACGTTTGCCGGCGCTTCCGCCGAGGTGGTTTCGCAAACAGTCGCCACGCCGATCGAGCAGGAGATCAACGGCGTCGACAACATGATCTATCTGGTTTCGCAAGCGACCGGTGACGGCGCGGTGTCGATCGACGCCGTCTTCAAGCCGGGCACCGACGTCGATCAGGCGCAGGTTTTGGTGCAAAATCGCGTCTCTATCGCGCTGCCGCGATTGCCCGAGGAAGTGCAGCATGTTGGCGTAACCGTTCGCAAGAAATCGCCTGACCTGTTGCTCGTCATTCATTTGATCTCGCCCGACAAGACGCTCGATCAGCAGTACATTTCCAATTACGCCACGGTCAATATCAGGGACGTCATCGCCCGCGTCGACGGCGTCGGCGACACCATCGTCTTCGGCGCCCGCGACTACGCAATGCGCATATGGCTCGATCCGGCGAAGCTGCAGAGCCGCAGCCTCACGGCCAGCGACGCCGTCGCGGCGCTGCAGGCCGCCAATGTCCAGGTCGCGGCCGGCGCCATCAATCAACCGCCGGCAAAATCTCCCGGTGCTTTCCAAATCGCCGTCCAGACCCTTGGCCGGCTTTCGACCCCGGCGCAGTTTGAAGACATCATCGTGGCGACCGACCCGGATGGCAGCGTCACCCATCTGCGCGACATTGCCCGCGTCGAGCTCGGCTCGCAGGACTATACGGTGAACGCCTATCTCAATAATCAGGTCGCCACCGCCATCGGCATCTTTCAGCGCCCGGGATCGAACGCGCTGGCGACCGCCAATAACGTGCTGCGGACGATGGAGGAGCTTTCCAAGAGCTTCCCCCAGGGACTGCAGTACCGGGTCGCCTACAATACGACCGAGTTCATTCAGCAATCGGTCGATGAGGTGATCAAGACGCTGTTCGAAGCGGTGCTTCTGGTCGTGATCGTGATCGTTCTGTTTCTGCAGTCATGGCGCGCGGCGATCATACCCATCGTCGCCATCCCCGTTTCGATCGTGGGAAGTTTCTTCGTTTTGGAAGCGTTCGGCTTCTCGATCAACAATCTGACTTTGTTCGGATTGGTTCTCGCCATCGGTATCGTCGTCGACGACGCCATCGTGGTCGTCGAAAACGTCGAGCGTTACCTGCGCCAAGGCCTCAGCCCCCGCGACGCCGCGCACAAGACCATGGATGAGGTCGGCAGCGCGCTTATTGCGATCGGGCTGGTGCTCTGCGCGGTCTTCATTCCGACCGCCTTTATCACCGGCATTTCCGGCGCGTTCTATAGGCAGTTCGCGCTGACGATCACCGCCTCGACGATCATTTCCGTCATTCTTTCACTGACATTGTCGCCGGCGCTGGCGGCGCTGGTTTTGCGCCCCCATGACCGGGAGCCCAGGCGAGGGTTCTGGAGAACGGTCGCGTTGCCGTTCGATGTGTTTTTCGCAGGTTTCAACAGAGGCTTTGAGAAGCTCGCGTTGTCCTATGCGGGATTGACGCGGCGGGCGCTGCGGGTATCGGGGCTGATGCTGGTGCTCTATGGCTTGTTGATCGGGCTTACCTATTTCGGGTTTTCCCGGGCGCCGTCCGGCTTCATTCCACAGCTCGATCGCGGCTACTTCATCGCCGTGTTTTCCTTGCCTCCGGGATCAAGCCTGGACCGCACCGACCGCGTCGTGCGCGAGGCCTCCGACATTCTGTTGTCGCGGCCCGGTGTCGCCAATACCGTGATGTTCTCCGGATTCGACGGCGCGACGTTTACCAACGCGCCGAATTTGGGCGTGATTTTCGTCACCCTGAAGCCGTTCGAAGAGCGGGTCAAAGCCGGCCTCGCGACGGCGACG
>Ga0207061_1211_pt1 | contig 12749 bp, 16 predicted proteins | sample Alteio_BWMinCont_31_FD_153275 | JGI IMG/M metagenome (GOLD analysis project Ga0207061, IMG submission 153275) | Enriched cells from forest soil in Barre Woods Harvard Forest LTER site, Petersham, Massachusetts, United States -... | ecosystem: Environmental > Terrestrial > Soil > Temperate forest >... | reverse complement strand
GATTACGTTGCACTATCAGCCCAAAATCAGCTGCTTGCAGGATTCGTATGCTGAGTTCCTGAGGCTTAACCCGGGGCTGTATACCCAAGAAACGGCAGCCTGCCGGACGCTCTTTGGCTTCCATCTCGATGATATCGCTATTCAGTTTGGCGGCAAGCAAAGCCGGTATTATGCATCCCGCGGCCAACAAAAATTGACCCTGCTGGTGCTTAAAGCGGCCCAGACGATGCTTTTACCCCCCTCAAAGGGGCCAACACTCATCATTTTGGATGATTTTGTGACCGATCTTGATGATACCCGGATTCGCCAGCTTTTTAACCTCTTTATTGACCTCGGGGCCCAACTTTTTGTCACCAGCCCTCGAATTGACCCTACCCTACGTGAAATAATCTCCCAATCAGGCTATCCACATCAAATCATTGCGCTGTAGCTCAATCCAATCGTTTCAAATAGAAATCTTTTGCGAATGGTGGCCTGTATCAGCCAGAATTTTTCTGGTAATTATTTGACATTGGCTGAAAACCCCGTACACTCAGAAATGTGTGAGTTAAAAACACACATTAACGTAGGCTTCATTACTACTCTCCTTTTTTCCACCGTATTAATCTTCACGATTAATGCGGTGGTTTATTTTAAGCCCTCTCATTCCTCTTTTTATAAGTAGCTCTGATTTGCCATTTTTTTGTGCTCCCACAAAAATCTGCTGTTGTTTTGCAAGTTCGCGCGCGCGAATAAGCCGTGTTACGCCGATGCCGCCACCACAGCGGGGGAAAAAGTTCAGTGAAAGAAAATCTTCAAGTTCTGCTTCAACTCTCGCTTTGCCAAACTCGTCAAATAAACGCTGTGCGTAAGCACCACCACTAATGGTATAAAACCAGTTGCGCATTTCTGTTGGGTTACAACTTCTTTCTGCCGAGCCGACCGTTTCAATACCATATAAAATAGAATCGATCTTTTTTGCACTGTCATTATTCTGTTTCATATTCCAAAAGGGGCTTGTGCGTGCAGGAAAGTTTTTGAGTAAAAAGACTGGCCCAAAATCAGTAGCAAGCCGCGCCTCTTCAGCAGAACCTACAATAGAAACGCCGTACTTGGCAGCTATCGTTTCGTAATCTTTGCAATGGTAGGTATCGCGTGCGCCAAAACCAAGAAATTCAAAGAGCTCTTCCAGTAAAAGTTGAAGATCATCTTGAGTTCCTGGCATCTCAAACTCAAACATCGGAAAAATCTTGAGATGGCGCGTTGAAATCGGGTTTGGCTCATTACGGTAGCTCGTGGTGATGCAAAAAAGGCCTGGCACCTGGGGATTTCTCAGCAAATCATACTCGAGCCACATCTGCCCCGTCTGCGGGAGCGGCCATTTAACGCCATCAAAGATATAGGTCGCAATCGTCATCGGGTCTTCACAGGCGGCGAGAATGCTTAAGCGCGATTGCGTTTCAACCTCGATGAACTTTTTGGCCAAAAAAAAGGTCCGTAATAAACGGACCGTATCGTGATAGCCAGTGATACTATTATAACTCTGCAGAGGTATTGTATTCATACCATGCATCCTTTTTGTAATAATGCTCAAATTGTAGGAAGTATAGCATAACGATTGCCGAACACAATAGTTTCTATTTAGGTCTCAAAAATAATATTTGCATACAGTTTGCGATAACCGTTATACTGAAGGAAACTTTTATATGGAGGATCGTATTATGTTTAAAAATCATTTTTTTCGTGCAGTTTTTGTCTTAATTTATTTTGGTCTGCATGGTTCTGAAAGAGGAATGATGTCAGTTACTGTGACCAACAATAGTAATCTACCTTCTCTAGATGTAGAGCTAAAAGATAAAATCTCACGGGTTCATATCGTGGCCCAAAGAAATGACATCCAAAATCCTACATTCGAGGTTAACATAGATAATGAAACCTCTAAGACTATAATAGGTGTTGATGGGCTTAAAAAGTATGAAGCAATGTTAGGGGCTGATCTTGAGCTAGCACTTAAATATATGACGCAGGGAGAGTTAGCGCATAAACAAGGTGCTTACCATATAACACGCACGGATAATAATGTTAATTCTACATATCAGACACTCTCTCGTGTATTTAAACAACTTATCAGTTATCATTGGACTATTCTTCCCAGCAGTGGAAATATGAATATTGATACTTTGCACTTAAAGTATCCTAAGGGGACAACCGCGTTAGATCTTAAAAAAATTATTTATGAAAAAATAGCAGAAAATGATGACAGAACAGAAATACAAAATAAAATGTACAATATCCTCATCAAATTTGATGCTTTTCCATTAAAAGACAATGATGAGATGCGTGATATTGATAGTTTGGACATTCAAGAATCACAAAGTTTTTCACTTACGCTGAGTAAAACGTTATTTCAGTTTTTTTATATTGATAATACCTTTAAACTTTCATTTATTAATCCGCCATCTTTATCTATCGATAAAAAACCTGTAATCAACAATTTTGCAATAAATTTACAAAATATTGATAAGACTGACACTAAGATCAATGTCAAATACGATGGTGAGGAACTATCGACTGTTGTGTCAGATACAAAGTTTGTCAGTAAGCTTAATGATTACTACCTAAAAAACAAGGAATCTATTAATACTACTGTAAAAAACGACACCGTCCTACAACATCAACTAACATTTTTTAAAACAGCTTTTATAGAATGGGCGAAAAAAGCTAACAAAGAAGTTTCATTCCAAGGGGAGCAACTATATCCAAAATCCGCCAAAACGGACAAATTAACTGCTGGCGCCAGGCCAACTTTAAAACAATATTCTTGGCTTTCTTCCGGTTTGCAACGAGTAAAAAGCTTCTTTTCAACCGCAAAAAACCGCGCATTTACCATATTAGTAGGTCTTGGCATTGTTGCGGGAGCTGGTCTTGCGTATAAAAATGTGAACACCAACTGGTTCTCTAATTGGTTCAAGCCTCAACCGACAACATCACCGACATCTTTCAGACAAACGCCGGTACCAACTATACCGAACATACCGAAGCAATAAAACGCGCCTGATGGGGCGTTAAAAAAAAAGGAGGTTTCGTGTTAAGGCTTTGTGTTTTCTTGATGGCAGTCTTCTGCGCACCCCTCGGTGCAAGCGATATGCCAAAACCGACGGGTAAAAAAAGCAGAATTTCTATCATTTTGGTCAATCAGCCTTCAGTGCGGAAGCTAACGTTTAAAGACAAAATAAGCAAATTACCAACCATCACCTTTACGTTTCCGCCTTACACGGATCAATCAGTAGTAACCAAAACTTATCCCAATGGTACAAAAGAGGAGTTGTCTATCTATTTATTACCCATGGATTTGCTCACCACAATAGCCACTTTGAATGACGAAATTGCCGCTACAAATTTACGGGGCATTATCAATATAACTCCGCGCTTTTTTATTCTTTATCCAAAGTGCTTTGCTCTATTCAAAAAACTTTTAAAAATTCAATTCAACAAAATAGAAAATCCGCATAGAGAGTTTCGGTGGTATCATCTGTGGTAAACTGCGCTCAATGGGGGGGGGTAAAAAAGGGTACGGCAGCTGCGCTTGCTCCCGTTGTGGGGTTTTTCTAGGATTTTCAAGAATATGAGGAATTGTGTTTTTGTGCGTATGCGATGCGGTTGGTCTTAATTTTATTTTGGTTAGTTTCCCTGTTTTGATTTGATTCATTCCAAATTTTGATTTGATCTATTCCAATTAGCTATCTGTTTTGCCTTTTTCTTTTTTCTTTGTTTTTTGCTTCGAAGTCTTGATTATCGCGCAGCGATAGGTAAAAATCCTTGTTTCCCGCTGCTTTGTCAACACATAATAGGCATTATCAGACGTGATAGGTAAAACTACAAAATCCCCTTTCGCGTCTGCGCGTCCGCCGCGGATCATCGCAATCCTATCAAGCGGTTTTGATTGCCACGCCATAAACCACACAGGGTGACGGCCAGAGCATCGGAGACGTCTTCGCGTTCAAAGGGCGGAATGCGCGGAAATAGTTGATATAAAACACGCGCAACTTGTTCCTTTGATGCAGAGCCATACCCGGTCAAGGCCTGTTTTACTTCAGTGGGTGAAAATTCGTGCAAGGTAATGGCATGTTTGTGGGATAAAAGATAGACGATACCGCGCAGGTATCCAAGTTTCAAAAAGTTTTGTGCATTTTTACCCAAAAACGGGGTTTCCAGCGCGATATCGGTCACCTTGTGAATGGTAATTTTTTCTGAAAAGAAATCATGAAATGCAGCAACCCGCTGTACCAAGCTTTGTGTCGGCGATAGTTTCAAAAGGCCGTGTTCAACGAGATAGATCATAGAACCTTCGGTTCTGATGACTCCATACCCAGCATACCGGCATCCGGGATCTATACCAAGCAACTGCATACAGCTCCTTTACATACATTAATTACTACTCCTATCCGCCGTCGCTCGTAAACGAGCTATGGCGTGATAGCGCGCCGTAGTTCTTGCCACGCTAATACTTGGCGTGGTGGGTTAACGTAGGCGGGTCCTCATTTTCGCATCAGAGATCCGATGCGCTAATTTCGGAATTTATTTGTGATGACATGAGCGCAAAACCGTTGGTAATGAGGCCGCCAACAACCAATGCTGCAAGTAAACAGAGCACAACGCTACTCTGTGTGTTGCTATAGGTATGCATACCGATACTCCTTTTACCCACAAGGGGCAACTGTTAATACTCATTGGGAGAATCTTCAAACAAAGTTAACTCACGTACAAAGTTTAAATATACCGTACCGGTTGGTCCGTTACGCTGTTTACCGATAATTAATTCTGCTAATGCAGGATTTTCAGTTTCCTTATTATACACAACATCACGATAGATGAAACCAATTAGATCAGCATCCTGCTCAATAGCCCCTGATTCACGCAAATCTGAAAGCATAGGCCGTTTATCCATACGGCTATCCACCGCACGGGAAAGCTGTGAAAGTGCAATAATTGGAATCTCTAGCTCTTTGGCAAGTGCTTTGAGTGAGCGCGATATCTCAGAGACCTCTTGATGCCTATTTTCATGCCGTTTTGGAGAAATCAAAAGCTGTAGGTAATCTACCACGAGTAAACTGAGCCCGTGGTCCCGTTTAAGTTTCCGTGCTTTGGTACGCAATGACATGATATCAAGCATCGGCGTATCATCGATAAAGATCTTCATCGTCGCCAGTTGCCCGGCCGCATTGGTCACTTCAAACATCTCCTGCTGCGAGACATCAAAGTTTCTCATCTTATGGTGTGCCACGCGCGCCTCTGCCGATAATAAACGTAGAGTAAGCTGCTCGGCGGACATTTCAAGCGAAAAGACACCGACAGGATAATTATGCTTTGCAGCATGAGCAGCAAGGCATAATGCAAGCCCCGTTTTACCCATTGAGGGCCTGCCCGCCAGAACGACCAAATCACCCTTCTGAAAACCGGAAGTCATCTCATCCAGTTTTTTATAACCCGAAGGAATACCAGTAATACCCTTGCTGTGATTTTGAATGCTTGTCAGATGCTGGAAGGTTCTTTTGAGCCAAATATCAAGCTGCACAAAGCCTTGGGCAACGCGCTTATCAGCAATTTGAAAGATGCGCTTTTCTGCGGCATCGATCACCTCTTCAATGCCGTTATCCGCCTGGGTGTAGCATTGTTCTATAATATCTGAAGCTGAAGCGATCAGTTCGCGCAGCACCGCTTTTTCTTTAATTATTTGCGCATGCTGTTTGATAAGCCCCACGGCGGGAATATCTTCCTGGAGCGTGATAAGGTAGACAAGTCCCCCTGCGGCATCAAGCTGGCTCCGTTTGGTGAGCTCATCTTGTAAAGTAACTAGATCAACCTTTTTTTGCGCATTGACAAGGCCACAGACTGCATCATAAATGATCTTATGGGCCGGCATGTAAAAATCGACAGGCTGCAAGAGATCGGCCACCAAGGGAGCATGTTCATCATGCAAAAGGATCGCTGCAAGCACTGCACGCTCTGCATCAACACTTTCCGGTAACTTTTTTCCCACAAGCCGCGAAGCACCGGCGCTATCACGAAGTGGTTCAAAACGGGAAATAGACCGTTGATTCACGTTATTCAGCAGCTACAACAACTTTAAGTTTTGGCTGGAGACGCGAGGTTAACTTTACCGTCACCGTATGAGCACCCTTCTCTTTTATCGATTTATCAATAATGACTTGGCTCTTTGCAACGGTAAAACCGTGCTCTTTTAGTGCATCTGCGATATCTGCAGCGCCGACTGAGCCATAAAGCTTGCCATCATGATGCATCTTGCGTTTCAAAGTCACCTGAGTACTGCCAATACGCTCTGCCATCATAGAGGTCTGCGTGGCAATAACCTCTTTGCGATGCTCAATAGTTTTGATCTTTGTTGCATACAGTTTTGCATTTTCAGACGTTATTTCGACTGCATAATCACGGGGAAAAAGATAGTTACGTGCATAGCCATCACTGACTGTGATGATCTCCCCAGACATACCAACACCCTTGATATCTGCCTTTAGATATACCTTCATAAGCACCCTTTTTCATCCGCCGTCGCCTACGAGGCTTTGGCGGATAAATAATAAGAAAATTGATAATTAATGTTAGTATAAACCAAGAATAAGGTGCCGGTAAGTAGGGTTATATAATTTATCTTTCATAGATACGCTCGCCTGATACAAAATGCCACTTTTGATCTTTTTTGACGTATGCTATGTGCCATCGCAATCGTATCAATGAGCTTTCTTTTTCATGCAGCTCCCCCGCGATCGTCCCCTTCCCTTCTCCAAGGCCTTGGTATGCAAGGCGCAGAGTAAGATCGGTATGGCGTGGATCAACCTGCCATGGCCCTTCATATAAGAGTGCCTCACCCTGCTCCTGCAGGTACAGTTCAGATGCATCATTGATATGAGCCAACGCCGTCCGCATGCCTCCTTGGATGAGGTACCAGTACCGCAGCTCAACCTCACGCAGGTTCGCCACGGTGGATAGATGGGCAACCATTGCATAAAGCACCATCGTTACGATGCCAGCAAGCCAAAAAAGGCCGAGCATAAGCACCACCAAAGACCCCTCTTTATACTGTTGCATGAAGCACCTGTCGGCATGCCCACGCATGTTCTGGCTTTTCATTGTGTTCAACCCGACAATAGATTTCAACCACCCGATCACCCTGCACGGTTATACGCCCCTCGGTTATATGACACGCTTGCGCTAAAAGGCTCGTACTGCTCTCACTCCATCTGCTCTGGGTGTAAAGCCCCTCTTTATAGAGCAAAGCACCCTTCTTTACCATGATACTTTTAGCACTCTCCCCTACTTTCCAGATGAATCCTTCGGCATCTGCTTTAAGCCAAAGCGCTGGATCCGAAGGCGCGTTTGCAAATTCACGCACTATAAAATCATGAGCCGTGTAAAACGGCGTATATGAGCACCATGCCATGAGTGATGAAGTAATAGGCAGCACCAAAATCGCAAGCCGCATCGTTGCCGCTACCAAAAGGAGCGTTATCGCCCCATAGATTACAAATGAGATAAGCAAAAATCCTGCACCATGCTTCTGCTTCATGAATGAGAGCCTTTTTTGAACTGTTTGTTGTGATTGTTTTTTAACAGTGTAACGAAATGGCGCTCGCCCTGAAAGTTATTGAAAAGCAGGCCTTCAAAAAATGGTCTGCAACAAAAAAGGCGCAGGATTTTGATCCCACGCCTTTGATTATGCCACTATAAAATTTGCTTGTTTTATCCCGCAATCGGTCGATATTTTTCTCTAACCGCATTAACTTCATCAAGATATTTTTGAACTTCGGGATCATATCTGGCAATCGTCTCGAGCTCTGCCATCGCAAGCGCTTCTTTAAACGCAGTATTCTCTCTGAGACGCTTTTCAGCATTTTCCATAACATCTTTGTACTTCTGAGCAAGAGCCTCAAGCTGCTTTTCTTTTTCAGCCATTATCTCACGGTTCCTTTGCCCCATGCGCTTGTTGTGCTCGCGAGCCTGTTGTCGCTGTTCTGGCGTATAACTTGGGTCATCCTCCCAAACAGCTCCAAATACCGGTGCAGCAGAGAGCAATGTGATAATCAAAAACACCTTCTTCATATGAATCCTCCTACAAAAAAGAACATTGTTATTTCTATCATAATTGTAATAAGTGAAGGGGTGAAGCAATAGTTTGTGGAAAATATATTGAAATAGTTAAAGGCCTGCCCAATATACTGTTACTTTTTGATCACCCGATTGAGCGGTCACCTGGCGCCACGGCACCGCGGCATGAGCGTACCCGACTTGTATACCATCCCGTGGTTTGCCCTCAGGAGCGAGTGAGACGGCACACAATGCCTTATGACGATGCGCCACCGCGGCAACCTGATTTGCAATAAACCCGATACCCTGTAAAAGCGATATCAATAATATACAAAAAAGTACCACTCCTACTGCTGCTTCTACCAAAATAAATCCGCTTCTACGTAGTTTTTGCTGTTTCATGGTATACTACATCTCAACTAAGGATTATTATGTATCCTATTTACAGAATATTGACAATATCTGTATAATTCTCTTTAAGATTAGCGTGTTCTGCATGTATATACACAAGGGTTACTATGCATATGTTTTTTAATCGGCTTTTTTCGCACATACAACAGTTTTTATATATCTTCTTTTTATGTTTGCTCTGCTCTCCCCAACCTGTCGCATCGATGGCCGGATTTCCTGGTTTTGAAAATTTAAGCCCGGAGGAGATGCAACAACTTGAACAAGAGCTGCAAGCAGCTGCACAACAAATAGATACCTACGTCAATTCATTAAGCCCCGAAGAGCAAGCAGAGTTCCAACGCGCGGTACAAGAAGTTGAACAGATGATGAACAATATGAGCCAAGAAGAACTTGAACAGTTCTTTGAGCAGATCATCGAGGCGGAGATGGAACAACAACAAATGCAACAGGGCTTGCCAACAGCGCAACCGCAACCGGTTACCTTTGAACAAAAACCAACACCGGTTGTGAGCAAAGTACCACTCACCACTGCTGAAGAAAAAGCGCTCGCCCTACTCACCTCAATCCTTGATTCAACGGATAAGTTTTTACTGAAAACGGAAAATATTCTTGATATTGAAAACAGATTTAAAAACTGGGCAAAAGACAATAAGTTAACCGGTATCAATCCAACAACAAATTGGGAACAACAAAGGAATGCGATCATCGATTTACGCCAACACGTCAGTGATCTTAAAAAAACAGATTTAAAAACGGGCAAACATCTTTTCATAGAAACGTTTATTAAAAATACTGGGCTCTATAACCAATTAGAACAGCTCAGCAAACAACTTGAAACCTACGAGCCACGCATCATCGTTTCTAAGATAGAAAAACTGAGTGACGATGCAAAAACTGCACTCCAATCATGTCTCAACGCTTATGGTGCAAGTTTAGAATCTACCAAAACTGACATCAAAAAACTATTTGATGAAATTGGGCCTGAGCTTGCCAAAATAAAAGAAGAAGAAAAAAAGGTAACCGAAAAAGTACAGGCTGAAACAGCAAAAGGCCGCCAAGTGATACCAGGCCGCACTGCAGGCTACGCTGAGCGTGGTGGTTATTACGGCGGTGGCCGCGGTGATTATGATGAATACGGTGGTTATCCGTATGGCCGCGATTATGGCTATGGTGATTATGGCAAACCTTATGGTGAAACTGCCGCAAAACCAGGCAAAGAAAAAGATAAGGAACCAAAAAAAGGTGGTGGTAAAGGCGACAAGGGTAAAGGCAAAGAAGAGGGTGGAGAATCTGACAAAGATAAAGATAAAGACAAGGGTAAAAAAGGCGGCAAAAAAGAAGGTAAAGAAAAAGCAGAGGGCCCTAAGCTACCAAAAGAGATTGTCACGTGCCCTGCCGATGGTGGCGAACAGCTCAACGGCCAATACGAGCTCATTGCAAGCAACTATCGCTACATTGATGATCTTTTGAAAGAAGATCACCGAGTATTTGAAGTTGAGCAACTCTTAAAGACCGAACCTATCACTCAGTTTGCACTGTATACCTTCCCAGCACTCGAGCGGCGCCTCAAGCGGCTCAATGAGTTGATCGACCTTTATAAAAAAGAGGTTGTGAAAATCAAAGATCTTGATAAAGCGAAAGAAAAAGAAAAACAAGTTGCAGCATTAGATAAATTACGCACGCTCCATGAAAAATATACCAAAGTTGCTGATTTTGCAGAAAAAGTTGCAGGGGTCATGGAGGTGCTCAATGAGACTGAAGATCCTGATGATCTTGAACTACGCGATGCTTTCATACGAGATGAAATAAGCGCAAATGCACGCTATGCCTACCTCAAAGACGAACCAAAACTCACAAAACAAGATCCGGAAAATCCACTTAAAGCTGCCAGTGCTGCCACAAAGAAAGAGCTCCCAGAAAAAAGCCTCGTATCGTTGAATAGCATTTATAGTGAGATTAAGAAACTCAATGGAGCGATACCAAAGAAACCAAAAGAAGAAAAAAAAGAAGAAGAAACTGAGAAAGCTGCACCAGAAGAACGGGTTACACCAAAACCTAAGAACGTTCCACCTGCGGCACGAACAGCGCCAAAAGCAAAAGCGGCATAATAATAAAAGCGGGGAGATGCACATCTGTGCATCTCCCTTTTTTGTTCAAATCAAAGTGAGCCAGTATGAAGAAGCTCTATTTTTTTATTGCGCTATGCATAAATAGCGCGCGCTGCCTTGCAACTCCTGAATATGTCACTAATCCATGCCAAAGTGATGGTTTTGGCTCACAATTCCAAGCTATTATCGCCGCTGCCATTTATGCTGAGCTCGACCATCAACAGTTTGTCTACTCTCCTTTTCAGGCGATGGAGCATAACTATAATAACGATCCAATCTTTCTAACCAAAAAAGAAGAGTTCATCAACTTCATTGGTAACTTTGAGTTAAACAAGGGAGATATCCCACCAAAGGTTAATTACAAACCAATCCTAGATAACTATCCAGAACTCGCTGCACAGAGCGCCACACTTGCCAAAATAAAGCAGATTTTCCGTGCAAATAAAGATACCGATCACTTTAAAAATGGTCGCTTTAATATTGCAATCCATGTGCGAAGACCAAATCCACAAGACAATCGTATTGAGGGAGCCGATACACCGGATCAACTTTTTTTAGATGTCATAGGTACACTCAGAATTGTGTATCATTATAGAAACCCCCTCTTTCATATCTATTCACAGGGTGATGCAGAAAAATTTACTGCATTTCGCACGGATGATATTGTATTGCACCTCGATGAACCGCTCGAAGATACTTTTTTAGGGCTCGTTTTTGCCGATGTATTAGTCACGAGCGCAAGCTCATTCAGTTATACTGCCGCGCTACTCTCGGATGGTAAAGTCTATTATATCCCCTTCTGGCACAAACCATTTCCTGGCTGGATATCAGTGTATGACCTAACTTCACACTAAAATTGTTGAAATATCATGATTTTATGTTGTTTTGCGTATTCAATATAGGTGCTATTTATATAAGTCGGATCCATGGTACACGTTGATCGGAATGACAAAAAACCTATGCTTTTCATATAAGTATCGATTGCAGCTAGATTATTTACGGTGCCTTCGTACTGGTTATCTTCTGCTTCGATCGTAATATAGATTACATGCTCAGCAAGATAATGGCCTGCACTTTTGACGATATCAAGATCAGCTCCCTGTGCATCAATCTTGATGTAATCAACTACCGGATGAGTATCAAAAGGAAAAAGCTCAAAAAAATCTGAAAGTGGAAAAAGTGGCACTTCAATAACCTGCTTCACCGGAAAAGTTTTTGGTTTAAACAAACTCGAGCAACCACAATCATTAGCGGTTACATAAAAAGGCACCGTTTTTTGTACAGAGATGCCTAATGCGCATGGAATGAGAAAAAAACGCGTACCGATAAACTTTTTTTCTAAAACTAAAGGCCAACTTCCACTGAATTTAGTTAATTCTTCAAGAATTGAACGCACACATGCAGGATTTGGTTCAAAGCCAAAAACAATCAGATCATCTTCTTGTAAAAGCCATTGTTGTGACATAGGTGCACAATAGGACAAACCAATATCAAGCTTCACATGACGTATATGCGGTGGAATTGCAATTTTGCCATCAGTTCGCAATGGCACTATCGATTTGATGAAAGATTTAAAATCAGATGCTTGCGGATTTTGCGTGTATGAAACCGCATAAAAAAAAGCGGCCAGAACAAAAAAATTCTTCATTATCTATCTCCTTAAAAACAGACTTGCCATATGGGCGATATCTTAGTAACGTTTGAACAAGAGTAGCACATAAAAAAGGATATGTAATGAAAAAAATAGTTATCGTCTCGTCGCTTTTATCCGCTTTAATCCATGCACATGACTTCTCCACAGTATCAATAGAACAAGTCCAACAATTCTGGGATACGCGCCCGTGCAATATCAGACATTCAAATAAAGATATTGGATGCAGGGCATATTTTGATGAAGTTGAAAAACGGAAATATTTTGTCGAACCGCATATTCCCTCTTTTGCCGAATTTTAAAAGTGGCGCGGCAAACGCGTGTTAGAGATCGGCTGTGGTATTGGTACTGAAGCGGTCAATTTTGCACGTCATGGCGCACAGCTTACCATCATAGAGCTTTCGGAAAAAAGTTTAGAGATCACAAGACAACGGTTTGCTGTCTATGGTTTTACCGCAGAATTTATCCTCGGTAACGCAGAAGAGCTTGATACGTTG
>Ga0207061_1210_pt1 | contig 12751 bp, 15 predicted proteins | sample Alteio_BWMinCont_31_FD_153275 | JGI IMG/M metagenome (GOLD analysis project Ga0207061, IMG submission 153275) | Enriched cells from forest soil in Barre Woods Harvard Forest LTER site, Petersham, Massachusetts, United States -... | ecosystem: Environmental > Terrestrial > Soil > Temperate forest >... | reverse complement strand
TCTTTATCGCTGGCCATCTGACTTCGCCCGTAACGCGGGCGGGCAAGCACAGTGTCGAGCTCGCCGCGGATCAGCCCTTCGATGAACTCACGCGCCCGAGCCCGCACTGCGGTCTCGATTGGATCAAGCCAGTTGTCGAAAAGATCAACGGCCATCTCGGCTGTGCGCTGCGAAGAATCAGGCTTCGTGGTATGGCTCATCATGGCGTGGTCTCCAGTCCGACGCTTCAACGCCGGATGATTCGAGGTTGATCACCACGGAGACTACGCCACCCTCAATTCCTACCAACTCCGCGACGGCACCCACGCCGGCCATCGCCCGCTATGATGTCGGGATCGTAGTGAGCCGGTCGGGGCATTCGTGGGGCGGCGAAAGGACGGGACAAAGGAACGGAACTGAGGTGAGCCTCGCCGCGTCCTTTGGAGGGGCAAACGGACTGTGACAAACAGTTCGGCGACGAGGCCCAAATAAATTAGCGAGAATTAAAGTGGCCTCAGTGAGGCGGCCTATTCCTTCTTGGGCAGCGGTTGTATTGCGGCCGCCAACTCTGCTGCCTTAGCTGCGTCTAGAAAGTCCGCGGCCTGCTCGGTCAGCCGCTCCGCATACTCGGCTTGCCCTTTCTCGCGGGCACTTATCGCCATCGCGAGTAAGCGTCTTGCGCCGTCTCGTAATTGATCGGTGTTCGCCATGGCAACGACCATGCTGTCGGTTGCCAACATCCAATACCATGAAATGGTTGCGGTTCCGATCACGCGGCCGGCCGGAACAAGCGCACCGCGTCGCGATGAAGCTGCCTGCAAATAAAGTGCCCCGCCGCACAGTCGATGTGCGACGGGGATGGAGAAGGTCTCTTGAGCCTACCTCCGCCGGGAGGAAATGGGCTCGGTTGCTACAATACCATCTGCTCGCATGAGACGGATGCCTTAGTTGTGAGCGCGGCGATTAAGTGTCGGGCAGCCGGAACCGGGAGCGCGAGGCCGCCAACTGAGGCGGATCGCCTCCAGCTCTACGACAGCTCGCAGCTCGACCGGGGGCTGAGGGAACGTTGAGCGATGGGCGCTCATTCCTTGCCGCAAACATCACGGTGGCGATCTACAGCATCCTGATCTATGCGGCTTTTTCGCATCTGACCACTTAGACTCTCTCAGCCGGACTGCCTACTTGTAATCGGACAAGCTCGGCGAGTTCGTACTCGTACCTAGGGCACTATCAAATTCCTTCTGAAAGTCGGTAGGGATTGGCAGACCGTAATCGGCAATCACTTCGCAGAATCTTGCAATAGCCTTGCCCGCTCGCTAGCTTTAAGCTCCGCCTCAATTTCCTTCTTGGTCCGCATGTGTTTGCTCCTGGCGATTGAGCAATGGTGTTATCAAGACGCTCACACAGGCGAGTCACGACTTTTAAAAGTCCACAGATTCCCGTCTTTATGCACAGGGGGCGCGGGGCGAGCACCGCGGCCAGGCGATCAAAAAAAACCCCGGACTCGCTGGCCGGGGCAAATCGATGCCATGCAAGACCATCTGTAAGCCGACGCTCATGGATACATGGGTGGCATAGCGGCGGCCCGATGGATTGGCCGGAGGTCTAGCACGCGCGCGGAAGGACGGACAGCACCCGTCATCGTGCCAAGGTCAGAACCTTTCAGTGCCGAGTAGGCATCGTCTCTGCGCTCTGGCGTCGTTTTTCTGCTGTCACGACCTCGTGCAAGGCTGCCGCAATTGCCCTGACCCGCTCGTTCGGCCGAATAAGCCGCAGGCCATCGACCAAATGTTGATGGCATTTTTCGCGCGCTTGTTCGGACGTTAAATCACTCACGGCCGTCTCCCATTCGCTCCGGTGCCTATTTTCGGGCAACAGAAGCGGGAAGGCAAGATAGCCGCAATCAAAAACGCAAGCCGACCGCAGCCCTACCAACGACAAGGAGTCAGGGCGTCTCGAAAGGGGCGCCCTTTTTCATGGTCGTGGTGTAGGCTGGCCGGCAGATGATCCGTGATCAACTCACCATCGCCATTGTCGCGTTCGCGATCAGCTTTGTCGCCATAACCGAAGTCATGCTCTCGTTGATGGATCATTAGACCATGCCAGACTGAGGCCGGCCGAAGATCGACCGCAAAGCACAGCTCACGCGCAACGAGGCATTCCTTATCGCGGTGAACCAAGCTGCCAAGCGTGCCGCGGCAGATATTGAAGGACATTCCTCGGCCGCCAAATTCAGCCAGCCGAGACGATTGAGCGCGAGTGTCGGTGTCCGCTTTGCCCCTGAAAGCACCCGATTGTTGCGTTGCCGCGAAACGGCGCTTTGGGCCAGAAACGGACCAAGTGCATCGCAGCAATCAGAGCCTCACTCGATAAACGTCGTCAGCGATTCGCGAAGACACGGGCGGATCAGATCCTTTTAATCCTTCTTTACCGACCATGTGAACCTGCATCCGTTCCCGCCGTCTGCCGTTCCATGCATCAACTCGCCAGAGAGCATCCCATACCATGTAGTGCCACTCGTTGTATCGATGTGAACCGTATTTCCGTTCTGGCTCCAGGTGCCATCGTTCCAGAATCCAGGGTAGATCCAACTGTATTGCGCTTTATGATCAGGTTGAAATCGGAGGTACACTTTTTGGTCTGGGCCGCAGGAGCTCCCACCCCCCTTCACGTCGCCGCTCCAACTTGTACCCATGAGGCTGCTTCGGTCGGCCGTTGTAGACGGGCTTGTAACCGGCGTTTCTATTACAGGCGCTGACGGCGCGGGCGCGACGGGAGTCCGCGTACCCGGGGCTGGCGGTGGCGGCGTGACAGGCGCAGGCGCTGGTGTAACGGGAGCCGGTGTTGGCGTTGGCGAAAAAGTCGGCGTCGATGCGACAGGCGTGGGCGTTGGCGACATTGCCAGCCATGCGCCGACGGTACCGAGCAGCACGACGCAAACGAGGAACGCGCCTGCCAGCACGGCTCGTGATGGCGGCCACAGAGGGCGCGCTTGCGTATGCCTCAGTCGGCGTTCTTCCCTCTCGGCTCTCCGCCGTTCCTCCTCGGCGAGGCGCCTTGCTGCTGCTTCCTCGCGAAGGCGCTGCTCCGCGGCTTCGCGGCGTTCGGCTTCGGCTTCCTTCTGGCGCCGTTGCTCGGCTTTCGCTTCGCGCTGGCGCCGCTGGTCCTCTTCACGCTCGTGCGCTTGCACCTGCTCAGCCTGGCGAGCTTCCTCGATGCGGCGCTCGGCTTCCGCCCGCTCGGCTTTCGCACGCTCCTGCACCGCGTCTTTCTCCCCCGGCGAAATCCAAGACCGGTGCAGAGCGTCGCGGATGTGCGTGCAAAACCGCTCGACCGCCCGCCTCAATTCGGTTGAATTGAAATCCAGGTGGCGGAATTCGCGCCAGTCCACGTATTGGCGTTTGGCGATCAGCGAAAGGACCGGATCGTTCTGCCGCCGAACCGGCTCCTTCAGGGTTGGAACATCGACGTACAGAATGGGAAAGACAAGATCGCTTCGGCCAAGCTCCGCTTCGCGCGCCAGGAACGACTCAAGTTCAAACTTGCAATACGGGCTCGCGACGACCGTCGGAGTGATGATCGGAATGAAGAAGACCGATTGCCCGACGGCGGTTTTGATTTCGCTTTCCCACAGCGTGCCGGAGGGGATCGCTTCCTTATCCTGCCAGAGCCGGAAGGTCTTGGACGTGCGGCCGAGTTGGACGCGCAATTCGCCCTGAATACGTGTCCTCAGCGCCGACAATGCGCCGTGCGAATCCGCATCGTCCTCCCGCGAATACGAGAAGAAGCCGACCAGGTCAGGGAAATCAGCCAGGGATGACATCGAACAAAGCCACGAGCGCGTAGAAGACCAAGAGACCGACAGAGTTTAGCAAAAAAACAAGGGCCGGAATGCCCGCCACTCTGCTGCTGGGTACTTCGCAAATGGGTTAAGTTGCGTTGCAGCGAATCCAAGGCGACAGCGGTCGAGAAGGGTCAAAAGCCACCTTGGCGGCCGCTCGCTGGCGCGGCAGTTGTACCCCCGAAAAATGACATTCCCGACGCCTCTTGACGGCCCATATTGCTGCCATGTGCGCGGGCGTGCCCCCATCAAGCTGACCCGGAAGAAATCGTCGCCAACTTGGCCGATAGCGCGATCACAGTGTGGGCCAAATGTAGGTATCAGATTGCTTTCAGCCTTCGCCAGGAAGCCGCCAGCTCCCTCTCGCGAAGGCGGGGGCGGCCGTCAGCGCGTTGGCGTACCCTGCTGGCGGTCGCCCCGATCGGTTCGGCGCAGCGGCTTCCATCCTCGACCAAGCGTATCGCTGTCCAGGTGACCTTTGATAACTTTGGTCACGCCATTCAGGATGTAAACGCAACCACAAGCACTACATCGCCGCCCGTTTCGAACCCAGTCGCTTTCAATGCCCGAGGCGATGAGTTGCTGGGCTGCTTCCTGCTGGAGAGGATTTACAGCGTGACAGTCCGGGGCAGGGCAAGCAGATGGTCGTTTGTCCATGACGCCTTGAAATAGGGATGCCAATGCCAGCGGCCAGGCCGCCAACTGCGGCGGCCAAAAAAGAGCCCCAGCGAAAATTGGCGTCCGCCGGGGCTTAAAGGAGGAACCGAAAGGGACGGCAGTATGGCAACTGCCGCTCAAGAGTATTCCTATCTGCGATGTCCGTTGTGCGACAGGACTGTGGCGCTAAGGGGTATATTGAGCGCGACGCTGCCGTTTGCCGGGGCGTTCCGCCAGAAAATACTTGACGACGAAAGCGCCCTCGCGGGCCGCGAGCGGGCCGCCTCAGCTAAGACACCCATCCCTAGCCGGTCTGTTTTCCGTTTGGAAATCGGGCCCCGTTCGACCGCTGCCGCCACAACAACGGAACGGCGCATTGCAGCGTTCAAGTCGGCGGCGGCTCGTTTAATGAAGACCTAGGCGATGCAAGTAGAAGTCTTTCGACGCCTGCGCCATGACGGGCAGCAATACGTTCGCGTCGACCAAGTTTCATGTAAATGAAGGTGGGCAAGCCATCATAGGCAATGTGAAAAGTCGGATGCGCAAGGTTGGCTTGAACGCAACAATATAGAAGAATTTCTGTTTCCGAACCGCTTTGCGCCCGCCGATAGTCCTGCACGAAGTTTTTAAGCGAAAGATCAAAAAAACCCAGACCGTGCTGCCGTCGGTAGACACTGCCGCCATGTTGTTCTGGGCTTTGCTCGCGTCCAGTCAGGTCTCGCTGAAAACTTCATCGGTCAGCCAATTGACCTTGCCGCCTGAAACGATAGCCTCATGTTACCGGAGATCGCGCCAACGAATTTCAACCGCATTCCGGACGGCACCACTGAGAGGATCACAGTGACTGATGGAGAGCCGACAAGGATTGTCAAGTTGCGCCATCCCACCCAATGTATTTTGTGGCAGCATCTCGAGCGCGTAGCGGGCAAATTTGCGGGATTCCTTGAAGAGGTGGAAGCCTACGAGGATACCAGTCACCTGACACGCTCGCTGTACAAGTGCCTGGAATGCGGCCAGCTCTATTTCCATGAATGGTATGAGTGGGTCGATTGGAAGGACGGCAACGACAAGCAGTATTCAACTTTGGTTCCTGTTCAAACTCCGGAAGAAATAGCGGCACTTAAGCAAACGAATGTATTCACGCTTATGACCTACTTTCCGCGTTTGCACTTCGACGGTGGCAAGCCAGAATGGAAAGGCAAATAACGGCCGCGCCTGCCCTTCGCGGCATCGAGGCGTAGTACCTTCTCGATCAGCATGGGGTCATCAAGCGCGACCCAGCAATGTCCGCAAGCGCCCCGTGAGAGTCAACCGTATTTGCTCTAGTGTGCCAATCCGAACTGACCAATTGCCGCCACCTAGCTGCTCACCGCTACCGTTCCAGAAATAGATGAGCGTGACGCGCTTATTTCCTGCCCAAACCCAGATTACACCATTGCCGATTTCTATTTTGTCGATGATTTCGGTAGGCATCGCGTTCTGGGCTTCGCTTAGGGCGAGTCCGATTAACTGCTGTCTGAGGAAATGTGGCGCGATCATCGTGGGCTCGAACGTCTAATGTTTTTGCGCCAAGATATTGAGCGTGGCATCACCGATATTCGACGCCTTCCATGAGCAGGACTACGCATCATGCTCACCTATTTCTGGAACAGTAGCGGTGATTGGCACTGCAATACTGCAAATACTTGCCGACGTGCGCGAGTTGCTCGGTCACTCCGAGGTCGGCAGCAACGGTGACACGCGTTGCCGTGCCTTCAGGGATGCTGATGGTCCGCGGTAATCGCCGCGACGCGAGTGTAGTCGGCCATAGGCACTTTCAGACTATCGGCGATAGATAACAGCCGTCGGCAGTTTCTATTGGCTGACTATACTGGCGGGCCGTCACTCACAAATGCCACTTAAGAAGATCGCTCGCACCAAAGAAATGGCGACCACGAAGCGACCACCACATCTTAGAATGGTGCGAAATGCAAATCATGCCGCTTCGGCATGCTGGTTGACATTGCTTTCGGCGAGTTGCGTCAGCGCCTCGTCTGTCTTTTTCTCTTCGGCGAGGGTGGCATCAAGCAACTTTACCGATTTGCTAAGGCCGAGTTCCTGTGCCCATGTCCTGAGCGTTCCGTAGCGGGAGATTTCATAATGCTCGACGGCTTGGGCCGCGGCCAGCAATGCAGCATCCAGGGCCGGTGTTCCCTTGTATTCCTTCATTACCTCCTGGCCCTCGGCGATGATACCGACGATCGCATCGCAGGTCTTGCCACGCGGTGACTCGTCAATCTCGGCGAAGACCTCTTCAAGCCGCTCCACGTGCCCTTCGGTTTCTGCTTCGTGTTTCTCAAAGGCCGCCTTCAGGTCTTCGGCCTGGGCGGCCTTCGCCATCTTTGGAAGTGCGGTTAGTATTTTCTTTTCCGCGAAGTAGATGTCCTTGAGGGTATCATGGAAAAGATCGTGTAGAGTTTTCTCGCTAGTCATGGTGTGTCCTCCTTCGGTGGCGCTTTTTTGTTAACGTTCTTTGAGCCCGAACAACGTGATTGTCGTGCGGGGTTTTCCCCTGCCCTTTGGATTGCACAACGCAAGCTTCAGTAATGCAGTTCCGGACTTGCCGTAGGAGTGGGCTAGGCCGGGATTTACAGTGGCCGGTGCATCCGTCCGAGCAACCAGCCGATGCCAACTGCAACTATGGCGGTCGTATAGGGCTGCGTCTCGATGGTGCGACGTAACCACTTCTCAAGCGCGGCGGCACTGTCTCGGGCAGCGCCGGCCGCATCGGCTGCGCTGTCTCGGGCTTGACCGTATAAGTCCTGCGCGGCGCCGGCGGCCTGATCCACGAGCCCTTCGGTTCGCATTTTAGCGTCGCCCGTGACGCGACCAAAACGTTCCTCCACTTTGCCGCCTACATTTCTGGCGGTTCCTGCTACGCGATTTTCGTCCATGGCTGATCCTCCGATGGATGCGTCAGTGAACCGGGGCCCTGCGGGCCGAGGCTTCCGACAATGGTTTATTGATTACGCAGGCCACTATGGGCCTCTTGAGGAAAGTCCGCCGGCGCAACAATGTTCCCTTCACGTTCCTTTGCCCCTTCCTCAGTCTCCGGCCACCGGGAAGCAACGGCGGCCCATCTGACGCGGCAGATTTGAGCAGCAGCAGTGCAAGATCGTCGAGAATGTCGGCTCGCGACTAAAGACGAATGTCAAAAGACATGCGGCTCCTGCCGATTTTCTTGTTAGAGGAACGTTCCTGCCGTTGGTGCATTTGCTACGAGTACGTCAAAATCCATGGAGCTTGAAATGTCGCAGAATCAAAACCAGAACGATAAACAGAATCAGCAAGGCGGCCAGGGTGGCCAGCAAGGCGGCGGTGGCCAGCAGAAACCCGATCAGCAAAATCAGCAGCCGAGCCAGAAGCCCGGTCAGGGCGGACAGCAAGGCGGTCAACAGGGCGGACAGCAGAACCGATAATTAATCTCCGACCCTTCACATTCTCCCCAGCGCTAATGCTGGGGGCTTTTTATTGCGCCTGATCCTCTCACCGATGCGGAAGGGGCACTCACGAGCTCAACGAAGCCAGCGGCTACGTGGAAAACGCTGAACGCGAGACGCTTTTCGCGATCACGTTCTAGACTGCCTCAATATCAGCTTGCCCCGCGCCTTCGTGTGCGGGGACGTCGGCTGGCATGGCGGTCTGCCTTCGGCTCGGGCCGCTCTGCGACCTTCTCGCCGCTGTGAGCACCAAGCCGTTCTAGTGCTGTGGGCTGGTCTAGTATCTCAGAGGCCCTTTGCGTGAAGCGCTCAGCACTATCGAGATGGCCCCTCCTCGCGGGCTTTGAGTGCCATGGCGAGTAAGCGCGCAGCCCGATTTCGCAATTCGTCTTGGTCCGACATGTTTGGCATACCAGCACCGGTATTTACTTCGGTTTCGAACGCGAGTTCCGTGCCGATGAGCAGACATCCGGCCGACGTCGCTTTTTGGTCAGGAAGACTTCTAAAGGGTTCAACTCGCGGCCGCCGTTGCCCCGATAAGCAAGAGGGCTCCAGCGCGCCGGAGCCCTCTTCGAGTCAAGTTAGTACCATAGCGGGGTCTTATAGTAGTCGTAGACGCTGCGATCCCGGGCGCGATCTGACCAATCCCAATCGGTGTTTCGATTGAATTTTGGCGCGCCCTTGAGCTGATCCTCGGTCACGCCGACGCGGTAGCCGCCAAGCCGGGTGTCGTATTTCAGATTCGGCCACGGCATCGGGTAGTAGTCCTCGCCCATGCCAAGAAATCCCCCAAACGACACCACCGCATAGGCAACCTTGCCGCTGATTTTGTCGATCATGACCCGCTGAACGCTTCCGATCTTGCGTTCGTCGGCGCCATAAACCGCCGTTCCGTCAACCTTGTCGCTTCCGATAAGGGACACAGTCTCCCTGCTAGTATCGACAGTCGTAGCCATCGTTTCCTCCTTTTGAAGATGAAGTTCGAAGGTGAACACGCCGATACTCTCGTGGTTCCGCAGCGATAGACGAAAAAGGAGAGGGCGGATATGTCGAATGACGTAGCCCCACAAATTGGATTACCAATCGGTAGCCCACAAGTTAAATGATTCCGACTTCCCTTACCAAAAGAAAAGCCCCCATAAGGGGGCGGTTCGAAGAATGTAAGACACCACTCGCCGCTTTGTTTGTTAGCCCGTGGCCAGCGCTGCTTGGCCAAACGTGGCAGCTTTGTCGTTGAAAAGCTCTGCGCTTTAGATGACGTGAGTAAGCATCAAGGCAACTACCACAACAAGCGGAACGCCTAACAGCCACAGAAGAACTGGCATGATCGCCTCCATTGTCCGATCCAGAATGGATCATGCCGCGACAACTCATCACTCCAAACATTTGTTCCCCTGTGCGCTGATCGTCGGCGATCCATAGCTTTTGAATGGGGGGAGGGCCCCGGCGTCGATCTGTCGTCGTGAGGGTCGTATTTGCAGCGCAGCATTCAGCTTTCTACGATATATTGGCACGAAGCGGCTGCTCTGGAACTAATCCGTCGACTTGCAGTTTCGGCTCTATGGCAAAACCGAACAAAGCTAGCAGAGCTGTTATTCCTGAGCCGTCTTTTGCCTTCTTCCTTCGGGCGATAGGCGTCATGCTTTTGCTGGTGGCCGTGATGACGGCATACTTTAGCCTGCGCACGTAGAAGCAAAAGGAAAGTTCTCAATGGCTGGTGCGCTGACGACTAAACTGCCGCCGCTTCGCAATCTTATTGCGTTGAACGAGGAATTAGAGGTGAAATATTGGACCAAACACCTTGGCGTTAGCCGAGACGAACTCCAACGAGCCGTCGATAAAGTTGGGAATTCCGCCGCAGCCGTTCGCAAAGAGTTGGGGAGGCTCAGAGGCGACGAGGACCTAAAGTAATTTGCTTTCGTCTTCCCTTGTCGCCCCTTATGAGCAAATACCGATGCGCTGACGTGGAACGATTTGCTCCTTACCGCGATTATGGTCGTTGGTAAACGCACACCTTCAATGGGAGAACGTCCATGCTAAAATTGGTTTGCTCGACCGCCTTCGTTGCCATCGTCAGTACCGCTGCTTTCGCTGAAGGCGCCACGCAGCGCACAATTCCGGCGAATTCCTACACGGTGACCGACTGGTACAAACAAAGCGTCTATGACCCGAAGGATGCCAAGATCGGTGAAATCATGGATGTTCTGGTCGATAAGTCCGGAAAGGTGACCTCGTTTATTGTTGGCGTTGGTGGATTTCTTGGTGCCGGCGAGAAGGACGTTTCGGTTCCCTTCGACGCCGTGCGCATCACAACCAAGAACAACAACAAGTGGTACCTCGTCATGAATACGACGAAGGACGAACTGAAGAGCGCAGCTGGGTTCACCTACGACAAGGATTCGACGACCTGGGTGCCCGACAAGAAGTGACTTGCTCGTCTTTCGTCGCGCCGAGCCTCGTCAGCACGGAACAAATTAGCCATCAAAGTATTGGGTTGGGAGTTCTACTACAGAGGAGAAATGCCCATGCGTAAGCTCATCCTGGCAGCAGCTGCGGCTGCGATTATCACTGCGCCGATGGCGACGGTGGTGAAGGCCGAGGACACAACCATTATCAAGCGGGACAATGATGCCGATACTACCGTCATTAAGAAAAAAGACGAGGTGAAAGTCCTTCCCGTTCCGCACGTCGAAGAGAAGAAAACAATAATCAAGAAAGACAACGACTAGCATTTTAAGGGTGGGCCTTGGGCTCAGCCTTTTTTCCTATGTCGTGCTATGGATCAATCTCATGATCGGGCGATTGGCCTGATTGGCGCATTGACAGTAACAAAGGCATTGCAAAAGGCCTCGGCCTCTCAGAAGGGACCGTGAAACAACACCTCCACAACGTTTTTCAGAAGCTTGGCATCAGAATCCGTTCAGCACTCCAGCAGTCCTAATAGGAAAAGCCGCCTTGCGGCGGCCTTCGGAGATTTTCACAAAACCTCCGACGCAGGAGTCACAACCAAAACAGACTGGAAAGACCTGTCTGAAAAAGACATGATTCAAAAAGTAAAAATGTCGCCGCGAATTAAGTTGGGCGCAGCCACGGCAATTTTGGTCAATCCGACTATGGATCAGTCTCGCAATAGTCATATAGGCGACCCCAACGATGATGGTCAACTCACATTAACGAAGCGCTCGCCTAGTGCTTCCGCGGGAAGCCGACCTGTGCTACCTTAAAGTCGAGCCTTGGCGCTGTGGGTCATTTTGACCCGAACACCCCTCTATCGCACGGCGCTGGGGCTCACCTGCGCTCGATGCGGTCAGCTTACTCGGCGGGCTCGGCGCTGAGCTTATAGTCGTCGAGAACGGGGCGGCTTTCCTGAGATTGTTGCGTCTCTACGTGACGGAGCCAACGCACCCGCAAAGTAGTAATGCGATCTACGATCTCGTCAATTTGTTCAGCTGTGTATTTCGGCAAATTCATGGAAGTTTTCAACTGATTCGTTGATCTTCGACATAACCGCCGGCCACCGAATTTGGTTCCGGCAGTTTGCCTATGCGCAGTGGTGTCGGCGTGCTGTCGTGATCGACAGAGGACGCCCGCTCTGGTAATGCCGCTTGCGTCCGGGTTTCGCCCAGAAACGAGCAAACCTTGCCTTTCCTCGTCGGTCTTGGTTTAAGAAGTCGCCTCTTTGGCAGCCATTGCCCAGGCGAACGAGCTGACATCGCACGGAGGGAGTGCCATGTCGAAAACACATCAGTGATTGCTCACCTACGGTTTGACTTAAATCTGCCACAGTAAAAACGGCCGCTCGGCGCAGTTATTTTCGTATAGCGAACAATCATCGGTTCAATTCAGCTTGGGGCGACTCATTTCTCACGGCAGAACTCTTGTCGCCGTCGGAACTACTGTAAACGCACATGCCAACGACTACGCTAATTGCGACGACGGCGGCGATGACACTCCACTCCATGAAGCTGTCGCGTAGCACCCGGTCGCGATTGTAATTTGGGTCGCTCACTGCTGCATCCGATCCTGAAGAAAACGACGGCATTTTCGCACTCAGGTTCGACCGTGAACCGGCGGGAGTCTGTACAATATCGACCAGGCGAACGAATTTTCCGCCGTTCATCCGGCCGGGGGTGTGTTCGGCGGAAAGTAGCCGAGGTCAAACATGGCGTGCAGCAGGTCCGATTCCGACAGGACCGCTTGTGCCTTCGGGACCACGCCCGCTGCGGTGTGCTTGCCTCACTCGATGTGGAGCATTTACGGCCGCTCGCGCCACACCATCCCCAACAATCGCGCCACGACCCAGGTACCAAGCGCCCAGCCTATCCCCATAAAGAATCCCCATACAAGCCAAACCAACAATGCGTTGGCAGAAATCACCGGTACCATCAGACACCCTCCCTTTGATTTGGCCGAACTCTTTGGTTCAGGCTCTTGTGCAGTATGATACCACCGCCAAGACAAGGCAATATCTCGTGGCGCCATGTCGGCCATGACCCCTATCTTGCTGCTCGTTGCAATAGGTAGCTTGGCGATGTTGGCCGCAATCCGCCCGTGCCTCGTCGAAACCCGCTGACGGCGCAGGCGAGATGCTGTCTTATTAGAACCTATCTCAAAATCGCAAGAAGAGCGCGACGGCGCTCATGCCGAGGGAGAAAGTCCCACATCCCGACACCACCACGGAGCCAGCGATGAGAAATCCCAATTTGTCGGCAATTCGTGCGGCGGGAAGCGGCGCGGGAAGCGCGTCATGGCCGGGCGGGGTGAGTTTGCACCGCCTGACGGGAACGGCGAAGGG
>Ga0207061_1201_pt1 | contig 12791 bp, 11 predicted proteins | sample Alteio_BWMinCont_31_FD_153275 | JGI IMG/M metagenome (GOLD analysis project Ga0207061, IMG submission 153275) | Enriched cells from forest soil in Barre Woods Harvard Forest LTER site, Petersham, Massachusetts, United States -... | ecosystem: Environmental > Terrestrial > Soil > Temperate forest >... | reverse complement strand
AAAAAGATGTTTCTTACCGTGTTACAGAAAAACGCGGACGTGCGCGTAAATCGAGGAGGTGTAGATGCTGATATTATAATTCCCTTCGGCGCTATTTCTGCAAACAGCGATTCTATCATCCAAAATTTCGGCGTGTATCCTACTGATGTGCGTCCTATCATTTTGGAAGTGGTTCCCGGAACCCCGGCGGAAAAGAGCGGCATACTTGCAAAGGACAGCATTCTCACTGCCGACTCGGTAAAAATGAATTCCGACGTGCAATTGATGGCGGAGATTCACCGGCATGCCGGCAAGCCGATGACGTTGGAAGTTAAGCGTGCGGACGGCATCCATCAAATTCAAGTTGTTCCTGGCTCAGACGGACATATCGGCGTGCAACTGACGAGCATTTACACTGGTCCTCGTGACATCGTCCACTACAGTATTACACAAGCCGCGAGTGCCGGAGCAACTGCCGTGAAACTGAATTTTTCCGCGTTGGGGAATTTGGTAGTGAATCTCGTCTCAGGCAAAGCTTCGATTCGGCAAAACCTTGCCGGTCCGGTCGCGATTGCAAAAATGGCAGGGAAGACGGCAGAAGAGGGCATTGATTATTTATTCGCACTGATGGCGGGGCTTAGCATTAGTCTTGCTGCGTTGAATATTCTTCCCGTGCCGGCGCTGGACGGCGGGCATTTGGTTTTTATATTGATTGAAGGCGCAATCCGTCGCGAAGTTCCCCAAAAAATAAAGATCGGTTTTCAGCAGGTTGGGTTCGTGCTGTTGCTCGCGTTGATGGCCTTCATCGTGTACAACGACCTAACACGGTAAGTATTTCTTCGTCCGTAAATACGATGGGATGGCGGCATTTGATTGCCATTTGCCGTCTGTACTTCCTCTATTATCCTTTACGGGCAGTTGTTCCGCTTGTTTGAATTCCATCCGTAATTGCTTTCCTATCCGAATTTCAATTCTCAGCGGGTCCTCTCTTTTATACATTTGAGATATATATATATGCGATGGAATAGGCGCGACGAGAAAAAGAAATTCAAGTACGCCCATGCTGGAAAGAACGAGAATGTATGAGAACAAAAGATGCGCTCTCTCCGATTTATGCGCATTGTGTTGCATTGATGCCCTCCGATTATATTTTGAATCTACCGCGATGAAATTTTATTCGTTGTTATAGTAATAATATATAGATGATCTAAAAAGGAGGGAAGATTGAATTGGTTCTGTCTGTGCATTTGGCTGCACGAATGCGTCATTGTAATAGATAGGCTTGCACCCGGGGATGATAAGGATAAGCAAATCGAGGAGAATGATGCAGAGGACGACCAGAATGATCGAGAGGGAGGATTTTATTCCGGCAACCATGCCGGTAAACAGACTTATAATAGGGCGCATTAAATACTCTGTTGCGTGAGACGTATGTGTTACTTGGATGCAACTTAGAGATGCGCCGAAAAAGATTCAATCCTTTTTCTTTTCTCTACCAAGAAAAAGGGATGATTTCCCGTGAAATTATTTCACGGGTATTTTCTTGTCGCCATTTGGAAGAGAGTCTATCTATTCGGTTTCGCTGATTTTTTTTATTCGGGAAAGCCTCTCTGACTCGGTAGCGGTGAAATTGATGTCACAGGAGAGCAATGTATACGCCTTTTTAAAATAATCCGCAATTTCTTTTTGGGATTTGTTCAAAAGAATTGCGCATTCACCTAATTCTTCGTACACGTATCCGTCAGGTTCATTTGCTGAGTTCTCGATTTCTATGCGAAGGTCAGCTTGCATCGTGAATGCTTCATGCAACCTGCCAAGTGAGCGTAGTGTGCGGGCGATACACCACCGGGCGATTTGTGCCTCGTGCGGTCGATTACGTTCTTCATACCACACACGGTCGCGCTAGAAATAATCAAGGGCTTTCTTGTATTCGCCTTTCCCGTGGTACGTCCAGCCGATATTGTTGTAGAGCGACCCAAGCCAGTTCTTGGCGGCGATGTTCGGCGATTGTTCGGCGAATGCAACGGCTGTTTCACTCCATTTCAGCGCTTCGTCGGATGTCTCTATAATAGCAATCATGTGAGCTGCATCAACGGCAAAAACGTCCTCGTTAGCATTGCGCGCGATGTTCCACGCGTCAATGAACAACGGCTTTGCTTTATCTTTTTCACCGGCTGAGTTGAACACCCTGCCTCGTTCCAGCATATATCGTACGCGCGCTCGTGGATGCGCTTCGTCCAAAAGAGGCAGCGCTTCATCGAGCGTCTTGTGGGCATCGTCGAATTTTCGTTGAAGTCCAAGTGTTCTGCCAATTTGTGTCAGCAGTTCAGCATAATACGCGAGATCGCTGGATTCCTTTGCGTGCGGCAGAAGTTCGCGGAACGCATGTTCCGTTTTTTCCGGATGCACATAGTCCCATAGTTTATCGAAATCAGGCAGAGGAGGAATGTTCTCTGATGGTGTTATTTTATCACCTGCATCATTTTTGTGTCGGCAAATGTTCCTGCGGTGAGTTTACAGAAATACACACCTTCCGGTAGCGTTGATGCTGAAAAAAATGCGGAATAACTTCCGGCATCCTTTATAGATGATGCGAGTGTTGCAACCTCTCTTCCCAATTCATCATAGATGGCGAGATGGACGAAGGATCGTTTGAAAATGTAATAATCGATAAGTGTTGTCTGGCTGAATGGATTGGGATAGTTTTGATTGAGTGTAAAATTGCTCTGAGTAATCGGCAAGGTGTTGACTGACGAAGAACTTGTGCCGGCGCCGAATACATTTGCGTGCAGCGTATCACCATCCACGGTGGCGATTTGAACAAAATCATTTTTGTCACCTATACTATGCGGTGTGAACTGTATCGGAATTTCAATTGAATCCCCTACATTTACTGTTACGACGCCACTGTTCAATATTGCGAATGTACTATCAAATATTCCCCTGAGTTTTATTGATACGAATGTATCCAGATTGCTGCCGATATTCTTCACGACAAGAGTGTCTGTCTTCGTTGTGCCGACTGAGACGCTGCCAAAATTAATGCCATCGGTGGATAATTTCGCAAACGATGACACGTCCGGCGTTGCAAGTCCGTCAATGGTTATTTTGCCTCCGGATCCTAAAAATTTAAAATATTCCGAAACGGGTGCGTTTACAGTAATGTTTGACAGCGTTGTCACGAACTCGCCGATGTTGTGCGGGGTGAACATAATAGGAATTGTATCGGTTGATCCAGCATAGATGAGCACGCGATCGCCCTGCTGCAATTGCGAGACTGAAAAATTTGACGTATCAATTACCCTGTACGATGTAAGAATGATCGTATCTTTCAGCGTGTTGTTTTGTATGGTGAAATACCCGATGCTTGAGTCGCCGACGGCCGTGCTGTTGATGTTAACTGATGTTGAGATTTTTGCAAACTTAAGAAGTCCGGCATTTCCCGAAAACGACGCTTGTAATTGCAAAGTATCGGGATTGAACGGCAAACGATATGGAATTGAATATGTCGCAGAAAATGCAGGGAAAACAACAGGAAGGTATGCAACATTCATTACAAGTGAATCTCCCGGGAGAAGTGTGTGCGGAAAAGATGTGACTCCCGCGATGGTTGCAACTAATTGTCCGGCGGCATTGCCGGTGAGTACGGGTTGGTATACCGGAATCGACAATCCGCTTGTATTATATATGACAAGTTGCGTGTCTGCGGATACGTATCGCTGCCGCGTTTTGAAATCTATGGATAATACTGGTGCGTTGAACGCGGGGCGGAGCGACATTTTCGGATCGCCGATAACCACCTGTCGCCACGCAGCAAGCGGCGAGGCAGACCAGTAACTCTCCGCCATGTTGAATCCGCTGGCATACAACGGAAATAAAATATTAGGTTCAGCCATCACGTCGAGATACGGTTCGTCCGTATACCCCTTGATGCCGGAAATTCCTTCTGCTATCCAATCCGCGATGAGCGATTGCCCGTAACCGGTGCCGGGATTGAAACTTCGCCCGCCTGTCGAAACGTACGTTTCGCCGATTGCACCGTTGAGATATTGATTATGTGGGATCGCATGTGTCGTATAATTGACGCTGTTTCCGTCGTTGCTTCCCCACGACGTATAGCCGATGACGCTGTCCCGATGCGTAACATAGACGACCGTCGTATCCAGATAGACGTCAAATCCCAGCGGCGCTAATTCTTGCGCGGCTTCTGCCATCCATTGATTGCCGGATAGGTAATCGCCTCCTACCGATGGATTCTCATCCAGTAAGTATATGCCTTGCCCGATTACTGCGGTCGTTTCCGCTTTCATTATATACGACTCAACCTCGGCGACGGTATATGCGTCCAAGCGCGTAGTCAGGTACATCGGCATCGTGTTTTTATCGTGCTTGAAATGTTCGGGTGGCAGATTTTGAGAAATATAATTCGTTTGAGAAATATAATACGGAGAGTAGACAAAGTTGGAATCTTTCCGCGTCAACACCCATGTGCTGTCCATGCAATTGATGAGCGCGAGGCAATCGTTGAACGAGGCAAGACCGGAAAAAGTGGAAATTTTCGTGTTCGTATCGTACGTGTCCCCATCGTTGCTTGTGGTAACGCGGAGCGGACAGCCCTTGGTGGTAACGATATAATTGATCGAATCCGCAAGGTTGTTCGCCTGCATGTAATTTTCCAAATTGAACCACACTTTTTGCATGAACGTGGCGGAGTCAATCGTTTCGCCGCCGTCCTTTCCATAGTCCGGATAATAGACCTTCGACGTGTCAATCTGAATGTGGAAAATATTTTTTGCCGGGATATGGCGCCGCTGCGCAAAAAAATTGCCTATCTCAATGGAATTGCGGCTGCTGTCATTTACGATAAGAAGAACGTCGTTGTAAGATAACGTTGTTTGCGAATATACGGTAGAAACGCATGCCCCTGTTATAAAGGCAACCGTCATAAAAGCAAGAAGAAATAATTTCATGCAATAAACCCTTATGGAATAGTACCCTTGAGATAAAGGTAAATTAAGAAATATAGATTCCCGCAACAAACACCACCATTGGCTCTGCAACGGTTTGCTCATCCTTGATTTCAAAGATACAATTTTTAGAAAATCTGTTATTTTGCACTTGGAAATTGCAAAATCTTTTCCTAATTTAAAAAATAATCGTTCCAATAATAAACGGATTTTTTAAACTTTTTATATCATAACATTTAAATCTTACTTTTTGGAGGTTTCATGCGCTTATTAAGATACTTTTTCATATTCGCGGCGTTCTCCTTCGTTGCGATTTCAAACGTCTTTGCACAAACGCCGCAGCGGCTTGTACTGTGGGAAGAATTTACGCAATGGAATTGCCCGCCGTGCGGGGCAATAAACCCGGTTTTGGAGCCAATGATCCAAAGCCAGTATAAAAATGTCATCAGCATTTGGTACCACGGAAACTTCCCCGACGCGAATGATGATCCGATGTATTTATTCGATCAAACTGATCACCAAGGCAGATACGATTATTATTCTGTGAATTCTGAGCCACAAGCCAGAATTGATGGCAATGTATACACACCTTCCGGTAGTTATGCAGGTTCTCCGCAGGATACCGCCTACGATCAGCGAATATTGGCAACAGAAAAAGCTACTGCAACACCATTGACGCTCGCGATAACAGAAACCCCTGACGGCTTGGGGGGGACAAATGTGCAGGTAGTCGCAACTTCAACGTCGGCATTGTCGGGGAACTACACGCTTCGCGTTGCAGTCGTGAATGCGGAAGTAGATACCCTTGATGAAGGAAGCCCATACAGAAATCCCGAGGTAAGCTTTATCAATGTCGTGCAGGCAATGTTGCCGGATTATAACGGAAAATCTATTTCGCTCCAAGCGAATACCCCGCAAACGTACAATTTCAATTACAACCCGGGCAATATCATGCCGACAGGAAACATTCCGAAAATTTTCATAGTCGCGTGGGTACAAAATGATGTGAACCATGCCGTCATCAATGCGGCAACGGATTTTTATGATGCCGGAACATCAGTATTGGCGCCGACTATTACGATCGGTGATCCAGGGAAAACACTCTCAACAAATACTGCGACTTTAACAAATAGTTCCCAATCTCCCATGACGGTGTTTACGTCGCTTACATCAAACGCGCCTTCAACATGGACGGTGAATTATTCTGTGGGTGAACAATCAAGTGAGCAAACATATACGGATACGAATACAACGATTGTTCCTCCTGGTGGCTCAGTTTCATTCGCAGTTAAATTTGTTGCGCCGAACCCTGGTGGAACTGCTATCGCGCAATTACAAGTGACTGAAGCGATTCAAGATACTTCATATAAGCAGATAGGTCTTTATTATTCTGCGACAAACGATTTGAACACGCTTATAATGGATATGACGGGACAAACCACTCGTGCATCCGTCTATTATGATGCGCTTGCCTCAAACACAAGCAACAAATTTGCATATGGCGTGCTGCCGGAAGAGGTTCTTTTCCCTAATGGTTCATATATCGGAACGACAGCATTTCCTTCGCTAAAGAACATTATTTGCGTCGCTGGTGCAGGATATTTCGGAGGTGGTTCGTTATACTACTTCTCCCCGTACGATTACTTTACCCCTCTTGAGACGTTTATGAGCGGCGGCGGAAATGTCTTTTTCACGGATGAAGTTGTGTATGCGCTAGCGCAAAATAACAATTATACCGTCGGAACTGGTTTCTTTACGAATTGGATGCATGCGATGGATAATGTTGAAACTGGGACGTTGCATGGATTAGTGGGGGTGACGGGCGACCCTGTGTCGAATGGAGTAAGTTGCTTGAATGAAGCAACTATTCATTTCGATCAAACAAACGTTCAGTATTTTAATCCTGACGCGATGAAACCTGTTGACGCCGAGGCGACTCCTATTTTTAATTTTGCAACCAATGGCAAACCCATTAGTGGCGATTCCTCCATTTGCGGAGTGCGTGTATATGACCCCGTTGCAGGGTACAAGGCTGTGTACATGACGTACACGATGGAAGCGATGGCAAGTTCATCTGCGCGGACTAAATTGATGAATAATATCATCACGTGGTTCAGTTCACCTGCTGCTGTATGGGAGCAACCCGAGCCCACTGCCGTAAACAGCAATCTCATGACGAACTATCCCAACCCGTTCGATGGTACGACGGCGATTCAGTTCAACCTGCCGCAAGACGAGCATGTTACGATCAACGTGTACGACATGAAAGGCGCTCTTGTCAGCTCTGTGGCGGATGGCGAAATGCATTCCGGCGCAAACACCGTCAACTTCGACGGCGCAAATCTCCCTGCCGGCGTGTACGAGTACCGTCTTGCCGCGCCAAGCGGAATAATGACGGGGCTGATGTCGCTGGTAAAAGAGTGATTGACTAGACCGTAAAATACTTCTCAGAAACGAACGCCTCTTTTCCGCAAGGATAAGGGGCGTTCTTGTTATAAGTAAGTTGATATAATTCAGAGAAAGTAAGTATTGCTCTTTTCTTTTGCCAGATTCTTTTCCAATGCGTATCTTTGTGTATTAATCAATTGTATCGCGCTATGAAAAAACAAATCCTGTTGCTTCTTCTATTACCGCTTGCGGCTCTTGCCCAACAGCAGCAAACCGTTCCGGACGTCACGCTTCAGACGACGGACGGGAAAAGCGTGTCGTTGCGTTCGTATGTCGGAAAAGGTCCACTGCAGATTGCGTTTTGGGCGCTTTGGTGCGAGCCCTGCAAGCAGGAGTTGAAAGTCATGTCGCAGGTGTACGACAGCCTGAACAAGCAGGGCTACACACTGCTCGGCGTATGCGAAGACAATCAGAAATCCATGGCGAAAGTGCGCGGATTTGCTTCCGCAAAAGGCTGGAATTTCCCCATCCTGCTCGACCCGAACGGCGACGCACTCCGCAAACTCAACGGATTGAACATCCCATTCTCGCTTATCGTGGATAAAGAGGGCAACATCAAATCCACTCACATCGGTTATGTTGCCGGCGATGAAGTTCCCGTCGAAAAGGAAATCCACGAGTTGCTGCCGCAAGCGAATGCCAATGCCGGCGGCGGCACAGGAAAGTAACTTGTTGAAAATCCCCGCCGTGAAAAATCTTCTCTCTTACATTACTGCTTTTGTAGTTATAGCCTCCGCATACATACTCGCGCCGAGTCTTTCATTCGCGCAGCAAAATGTATCTGCGAGCGTGAACGAATATTTCCGGTACGGTGCGGGGGATGAAGTGCAGGTTTACGGTACGCCCGCGGTCGGCAAGAAATATTTGGAAAATTTCACGACGACGCAGTTGACGATGGGGGATTTCAACGCCGGATTCCGATATCAACTGTACGATTCCGCAGAACTTTACGGACAGAAATTTAACGGGATTAAAGACGCATTTGTCGAATACTCCAAAGACAGTTTGTACGTCCGGGGAGGGAGAATTTTCGGCATGTTCGGCAGAGGGCTTTCGCTGAATTTATTCGAGAATACGTCAATTTATTATGACAGCGGTCTTGACGGGCTGAAGGTCGCGTATAATAAATCGCTCGTGGGAGTGAATGTTGACGCGACTGCGCTTGCCGGTGTGATGACCTTTACCGATTTCACGGACCCGAATGATATCCGCATGGAAAATTACGATCTTCAGGCGGGGCAGATCGGCTTCTCCCCGCAATTGGATTTTTTAAACAACTCGCGGCTTGGATTCGGATGGGTGCACGCGACGGGCGTGCTGCCGTCACCCGCGCCGCAATTTGGTGTGCCGGATGATTCGCTGAACGCGACGCTGCCTTCCGTCAACTTCGACGCGACGACGAAAGACCTCGAGTGGTACATCGAATACGCGGGCAAACGAACCGACAATGCGTACCGCCCTGAGAACGGTACTGGCGGCAATCAATGGTCGGGCGGAATGTATAGTTCGCTCTCGTACAGCCATCCGGGTTTCGGCGCAACTTTGGAGTACAAGGATTACCATTACGACGTCGTTGATTACAACGGGCAGGCGAATCAGATTTTTCTCTCTACAAAAGCGCTGCCGTTTCAAAACGCACCGACACTGTATAAAGAACAGACGTACACGCTTGTCACGCGCGTTCAACACCCGGTTGATTTCAACGACGAGGTCGGATTCCAATTGGACGGTTTTTGGTCGCCGCAAGATAACGTCACTGTCAATTTCAACGCCGCATGTGCCAGCCAGCATTACGCGTACCGCACGGACAGCGCAGGGAATGAAACAGCCATTCCGCGCGCCGATACGTGGCTGCCTGATTTCAACTCCGCGTATGCGCCGTATTATGAAGGCTTCTTGGAGATCGAGTACGATTTCAAAGCTGATTCGTACATAAAAATCGCGTTCGACCGCACGTCAATTCCATCCGCAAACGCACTGGGAACGACGCCGGAATCATCCACCGCGTTTCCGCTGTTCAAAGGGGAATACGCATTGAGCCGCGAGTGGGGGCTAAACTGGGATTTTGAAAATCAATGGATCAACAATCCGGAAACGCACTCTGACACAACCGCGCCGAAATTTTTCGTTCCGAACGCCAGCACATATTTTTCACAACTAATAAGCCTCGGTTTCACCCGTTCATCCATCGGTGGATTGACGGCGATATACGAATGGTCTACGCAGACCGACGACATCTCCGGCAGGCGCAATTGGTTCTTGGTTGAAGGCACGATACGTATCGGCTCTGCGAACACCATCATCATCTCCGACGGCGAAGAGCGCGGCGGCATTCGCTGCTCCAACGGAATTTGCCGGTACATCAATCCTTTCTCCGGCTGGCGCATGACGCTTTCGAGCCAGTTATAAAATAAGCGCTTTTGATGGGGAATATAGTCAGCAATGGTAGAATTATGTTCTGCCTTTTTTCCCACTTTTGAATTTGCTAAATTGTTTTGGTGATATACTAAGTTTTATGATTTTATGATACCGATGAAAAAGTCGCTTCTATTATTAATTTTCGTTCCCGCGTTTGTATGTGCGCAGTCGGCACGCATGCCGCTTGTGGAGTATTTTACCAACACGAGTTGCACGAATTGCCCGGCGTGGACGCAGGCGCTCGATCAATCGTTGACCAACGTCGGCAGGGCGAACGTTGCAGTTGTCCTTGTTCATAATGCAAATCCCAGTCCGAACGATCCGTTTTATCAGGACAATAATGCCGAAAGCAATGCGCGCACGTCGTATTACGCCGTTCAAGGCGATCCCGATTTGTTTGTCGACGGAACGAATGTATCGAGCAATTCTTATATTGAAGTGGCAATTCAAAACGAGATTAAACAAACATCCTCGCTTTCGATTGCGCTTTCCGGCGTTCGCAACGGCAGGAGCGGAACCGTGAACGCCGCCATAACTAGCACGGCATCGGGTCAGTGGAAATTATTTGCGGTAATAACGGAAACAGGTTTGACCTATCACGGAACAAATGGCGAAGTGACGCACAACGATGTGTTCCGTACGACGCTTACAACATGGTCAGGCGTTGATGGGGCGTCGGGGCATGTTTCTCTTCCGTTCACGCTCGGTTACGATGACAATATCAGTTCTTCCGACTCCGTGCCGTGGAATATGGATTCGTGCCGGATCGTCGTGTGGGCGCAAAATATATCTACAAAAGCGGTGTATCAGGCTGCACAAATTTGGGTAAGTCAGTTATCTACAAGCGTCCAGCCGACGTTTACATTTGCAACGGATGATTCGCTTCTCTCCGCTCCCCCTGTCATTGACGACATCGAAGCTGTTGGCAATATTCAAAATATCAGCGGTTCTACTATATATGTGTCTGGTGTCCGACTTGTGGACAGTCTGCCCGATGGAAATTGGACAACGGCAGTGTGCCTCGCATATTGCGGCGCGCCGAGTGTTGACACAGTGCCGTCAAACCCGCTTTCTCCAAATGGAAATCAGCAATTTTTGTTGCATTTCGATCCGGATAAAACACCCGCATCGGGACATGTGATAATGAAATTCTACGATCCGAACAATCCGTCGTATTCTGTTATCAGACAGTTTCAGTTTAAAACCAATGCCCCGACACAGTTTTTATTGCCGAAAGCCCGGCAAACAATAACTTCCAATCAGGATACAATCTCATGGAAAACCGATCTGACAGGCAAGGTGGGATTATTTTATTCTACAGATAATGTATCGTGGTATCTTATTGATTCCGTGGATGTTGGAAGCGGATCATACGTTTGGACTCCCGGCTTTACGGGTTTTAACTTCCGCTTGAAGCTCATCACAAGCGAAGGGAGCGCGGTGAGTTCTGCATTCAATTTACAGTCAACGGCTGTGTACGAACCCGTGCCTGTCTCGTACACGTTCGTGTGCTCGCCCAACCCTGCAAATACGTCAGTGAATATTATGTTGACGGGATATGAAACGAAACGCGTTACTCTGTTCGACGCGCTTGGACGAATGGTGTATGATAATGCCATCGTTGAACCATTAGCAAATACAAATATTGTGGTAAATACTTCTGCACTGCGCTCCGGTATGTATTATACCCGGGTCTACAGCGCATCGGGAGTATTCAGCAAGCCGGTAATGGTTATGCATTAAGAGTTAATTGAAATTTGCGAGTCGAAAATATATCGGCTGTTAATGCAAACGTGTTAATAGCCGATTTTATTTTTGGTGAGTCTTGCTAAATATCAATTTTCTCAACGTTTTCCAACTTCATTCCCAAAAATCGCTCACCCACTTCGAGGAATTTCTGAGGGAGATCGCTCACATAAAACGAGTGCCGTGGCGGCTGTCCACTCTTGTTGAGGAGATTATGCTGCGCGAGAAAATCTTTTGTCCACCGGACTGTCTCCTCGCCCGGATTCACCAACGTAACACCCGCTCCCATCGTTTTATGAATTATATCGTGAAGCAATGGATAGTGTGTGCAGCCGAGTACAAGCGTATCAACCTTCGCATCTTTTAATGGCTCTAAATATTCTTCGGCGATAAGCTGGGATGCTTTATGTGTCGTCCAGCCTTCTTCTGCCAATGGTACGAACAGCGGGCAGGGCTGGCTCGTTACTTCGATTGCGGGATCAATCAAGCGGATGGCGTTCGCGTACGATTGACTTGCAATGGTGGCAATGGTGCCGATTACGCCGACCTTTTTATTTTTTGTTGTTCGTGCCGCGGCCTGCGCCCCCGGGATGATGACGCCGATAACGGGAACGCTGAACGCGGCGCGCACCTTCTCCAAACCAACGGCGGATACCGTATTGCACGCGATGACCATGGCTTTCACATTCTTGCTCGTCAAAAATGCGGCGTCTTCAACGGCGTATGTTTGCACGATCTCGTTCGAGCGCGATCCGTACGGCACGCGCGCCGTATCACCGAAATAGATGATGTTCTCTCTCGGCAGCAATTTTAAAATATGCGTAACGACGGACAGTCCACCGATGCCGGAGTCGAAGACGCCTATTGGTTGTTCATTCATAGAACTGGCAGAATCGCCTGCGTTATGCTGCATACAATGATTCAAGAACTGCTAAGGAATATAACGGATGCCGACCGCCGGTTTAATGCTGGTAACGGTGCTGCCGGATTCATTGATGGGGAAGAAACCGAAATTTACGCCGATTGACGGAGCGAAATAGGTGCGATCGGCAAAGGGAATGAGAATACCGAGCCGGATTGTCAGCGGGATGCGGTAATTAAGGTCGGTCAACTCTTCTTCCTCATGGAGCGTTTTCGAGCGGCTGTTGCCGAAGTAATTGTAATAACAGGAATCAGGTATGATGATGCGCGAATTAAGCATGTAGGCATTCTCCAGCGCCGGACCTAACGCCG
>Ga0207061_1207_pt1 | contig 12839 bp, 10 predicted proteins | sample Alteio_BWMinCont_31_FD_153275 | JGI IMG/M metagenome (GOLD analysis project Ga0207061, IMG submission 153275) | Enriched cells from forest soil in Barre Woods Harvard Forest LTER site, Petersham, Massachusetts, United States -... | ecosystem: Environmental > Terrestrial > Soil > Temperate forest >... | reverse complement strand
TACATCTGCAAGCTTCCGACCAGTGATCCACAAGTGATGGCACTTTTGCTTGAGAACAAAAATTAGTCTCCTCTGGCCAGGAGTTACGCCGTTTGACCCTAAAAATCTTCGTAAAGTGAATAGAAATGAACAGCGCCCAGCCTCGACATCCTCTTGCGTACTGAGCCAGAGGTTGAGATGGAGCAATGCCCTTGCGCGGCGATGAATTATCCCACCGTCCCCGAAGTGGTAAAGGCCACGCTCGCGGAGTCAAATGCGGTAGGTAGGCGAGCCTATGAAACCTTTTTACGGTGTCACCTTGCTTGCTTCTTCGTTGGCGCGCTCATCGTCCGGTTCTACGCGCCACGCACAGTGGGATTACCTCCGACGGCATCTAGGAGCAGAGGGTTCCTGGGGTTGAGCGGCTGCTTGTGAGGTTAGCGCGTTTACTAGTTACTGAGATTTTTATAGGATTTCCGACTCCCTGGGGCGAGAAGCGCGGTGACGCGCCCAAACGTCATTATATTGAGACAGAATGGTGCAGCATCGCGCTGAGCGAGAGGTAGAATTGGGAATCGCGAGGCCGCTCGGAAGAAAGCAAATGCGGAAAAATTCATGGATTTGGATCGCGGCAGGGTGGTTCTTCGTCGTTCGAGTTTCAGAATACTACGCTCTGCGCATCGACCTGGGGCATGAACTTACCTGGGAGGGAACCCTACGCTATACCTTCGTTGAATTGGGGTTCTGGCTAATCATGACGCCGGTCATGGCCGGGTGGGCAGAGAAATTTCCGCTGGAACGCCCAGCGGTGTTCAAAAATGTGGCAGTCCTGCTTCTCTTGAATGTAGTCACCGAATTGCTGTACTCATCGTACCGCGTGAGATTGCATCACTTTGTGTATCCCTTCCTTGGAACTGCTTACCTGTTACTTCTGCGACGGGGCTCCCCAGGCTTTCGCGAAAAGAAGAATTCGATTCGACGAGAGGATCGTCGGCATTCACCACGCGATAAAGGCTGCCCGCAAATCTCAACAGCGAGAGCAGGAGCTCATTAAAGCTCAGCTTGAAATGTTGAAGGGCCAGCTACAGCCGCACTTCCTGTTTAACACCCTAAATTCCATTTCGTGCCTGATGAGGGAAGACGTAGAAGCAGCGGACAATATGATGACATCTCTCGGCGAATTGCTGCGCACAACCTTGTCCGTTTCTGCCAGCGAAGAAGTTACTCTTCGCCAGGAACTGAACATGCTGGAGCTGTACCTGGCGATTGAACGCGCGCGTTTCCAGGACCGGTTGAGAGTGCTGGTAAACGCCGATCCTGAAACGCTGGACTGCAAAGTTCCATGCCTTTTGCTGCAACCCATCGTAGAAAACGCCGTTCGACATGGCATTGCCCGGCTCGATCGACCGGGGTGCGTTGAGGTTCGAGCAGCGTGCGTCGGAGCTGAGTTGTCCATATCGATTCTGGACGATGGTCCCGGGATATCAACGGAGTCCACCTGGCGGGAGGGCATAGGACTGGCCAACACACGGGCGCGCCTGGAAAAGCATTACGGCGAAATGCAGTCTTTGCGCTACACCAACCGGAACAAAGGTGGATTGATTGTGGAGATTCGTCTTCCGCTGCAGGCGCACAAGACCGGCAACGAGAATGGCGGCAGGAGTCGTTTACGTGAAACTGCGAACGTTAATCGTTGATGACGAATTGCTCGCCCGGAAGAAGATCCGCGCTTTCCTGCAGGAACACGCAGAATTTCAAATCGTGGGAGAATGCGCGGACGGCGAGCAAGCGGTTGCCGCTATCAGCGCTCTCAGGCCGGATCTGCTGTTTCTCGACGTGCAGATTCCGGGGCGGAATGGATTCGAGGTACTTGACTGCCTGACACCGAATGCGGCGCCCGCGGTTATCTTCGTCACCGCGTTCGACAAGTATGCCGTGCGGGCATTTGAAGTGCGGGCTGTGGATTATCTTCTAAAGCCATTCAACAAGGCCCGCTTCGCGGAAGCGTTGAAGCGGTTTCACGAGCGAAGAACACGCTTGAATGACGTGGACCGCAAACAAGAATTAAAGGCAGCTTTGGAAGAGATTCAGAGAGAATCCCGGGACAACGAGCGAATCTTGATCAAGTCCGGATCAAGAATCATATTTTTGCGCAAGGGATTGATCGAATGGGTGGAGGCGCAAGGCGATTACGTAAAGCTCCATATCGGGAAGGAAAGCCACATGCTGCGCGAGACGATGATGGCAGCGGCAGAACGCCTCGATCCGAACCGTTTCGTGCGCATCCATCGATCTCGAATTGTTAACTTGGACCACGTTCGCGAAATTCGCCCCCTTTGGGGTGGCGATTATTCGGTATTGATGCGCGACGGTACGGAACTCACCATGAGTCGCACGTACCGAGCGAGTCTGCAAGCCGCGCTGGGCGGAGAACACTCTTTGAGCGCGCGAACAAATGGGTGACAGAGGTTTCGCCTTCGCCGAGACTGCTGCCAGCATATTTCCGACGCATTAGATCTGCCTCCTATCGCGTTCCAATCTCTGCTGGTCGCAAACCCATTGCGCTGCTCCCGCCGACATCCTAGTTTTCCTCTCGTCGAATCGAATTCTTCTTTTCGCGAAAGCCTGGGGAGCCCCGTCGCAGAAGTAACAGGTAAGCAGTTCCAAGGAAGGAGACAACATGCGATCTAGAATCTTGACGTGCATCATGGCGATTGTTTTATGTAGTGCGCTGGCCCTGGGGGTTCGGCTCGGCGCACAAGACCAGCAGGGATCCGCGGGGCCGGCCCGCTATCGAATCATTAACCTCGGCAATCCGCTTGGTGGGACCAGCAGCGCTGGCAATGCGATGAACAACCTAGGTTGGGCAATGGGTACCGCAAACCTGCCAGGCGACACGACCCAGCACGCCGAGCTCTGGTTACCCGGATTACACCTCGATCTCGGCACGCTGGGAGGACCCAATAGCGCCGTAACTTTCGCAAACCACAGCAATCGGGGTCAGATTGTGGGCATCGCCGAGACTTCCGATATGGATCCGTTCCCGGAGACATGGAGTTGTGCAGGAGCGTTTTTCCCCGGCGCGACACAGCATGTCTGTTTGGGATTTGTTTGGCAGAATGGCTCGATGACTGCGCTGCCGACGCTGGGGGGCTACAACGGTTTCGCGGCTTCCGTTAACAATCTAGGGCAGGTGGTCGGCTGGGCGGAGACTGCGGTCCATGATCCGACTTGCGCGCCGCCGCAGGTCCTACAGTTCGAAGCTGTCATTTGGGGCCCGGGGAACGGCCAGATCCACCAACTTCCAGGGCTGGGGGATGACCCCGACACGGCTGCTACAGCCATCAACGACAATGGTCAGGTCGTTGGCATCTCTGGTATTTGTCAAAATGCTGTAGGAGCATTCAGCGCCAAGCACGCCGTACTGTGGCAAGACGGCCAGCCGATCGACCTTGGCAATATCGGAGGACATGGATGGAACACGCCGACCTCTATCAATAACCAGGGGCAAATCGTGGGATTCGCCAACCAGAGCGGGGACTTGATCAACGGGAATCTCGCGTTCAAATTCCACGCTTTCTTTTGGACCAAAGAACGCGGCATGCGCGACCTCGGCACGCTCTCGGGAGACGCCATTAGCGAAGCTCTGGGAATCAACGAGGCAGGTCAGGTCGTGGGCGTATCTTACGGTGCGGGCTTCAGCCATCCACGCGCCTTTCTTTGGCAGGACGGGGTAATGATGGATCTGAATGACCTCATCTCTGCCGGTTCCAATCTCACTCTCGAAGTGGCTGGCGACATCAATGACCGCGGCGAGATCACGGGGACGGCCTTCGACAGCAGTGCCGAGACGAGTCCAGCGTTCCTTGCGATCCCTCGAGAGGATCGCCGTCAAGACTGACAGCGATGGCGACCAGTGGGCCGCCGGCTTAGCGAAGATAAGTGCAACTAGCAGAAAATTTACACCCCAAAGGACGCGGCGAAGACGAATACATTCCGTTCTCCGCCGCGCCCACCCCTCGCCGGCGGGCCATATCGAATGCGAATGAAGCAAAGGAGCTGCGCAAAATGAGGCAGGCTGCGTGGTGGCCAAAGATCAGTTTCATTCTTGTTCTTGCCCTGTTTGGAACAATCCAGGGTGAGACCGCTTCCCACCGGTCTACGCAGCAGTTCGTAAGACCAGCCTTCTGTTCGGGCCCTGAGTACCGGCAGTTTGATTTCTGGCTCGGTGACTGGGACGCGCTCGAGACCGGCAAGGCGGAAGTCGTCGCGCGGACTCGCGTGGACCGCATACTTGATGGCTGCGTCTTGCGTGAGGACTATGAAAGCGCAAACGGCCTGAAAGGACAGAGTTTCAGTCTGTACGATGCGTCGAGAAGGACTTGGCATCAGAGCTGGGTGACCAACAGAGGCCAATTGCTCGTCATAGAAGGAAGACTCGAAGACGGGGAAATGGTGTTGGCCGGCGCGGACCGAGCGGCGGGCGGCCCGGAGAGGTTAGTTCGCGGCACGTGGAAGCCCATAGACGGAGGCGTTCGGGAGAAGGCGGTCACCTCGCTTGACGCCGGTAAAACCTGGCAGCCATGGTTCGATCTTTTGTTCCGTCCCCATTCATCCGGGGACGGAGCTAACTCATCAGCTGATAGTGATGCCACGATCGTCGCGCGGTTAGACACTGAGTACCAGACAGCGGTGAAGAGGAATGATGCAGCCACGATGGATCGGCTTTTGGCCGATGATTTTGCACTGGTGACAGGGTCCGGCAAGATTTATACGAAGTCGGACCTGCTGCAGGAAGCGCGGAGGGGGTACGTGATCTATGACCGGCAAGAAGATACCGCCCAGATGGTTCGCGTTTGGGGCAATGCCGCGGTTATCACCGCTATGTTGTGGGAGAAAGGTACGGAGAACGGAAAGCCATTCGACTACACGCTTTGGTTCACGGACACTTACGTGCGCACTGCGACTGGATGGCGCTATGTATTTGGTCAGTCTTCATTGCCGTTGCCAAAAGCCTCGAAGTAAAGCTGCATAGCCTGCCCAGGAACTCGGGCCGTTAGACTCTCATATCAACTGGTACCTCCTGGAGGGGCGCAAGCCAGGAAACGCTGGACAAGTCTGTAGGGAGCGCCCTCCTTTGTAGACTTTCGTTGAAAAGCTTGAGAGAGTCCAAAGGAAAGAAAACGACACCTTGTGGATCGGAGATCTCTCGATGCTCAACGAGGAACGCCGCCGGGAAATTCTAGAATTGTTACGGAACGACGGCCGAGTCCTCGTCCGCGATCTATCCAAGCGTTTTCGCATATCGCTCATTACCATCCGCAAGGACCTGGAGTATCTGCACCACCAGGGAATGCTCGAACGCACGCACGGTGGAGCGTTGCCCATTCGCACGGGGGCGCTACAGGATCAAACTCTGCGTGAAAAGGAACGCCTGCATCGGAAGGAAAAAATGCGCATCGCCGCCGCAGCATTGCGCATGGTTCGCCCCGGACAGGTAATCATTCTTGATTCGGGCACCACAACAACGGCGATTGCGCGAGGGTTCCGCCATTTGCGCAGTCTTACGGTCATTACAAATGCGACAAATATCGCGGCGGAACTAGCGGATAGCAACGTCGAGGTGATACTTACGGGCGGGTCGCTGCGGAAGCGTTCGTTTTCGCTGGTTGGGCCACTTGCGGAAGAGTCCCTGCGCAAACTCAGCGCGGACATGCTGTTTCTGGCCGTGGATGGCTTCGACGTGGGCTACGGGCTCTCGACGCCGAATCAACAGGAGGCGCGCGTAAACCGGGCGATGTCCGAATCGGCGCGGCGAACGATTGTGGTGTGCGATTCCTCGAAATTTGGGAAGAGAAGTTTGTCGCTGATCATGGACGTTTCCGCGGTACATGAAGCGATCACCGACCGGGGAATACCCAAGCAAGACCTCAAGGCGCTGCGCGAAGCGGAGGTCGAAGTCACTATCGTCTGAAATCGGGCTGGATCGGACGGTCCGCGCCTGCCGCATTTCTGCGCTTGACTTACAGAATAATAGTAAGTAAAAGACATAAAGCGAAATAAAGCGTAAGTTCGCTTTTCGTGATACCCTCAACCGGTCCTGGAGGTACCACTGACCGCGCCGCAACTGCCCAACTTGAGGACGCTCAATACACTTTGGCATATTCACGGAGCTTGTTCTGTCACTTTCACCGGGAAAACAAAACGGATTACAGGCCTTGGCGGACGAGCGCGGCATAATCGCCGCGCTCGCGATTGACCAACGCAGTGCTCTGCGCAGGCTCTTCGCAAAGGCCAGCGGGCGGGATGCAAACGAAGTTCCCGCCGAATGGCTGGTGCAGTTCAAAGAAAAGGTCAGCCAGCTTCTTACGCCCTATGCCAGCGCCATTTTGCTCGATCCTGAATATGGGCTGCCTGCTGCGAGCCGACGCTCCAAGGATGCAGGTCTTCTTCTTGCCTATGAGCAAAGCGGATACGACAAGTCTGTTCCCGGGCGGTTGCCGCGACTGCTGGATGATTTCACTGCACAGGGTTTGAAAGATTCTGGCGCAGATGCGGTCAAGGTGCTCCTGTACTACTCTCCGTTCAGCGACGCCACAGTTAACGCGCATAAACAGGCTTGGGTCACGCGCGTTGGCGGCGAATGCCGCGAAACCGATATTCCTTTCTTTCTCGAAATTGTGAGCTATCACGATCAGATGGACGAAAAGAGCGCCGAGTTCGCGAGCATAAAACCTGACGTAGTTACTCGTTCGATTGAAGAGTTCTGCAAGGCGAGCTACGCGGTTGATGTGCTGAAGGTGGGTGTGCCCGTAAGTATGAATTTCGTCGAGTCGGCCAACTTGCCGCGTTCGCAAGCGGTTTACTCACGTTCGGAAGCCCGGTCACACTTTAAACGCGCTTCACAGGCGGCTTCGCTTCCCTTCATCTATTTGTCGGAAGGAGTCGGCAACCAGACCTTTGCGGACGCACTGACCTTGGCGGCCGAGGCTGGCTCGGACTTTTCTGGCGTGCTCTGTGGACGCGCAATTTGGCAAGATGGCGTGCCGGTCTTCGTGCATCAGGGTGCCGCGGCGCTGGAAGAATGGCTGCAGGAGCAAGGTGTGCGGAACATTCAGAATGTGAATGTGCATCTGACTGCCGCGCGACCATGGTTTGAAAAGATCGGCGCTGCTCCGAGTGACGGGAAGTAACGGCGGAATCGAGCCATGTTCCTTTGCGTGAGCCCCAATCCGGCGATAGACAAACGGCTCACGGTGCCAGCGCTTGTACGTGGCCAGGTAAATCGAGTACATGCGGTCCAAGGTTTTCCTGGCGGGAAATCTGCACATGTGGCCATGGTGCTTGGTACGCTTGGAGGAAGCCCCCGCTGGATAGGTCCTTGCGGCGGAGTGAGTGGCCGCGAGCTCTTGGCTGGGCTTTCTGCGCTCGGGATTCAGGCCACTGCATGTACTACGCACCAGCCAACGCGCACGAATCTGGAAATCGTGGAAGACGACGGCACCGTTACGGAAATTCTTGAGCCAGGCTCGACACCCAGTCTAGCCGAATGGCACGAATTCGACAGCACCTGCAGAAGTCTCTTCGCGGAGGGCTCCGAAAATGCGTCCGTTATTTTCTCCGGGAGCCTGCCCGCAGGTGCCGCGCCGAGACTGTACGCAGATCTCGTCACGAAGGCACGGGAATTCGGCTGCAAGACATTCCTGGACACCAGTGGCGAGCCGCTCCGGCTGGCGCTTGCCGAAAAGCCCTACTTTGTGAAACCAAATCGGGAGGAAGCTGCTCAGCTTCTTGGGAAACCTGTCAGTGCGCTTTCCGATGGGGTCGGCGCCCTTCGTCAGCTGCTGAGTCTTGGCGCGGAGAGTGCCGCGCTGAGCCTCGGTTCGGAGGGGCTTCTTTTTTGTGCTGGCGCGGGGTGCACCAATGCTCTTCGCTCCCGTGGTGCCACTCGAGCCTCGTTCGACAGTCGGCTGCGGAGATTCGGCACTGGCCGGATTTGTCTTCGGCATCGCGTCTCGATATGCACCTCAAGAAACGCTACGACTGGCAGCAGCTTGCGGTCAGGCAAACTGCACAGCGGATTCTCCGGGTGCCGCCAGACTCGAGAATATTCGAGACTTTCAGCGACGAATCTCCGTGCACATGCTCGATTGAGCCGATTGCAGATGGGGCCGTGGAATGACTAGCCAAAACAAATTCGGTATCAGTGTCGTCGGCGAGCTCAATTTGGACCTGGTTCTCTACGGCCTGCCGGGCCATTTTGAACTGGATCGCGAGCATCTGGCCTCGAGCCTAAGTCTCACGCTCGGCAGCTCTTCGGCAATTTTTGCGCACAACTTTGCGCTTCTCGGGAACCGTGTGGGCTTCCATTCCGCTGTCGGCGATGATCCTCTGGGCGAATTGTGCCTCGAACGCCTCAGGGAAGGCGGCGTGGACGTATCGGCTGTTAGAAAATTTCCAGCCAAGCAGACCGGCCTCACCGTCATTCTCCCACAGCCCGAAAAACGGTTTATTCTCACTTATCCGGGCGTAATGGCAGAGATGCGCGTTGAGGATCTCGACCTGACGCAGGTATTGGACGCGCGTCATCTACATCTATCTTCCTATTTTCTTCAAAAGGCCCTTCGCCCCCGAGTGCCGGATCTTTTTCGCCTGGCAAAAGAAGCGGGACTCTCTACTTCCCTGGACACCAACGACGATCCCGATGACCGCTGGGAGCAAGACGTCCTTGATGTGCTCTCGTGGGTAGATGTGCTCTTGCCCAATGGGCACGAGGCCTGCCGTCTAGCTGGAGTCGAAGACCCCATGCTGGCGTTAGACTTTCTGGCGGCGAAAGTTCCTTTGGTGGTCATGAAGCGCGGCGAGAAAGGAGCGCTGGCTCGCCGGGGATCAGAAATCTTTGAAGCTTCGGTGGCCAGAGTCGCGGCTGTAGACACCATCGGCGCGGGTGACAGCTTCGATGCTGGTTTTCTTCATCAGTTCATTCGCGGCGCTAAAATCGAAGAGTGTTTGAGATATGGCAATCTGACTGGTGCGCTCTCCACAACGCGGAGCGGCGGCACCGAAGCCTTCCGAGACACCAAGCACAGAGAATCATTTCTCGCCCAATAGCGCTCGCATACACCGAGAACCTTTGGCGTGGTGATCCGCAGCATTGACGGCATTTTCCCGTTTGGCGAGTCGTCAAATGCTCTATCTGTGGGGCACACCGCTGCCGTCAGGAACCGTTGCGATTATCGCGGAGTTGCAAACGATTCAGCGATCCGCGGGATCCCGGAAGCGCCGATTGTCGAGAAGGCTTGGATAAGCGCGCAAATTGCCAATGGCCTTGACAGAGAAGATCTGAACGGCTGGCAAACCGTCTATGCCCTGCACAGTGAGATGGATAGTGAAATTCGCGGCTCGTGTGTAGGTGTGAGACACCTTTGGGCCGTCTGCGCCGGTCCCGTCGCCGAAATCCCAGAGATAGTTGACCGCCGGCACTTCGGCAAGTTCTGATTGCGCCAACAATTGAACGGTCTCGCCGACATTGGCGATCGATGGCACATTTGCGGTAACTGTTGGGGCGCTCGGAGAAACGCGGTTGTCGAGAATCTTGATGATTCTGACGGATTCGGGAGCTTGATTCTCAATCCGCACAGTAGTGCCCGCCAGCGGGACCGGTGCGTCCTGGTTTAGAACGTCCGAAGCGGTAAAGGAATGGTCCGAAGGCAGTCCGAGGTCCGCGAGCCGCAAGGTGTGCGACCGCGGCGATTTTGTCCAATTGAAGACGGTTAAAATGGCCTGGTGGGGACTTTCTCGCAAAAAGAATATGCTCGGCTGTTCATCTTCGGGATCGTAGGTCATCAGATCGACGGGCGTGGACGCCCGGCCCAGTTTGGCCATGTTCAACAGATCTTCGTTCTCAACGAGCTCCAACCGGTCCTTCTGCGAACCCATAACAAGCATGTCGTCGCCAATCTCGTACATGCCTCCGGAAACCGCGGAGAGGGCAATGGAGGCCTGAGCAACGGACAGAGGATACGAGGCAGACGCCCGTGTATGATCGCTGAAAGACTCCTCGACGGTGTTGAAGGCGTCCGGATCATCGAGAAAAAAATTGCGGTGCATGTAGAAGCGGGCGGCAATTCCGCTTGCAGCAGTTCGCGTTCCTTCAAACGAATGTGCGGTGTCGGCGGAGACCCGTCCGGTATCGACCAACCCGACTGGGGTAAGCATGGGGCTACCGTCCTTGTCCAGGATCACGTCTTCGCCAACGGCATCACGAATGACTTGCAAACCGATGCGCAGCGCTTCCAGTGCCGTGGTGTTGGGACGATACATGAAACCCTCGATGGCACTGCTATCCATGAAGTCGAGTTTGATGAAGCGGACACCCCATTCACGAACCAGGGTATGGTAAGTTCGGCGTAAGTAGTCCTGGGCTCCGGGGTTCGTGGTATCGAGCGCGTAGATCAAGTCGGATTTTTGGCGCCACAGTAGCTGGGTGTGGATGGGCTCACCCTTGGCGTTGTGCACCAGCCAATCTTTGTGGTGCTCGTATACCCAAGCACGGGAGGTCACCTGAAACGGGGGCAGTCCAGACGCCAAAGATCAGGCCATCCCCGGTTACGTGGTGACCGACGGCGCGCATGCCATTCGGGAATTGCCTGGCATTCGCTGTCTCATATTCGCCGCGCGCATATTGGTAGCCCTCATCGACCTGAAAAAAGTTATAGCCCAGTGCTTTCAGATGTGCCGCTTGCCAATCGGCGTTGGCGAGGGTTTCACCTTCGTTGATGGCGCCATAGTAGGCCGTCCAGCTCCACCAACCGATAGGAGTCTGTAGGGAGACGCGGGCATGGTGCAACTTGCGAATTGCGTCGCCGTAGGCCAACAGCTGGTTTTGATAGTCCGGGCCAGCTGCGAACATGAGGCGCTCCGAGACGAATTTCCCTCCGGGTTCGATCGGGAGATTTAGTTCCAGGTGGTTTTCCGCTGGACCATCTCTCAAATCGTATTCCTTCTGAATTTCCGTAGTTCCCGCAAGGTCAACGCTATAAGACGCAATCCTCATATCAGCGCCTTCGCGTGCCGCTTGCAGATGGAGGTAGGTCAAAAGATGATCGGCGGTGAGCGCACCGACGAACAGGCTTTGCTTGCTCTCGCGGTTGTAAATGAGTTGACTCCCGACGCCCCGATGCATCCCGCCGGGCGTTTTCCCCAAATCGTAGAGCTGCAAATCAGGGCGATCCTCGCTATAACTGTCCGAGAGAATACGATCGGCAGAGGCATGACCACCGAGATTCAGCAGGGGAGCCCCGAGAAGTTCGAGGCCGCGGAAGGCCTCGAGCGTGAGCATCTTTCCCGTCGTGTTTTGAACGGCCACCTGCAGAGTGGCGTATGAAGTTTGGTCGTAAAGCTGGATCGTAAAAATGAGGTCAGCTTTCTCTTGAAGTCCGGAGTTTGTGACCGAGATAGTCCGGCCCGCGCCGAGATCATCCGCAAATCTAGATTCAGACACGGTATGCTCTGGATAGTCGCTCGAACGTAGCCACTCGTGATTGACTTGTGCGGCTGCACGGCTGGTAAAGATAGGCTGGCCTCCGCGCACCGCGAGTACGTATGTTCCATCTTTGGCGTTTACGCTCACGGAGAGCGTGTCATTCTCCAATTGCCGGGCCGCGCAGGGCCCGATGAGAATCAGCGCCTCGAACACAATTGCGATTCCGACGCTACAAGACAATTTATGGACTCTCTTCGACACCATGTGAGTCTCCTTTTCGAGCAGGCGTTTGATCGAAGTAAGCAAAGATTTGAGGTCCGACGGAGCGAAGAGCGAAATGTCCGTTCTACTCTATGGCTGCGGCAGTTCGAGGCGTGTCGTATCCATCGAGCCTCACCCACGCGGCCTTTGCAGATTGCGGAAGCGTGCCGCGAATCTCGACCGTCTCTCCCGGGAAAACGGTGACGTAATTGTCGTCGTATTCGAGGGGAAGGAGCTCGTCGCCATCTTTGGCGGAGGTGATCTCGGCACGCTCGAAAAACGCGATATTTTCGACTGAAGAAGACGAATGTTTGGCGCTAAGCTCCAACGGCACTTGGGGCATGGTATTCAGCGGGGTCATGTCCGCCCAACTGACGAGTTTCAATCCGAACGCGCTGTCGTTCTTCGGATCGCCCACATCGTCGTCTTTCTGTGACTGCCAATAGACATTTTCCGTCAGCACCCTTCCATCCGCGTCGAGCAACTGACAGCGCACGAAGAAAACCTGAGAACTATCCGGAAAGCGCGGCAAGGTCATGGCTTGGACCGCACCACCGGGATCGACCTGAAGATTCTCTGCGTGGCGGTCTTCGCGCAACTTTCCCTGCAAGTCGTACACCCGCACGCGCACCCGCAGATTTCTCCGCTCCATAGGAGTCTGATTGACAACGGTAATCTTCGCCTGGCGGTGATCGCCAGTCGCATAAGAGTCAAAGACCACAGACAGAGGGCGTAAGCCGGTCTTGGCGCCGTAATAGGCTCCGCCGGGACTCAAATAGTAGTCGAAAATATTTCCAAAGAATGAGGGCCAGTGGCTATTGAGCATCCAGTAGATGGTCATTTTGTGATTCGCCCATCCGTTGGCGGCGAAAGCCTCGAATTGGGCGCGTGTGTTTTCGAAGTGCGCGAGCTGGGCCTTACGTGCAAATTCCTCCGCGCCACCAGAGGACCCGTAACGGCGATCGATAGCCTTCTGAATATTGATGAGCGTATCGTTTCCGGTGTTGGCCCCAGAATGGAAATACCAGGTTTCGTTAATGGGCCAAAGCTTATCGACCGGAATGAACTTCTTCAGACTTTCGTAGGTGGGTATGTGCTCATTGTCACCCTGCTC
>Ga0207061_1206_pt1 | contig 12849 bp, 10 predicted proteins | sample Alteio_BWMinCont_31_FD_153275 | JGI IMG/M metagenome (GOLD analysis project Ga0207061, IMG submission 153275) | Enriched cells from forest soil in Barre Woods Harvard Forest LTER site, Petersham, Massachusetts, United States -... | ecosystem: Environmental > Terrestrial > Soil > Temperate forest >... | reverse complement strand
GAAAGCGAATCGCACATATAAAAATTTGTAAGAGCGTCATCGTATCGTGCTGCGTTCATTGCGGATACGCCTATATAATAGCGCGCTTCGCGTTCTGCAGCACGACCATACCCGTTTTTTTGTCGTTGACATTTTTGCAGAACATCATTCCAAATACTATCCCACTGCAAAGTATAGCCGAGTTGAACGTAACTTCTACCGAGATATCGCTCGAATAAGACGTTATCGGGAAATAGTGCATGCAATTGTTTTGCAAGTTTTTCAGCGCTTGCCGGGCTTCTCATTCATGCTTTTTTCGACGGACTTTCTATATCGGCAGGCATACAATTCAGTAAGCCTCTCGGTATTCTGATATTCCTTGCGGTGCTGCTGCACAAATTTCCGGAAGGCGTTACCGCAGCCACGATACTCATCGCATCGCGGCACGGACGCAAGAGAGCATTTTCAGCCGCGCTTATCATTGCAGCAGCTACGATGGTTGGCATTGTAACAGTGTTCATTATTTCGGGGATAAATCAACAATTAATCGGCACAATTTTTGCATTTTCTGCAGGCGCAGCGGTGTATGTCGGCGCAAGCGACCTTATTCCTGAAGTGAATCACAGCCGGAATCGAATTATACCTATTATAGTATTTGCAGGTATGATTCTATTTTATATAAGTTCGCGCTGGGTTGACGCAATAATGAAATGAGTACAGTATATGATGGAATTAATTGAAAAACGAAAACACTTTTCCTAAGTTTTTCCGACTAAAAAAACTTACAACATTCATATTTTTTATCCAACTCCCTTTATACCCATTACTTTAGGAAAGACATTCCAATGAAAAAATTGACTACTGCAATGTGCATGCTTGCCATTACTATAATCGGAACAAGCTGCTCGGGACCAACTGGACCTTCTGGTGGACAAGGTCCTGCCGGTCCCATTCTAACTGGCGCAATGTCCGGCTTTATCTATCTTGTCGACCAAAATGACAGCCTGCTTGCAAACCGAAGCGGGGCGGTCGTCACAATAGGCGGAACGAATTTCTCGGCGACAACCGATTCCACTGGAAAGTGGACGATAAGCAATGTTCCCACCGGTACATACACAATAACATTCGCCAAATCCGGATATGACTCTTTCCTCATTCCGTCACAGCAATTCGTCGGCGGCGGCTCGTTATCACTTCCGGACTTATATCTTGTTCAGAAGCAGACTTTTCAGGTTACGAGCGAAACGGTGAAGGATTCTCTTATTCAGGCGTACAATGAAAACGTGCTTTCCGTTATTGATTCAATCAGCGAACCGGAATACACTACAGGCAAAAGAGTCGCCATTTTTATTGGCACGACTCCATCTGTGTCTTCCAATCCCGCAACATACGAATACTCACTGGTACCTCAAGAAGTGGGTGTCAAATGGATTAGTCGTCTTTTTTCTCGTCAGGAATTAGTCAGTGCCGGCTTGCCAAGCGGTTCGACCATTTATTTTATATCGTATGGCGAATCAGAATATGCGAGTACTTATCGTGATACTGCAACCGGTAGGTCTGTCTATTGCGGACTTTCCTACACCCCCTCGAAAGTTGTCAGCGCAATCGTGCCCTAAGTTTTCGCTAGCTCTCTTAAGAAGCATGGACTAAAATAAAAAAGCGGTTTCTTAAAGAAACCGCTTTTTTATTTTCAATAGATTCTTTGAAAATCGCTACTTGCAACATTCAGCCAACTGGCTGTAACCCGCGTCAGTCCGTTTAGTCAAGTTTGCGTCGTAGCCGGCGTCAGAAATTGTCGTTTCGATTTTCCGTTGATCAATCTTTACCGGCTCATACATCACAACCGCGGTTTTCGCGTCTACATCCACTTTCACGTCCTTCACTCCATCAATTTTATTGAGTGCATCCGTGATCGTGCCCGCGCACATTTTGCATTTCATCGTTGGCAGATTGATGGTAGTAGTTGCCGCTTGCACCGTCACGCGCTGCTGCGCCTGTGCATTGGGCGTTTGATTTTCTTGTTTTGGGCTGCATGCTATTATTGATGCACATGCCGCTGCAACAATTGATATGCGCGTAATCGCTCTTTTCATTATTGTACAAACTTCTATGATATAAACGTGAATGAAAAGTTAGTTGACATGCGCATTGAGACGTTCAACAATATGTTTTTTCGGCACTGCACCGACGATTTGTTCAACAACTTTCCCGTCTTTGAATATAATCAGCGTCGGAATTGAGCGAATCCCATAATTAATCGCTATATTTTGATTTTCGTCAACATCAACTTTCCCGACGACGACTTTGCCTTCGTACTCGGTTGCAATTTCTTCTACAATGGGAGCAATCATACGGCATGGACCGCACCACGTCGCCCAAAAATCTATCAATACTGGTTTGTTCGATGCCAGCACATCTTTGTCAAAACTTGCGTCTGTTATTTGTATAGGATGCATATATGTAATTAAAAATTAATGTTTTTAAAATCAGAGGGACAAAAATACTGAAAAAAATTTGATTTCTCTCGTTATGCGATAATTCGCACGTTTGAATCGCCCAGCGCTGTTCGCAACAATCTCACCGCCTCACTTGTCGGCGCAACGTTGAATTTGCGCACAATAAAGCGCCGTGAGCCAGCACCATTCGTATGAGATTGAACGTACAAATAGCACTGACAGTTCCCTTTGCTTTTTTCCAGAACTGCTTTTAGGCGCGCAATCTTCTCTTCCGATATTTCGCTTTCCTGAAGCGTAAGCACAAGTCCGCGCGTGAATTTTTCGCGAACGGATGCAATCGGCATCACTTCATCCGCGACAATCTTAATAGCTTCACCGTTGACGTCGGTCTTGCCCAGCACCATAATAATCGTGTCTTGTTGGAGATATTTTTCATTTGCTTTGTATGCCTCCGCCCAAAAGATGCATTCACCTTTTCCGGTAAAATCTTCAAGTTCGATGAATGCAATCGGTCGTTCCCTCCTATCATATTTTTTGCGTATCGAAGTGATAATCCCACATGCCCGTACCTGTACGCCATGTTTCACGTTAGCGGGGTCGTCACCGAATCGCAGCGTGGAAAATACGTTCGCCTCTTCTTCAAATTTTCTTAATGGATGTCCGGATACATAGAACCCAAGCGACTGCTTTTCAAATGCGAGCGCTTGCTGCTCGCTCCATGGCTCTGCATTGTCAAGCAATGGCTCAGCAATACTGGAGACATGCGGTGATGATTCAAAGAGGCTCGACTGTCCCGCGATGTGATCCGACTGAGAACTGGATGCATATTGCAGAGCACGTTCCACAGTCGCAAACAAGCGCGCGCGATTACGCTCGAATGCATCAAATCCGCCCGCCATGATAAGATTTTCCAAAGTCTTGCGGTTCACAATACGTGTATCTGCATATTTGCAAAACTCGAAAATACTGTTGAATTTTCCATGCTCGTCGCGCGCAACGATAATGCTATGCACTGCCGCTTCACCAACGTTTTTTATCGCCGCGAGACCGAAACGGATGCCGTGCTCCGTCGGTGAAAAATTGACACCACTCTCATTTACGTCTGGCGGTAAAACGTTCACGCCGATCTTCTTGCATTCATCTATCAACGCAACGACGCGCTTTTGGTCACCCATTTCAGCACTCAGGTTTGCTGCAAAGAATTCTGCCGGATAATGCGCCTTTAAATACGCAGTTTGATATGCAACGTAGGAATATGCAAGCGAATGTGATTTGTTGAATCCATACTGCGCGAATTTTTCTAATTTCTCAAAAATCTTTTTGGCAATATCGACTGATATTGAATTCACCTCGCACCCTTTTATAAAATCCTCGCGCATCGCCGACATTTTCTTGGCGTCTTTCTTCCCCATCGCGCGGCGCATTTCGTCCGCTTTGGAGAGCGAGAACCCCGCAAGATCGCGGGCAATGCGCATCACTTGCTCCTGCACTACGATGACTCCATACGTCTCTTTCAAAATTGGCTCGAGTAACGGATGCAAGTACTCGATCGCACGCTTACCCTGTTTGCACTCGATGAACTCGTCTATATGCTGCATTGGTCCCGGTCGATAAAGGGCGTTCATTGCCGTCAAGTCTTCGATGTTCGTCGGCTTTAACTTGCGGAGATACTCCTGCATGCCCGATGATTCGAACTGGAACACCCCGACTGTCATTGCGTTTCCGAAGAGTTCGTACGTTTTCTGGTCGTCAAGCGGAATAGCATCAATGTCAACCTTAATGCCATGACGTTGTTCGATATTCTTTAATGTATTCTCAATAATTGTCAACGTGCGCAGACCGAGAAAGTCCATTTTCAACAAACCGGCTTCCTCGACATCCTTCATGTTGTACTGCGTCATCACATCGGTGGAGGGAGTTTTATACAACGGCACGTATTCATCCACCGGACCGGGAGCAATCACAATCCCTGCCGCATGCGTACTAACGTTACGGCTGAACCCTTCCAGCACGAGCGAGTACTCAATAAGCTGTTTTATCTTCGGGTCTTCACTTTCCTTCACCCATTTCAATTCAGAAAGTTCCAGGGCTTCTTTCAACGGAGTTACTTTCCCCTGTACAACCGGGATATTTTTTGTAATTGATTCGATTATCGAGATAGGAATGCCGAGCACCCTCCCAACGTCTTTCAACACAGCGCGCGCGGAGAGCGTCCCGAATGTAATAATCTGCGTCACGGAATTTTCGCCGTACTTTTCTTTGACATATTGAATCACCTCGCCGCGCCGGTCATCTGCAAAATCGATATCAATATCGGGCATAGAAACGCGTTCGGGATTGAGAAAGCGCTCGAATAGAAGATTATACCGGAGCGGATCAACATTCGTAATCCCCAATGAATATGCAACCAAACTACCCGCCGCGCTGCCGCGCCCAGGACCAACGCTGATGCCGCGCTCCCGCGCCGCACGTATAAAATCCTGAACGATAAGAAAATATCCGGCATAGCCAGTCTTTTTAATTACCCCGAGTTCAAATGTCGCTCTGTCCTCAATATCCTTTGTCATTGCTGGGTAACGTTTTTCCATTCCCTGCAGCGTCAGCGTTTCGAGATATTCATCCAGCGTCTGTACACCCATTTCTGGTGGAATTGGAAACTGCGGCATGTGGCGTTCCGCGCCGAATTCCACGTTGCACTTTTCCGCAACTTCAAACGTCGAATCAATTGCCGAAGGATATTCTTTAAATAACTTATGCATTTCCGCAGCGCTACGGAAATATACTTCGTCCGTTTGATAACGCAGATTCCGTACGTCTATCTCTGAACCTTGTCCAGCTTCCTTAATGTTCAGGAGTACGTTGTGCGCGATTGCCTGATTCTGTTTCACGTAATGGCAGTCGTTTGTGCAAATGACTTTGACGCCAAGTTCCTTTGCGATACGCGGGAGTCCTTCCAGCACAAGTTTCTCACGTTCAATATGGTGATTCTGCAACTCAAGGTAAAAATCCTCATCGAAAATATCTTTGAATTCGCGGGCAGCGTTATATGCAGCATCATATCCATCGTTGATGAGAGGCGACGCGACAACCCCGCCTGCACACGCTGAGAGCGCAACAAGCCCTTCGCGATGTTCGCGCAACGCCTCTATATCGATTCGAGGTTTATAATAAAAACCTTCGGTGTGCCCGATCGAAGAAAGCTTCATGAGGTTTTTATACCCCGTTTTGTTTTTTGCAAGAATGATCAGGTGTGAATAATTTTTTAGTTTTCTCCCCGAACTGTTCGTTTCAATGCCGCGATCGAAACGACTGCCCCGCGCAACGTATAACTCGCAGCCAAGAATTGGTTTGATCCCCTTCTGTTTCGCTTTCCGGTAAAATTCCATCAGTCCGAACAGCACGCCGTGATCGGTCAGCGCGACCGCGCTCATGTTGTTTTCCGCCGCCGCATCGACAAGCCCGTCCACGGTGCAGGCGCCGTCGAGTAGCGAATAATGAGTATGGTTATGAAGATGAACGAATTCGGACATGAATCAAATAAATAAAACTTCCCTGAACTAATAATACTTGTACTTTTTTTTGCGGGAACACGTGCACAAATTTACGAAAAAAAAAAGTGAAGAATGTAAATTCTTAATTGGTTCAAATTGGTTTTCAAACTCTACTTCTTTATTTTTGTGCAGATAAACGGTTATTGTCGCATTCTATCGCACAATTAGCAATTATGATTAACCCTGCTCCTCCAAATCCAAAGCTTATAGAACTGCTCGTCACCCCGGATACACACCTTCCGTTGGAATATCGAAAGGAGCGGAACGACATGTATTGCTCACAAACCGGCGAATCCTATAAAATTGAAAACAGCGTTCCCATTCTACTTTCGTCAGTAGATGAAATGCCCGGCATGGATTACCGCACGCATTATCACCAAGACTCAGAATTATTCGATTACTTTGAAAAAAAAACAGGAGCAACAGAGCACGACGAACGCCGAGTACACGAATTTATTCTTTCATGCGTCCCAAAAAACACGGCATCTATTCTGGATGCGGGATGCGGGAGCGCATGGGCTGCAAAATATTGCACACCGAAAGGAATGTTTTTCTGTTCCATGGACATTTCGACCATCAACCCTACACACGCCCTTTCGCTCTATCCATCATCTAATCATGCCGGACTTGCCGCAGATACATTTCATCTCCCTTTTCGGGATGGCTCGTTCGATGTTGTCATCGCTTCGGAAATCATTGAGCATGTCGTTAATCCCTCCGCATTCGTCCTTGAACTATTGCGAGCTATCAAACCTGGTGGATCACTCATCATTACAACCCCTTACAAAGAAGTTCTGAAGTATTCATTATGCGTTCATTGTAATCGGCCGACCCCCCTCCATTCTCATCTTCATTCATTCAATGAACAAATGCTGGCGGGGTATGGAGCGAAAAAAAGCCGCGTCCAATGGAAAACGTTCGGTAATAAAGCCCTGATATTTTTGCGGACGTACCCTCTGCTTCGTTTTTTCCCCTTTCCGCTTTGGAAAATCATTGACATGTCAGCGAATGCTGTTCTAAATAAACGTGCGCATATTTTGGCAACGTACACAAAAACTTGAAAAGCTCTTTACGGTTCTAAGAATTGCTCCGATTCAATGACACAATAAGTTGTTTGACAAATTGGTTTTCAGATATAACATTTTTGTCCCCAGCCAGTATTAAATCACACCATGAAGGTTGAAATAAAGTCATTATTCGATATTTAATGTCCCATTTAGCCTTGCGAAACTACTACTGATTTTTTATAATTGACACGCAGCAATACTACAATAAATATCCCAGATAGGCATATTTCCGTTAATGTTGTTGATAATGCCGTCCCTTGTGCGCCAAACCGTGGAACAAAATATATGTTCGCTATGATGAGAACAGCCAGTCCAACGCATCGCGCATATAACGCGCGTCGTTCCATTTGATGCCCGTATAACCATGATTCGGCAATTAGATTGAATGTCAAAAACAGGAACGACCACGCAAGAATTTGCAAAACTGCAACTGACTCCGGAAATCGGAACGTCAGGTGAATAATCATTGAAGCCGCAAAATAAAAGAAAAGCGTAATCAGTAATCCAATACCCGAGAAAACGAGTAGGGTCTGAATAGAAAATCTAACTGCAAATGATTTTCCTCTTGATAATGAAAAGAGGGGTAGAAGCCCGTTATACATTGCCAACGGGACTACCATTGCAACGTTAATAAACCGTTCTGCCGCCGTAAATATCCCTACTTCCGCGGCAGAACGAAAATGCTCTAGCAGTAGTACGTCCATGCGCAAATGCAGCGCAACAACTACATTCAACAATGCGAATGGTAGCGCCGCTTTTAACAAATCACGATGTCGGGAAATATGAAAATCGAGCGACTTCAACAGAGATACGCCGAATTCTTTTTTATACAACGGGAGTATGGCGAATAACTTCAGGAAATCAACGGCAGTCGCTATTGCGATGACGGCAAGAATAGAATGGAATAAAAAAAGTACAATGATTGCTCCTGCCGCGATTATCAGCGCGCCAAACATGTCAAAACGCATTGCATGGTAATACCTTTGCTGGGAACGTAGAACGGAACAATAACCTGCATAGACAGAATGTGGAAGAAAAGCAATGCTTAGCAAGACGAAGCCGATTTTTGTTACGGAACCTTCTTGGGAGACAACAATAACCGGAACGATAAACACAAGCATAAGAACGGCAAATATCAGACGGAATGAAATCCCCTTCACTGCCAATTCATGGCTTTTTTGTGGCGAGCGGGCAAGTTCGCGAACAAAATAATTATCAAGTCCGAATTCAATGGCGATCCATAATGGAATGGTCAAAGCCGTTAAATACGAATATAGTCCCAGCCCTTCTTCACCGAGAGTCCTTGCAAGAACAATGGAAAGCACAAATAGGATTGCGTACTGAACACCCGAGTACAACATCTGCTCTCCGGCGTTTCGCGCAGCTTTAAAAATATATTTTGTTTCTTCTTTCAAAAGCGCTTCATAATATTAGCTTACATGTGCATACTCCCGCAACCAACTGGCATGAAATTGCAAGACATATCCTTTCCGCTCAAAAGCAGCGCCGGGATTATTACTGAAACTGCTTTCGTGATAAATGATTTTTCTCTGGGATGGAATTTAGACTATTTGAAAGTACAGATAATACCAACAGCACACATCCGAAATGATTGTGCTTAAATTATGTTTTTCAAATATCTAACATAAGATAAGAGAATATGTCATTAGTGGTTAATCTGTCTTTTCACGAAATCCCACGCGTTTCTTGCATAAATGGATTTTCCGTGAATGTGTGTAAAAGGCGAAAGTCGGAGCGGGGGGATTTGAACCCCCGACCACCTGAACCCCATTCAGGTGCGCTACCGGGCTGCGCTACGCTCCGAAATCTGATTCACCGCTTCCAACTTTTCCAGTACATGTGTCAAAATATTTTTTACTTCCACCAACGCGGCTTTCATGTCAGGCGGCAATACGGATGATTCAATAGAGGGTGACTCAGCATTAGTTGCTGGATCAGGAATTGCTTCCCCGGGATTCCATGTCGCTAAAACTTGCTTCGCACCTTCAATCGTGTAGCGTTCCTCGCGGAGAAGCTTTTTGATAAAAAGGATAAGTGCAATATCCTTGCTCGTATAAATACGGTTTCCCGCTCTGTTTTTCGAGGGGGTTAATTGCTCGAATTCAGTCTCCCAATATCGAAGGACATATTGCTCCAATCCCGTCATCTTGCTTACTTCGCTGATGGAATAATAAAGCTTGCGAATTGCTGGGTCTTTCATACTAAGGACTTTGTGTGTTTCAATAATCGGGCAATTTTACGGAATTATTGCTTTAACTGCAATTCGTAAATTCAGTCGTGGCTTGGAGATACAATGTGACGGCATAATATTATTTTAGAATCAATGACTCGATGATAGAATAAATTTCCGTGAATGTTTTGTTCATCTGCATAACATTTCCTAAATTAGGATGCGAAAAAGTGAAATACGATTACGACTGGGGCAAAATTTAAACTTCAGTTTCAAATCTCGTTATTCTATTTAGAATGAAATTGAATCAGGTATTTCACCTCGCCGGTTTTTTTCTGTAACCGGTGTTGGACGCGCATGCAAATATGATTATAGCATTAATTTTAGGCGCCCTCATCGGCTTTCTTACCCAAGTTCCCGTCGGACCGATCAACGCTGCAGTTATCACACACGGGTTGAGCGAACGTTTTTCGCGCGGATTTGCGATTGGCGTGGGAGCGGCGTTCATGGATTTTATTTATTGTGCGGCTGCTATGTTCGGCGTCTCTTTCCTCAACGACGAGCCAGTAGTAAATCTAATTTTCCAAGTTGCTGGTTTTATCGTTCTGATTATATTCGGGATTAAAAGCCTACGGACGAAAAAAGATTACGAGGAAATCAAATCAGCGAACGTGATTGCAGAGCAAAAAGCTAAAATGGTTGTCCAGCGGGTGGTACAAGTCGAGAAAAAAGTGAAGCATGCCGTGCATAAAGCAGTTTCCACTCCGCAAGGAATGAATCAAAAATTGGGAGTGCATGGACCATTTTTATTCGGGCTGGTCATTTATCTTTCTAATCCTTCCTTTTTACCTTACTGGATCGGCGTATCCGGCATTCTTCAAAAATATCACCTTCTTCATCCCACACCAACAAATAATATTCTCTTTGCGTTAGGGGTCGGTATAGGTTCTGCGGGTTGGTTTTATTTGGTTTTAATGATGTTATTGAGCGGAAAAATCACCCTGAAACCATCAGTCATAAATGGCATCTACAAATTTTCAGGCGTTGTATTGCTAGGTTTTGGCGCGTATGTGGGTTATCGGCTGGTCTTTTTAACCGAGTGGGATCTAATTTTTCATGCCATCTCGCACTAATAGCTATTTGTAAACGGCACTCTCCGTTTATGCCAAAACACAATTGAATACCTCAGCAAATTGTTCTGCATATATTCGCTGAACTTCCACCATTTCAATTTTTCTGAACAATAATTTTTCCAAAGATGTAACTCCTTTATCAGGGATGCCGCATGGAATGATGTTGTTGAAATAGCTTAGGTCAGTGTTGATGTTCCAAGCAAAACCGTGCATCATTACCCAGCGCGAGCATTTGATACCGATGGCGCATATTTTTTCCCCACTGATCCACACGCCGGTTCTGCCGGGAACGCGATATCCTTCCAATGAATAATGCGCCAATGAGCGGATGATCGTTTCCTCGATGGCGCGCAGATACCAATGCAAGTCTTCTTTCCACAGGGATAAATTCAAAATCGGATACCCAACCAATTGACCCGGACCATGATACGTAACGTCGCCGCCGCGGTCTATTTCGAATTGTTCCGCGCCGATACGTTTCAATTGTTCTTTATCGACCAAGAGATTCGCGCGGTTTGTTACTGTTCCGAGCGTGTATACGTGAGGATGCTCGAGTAATAGTAAATAATTGTCCGTGGCGAATGGCGTCAATTTCTTTTGTTCGACTATGCGCTTATGTAAATCTCTCTGCATTGCCCATGCATTGGCATAAGCTATTATACCGAGGTTCTGTAGTGCAACACAAGGCTTATCCTTACGGGGAGGGAAGTCAATCGATCCGTATTTCAATGAATGGCGATTCTTCATCCGGCGACAAACTATTACTTACATTCGAAAATTGCGATGCTTGGCTAGACATTCCAATCAGCTTAAATATCCAATGCTATACCGTCCGCCGCCTCCGCTGCGCCGCGAACGGCTTCGGAGAATGTGGGATGGGCATGGATCGTCTTATAGATGGTTTCCACGGTGGCTTCCAAATTGCGGGCAATGACAAGTTCTCCAATCATCTCTGTCGCCTCACTTCCGATGATATGCGCTCCGAGCAGTTCCCCGTATTTGGCTTCAAATATCAATTTCACAAAACCAGCCGTTTCACCTGTTCCATTTGCTTTACCGTTTGCCGTGAACGGAAATTTCCCCACCTTCAATTCAATGCCGAGTTCACGGGCTTTTCGTTCAGTCATGCCGACGCTTGCTACTTGTGGTTGACAATATGTACATCCTGGAATATTCGTATAATCCATTCCCTCCGTCGGGTACCCGGAACAGTGTTCTGCCGCGACAACGCCTTCAACGCTGGCGACATGCGCAAGCCACGGCGGACCGTTCACATCGCCGATGGCATAAATACCTTTCACATTCGTTTGCTGGTATTTGTCCACTTTGATGAAACTCTTTTCCATCGTAACCTTGAGTTGTTCCAAACCGATCTCTTCCACATTACCCTGCACGCCGACGGCATTCAACGCCAAATCAGCCTTCAGCGTTGTTGCGGTATTGTTCTTATCCTCAACAATGACTTCCACACCCGCACCTACCGCTTTTGCCGAACGTACGCGCGTTTCGGTTAACGTTTCAATGCCCGATTTTCTGAAACTGCGCGCGAGTTCTTTCGAGACTTCGGTGTCTTCCACAGGTAATACGTCCGGCATCATCTCCACGATTGTTACTTTCGCGCCAAATGCACGGAAAAAATATGCAAACTCCACCCCGATTGCCCCCGCTCCGATGATAACTATAGACGACGGCACTTTGGAAACAACCATCGTCTCCGCACTTGTCAGTATTTTCTTTCTGTCAACTTCAATTCCCGGTATCATCCGCGGTCGTGCGCCCGTAGCGATAATGATATTTTTTGCAGCCAATGTATCTGTGACACTCCCCTTCGCATCTTTTACTTGCACAACACCCGGCGTGGGTATAAATCCATTCCCGGAAAATTTTGTAATCTTGTTTTTCTTGAACAAAAATTCCACCCCCTTCGACATTTTCTCGGCAACGTCTCGGCTGCGTTTGATAACTTTTGCAAAATCAACCGTTACATCCTTCACGCCGAACCCGAAATCCTGCGCGTGGTTCAGAAAATTCATATATTCCGCGTTCTTCAACAGGGCTTTCGTGGGAATGCAGCCCCAGTTCAGGCATACACCGCCAAGGCGATCACGCTCTACGCACGCGACGGACTGCTTCAATTGGGCTGCGCGGATCGCAGCGATATACCCACCCGGTCCACCGCCGATGACGACAACGTCGAATTTTTGTTCTGCCATGTTTTGCAAAAAATTGTGTAATGATGAAAAGAGACTTCTGAAACATCGCGCCAAGTCAGTACTTCACGTCGAATGAAAGCGATAAAAGCAAACGATTTTCAAAAAACGCTTTCAAATTTACGAAGAAAAAAGAATTGGAACTCGTAAAAAAATCGTATTTTTACATTAACTATCCGGCGACATTCCGCCGGTATTTTTTTATTTATTCCGGCGTTTCACACCGCCCACAAGCAGCATGGCACAATCAGCGCTCGATTTC
>Ga0207061_1195_pt1 | contig 12953 bp, 13 predicted proteins | sample Alteio_BWMinCont_31_FD_153275 | JGI IMG/M metagenome (GOLD analysis project Ga0207061, IMG submission 153275) | Enriched cells from forest soil in Barre Woods Harvard Forest LTER site, Petersham, Massachusetts, United States -... | ecosystem: Environmental > Terrestrial > Soil > Temperate forest >... | reverse complement strand
GGTTAGTTCCATGAATAATCACTACTGATTCCATAATGGAGAAATGGGGGCGTCGTCTTTCTATCTGGTGTGCTTCAGATTTTAGTATAGTTAAATATGTATCGAATTCAATAGAATCGGTTTTTCCTAATTAGGAATACTGGTATTTTTCTTGAGTATTTCGTTAGCCAAAATATCATTGCCTGAATAAAATGTAATCAATCTTAACGGGTTATCTGTATCAGTATTAATTATATTGTGTCTGGTGCCTTCAGGAATAAAAACCATGTCATACTCGTTTATTGTTGATGTCTTATCATTTAGTACTACCTTCCCTTGGCCTTCGACTACCATGATAATTTGATCAAAAACAAGTGCTTGCATTCCAGTTTCGTTTTTTGGGTTAGAATAAAGGGAAATACTTCTCAAGAGTACTTGTGCATATTTACCGGTTACGATAGCTAATTTCCAGTCATTATTTGCTTGCGCTTTTTCAAGCATATTTTGAATTACCACGGGATTGGTGTTTCTGGTATCCCTAACAGGGGCGTTAGCAAAAGATAATGTAGGAATTATCAATGTTGTTAACATGCTAAATAGTATAGTCATACCAGTTTGTCTGCTTGCTAGACACATAGTTTTTAACTCCCAAAATGAGACTATTATGACTTAATTATAGAATGTATATCACGCAAGTCATAGTTTAGGAGACATCTATAATCACTTTAAGCGCTTTAGTATATGTGCTCACTAAAATGTATTAATTTTAGTATACACATGCTATCCTACAGAGGATGATATAGTTCAGCTAAGGAAAGCAATGCAAACAACAACGGACATCATACTTATCTTAGTTAATGACACCGCAGAACGGCAAAGCTTACAGTCGTTTTTAGAAGAAAGTGGTTATCAAGTACACTTAACATCAACATTAGATGATGCCATTCCTATATATATTAAATATAGTTTAATTATTTTTGACTTAAAAACCGCACAAGAAAATATTAAAAAACTTATAAGTATAAAGCAACATCTAAATCATATTTTTTTACCATTGTTGATCATGTTGCCAGAAGAGCAAGATATTGCTCCATGGTTGCAGGCTGGCTGCGATGATGTGCTACGCATTCCTATACGAAAAATTGAAATTGCCGCGCGAATAAAAAATTTATTAATCATGCGCAGTCAAACTTTTGTGTATTATCATACATGCTTAGAGGTTAGCAACGATGCAGTTTTTATCCTAGACGAAGCTTACGATATAGTGGATTGTAACACCATGGTTACAAAGCTTTATGGTTACACTAAAGAAGAATTAATTGGCAAACCTTTAAGCTATGTGAGAGCCCCAGCAGAACGCTCCAAAATAGCGGCACAAATGCAAAAAGTATTAGACGTAGACAAAGAAACTTGGGAGGCTATGCAGATACGCAAGGACGGAACTACATTTATTGGCGAGGTAAGCTCTAAATTTCTTACTGCTGGCAACCAACATAAATTTTATCATGTCGTTCGCGATATTACCGAACGCAAGCAGGTTGAAAGAGATATCTCATTAACAACCGTTAATTTAGAAGCTCAAGTCAAACAACGAACCTTGGAATTGCAGAATATCAATTCCGAGTTAGAAGCCTTCAGTTATTCAGTGGCACATGATTTGCGATCACCATTGCGTGCTATAGATGGTTTTAGCCAAGCTATACTAGAAGATTATGCGCAACAATTAGCCCAAGAAGGACAGGATTATTTTAAACGTATACGTGCGGCTGCCCAACGCATGGGAGAATTAATCGAGGCATTGTTAACATTTTCAAACTTAACACGAATAAGTATGAAGATTGAACATGTATGTTTAAGCGATATTGTGCAAACGCTAGCTAATGAGATGCACGCGTCAAATCCGGATCGTAATGTGGAATTTATTATTCAACAAAATTTATACGCCAATGTAGACAAAGTACTGATACGGATAGTGCTGGAAAATCTATTGAATAATGCATTTAAATTCACTTCCAAGCATGCAACGGCCAAAATCGAATTTGGAATGACTAAGGATAAAAAGAAGAACACTATATACTTTGTACGTGATAATGGTGCAGGATTTGATATGACATATGCAGATAAATTATTTTCCCCTTTTCAACGTTTACACCGCACAGCAGAATTCCCCGGCACCGGTATTGGCCTTGCTACAATTCAACGTATACTCAAGCGGCATGGTGGAAGTATTTGGGCTGAGGGAATTATAGAGCATGGCGCCATATTTAATTTTACTCTTGGGGAGAATGCCGATGAACGATAAAATCATGCTATTAGTGGAAGATAATCCAGATGATCAAAACTTAATTTTAAGAGCTTTGACTAAAAACAAAATTGCTAACAAAGTAGTTGTAGTGAACGATGGAGCAGAAGCACTGGATTATTTGTTCTGCACTGGTGAGTATTTAAATAGAGATGCCAACGATACCCCAACAGCAATACTTTTAGATTTAAACCTGCCTAAGATTGGAGGCTTAGAAGTATTGCAAAGAATCCGTGCTGATGATCGAACAAAATTATTACCTGTTATTATAATGACCTCATCGAAAGAAGAAGCAGACGTTTATAAGGGCTACAAATTAGGGGTTAATAGTTATATCACCAAGCCAATTATATTCGAGGATTTTGTCGACGCCATAAATACATTGGGTTTATATTGGTTGGTACTCAATGTACCACCAAAGATGTAATGGTGGCGTATAAATGAATACACCATTAAATGTATTTATTGTCGAGGATTCAGATGACGATTTTGAACTATTGTTAAATGAGTTGCGGCATGGCGGATATGATCCTAAATATACAAGAATTCAAACTAGAGATGAAATGCTGGTTGCTTTGCAAGATCCAAAAGTTGAGATCGTTTTGAGTGACTATCGAATGCCAAATTTTTCTGGGATCGATGCCTTGCAGCTCTTAAGGAATAACGACACAGATACCCCTTTTATATTTGTTTCCGGCACCATTGGTGAGGACATCGCGGTTGAAGCTATGCATAGTGGTGCTAATGATTATATTATGAAAGGTAACTTAAACCGCTTGATCCCCGCAATTCAGCGCGAAATGGCTGAAGCCACTATCAGAAGGTCAAACCGCAAAGCACAACTTGAGTTACGCCATTCTGAGGAACGTTATAAATTAATGGTCGATATGTTGCCAGATGGCCTTCTAATTCATCGTAATGGGATAATTTTATTTGTCAATCAATCAGCAATTAAAATGCTAAAGGTACCCAAAGATAAAAGTTTTATAGGCAAATCTATCTGGGATTTTTTCCCACCGGAGAGGCGTGACATTGTCCTACAGCGCATGAAAAGCATGAATGAAACCAATTTACCTGCACCAATAATCGAGTACACTCTAATTTGTTTTGATGGTAGCTTGATAAATGTCGAAGTCAGCTCTTGTAAAATTAATTATGAAAATGAACCAGCATTTTACGCAATTTTCCACGATGTTACCGAGCGTAAACATGATCCGGTAACTGCATTGGCAAATCGTTTTCTCTTTGAGGAAAATCTATCACAAGGAATAATGCTTTTAAAGCTTAACGAGCAACTTGCATTATTGTTTCTGGATATTGACTCGTTTAGTGCAATTAATGAGGCTATAGGCTATGCGGCCGGCGACCAACTATTAAAGTTAATTGCGAATCGTATAACCGATTGTACTAAGCCAAAGGATCAAGTGGCACGTTTTGGTGCCGATCAATTCGCTATACTCTTGAATAACATTAATGATACCGAACAAGTCATAGAATTTGTAACCAAATTAATAAATGTGCTTGCCAACCCTTTTATAATTAATAACCAAGAACTAACTATAACCTCTAGTATCGGCGTGAGTATATACTCTAAAGATGGCACAGATGCACAAACCTTAATGCAAAATGCTAATGTTGCATTATCTGCTGCGCAAGATGCAGGCGGAAATAGTTTTCAATTCTGCACACCAAGTATGACTGCAAAAGTCAAAGAACGAATGATTTTAGAAAATGATATTCATAGTGCTTTAGTGAATAATGAGTTTGTACTTAATTATCAGCCAATCATAGAGTTACCCTTCAAGCGGATTAAAGGGATGGAAGCTTTGATCCGTTGGCAAAAACATGATAACGTTATATATCCTAATGACTTTATTCCGATTACCGAAAAATCACATTTAATTATACCAATTGGCGAGTGGGTTATACGCACTGCATGTGAGCAAGGAAAAATATGGCAGACACTATCCAAACATCCAATGTCCATGTCAGTTAATTTAAGCCCAGTACAATTCCAAGATACTAACATTATCAATATTTTATCTGACGCTTTAAAACAATCTTTGTTTGATCCAAGTTGCTTGAAACTAGAGATTACTGAAACAGCCATTATGGCCGATGTACAGCAGAGTATTAATATTTTACATGAAATTAAAAATATGGGAATTCAAATTTCAATCGATGATTTTGGTACAGGTTATTCCTCGTTAAATTATTTGAAGCAGTTACCAATTGATTATATTAAAATTGATAGATCATTTATTGTAGATATGACCAACAACAAGAGTGATGCAGCTATTGTTAAAACTATTATAGAATTGGCACATAACTTAGGTTTTAAAGTAATTGCCGAAGGAGTTGAGACGGAGGAGCAGCTAATCATCATAAATGAACTAGGATGTTTTGAAATACAAGGCTATTATTTTAGCCGACCAATGACAGTGTCAGATGCCACCGAATATATTAAAAAAATCGATAATAATACTTGATGGGCAGCTAGAACTTTTAGAAATAAATTAATCCCTCTATAATCTAATTATGAACTTTTAGAGACATATATTTGAATGTATTTAGTTAGACTATTCACCAATCGATTAATGATTTTAATAGCTATTTTAGTCGCCGTGCTATTTTTTAAATTCTATCCGGCTTATATACCATCTATATATGATTTAGAGTTATATCCTGAATATTTTAGTATATTGAATAGTAAGTCGGCAAAAATTTTGCTGATCCATAACAACAGTTTTGAGGAGTGTGAAACAACAGAAAGACTAAAAATAACCGCCAAGCGTATGAATTTAGACCTTAGAGTTATAAATGGCAACGAAGACTACAAACGCTCACCTGCAATACGAAATAAAATAGTTAGAGTAATTAAAGTTTTCAAACCAGATTTTGTTTTGGTGCTTGACGATATGTTGAGTTACTATCCTGGAGCTCCCAATTATATGACATTAACTCGTGGTGGTACTGGTAAATATTTAAAGCGTCAAGAGAATGGCAGGATTGTTCTAGCTGCAAACAAGTACTATAGGTTTGATGCTTTACTAGCATCGTTTCAACCGTTAGGTTTGCTTAAATCTGCTTATGAAGAGCACGGCAAAAAATATTTTGGGTTTGAATGGTATCCAACCGTGCATGCTACAGATTACTCACCAGCGACACCCAAAAAGTTTAGTCTTGAACAGCAGATGACTAGATTACTAGCTATGCATAAAGAGTTTGTTTACTACTCGAGCACAGTTGCTAAAATTAAACCAAGTACAGCTATTAATTTAAAACTTGTCCCTGCAGAAATCAGAGAAATAATAGCGAGTCAGCAACTGCCAGCATATTGGGTATTACTGAACATAAAAAAACAGCGGTATGAATATTTTTTACATGGCAAAGATTTAGACAGTAGTCTACCATGGCAAAACAAATTAGTACCCCTAATAAAAACCTTAGATAAAATTGAGCAAACATCTAAGACAATCCCAGATGGCAGCTATCTAATCTCATTAGCAGACGGTGTACACACCAAGTACCAATACCCTATATTGGCTTTCGCTGCCGACCGAGAATTAGTAGAGCAGAAAAAAGTAGTGCTTATGCCAGATAATGAGGCCTTAGACAGTTATGCTACGCTTTTTAAACAAATCGACGCTGTCAAAAAAAATTATCCATGGAAATCCAAGACAACAAAAATTTTTTGGCGTGGTCAAACGACTGGTAAGCACTTTCACACCGATCCAAAAAAGTTCTATCCTAGATTGAGTTTAATGCATACGGCCGCAAGTAAAGACTACATAGATGCAGCCTTCACTCACTTTACTGCCGATATGCCCAAGCAAGATCAAGATTATATAGCTAAAAAATTTCCACTAAAAAATTTCATAACTCCTGCGGAATCACTAAAATATAAATATTTGCTTGATGTAGACGGACATTCATGTTCATATTCACGCATGGCATGGATATTATATTCAAATAGCCTGTTATTTAAACATACATCAAACAAGGTGCAATGGTATTATGATAAATTACAACCTTATGTCCATTATTTGCCGGTGCTGGAAGATTTTAGCAATTTAGAAGCCCAATATGTATGGGCAGAAGCGCATCAAACTGAGGTGCAGGCCATGGTAGATAATAGCCGCATATTGGCAGAGCAGATCTTTGACCCAGAAAGTCTTGTTAATGCAACTGCAGAGGCATTTGTAAGATATAGCAAGTTACCTACTGACTAGTTTGAGCTCCATCAACATTATTTGCGCAAAGGAACAAATCTAACCGGTAGAATACCGAGCTTTGAAATACTCAGATCTGAATGCTTTTGGATTAAAAATAACTCTTGTGCGCCAAATTGATCCTCTAATGGAATGACCATTTTTCCTCCTGTTTTTAGCTGATCCACTAAAGCGTTGGGAATTTCTGTTGCAGCCGCGGTAACAATTATGCTGTCAAATGGTGCAAATTCTGGCCACCCTTCACGACCACTTTTAATAGAATATGATATATTGTTGAATTGCAAACGAGTAAAGCGCGCAGCAGCTTGTTGTGCAAGTTCTGGAATTGCCTCCAAGGTATACACTCTTTCCACAAACTTTGATAAAATCGCTGCTTGGTAACCTGAGCCAGTGCCCACCTCCAGTACTTTATGAAATGTTTGCGGTTGAAGCAAACTTGTCATCAATGCCACTATATAAGGTTGTGAAATGGTTTGCGCATAACCAATACTCAGAGGAGCATCAATGTACGCTTCTTCTATGAAGTTATATGGCACAAACTCATGGCGCGGCACCTGTTGCATAACTGCTAACACCCGTGGATCTACTACTGCCAGCTCGGAATAGATACGTGCGCTATTGCTATGTAGCGATATTTGCTTACACATTTGTATTGCTAGTTCTTCAAATTTATCCATAAAACTTTGCCATTAATCTTTAATGTGATTCAACATTATTTAAAAACTGCTCTATGATTGCAAAAAATCGTTTAGGCTCTTCGATATAAGGAAAATGTCCACAATTATTTATAATTACAATTTTAGAATTTTTAATTAGGTCATGAGTTTGTAGTGCTGTCCATGACGGTACAATATCATGATCCCCATGCACAATTAATGTCGGCAATTTTAATTTTTTGAGTTCTGTTGTTATGTCATAAGTTTTTAGATATGTAGCGCCTAGGATGTTCCTGATTATAGTGCCATTTTCATAAGATTGCATGCTCATATCCACGCTTAATAGCCTTGCCAATTTAGGATCGTAAAAATAAATACTATAAGATTTATGGTAATAATCGCGGATTGCATTGGTATCACCTCGATTAAACTCATCGGAGGCTTTAATTTTATTAAGTTCGTCTTGTATTAAAACTTGCTTTTTAGCAAATTCAAAACTAAAAACTTTAAAACCATCCGCAGACGCTGGTATTGCATCTATAAGAACTAATTTTGATATGTATTCTTGGTAGAGAGTAGCATAACGCATTGCCAGCAAGCCGCCCCAAGAATGCCCTATAAGCACAAATTTTTTATAGCCAAACTCATTACGTAACGCTTCTAGATCTTTTATATAATCATCAATATTAATTGCAGCACTGTTTAAATTAAATCCTGAAGACTTACCAGTGCCACGTTGATCATAAAATGTAACCGTAGTATTGTTCACCAAGTTACACATTTGCGGAAGTAGATAGGAGTGATCTAATTTACCAGCACCACCATGCAGTACGATTATTGGATCCTTTTGAGAGTTTTCATTTTGAAAAGTTATATAGAATATTTTGCCACCGACAACCTCGACATAGCCAGTTTCCATCGATTCAATCCCTCCGCTCATTGTGATATTTTAACTATACAAATAATCTCACAATTTGAATACAAATATATGAGTATTTTCCCTCAAATTTATCGTAAACGGGCCTTAGTTTTCCATCCTCTGATTTTTCTAATTCGGCAAAAATAATATCAAAGTCATTTTCTGAAATCGCATTTTTTAAATTTGTCATAAGAACTTGATCAAGCTGATTTAAGCCTTTGAGCTTTTCTATATGACCAATGATAGTTCTAAGTGATAATCCGCGCTTTGCAGCTATTGACTCAATTGATAAATTTTCCTTAAACATTTCCAACGTTGTAATATGAGTAGGATTTTTTTCTTTATCTATTTCCTTAGTCTTGCTGCCTCCAAAACGTTCAATTAGCGTTTTTTTATGGTATTGTGCTTTTTCAGTTTCCGATAAAGCTTGTACATATTTAACTGTAACCTCTGAACTATCCTTGAAAACCTTATCTTGCTGCAGAATTTTAGGATGCACTGTTAATGCTATTTCATTAAGATTCATGAGCTTTAAACCATTTAAACTGCGCACTCTTGATAATGCAACATATCCCATGCCAGGTTCGAATGCATCACCTAAATCTATCTCTACCGCATCCAGTGTCATACCCTGGCTTTTATGAATGGTAATCGCCCAGGCCAGTCGCAGCGGCACTTGTGTAATAGTTGCACGCACTACCCCATTATCTTCATACTTCCATTCTTCCGGGGAAGCAGTAATAATTTCATTATTGTAAGTTTTAACGATAGGCCAGCCTTCATTTTGATCAAAACCGACAACGATACTACGGGTGCCATTGACATATCTACCTAAAATGTCATTCTTTATAAACATCACTTCAGCACCAATTTTTAGCTTTAATTGTTCCAAAGCTAAGCAGCTCTTTTTTAACCCTTCTACCAAAGCGCTAAAGCCGTCCGTTTCCATCTTAAATATTCTTTTCTGTCCATGAAGACTGGCAAGCTCTTCCTCATTAATAGCGTCTACATTAATATTGCGCGAATATAATCTTGTTGCTTTGGTAGTACCCTGCGGTTCTTTTTTGTAGCGAGTACGCAAAGGGACTTTTGTATGCTCGCCAGCCGTACCACTACGTATGTCATTTAAAATAGCAAGCAATGGATCATTACCTTGGCGATGTTGTTCATGTAGGTAGCAAACGTTGAAATCCCCATCTTTCCAAGCAGCGCCCTCGAATGCAAATTGTACCTCTTTTATGGAAAAGCCAGCAGATACCGGCGGCAACTGAAAAAAATCACCACATAAGATAATTTGCATACCACCAAAGGCAGTGTCACAATTTAGAATATAACGGGCAACAGTATCAACCATCTCAAGCTGGTGTTTATGCAGCATGGATATCTCATCAATTATCAGTACCTTAGTTTTCTTGTAATTGCGCTTTATACGACTAGTTTTCAGTATTTTTTCTAAATCTTTCTGCGTCAGCTTATCTTTCACCCCTATTCCAGACCATGAATGTAGGGTAGCACCCTGCAAATGGGTTGCAGCAATGCCTGTCGATGCAGTGACTGCAACCATTACATTATTTTCTTTAAGATAGTTAATATATTTATTTAATAAATAAGTTTTACCTGAGCCAGCAGCACCGGTAAGGAAAATATTTTTTCCCATTTTCAACAAATCAAGGGCTTCATCTTGCTGCATAAAAATTTTTCTTTTTAATGGCTACAAACTAACTGTCTAATATACGCCCCCTCACAAGATCTGTATATCCCAAGAAATCCCATTCCATCCGGGATTCATCTAGTGACAAATTGTCCATATTTGACGTTATAATCTTTCATGCTATACTTATACAAATTGTCCATATTTGGCGAAGATAATGAAAGTTAAATACTACAAAAAAAGCTTAAAATTCAATGTGTTAGATAAGATTCAACAACAACCTGGTAATATTGTCTTGCGTACTGATATTGCCGACATGGCCAGCCCACGACAGATTAGTAGATGTTTTAAAGATCTCGTGGCTATGGGTAATCTGATTAAAATTGGCAAAGGTGTATATACAAAAGCTTATCAATCAGAAATTCTTAACAGGCCAATTATTCAAGATGGCTTTGATCAGGTTTGCAAGGAAGCCTTAACGAAATTAGGTGTGGAATGGGAGCCAGGTAGCGCAGAAAAAGCGTATAATGAGGGCTTATCAACCCAAGTGCCCGTACGATCTATAGTACGTTTAAAGAAACGTTTTAGAGCCCATCTTTCGTACGGTGCAAGAACGCTTATTGTGGAGAATGGCATTAATGCTCGATAACAGACTAATCAAATTAGTAGATGCAACTGGTGACATATTAGAATTAGATCGTTCAGTTGTAGAAAAAGATTATTATGTAACCAAAGTTATTCATGCTTTATCAAACCTTGAGGATGAGTACTTTGCCTGGTATTTGCTGGTGGAACCTGTCTAGCGAAGGCGCATAAAATCGTTATGCGTATGTCAGAAGATATAGATTTTAAAATTAAAATTAAAAATCCTGAACAAGTCATTGCTAAAACACAATTTTTAAAGCAGTTAAAAAAATTCAGAGCGCTTATCATCACAACCATTAGCAGTCATGATTTTAATATTAAGGATATTGTCGCTAGAAATGAGGGCAGGTATCTTAAAGTTGAATTAAATTACCATTCAGTATTTCCAATTAACATGACATTACGTTCGCATATATTGCTTGAATTTACCGTGGCTGATGTATGTCTAGAGACCGATGACTTACGGATCAGAACATTAATTGAGGAAAATTTCGATATAGAGGCCATTTCTGGTTCACTTTTAACTCCATGTGTCTCTTGTGAAGAAACAGCAATTGAAAAGTGGGTTGGTCTAACTCGTCGCATTATGGCAATTGAACGTGGTCACTACCAAGAAGATCCTACATTGGTTAGGCACATTTATGATTTAAATGCAATTAACAAAAATAATCGCATAAATGATAGTTTTTTCAACCTGGCATTAACTGTAATTATCAAGGATGCTAAACAATTCAAGAATCAACATCCAGAATATGCCGCTAATCCTGGAACAGAGATTACTCATTCTATAGAAATCCTAAAAAATAAACCTATTTGGGAATCCAGATACCGACAATTTATAGAAACTATGGTTTACGATAGAGTTTCTCCGCCAGATTATAAATCAGGCATACAAACTCTAGAAAATATTAGCAGCAAGGTTATTGAGTCATTAGAGCTGGCGACACTTTAAATTCATCTAGCAATGCACAAAAAATCAAAAACGTATTTTTTGCATCATCAGTAGCTCGATGCTTAGTACCTTTAAAATTCAAACCCAACTTTGTCATAGATTTTGCTAAACCAGATTGCACTTTATCATTTTTTGCAATTTGATAACATTGATACAAAGTTTTTGCATCTAGCTCGCGTCTACCAAAATATCTAGTTGCGTGTTCAGGCAATTCTGCTTTAAGATCCGGCAAATCTCCGCAGCCCCAAGTAAGCGGCATACGCAAGCAATCATGTTTAATTGCCATTTTGATCATACCTTCATAAGCATTCAGCAAAGTTGTACCGCCATCTACCATGGCTTGTGTTATTCCGGTGAGTGCAATAATTCTTTCCTCAAGCTGCTCATTTGGGTTAACTATTGCAGTATACTCATCAATGATATCTTTATTTCCCATATTGCCAACACACGCGCCTATTTCGATAATCTTAGCCCCAGAAGCAGCTTGGTTCAGCTCAAGATCGAAAGAGATAATGTTCAATTTTATCACCATGTAAAAGTTTAATTATCACGCCAAAGCCATATTTTAACTGTATTTACCCACAGGGTCAATGATCAACAGATGTGCTATTGTGCTATGCTTAAAGTTGCTCAGTATTGTTTCAACCATATCAATGGAGATTATTAAAATGGCAGGGCTAGAAAATTTAGTAGACCGCTTGGTTGATGAGGTAGATACGCTTACTCCAGCTGGGGAGGCATTTTTACGTTTTTATGCAGATCAAATGATTGGATTTGAAGATCTTAAACTAGAAGATTTTAAAAAAGAGGTGCCAGAATGGCAGAAAAGGGCCGAGGATCAATGGGAAGCACGTATAAAAGATGATCTACATTATTTGAAAAAAAGAGGCCTTATATATCTAGATGAGAATGTGTATGAACGAGCTTTGGTAGCGGAATTGGATAAACAAAAACAAGCTCTTTTAAAACAACAAGAACCCCCAACATTAGATGTACTCCGTAATGAAATGTATGACAAGCTTTTGATTGCGCAAAATACGTATGAGCAAGAGTCTTCTGGGTTGTCAGATTAAGTCTTAAAAGGATTTTTTAAGGATCGCGAGATCCTATCAAAAGGGGTTGTCGTTTCTTTTAATGGTTGAAACGATGCATGTTGCTTCTTGGCTTCATATAGCGGCATGCCGGATTGATTAACTATAGAATACAAGTAGTGTTCATCACTACTACTAATTGGCTTAACTCCATATTCATCTACTAGTATTGCTTTTATCTCATTAAGCTTTTCGATTTTTTCTTTAGGAGCCTTATCTTTTTGCAAACTAAACACTTTAAGTGTCGCTAATTCTAGTGCGCTTTTATTACCTTTGGATTTTGCTTGCCTAAGATTTGGATTGGCCTTTTGCTCCAAAAGAAAAGTCACCATCGCAATATTCCCCTCGAATGCGCCGATCATTAAAGCAGTGCTGCCGTCTTTATTTACTGTGTCTACTTTTATGCCTGATTTTATAATTGCATCCAACAATGGAATATGAGCTTCTGAACCGCTATGCGCTAATAAATGTAGTGGGTTTGAAAAACCATCGGATTCATTAATTTTCTTGATAAGTTGCTCTAAAT
>Ga0207061_1204_pt1 | contig 13059 bp, 8 predicted proteins | sample Alteio_BWMinCont_31_FD_153275 | JGI IMG/M metagenome (GOLD analysis project Ga0207061, IMG submission 153275) | Enriched cells from forest soil in Barre Woods Harvard Forest LTER site, Petersham, Massachusetts, United States -... | ecosystem: Environmental > Terrestrial > Soil > Temperate forest >... | reverse complement strand
GCGGCTGCTATTTAATCGACGTACCGGCTTACTCAGCAGCATTGTGCTAGCCACGAGCCTACTGTATTTCGCTTTGGCTCGTATGGTAACTCTCGATATGTGCCTATCGGTGTGTCTGTCGGGAAGCCTACTGGCTTTTTTAGTGGCAGTAAAATTTCCGCTAGGTGGTAAGCGTCGTTGTCTATGTTATGCCGCCTATGGTTTGTCCGCTTTGGCAGTGTTGACTAAGGGTTTAGTGGGTATTATATTTCCAGTAACGATCGTTGGGCTCTGGATTTTACTGACACATCAGTGGCGTATATTAAATAAATGTTATATTTATAGTGGAATTATATTATTTTTATTGATAGTTTTGCCTTGGCATGTGCTCGTTCAATACAAAAATCCTGAATTTTTACAATTTTATTTTATTGATCAGCAATTTTTACGTTATTCGACCTTAATTGCACAGCGTTATCAGCCGAATTGGTTTTTTATTCCCATCCTTATCGCTGGATTTTTACCGTGGATTGCTTTTTTATTGCAGGCTGTGGCGGAAGGTTGGCCTGGTACGCGACTACAACTTCAACAAAAGAGCACGCAAGTATTTGTATTACTCTGGATAGTCGTTATTTTTGTTTTTTTTTCCTTTTCTCATTCTAAATTAATTCCCTATATTTTACCTATGTTTCCTGCATTGGCTCTATTAACCGGGAATTATTTGTCTATTCATTTTGACCAACGGTCTTCAGGGATCAAATGGGGTGTTATTTCACTACCTTGCATTTGGTTGTTTTTTGGCGTACTGGGCATATTGTGGTTACGGTGTTCCCATGCCGCTGATCTAGCGAAACCAGGCATTCCATTTGTGTTAGCGGGTTATGGTATTTTTCTTTTAACAAGTGTGGCAGCGGTGATTTTTTATGTGCAATATGGAATAAAAGCCACTTTTATCTGGCTGGCATGTGGAAGTGCCATCAGCTTTATTGTTTTTTCTACCGGTATTCCTCGAGTCGATATACGTTCAATTAAACCGCTAGTCCAGGTCTTGCAACCTCTGTTGCAGCCCCACGATAAAATAGTTTCCTACAGAAATTATTATCAAGACTTACCCTTTTATGTCAATCATCGTGTTTTGACAGTAGATGTTGTTGGTGAATTGAATTTTGGTATGCAACACCAGGATACCACTCAATGGATGTTGTCGGCGGCTCGTTTTTGGTCTCTGTGGCATAGTCGACAGCGAGTCTTTGTGATAACGGATAAAGCTTCCTATCGAACACTACAGCAAGGGACAACTTACTTGATTGCAACGACACCCCGCGATATTTTACTAAGCAATCAACCTATAAAGAAAAAAAATCAATAAGCATTACATCCAAAGAGGACTTGCCATGATAACGCCTTATCTCAGTGTAGTTATTCCGGTTTACAATGAATCGGGAAATTTAGAGCAACTCTATCAACGTTTGACAGCGAGCTTGGATAAGCTCGGGCAGCCTTATGAGATAATATTTATCAACGATGGTAGTCAAGATAATTCATACGAGATCCTCAATGAGTTACATAAACGACGTCCTGAGCAAATTCGTATCATTCACTTTACTAATAACTTTGGACAGCAGATGGCGGTGATGGCGGGTTTTGAGCGTGTGCGTGGAGAAATAATTGTAACTTTAGATGCTGATCTACAAAATCCACCGGAGGAAATTTCTGCGTTAGTTCAAGCGATAGAAGCAGGGCATGACTATGTTGGTGGTGTGCGTAAGGAACGTCAAGATACATCGTTTCGACACTATGCTTCCAAACTCAATAATTGGCTACGCTATAAAATGACTAAGATTCGCTTGAGCGATCAAGGTTGTATGTTAAGGGCTTATCGACGTTCTTTGATCGCGCTGATCGTGCTAAGTAAGGAAATTTCACTTTTCATCCCTGTGCAAGCGTATCGTCTTTCAAGTTATCCTACCGAAATAGAAGTGCGTCACGAAGCACGTTGGGCTGGAAAATCCAAATATAGTTTGTATCGTTTATTACGACTCAATTTTGATTTAATGACGGGGATTTCTTTGCTACCGTTACAGGTTTTTACCGTGTTTGGGCTCTTGGTTTCAGTTTTGAGTGGATTGTTTGTGGTTTATATGTTTTTGCGTCGAGTCATAATAGGCCCAGAGGTTGAAGGCGTTTTTACACTTTTTGCTATCCTATTTTTGCTCATTGGGATCAGTTTAATGGGCTTGGGGATTATTGGGGAGTACATTGGCCGTATTTATCAGGAAGTGCGACGACGTCCTCGGTATTTTATTAAAGAAGTTGTAGAAAGCCGAAGCAAGGACAGCCGACCCGATGCTAAAAAGTAAGATAATAGCTATTAAGATCGATGTCGATACGGAAAGAGGGACTCGCGTAGGCGTGCCAAATCTTGTCCACTTGTTGGAACGATTGACTATCCCGGCCACTTTTTTATTTTCTCTGGGGCCAGATAATACAGGACGCGCGATTAAGCGCATCTTTCGCCCTGGATTTCTCTCTAAAGTCGCACGTACCCATGTCGTTAGTGTTTATGGCCTAGGTACACTGCTCAATGGAGTGCTATGGCCAGGACCACATATAGGACGGCGTTGTGCGGCAGTAATACGACAAACCGCTCAGTCGGGACATGAAGTTGGAATTCATTGTTATGATCATATCCTGTGGCAAGATGAATTGCATGCCTGGTCACAGGAGCAGGTGAGGAAAGAGTTCAAAAAAGCCTATGATGAATTTTTACGAATATTTTCACGTGCACCCCTGGTGGCAGGAGCAGCAGGTTGGCAAGCGAATGCTTATAGTTTAGCGGTCTATGATTCCGCGGGTTTGTTATATGGTAGTGATGCGCGGGGTCTCTATCCGTGTTTTCCTAAAGTAGGTATAACACGGTTTAAAACGCTACAAATCCCGACTAATTTACCGACATTAGATGAGCTACTCGGACGTCCAGAATTTCCATTGGCTACCCTCGATGCGTATTACCTAAGTTTACTGCAAGACGATGTTGTCAACGTGTTAACTATTCATGCCGAAATGGAAGGGATGAAATATTTGGATTTTTTTACAAAATTTTTAAAGAAGGCTCAGCAGCAAGCCGTACAATTCCAAACCCTACAAACCACTGCCGAGGCTTGCTTAATCAATCGTGAAACGATTCCGATTTGTGAACTGACCCAAGGCACTGTTGAGGGACGGTCTGGCACGCTAGCGATTTTAAAGTGAATAACCAGTCCGAATGCTTATCTATGATTAATTTCTAGAGGCGCCCTATAGCCAGAAGTGATAAAAATATTCTATTTTCTCTTGTTGGTAACCACAGCTTTCATACAAATGACGCGCCCTTGGATTAGTTTGCTGCGTAACGACTTGGCTCATAGAGTAGTCGTGCGCGATACACCATGCGTGAGCTGCATAAACTAAGCGTTTACCGATACCTCTATGTCGGTATAGTGGAGCCACTGCCAGCAAACTTAAATCAGCGCGACCTTGTTTGTCATCGATGCTAACCATTCCGCTGACCGTTCCTAAGATGTTGTGGGCTCGAGCAACTAAAATGATCTTGGCAACGAGCTTTTTGCAAGCGTTGCCAATCCAGGCTGTATACAATCTGTTAACCTGTTGTGCACTGAGGTGAGGGTCGCGGCTAAAGCGTGAAAATGGTACGATTTCCATGGCTAAAGCGATAAGTTCTGAATTAGCAACTGAATCCATATAAATCCCTATCTCTGGGTAAGGAAATGGTAAGGGGGGCAGTGTGATTAAATCGAGAGAGTAGGTTATTTTTTCATCAACGAAAAAACCGCCGCAAGCAATGGCAGCTTCTTTCGAAGCCAGTTCTGGGCTATCAAATACCCAATAAACCAATTCTATTCCTTGTGCTTTGAGTTGCTGCAAAGATTGTTTCAGTTCCTCTACATGCAAGTGCGTAGAGAGAATTTTTGCGACGCGCACGCCCAACATCTCAGTATCCCACGGAAGCAGTTGAGTGTTATGCATAAGTTACGTAGAGTGGGGCCAATTTTCTAGCGTTGAGTATCAATGGAAAAAAATGAGTTTAAAAGTATTAATTCTCGGTATCAATGGTTTTATTGGTAGTCACCTGTTAGAACAAGCTTTACTAACGAAAAAAGACTGGACTTTCGCTGGCTTGGATTTGCACGCTGATAAAATTAGAAATTTTTTGACAGATCCCCGTTTACAATTCAGACGCGGGGATATCTGCCAGGAAACCGCTTGGATAGAACAACAAATTCAACGTTGTGATGTTGTGCTACCTTTGGTGGCCATTGCCACGCCTGTGACTTACGTAAAAAATCCATTAATTATCTTTGAATTGGATTTTGAGGCGAATCTAAAGATTGTTCGTCTTTGCGTACAGCATAAAAAGCGCGTCGTTTTTCCTTCTACATCAGAAGTTTATGGTATGTGTAGTGATGAAGAGTTCGATGAGCAAACCAGTAATTTTGTCTTGGGACCCATTCATCGATCACGTTGGATTTATTCTTGTAGCAAGCAGTTGTTAGATAGAGTCATCCATGCTTACGGTGTATGTGATCAATTGTCCTATACATTATTTAGACCTTTTAATTGGATAGGTGCAAAGCTCGATGACCCGCATAATCCTGCACTTGGTAGTTCACGAGTCGTTAGTCAGTTTATTGGCAATATTTTACGTGGAGAAGCGATTCAACTGGTGGCTGGTGGTCAGCAGAGGCGCAGTTTTATAGATATAGACGATGGTATAGAAGCGCTGCTAAGGATAATCACTAACGAGCAAGGATGTGCTGAGCAGCGAATTTTTAATATAGGCAATCCCAAAAACGATATTTCTATTCGTAAACTTGCAGAGTTGTTAATTGAACAAATGCAATCGTATCCCAAATATGCTGATATGGCGCAGCGAACCCAGTTAAAAAGTGTAACGGCGGATAGCTACTATGGAAAGGGTTATCAAGATATGGAGCGTCGTGTGCCATCGATTAAAAACGCTAAAGATTATCTCAATTGGCAACCAAAGACGGATATCGAGACGAGCTTACGGAAGATTTTGGATCGCTTACTGTAACGATGCGGTGTAATAATGTGGTATAAAAGCTTTCATCTAGTTTTGTTTTTATTTTCAAGCACCATAGCCTTGCGTCTGTTAACCCCTCGCACTTAATAGCGTCTTTCTCTGTCATTAATATGATGGCATCTTCACCGTAATGCAAGTCACGAGGTCTAAAAAAATGGTGATCTGGAAACGGGTGTTCAGTAAAGCTAAGGCCAAGTGTACGTAATCCAGCAAAAAATTGCTCTGGATACCCAATACCGGCGACGGCATGAAGGTTTTTTCCATGAAAATAGACTGCATTTTTTTTATTGTCGGGGTACATGAGTTGATAAAAATGATCAGGAATTAGAAGCATTGCAAATTCATTCGGCAAAGCCGTGCCCTTGCTAACGACCAAGTCAACCTCTTTTAATCGAGACACTGGTTCGCGTAAAGGTCCCGCCGGTAAGCAAAAACCATTGCCAAAGCGACGTTGTCCGTCAATAACGAGGATTTCAATGTTCCGGCTTAATGCTAAGTGTTGCAAACCATCGTCGCTCAGGATGATATTACAATTTGTCTTTTTTAATAATGCTTGCACACCCCGGCGGCGCTTTGGATCCACCATCGTGGGGCAAGCCGTGTGCCTGACTATCAGTATTGGTTCATCACCTACTTCACGTGGGTTGCTTTTGGTATATACACGAACAGGGTAGGTAGCGGCTTTTCCGCCATAACCACGGCTAATGATACCAGGGCGCCAGCCCTTTTTTTGTAAAAAATTTGCTAGCTCTATCAATAACGGTGTTTTTCCGGAGCCTCCTACCGTTATATTCCCTATGACAATGACGGGTACAGAAAAACGTGTGGTTTGCTTTGCAAACAGTTGGTAAAGTTTGCGACGTAAGGAGACAACGCCGTAATAAAGCATAGACAGGGGCCATAACACATAGGCAATAAAATTTTTATTCCATAAAGTTAGCACTGCCTTGCAGAAAAAAATTTTATTTTTTTCTGCCGTAATTTGTAGTAGCGCGTTAGCAGAACGATAAGATTAACGAGCAAGATACCGAGGGTAGTTAAATAGGCCGCCCATAGATAAACACTATAATCTTTCATGACGAGCATCTCCATCGTTACAAGCGGTCATCATTGGTCCTCAAAGAGAAAGCTGCGTAAGGATTCTGCACGCGTTGGATGGCGCAGCTTACGCAATGCCTTTGCTTCAATTTGTCGGATACGTTCACGTGTTACGTCGAACTGTTTACCAACTTCCTCCAAGGTATGATCCGTGTTCATATCAATGCCAAAACGCATACGCAATACCTTTGCTTCGCGCGGTGTCAGCGTTGCCAGCACCTGATTGATGTGTTCTCTCAATCCTTCGTTCATTGCGGCATCGATTGGCGAAAGCGCTATCATATCTTCGATAAAGTCACCTAAATGTGAATCGCCGTCATCGTCTCCAATAGGGGTTTCCATGGAAATGGGTTCTTTAGCAATTTTAAGGATCTTCCTGATTTTGTCTTCAGGGAGACCCATTTTTTTACTGAGTTCTTCAGGTGAAGGTTCTCTACCAGTTGCTTGCAAAATTTGGCGAGCAATACGATTGAGTTTATTGATAGTTTCGATCATGTGTACAGGGATGCGGATAGTGCGCGCTTGATCAGCAATCGACCGAGTAATAGCTTGCCGTATCCACCAGGTTGCATAGGTTGAAAATTTATAGCCGCGCCTATATTCGAATTTATCAACCGCTTTCATCAGGCCAATGTTACCTTCCTGTATTAAATCGAGAAATTGCAAACCACGATTGGTATATTTTTTAGCGATAGAGATAACAAGACGTAGATTGGCTTCGACCATTTCTTTTTTGGCACGTCTTGCTTTGGCTTCACCCGCGGACAGCTGGCGATTGAACTCTCTAATTTCGCTGATCGATAGGCCCACTTGTTTTTCTAAATCTCGTAGTTTACTTTGCGCAGATGTAACCGAGGGTGCTACGTCCAGTAAGGCTTGTGCATAGCTTTTTTTTGAGCGAATGTATTTTTTGATCCATTTTTTATCAGTTTCATGTTTAGGAAAAGAATCAATAAAAACCCGGCGTGGCATCTTCGCTTCATTGACACACAGGCGCATGATAATCCGTTCTTGAACGCGGACTTCTTCTAAATAAGAACGCATTTTTCGAATGAGTCTATCGAGTTGGCGAGGTACGAGCTTAAATTTGGAAAAAGCATCAGAGACTAATATGGCCTGCTCCAATATTCTTGGATCCTGATGTCCATGTTGAGCTTGCAGCGCTACCAAACCCTGATGAAGCGTTTTCAACTCCATAAATCGTGTATGGGTTAGTTCTGGATCAGGGCCTCCATCGGGTTCACTGAAGCCTTCTTCATCGCTGCTAATGTGTTTTGACTTAATGTCTTCATTTTCGTCTTCTGAGTCTCTATCCTCTTTTAGTGAAACGTCAACAAAGGTTTCAGTATCTTCATCACTGTTTTCGTCTTCCAATGTATCTCGGATGGATGATTCTGGCGGAAGATGAAACTCTACCTGGTCAAGAAATCCACTGACAATATCGTTTAAGCGTATCTCTTGTCGTTCATAGCGCGTGTATTCATCCAATATATACGAAATATTCTGTGGATAGGCAGCGAGGGCAATAAGAGTGGCTTGTAATCCTTCCTCAATGCGTTTAGCAAGCTTAATTTCCCCTTCCCGGTTCAGTAATTCAACAGTGCCCATTTCACGCATATAGATGCGAACAGGGTCCGTCGTACGACCAAGCTCGGAACTCATATTTCCTAACGCGGTTTTCCCTAAGCCAGCCAGGTTGTCTGCATTGGATTCTTCTTCCGTAGAATTTCTGGACATATTGGTGGAAAGTAAGGTTTCCATGTCAGGTGGAACATCACATACTGGGATGCCGAGCTCATTGAGCATCAAAACGATTTCATCAAGCTGCAGCTGTTCCTGCTCAGCTTCAGAAATGGTATCCTCAAGAAGATAGTCGTTGATTTCGGTGTAGGTAACGAATCCTTGCTTTTTACCATGCGTAATGAGTTCGCGTAGGCGGGCTTGTTGTTGTTCGAAATCCATGGTCATGGTGCTGCTCAATAACCTCTCTAGAAAAATAACGCCTTGTCGTTTGCTGTCGTAAAGTAAAGAAAGCTATAAACCTTTAAGCAGCAAAAGGCAAGTCCATCGTCTCAAAAAAATATATTAATATTTGAAAATATGTTGATACTTGGCTTAGGTAGTAATTTAGGCGATAGTTTACATAATCTACGATCAGCTGTGGAATTATTACAGCAATCTCGATTTTTTTCACAGATAAAAGTTTCGCATGTCTATCATTCATCAGCACTGTTGCCAGCTTATGCCCGTCCTGATTGGAATAAGCCATTCCTGAATGCTGCACTTGCTTGCGAATCCAAGCTGTCTCCAGTAGAGGTTTTGGACGTGATCAAGTGGATTGAAAAGCAATTGGGTCGACAAGAAAGCCAAAAATGGGCGCCTAGGATTATTGATATTGACATTTTAGCTTGGGGTGATCGGGTGATTGTGGAGCAGCCTATGATGCAAATACCACATCCTGAATTAGAACGAAGGCCTTTTGCTTTGTGGCCACTATTGGATTTGCTACCGGATTGGCGGCATCCACAGTTGGATGTATCGGATTTGCTCAAACAGTGGGGATCGCGGTCTTCCGGTCATGCACCGTTTAGCACGAAGCGTTTGTTTCATCGTTTAACTGGGACTCGTTTAGTCGGAATTTTAAATTTGTCACCCGATTCTTTTTCGGGCGATGGTCACTTTCCGCAGGTTAACAAGGCACTTGCCTATGCTGAAAAGTTAGTGCAGAGCGGTGCAGAGGTTTTGGACATAGGAGCAGAATCGACTCGTCCAGACGGAGCAAAACCTGTTTCTCCAGATAAAGAATGGCAGCGTTTGTCGCCTATTTTGACCACACTACAGGACTGCGTACTGAGATGGCCAATTAGACCAAAATTAAGTCTGGATACTCGTAACGTCGCCGTGGCAGAAAAAGCAATAGATTTTGGAGTGGACTGGATCAACGATGTGAGTGGTTTCGTGAGTGACGGAATGAAAGAGCTAGCGGCTAAACACCGGGTTAACTGTGTGGTGGTGCATAATTTAGGAGTGCCGGCTTGTCACGAGGATAAAGTATTATCTACACATTCCGATATTTATAAGCAGATATTATCGTGGGCGAAACAACGTTTCCAGCAATTGATTTCAGCAGGTGTTGATCCAAAACGATTTATCTTTGACATTGGGGTCGGCTTTGGAAAAACAGCACAGCAATCTCTATTTTTAATAAAAAACATAAAACAGTTTCAAAGCCTAGCTTGCCCCTTGTTAGTAGGGCATTCACGGAAATCTTTTTTAAATTTGGTTACAGATAAGCCTTATGTAGACAGGGACATTGAAACCGCTGTTTTATCCTATCAGCTTGCATTACACGGGGTAGACTACGTGCGAGTCCATAACATAGAACACAATGCCCAGGCTCTACGCTGTGCACACGCAATGGAACTGTGCACAGTACAAACAGTACAAAAATCAAAAAATTGAGATAAAGTTTTGATAATCTGTACTGTATCAGCGACATTGTTTTGAATAGCACATCGCCCTTTACCAAACCAAAACCAAAAACAATAGTTATAACAAGAGACTATCTAGATTTTTGCTCAGGATTGGGAGAATTTATCGCGTTGATATGTTGGCTGCAGTTGCAAGAATTTACTTTGTATCTTTGTCTCAACAACGACCAAAGTCTCAACAACGGCCAAAAGAATGATTTTCTACGTATACCCGATAGTACCCATAATGGTTTTCTCGAGCACTTCGTCATATCTCAAAAAGAGAGATTGTCTCGTTTTACAAGTGAAGACTATGTTACTCTCGCAGCGTTGGGTATACCGAGAGATCATCTATGTATTGCCAATACCTCGCTAATTGAAAATATTCAGTCTTGTTTTTATGCGACGGCGAGTTTTGCCCCACTAATTTTTGCAATTCATTCTTCATCCATCGCAAAAAGGGCAAAAACGCTTTCAGGGCCTTTGTAAACGCATGTGTTTGCTTATTTGCTTGTGGATCAGGGCTATAGCCTCCCCGCATGCAGAGGTGCCCGTCATACACCTTAATAATTATGACGATTGACTTGATGATATAGGTCAATCAAGCCTTGTGTCGAAGAGTCTAAGCGTTTGTCTTCTGTCGTAGAAACACATGGAGATAGGTGCTGATAAATGGATTGATTGAGTTGTTTTCCGTACTCTATGCCCCATTGATCGAAGGAGTTGATCTCCCAAATGACGCTTTGTACAAATACTTTATGCTCGTATAGGGCGACGAGCATGCCTAGTGTAAACGGTGTGAGTGCGGACAGTGCTATTGTATTATTGGCGTGATTTCCCGATAGCGTTTTGTAAGGAAGAGCGTCGACATGGCCTTCCATGAAAGCTTTACTCTGGCTTAACGCACTAGCGATGATATGTTGATGATATTCATCAAATGGTTGGTTAACATTACACAGAGAAAGAATAAAATCCACGGAAAAATGAGCGGTACCCTGATAAAAAAGTTGACAAAAGGCATGTTGAGCATCTAAACCTAATTCGCCAAAGATCAACGGGCAAGTTGCATAATCTGTTTTTTTGTTGTCCACACGAATTGATTTTCCGTTACTTTCCATTTCTAACTGTTGCAAATAGGCGGGGAAATATTTTAACGCTGGATCATAGGGTAAAATTACATGGGCTTCCGACTGAAAAAAATTTCGTTGCCAGATTGCTAACAATCCCAGCAATACAGGCATATTTTTATGCCAAGGACGATGATAAAAATGTTGGTCTATGGTGTACGCGCCACGCAAAAAGTCGCGAAAATTTTTCATGCCAATGGCTAGCGCAAGCGGTAAACCAATGCAGGAGCACAGAGAAAATCGCCCTCCTATCCAATTCCACAGCGGAAAGATATTGTCCTCTGCTATGCCAAATTGAATCGCTTTTTCTGCATGTGCTGTGACAGCTACAAAATGTTGAGTGATAGCCTGCTTGTGCGGAATTTTTTCTTTTAGCCAATTCCGAATAATTGTAGCGTTGGTAAGTGTTTCTAGGGTTGTGAAGGATTTTGAAGCGATGATAATGAGGGTTGTTTCGGCATTCAATTGTTTTAGTCGCTGATCAAGTGAGTGACTATCTTGATGAGAAATAAAGTGTATGCGCAGGCATGGGTGTTGATAAGATTTCAAACTTTTTACCGCCATCAATGGGCCTAAATGGGATCCTCCTATCCCTATATTAACGATATCGGTCATGGCTTGTCCTGTGGCGCCGCGCCATTTTTGTTCCTGTATGTTAATCACAAAAGCTGACATTTTCTCTAAAGCAGCATGAATCTTTACTAAAATGTCTGAACCAGAAACGATCAAGCCGGATGGACGTGGATCGCGTAGTGCTGTGTGTAACGCCGGAAGTTGTTGTGTCGTATTGACGCACTGTCCAGAAAATAGATCACAAATATGCTGTCTTAACTGCAGAGCGTCCGCTAGCTGATACAATAAATCGAGCGTTCTTTCAGTAATGGGATTTTTGGAATAGTCTATTGTTAGTCCTGCTTCAGTTAATGAAAATTTTTGAAAACGTTCACTATCACAAGCAAATAATTCTGCCAATGATTTTTTTTTCATTATCTTGGAGTGTTGCGCTAACTGTTGCCACAAGGCTGTTTTCATCACTTCGTTCATAGGGAATTTTTTCGCTGATTGTGCCGTCTCTGTGTTGTCATTACCATTTTCTCAATAAGTTGTTTTCTGCGTGATTCGGTAGCGGGTAAAAATTCAGTCCACCAAGCAGTAATATCAGGCGATATTTCTCGTATTTCTGCGCGTAACAGTAAAAAATCATAGGCTGCGCGAAGGCGTGGATGTACTATGAGTTTATTGATCATCGAGGGACGAGGTTGGTTAAGACGCTGCTGTAAATCCCATATTTCTCGTATAGCGGCGCTATAGCGTCTAGGGATAGTAATCTGTTTTTGTTGTTCAGAGAGGATCTCACTGATAGCTTGTTGATAAATGACGAAAGAAGGTGATCGTCGCTTGCTAGGACGTCGTACTTTTGCTTGAACAGCAGGCCATAAAAAAACAGCAAATAAAAAAGCAGGTGAAACAGTTTTTTCTTGTTGTACACGTTGATCTGTATTTTTACAGGCTATTTCTAATAATTTTTGGGTACCTTCTTGATCGAAACAAGCAAGGGTTTGTGGAAACAGCTCGTTCAATAACTGATAGTGCAGCAGCAGTTGGTAGGTCCTAAAGGCTCGACCATGATGAAAAAGCTTGAGGACTTCCTCGAACAGACGAGCAGGTGAAACGTGACGCAATAGGTGCGCTAGCCTAGGTATACACTCGCCTGTTGCTGCTGCAAGTGTAAAGTCTAATTTTCCGGCAAAACGAACAGCACGTAATAGACGCACTGGATCCTCTTGATAGCGCGTCAATGGATCGCCAATAATGCGAACAATCCTATGCTGAATATCGGCTATTCCACCGCAGTAATCGACAATAGAAAGGTCAGCGATGTTATAGTACAGAGAATTCATCGTGAAATCGCGTCGCCATGCATCTTCCTCGATACAGCCATAAACGTTGTCACGGAGTAGCATTCCATGAGCCGCTACTGTTCTATGTTTGAACGATTTCTTTTTGCTATCGGCACGAAACGTAGTGACTTCAATAATTTCTCGTCCAAAGCGAATATGGGCGATGCGAAAGCGTCTACCAATCAATAAGCAATTACGAAAGAGTTTTTTTATTTTTTCAGGGTGTGCATCAGTGGCAATATCAAAATCCTTTGGTTTTACCCCAAGTAATAGATCACGTATACAGCCGCCGACCAAATAAGCACTGTAGCCATGTTGTTTGAGTCGATGAAGCACTCCGAGCGCATTGCTGCTGATATTCGTACGTGAAATAGTGTGTT
>Ga0207061_1023_pt2 | contig 13059 bp, 13 predicted proteins | sample Alteio_BWMinCont_31_FD_153275 | JGI IMG/M metagenome (GOLD analysis project Ga0207061, IMG submission 153275) | Enriched cells from forest soil in Barre Woods Harvard Forest LTER site, Petersham, Massachusetts, United States -... | ecosystem: Environmental > Terrestrial > Soil > Temperate forest >... | reverse complement strand
ACTGTATCTTCAACGTTTGGTTCCTCGACTAAAATTTTTTGAAAACGAAATTAATAACTTAGAAAAAAAATATGCGGATCTTAATGAAATTTGGAAGGCCGAAAAGGCTGTGTTACAAGGCGAACAAAAGATAAAAAGCGATTTGGAAAAAGCAAAATTTGAATTAGAAAAAGCACATCGTGTAGGCGACTTAACCAAAATGTCTGAGTTGCAATACGGCCGAATTCCTGCGTTGGAAAAGCAGTTGCAAGCGGCGCATAAAGCAGAAAAAACAGAAGTTCATTTACTGCGGAATAGGGTTACTGAAAAGGAGATCGCAGAAACCGTATCAAAATGGACAGGAATTCCTGTATCCAAGATGTTGGAAGGTGAGCGTGAAAGATTACTGCACATGGAAGAAGCGTTGCATCAGCGTGTCGTTGGACAAGACGAGGCAATTTCTGTTGTGGCCAATGCTATTCGTCGTTCCCGAGCAGGGTTATCCGATCCCAATCGACCGATTGGTTCATTTATTTTTTCAGGTCCTACGGGTGTGGGTAAGACCGAGGTATGTAAAGTGTTGGCTGGATTTTTGTTTGATTCTGACGAAGCCATGGTGCGTTTAGACATGTCTGAATTTATGGAAAAGCATTCTGTTGCTCGTTTAATTGGTGCGCCTCCTGGCTATGTAGGCTATGAAGAAGGTGGTTATTTAACCGAGCTTGTCCGTCGTAAGCCGTATTCTGTTGTACTACTGGATGAGATTGAAAAAGCACACTCCGACGTATTTAACGTTTTATTGCAGGTACTAGACGATGGTCGTTTAACAGATGGTCATGGTCGTACGGTAGATTTTCGTAATACTGTGGTGGTAATGACATCTAATTTGGGTTCACAACTGATACAGGAGCTAAGCGCAAAAGCGGATTATGCAACGTTAAAGACGACGATCGTAGAGGTTATTGCACAGCATTTTCGTCCGGAGTTTATCAATAGGGTTGACGAAGTCGTTGTTTTTCACGCGCTATCGCAAGAGCAAATTCGTGTCATTGCTTGTATCCAGTTGGCGCGTTTGCGACAACGACTCGGTGAACGGGATTTGCGGCTAAAAGTGAGCGAAGCTGCCCTCGATCATGTTGCTGCGATTGGTTATGATCCAGTTTACGGTGCGAGGCCTTTAAAACGTGCTGTGCAACAAGCGTTAGAAAATCCGATTGCACGTGCTATAATTGAAGGAAAATTTACTGCCGGTAACACAGTGGTAGTGGATTATAGCGATGGAGAAATCAAAATAACTAGAAAAAATGATTCTTCATTGAAGTGAAGTAGCAGCCAACGTCTTCATTTATAGAAAAATCACAGGAACAATTAACATGCTACAATTGAGACAATTTGCACAGGCCATTTTAGATGGAGAGACATCTAAAGTAAAACGCTATCTAAAAAAAAATTATTCTGAAAATCTAACAATAGATAATATTCCCATACTTCATTTTTCTATCTTCTACGGGCGGACAGAGATAGCACTGTTGTTTTTGCAGCATAGCGCAGATATAAACGCAAAGGACAAGTTTGGCAATACGGCGTTACATATAGCCGCTATGAAAAATGATTCACTTTTCGTGGAACATTTACTAGCTAAAGGCGCGAATAGATTGGAAGAAAATGCATTGGGTAAAACGGCTGGGCAAGTAGCTGCAGCATGTGGTTATTGTGATGTGGCACACATGCTTCATCCTTCCTCTAAGCTGTCGATGGCTCAAATTTCTTGTTTTTTCAAATTTTCTGCACCCGACAGCAAGGTTATGGCTAATGATGTCGGTTCAAAAAATATTCAATCCTTTTTTCACTGCTTGCATTAGGGTGTGTCCTCATTCTGATTTAGAAATTTCGTAATAACTTTGTAAAATATCCGTGTAAGAAAAACGGAGAAAGAAATGGTAAGACAAGTTATTACGGATGCCATATAGAATGAGTTAGAAGCAACACTGCGAAAATATGGGTGTCATCGTTGGAAGAACGACAGAAATGTTATGGAAGCGATGCTATGGAAGCTGAGAACTGGAGCACCCTGGCGAGATGTTCCACAAGAATTTTTCCCATGGAAAACAGCATATAATCGATTTAATCACTGAGCTTCCAAAGGGCTATAATATTGCCTTAAGTTAGTAGCAGTATCCTTATTCCCAGTTCTGTTAGCTGAAGAGGTTGCTGTGCCACGTAATTTTGATGGGCAAGAAAATAATACACATACTAGACCTTTTCGTCCTCACCCGAGAGAAGAAAGAGCTCGTTTTGAAAGTAAGGGATATTCATCTACTAACGACAGAAAACGAAAACGAAGTACTGATTCGTCTCACGAACGATTATCTCATGCAGATGATATGTTTCAGGATGTGGCAACGGAGAGTAATGACCGTAAAAAAATTAAACGCCAGCCCTGTCTTGATTTTCGAAATAAAAACAATCGATGTCCCTTGTTAAATGATATTTATAATTTATCTTTTAGCCACAGCGATCTGGCAATAATTTTATCCAAATTATCCGACTTACAAAAAAAAGAACAACATAATGCATCCTATTTCTCAGAATGCCTACAACATCTATTTTATTATCTGCCACATACACTAACTGCTGCACATGCACTAGCTGAGCACAAGGCCTATGTGAGAAACCTGTTAGCCGAAATACTTGAAAAATTTGGTGATTCTTTGTTCATAATGAACAATTTCTGGGTAGATCCAAAGGAAGGATATACGGTGTTAATGGGCAGCGTGAGTGCTTGTGAACAAGATGACCAAAAACTAAGCATGGACCTGTTGGAGCGCATCAAAATGGATTGTAGGCACGATCCAAAAGCTTTACGCGAACTTATACAAATAAAAAGCACGAATGCGGGTTTTTCTGTCTTGATTTTAGCGTGTAGACATGGTCTCACGAATCTGGTTTCTGCATTACTAGAGACTGCCAAAGACAAGCTTCCTCGCAATGAATTTCGGTCTTTGCTCACCAATCCGGATAAGTTTGGGTTTACTCCCCTTAACACAAGCTGTAAAGCGGGACATCTACAGATCGTACAGACATTGTTGAAAGTTGCTAAGAGAAAGCTTTCCCCCGAGGAATTTCGGTCTTTTCTCACCAATCAGGATAAGTTTAGGTTTTCTCCCCTTAACACAAGCTGTAAAGAGGGACATCCGGAGATTGTAAAGTGCTTAGTGCATGCTTGGCTTGAGCTTGATGAGGATTTCAATGAACAAGCCTTCGAACAAGCCTTCAGAAAATTTCTTGAACAAAAAAACCGGCATGGATTTACTCCGCTGAATGCAGCAGCAAAGGCAGCGAGTGAATTAGCTTGTTCAGTTGATAATAACAGAAAACGGGATTACACCGATGTATTAACCTATTTGCTTGCATTAGATGCAAATCCTGATATACCGAATGATAGAGGGTATACGGCAAGACAAAACTTTCCTTCTTATGATTCCTGGCCGCCGCGGCTGCGTAAAAATGCGGAAGATTCTGAGAAAAATGAACTTAAGCCGTATCTATCTAGCGTGTCGCGTCATGAAAAGTCTTGGTTTTTTAGGCCTGTTCCTTACCATAGATCTCGACATACTGCTAAACCTTTTCATTCTATCGGACATCACCATACTATCAGACATCACCATAGATCTCGACATACTACTATGCGCACTCATAGGTGGTAGGCTTATTGTTTTTCTTACATCATCTCGTCAGTGCTTAAGTATCAACAATAACGCCCTAACAATAGATTTTTTTTACGCCCCACATCCGAGTAGGTAATATGAGATCAGGAAAGTCCATTGCATCCGCCAGCGTTCTGGCTACGCTGTTGCTGTGCTCACCTAAGCAATTTCCTAGGCCTAACGTTGCCGAGTAGTTGATATCGCGCCGGTTAATTTCATTACAAGCGGTTAACGCTTTGTTCCAAACGTGATACACCTCATTTTTAGAAGCATTATTGACATAGCATCTCCTGTTTTTATGCAACGGATCATGTGCATACTCTTTGGTTTAACTGGTGCTGAAACCAGGAGTCGAACCTGGGACCTACTGATTACGAATCAGTTGCTCTACCAACTGAGCTATTCCAGCAGTGTACTAGGAAGCACCAAATTGTAGTCACTTTAAATGTGATTAGCAATGCGGTTCGCCCTGTATTATTTTTGGCTTACTATTAATAAATAGGGATATCAGATTGTAGTGGACATACATTTGTTATGGTATTTAGACTTAGCAGAGGTGTGCATTATACCTGCTACATACAAATTCTTTCGGCCGATGTTCCTTACGAAAATACATAACTCAATGCAATACCACCCGTGCTAAAAATGGTATTAACAGTATTGGTAACACCGCCTTCTCGCGTATGAATATAACAATTTGGGTTAATCCACCCGGTTAATATGACACTCTGAGTCAAGTACTGTTCTAATGCTATGCGAGTACTGACTACCCAATCCGAATTAATGTGGTGGCCATTGTTTTCGCCAAATGTAAAACTACCATCAAAACCATAAGCAAGCACTGTATTGTTGGCTAAGTGTGCACGCAAATCAGCAAACCAAAACGGAGTCACATTGGATGATTTAATATTCTGACTCGTAATTTTTCCACCAGCACTTACCCCCCATTCAAAGTAGTTAGTATAATTACTGATACCTATGAACAGCTTGTTTGCTACGTCAAACGTACCCTGTACCGCCCACTGATGAACCCTAGTGTAATCATATACGGACTCCTCAGGTGCGCAATAGTCGCATTCAGCATGAGCCATCGGCGTCGCCAGTGCAAACATTGCACCCAGCACGAGCAATTTACTTTTACGCATTGGTTGTCAATCTCCCTTTAATTAAGAATTAGTCCATCATATAAAACAACAGAAGAGCTCCAGCACGATCATTGTTACTCTATCACAATGAGTATATACCCATTGTACTTGAAGTTGCGAATTCGCCACTTCAAGTACTTTCTTTGCGCGATGAGGATTTTCAAGGAGAGAACCGCGATTCTCTCCTTGAATGACTGCGCGGAAGCTTTGCTTTTGCCAGTCATGTGATCAGGCATACCGCTCGCTGTGAGTTAAAAAGATTCGCATCTTCACGTACGAGCGGTATATACTGATGTGCTTTGCAACGGCTAAAAGGTGCCATGATGCAGGTTACTATTACAAATGATGGAATAGAAGTTACAGCGGCATTGAAGCAGCATATATTGGAAAAATTTAGACGATTGGAACGCGTTACCACGAAAGCGACTGAAGCCCATGTAACATTAAGCCTAGAGAATCTAGAGCAGGTTGCCAAGGTCTTGGTTCATGCCCATGGAACGGAGTTTTATGCACGCGCTGGATCTACAGATCTCTATGCCGCGATTGATGACCTCATCCAAAGAATTGAACTGCAAATCACTAAACATAAACAAAAAGAAAAAGAAAAGCGACGGGATAAAACAGAAAAATATAATGAGGATTCTAGAGAATTGTAGAATAACTCACAGAAATGTTGGGTTTATATGATTTGTATTAGTGTTAACAATTAGCAATACAGGCATTTTTTAGCAGTGAATCCATATATGCTGTTTACCAATACGAGGCTGTCGTGCAACATGATCCTTTAACTGCAATATCTCCTATAGACGGACGTTATTTCGATAAAGTTGCCGAATTGCGTCCAATATTCAGTGAATATGGTCTGTTCCACTATAGAATTTTGATCGAGATATGTTGGTTACAAACTCTCGCGGCCCGCTCTGATATTGAAGGGATCAAGCCATTTTCAGAAAAAGCAAGCCAACAACTCAATGCCATTTTTGAAAATTTTAGCCACCATGATGCACAACGGATTAAGGTCTTAGAAACCACCACACATCACGATGTCAAAGCTGTCGAATATTTTTTAAAAGAAAAAATCAGAGAAAATTCCGAATTAAACAGTTACTGTGAATACGTTCATTTTGGCTGTACGTCGGATGATATCAACAACCTAGCCTATGCTTTGATGTTAAAAAAGGCTAGAGAAGACTGTTTAATCCCTTGCATTCAAAAAATTCTGCAGCAGTTGAAATTTTTAACCCAACATTATGCGGAGCACGCGATGCTCGCCCGTACCCATGGACAAGCGGCAATACCGACTACAATGGGTAAAGAGCTGGCTAATTTTATAGCTCGTTTAACTATACAACTTAAAAAATTTTCACAAATTACACTTCGGGGAAAATTCAATGGCGCCGTTGGTAACTATAATGCACATCGTGTTGCCTATCCTAACGTTCCTTGGCTAGAGGTCTCGAAACAGTTTGTTGAAAGTTTTGGATTGGATTGGAACCCCTATACTACACAAATTGAACCGCATGATTACATTGCTGAATATTGTGACGCACTGAGACGACTCGGTACAGTTTTAATCAACCTGTCCGCCGACATGTGGGGATACATTTCTCTAGGCTATTTTAAACAAAAAACTGAAGCAACAGAAACGGGTTCTTCGACAATGCCTCATAAAGTAAACCCTATTGATTTTGAAAACACAGAAAGCAATCTTGGCTTAGCGAATCATTTATACCAGTATTTTTCCAATACCCTTCCCATTTCACGCTGGCAAAGAGATCTCAGAGATTCTACCTTACTACGCAATTTGGGCGTTGCTTTTTCTTACAGTTTACTTGCTTATAAAAATCTGCTGACCGGTTTGAATAAAATCACTATCGACGACAAAAGACTAGCCGACGATCTCCATCAACATTGGGAAATACTTGCCGAAGCTGTGCAAACCGTTTTACGAAGATACGGTGCACATTTGCCCTATGAACAACTCAAGGAACTCACACATGGAAAAAAACTAAACCAAGATACACTCTCTCGGTTTATTCGCGGACTTTATCTTCCGGAAGAGGCAAAGCAACAACTACTCAACCTTACTCCTTCAAATTATTTAGGCTTTTCGACTGAATTAGCGCATCGTATAGTAGACTCATAGTCTCAATCAATTCACGGCCCAGCAAGGGTAAGACTTTTTTTGTGCACGCTACTAACTCTTTTCCGCAGACAGAGGTATTGTTGGAGGGTGCATTGTTTGCACTGGGAATGCCGTAGTGTTCACGAATCTCTCAGGAATTTAACCTCGTGGGCATTTGCTGGGGAGCAATTGGTTCCTACTTATGCGTTGTACTAAAAATGGGGGTTGACAAAATCAATAAAATCGATTAAAGATCTTGATAATTATACAATTAGATGGTTAATCAGATGCCTAAAGATACAGAGACAAAAGATAATGAAAATCTCCGTACACTAAAGTTCCAGGAAATTACAGCATATACTCGCCAGGAATTCAAAAATTCCTTTATTCAGGCCTTAAGTGAATATGCTACATTACAGAAAAATCCTGATCTAGAACACTGGACGAACCGGGAGAGCAGCAGGGCGGCAATGCAGAGCACTCTAGAGCAATTTCACTTGTGGGACATTCCTGGAACTAGAGCGATCCGTAGCGATCAAACTATTCATAAAATTTTATATTACGCGATATCTTTTGCTTCACGCGGGGTAATGTCGCCAGATGGCTGGCTGTCTAAAAGATATATTGAACCATACAAAAATCAGCTGGATGAAGGCCAGCAAGTGACGTTCTCCGAGAACTTCAAAGCTATACAGGCTGGCATTGTTCCTGATGCACTGGGTGAAACGATTATTATACCTGCCCAGGGCGACCAAAAAAAAAATAACATTGATTCGTGGTGGAGAAGATATTTTTTGGTGTACAGCAGAGTACCAAAAATGCCAAGAAGATGAGCGTAATTTTAAAATATTTAAAATGCAAGAATGTGAAAATGGTCATCTTCCGCAGCAAGAGATCAAAAATATGTTTATAGAGTGCTTGCTCGATAAATTATCATCTAGAACAGATCAAGATAGAGCGGTTAAGAATACAGAGTGTTTGAAGGATGATCAGGGTAATGCCCTGAATCTAACGGAAGCAATGAATAAAGGCTTATCTGATGATCCTCATTCCCTACAGAAAAATGGCTTGCGCTATGACTCTGCACGAGGGAAAGCATATCTTGAAAGTTATTTCGAGCCGCAGTTTGTAGAGGGCATGCCTCTTTTACAGAGAATTCTCTTTTATTCAACTCTATTCGACGCAGCGGCTGATGTAATGCGTAAGTATGCTAAGGAGTACCGAGAGCTAGTAGCTTTTTTAGCAGCGGGTGATGATGAACAAGAAAAGGCGGCTAAAAACAACCAGTATGCTCAAAAAGCTATTACTGAATATTGTTCTGAGACGATAATGCACGATCAAAATCTGAAAATTATAACTTATGTGTCAATATTGTTGCCAGCAGAGCCAGCAGAGCCAGCAGAGCTATCTCATTTGTGTCGTCAGGAAGATGGTTCTTGGGTACCATCGGCTCAGGTGATACACGTACAATCCATAAAAGAGATAGCGGATAAATTAAGTAAATATTTGGATGATTTGAAAAATAGCAAAAAGTGGCTGTTGTCTACGGAAGAGGCAGACTCCGTATACAATGCATTATTTGCTGATGTTTTGCAGATGAAAAGACAATTGCTGGATAATGATAATTTTAATCCTAATCCATGGGGGAGTCAGGCTAGATTAGCCAATTTTGAAACACAATTCCAGAAAAAAAAGACCTGGTTGGAAGCTATGCCTTATACAATATTAAAAAACGAATCTGATCAAGATGCTGATCAAGATGCTGATCAAGATGCTGATCGAATGGGACTAGGTAGGTTCACTAGGATAATTCGAGCTATAGCGAGAAGGCTTGAGGTGACAAAAGCGCAGATGATTAGTAGGAGACAAGCAGAGGTGAGCCAGATCAATGTGGAGGGGGAAAGAAGGCCTCGTTTGCGCTGAGTACAGAAGCTCATCTGTATTGTTGAGCTTGACGGTTTATCTGTGCTTGAGCACAATGAGTAACCGTTTTGGCTATGTAGCTCAGTTGGTTAGAGCACAGCACTCATAATGCTGGGGTCGGTGGTTCGAGCCCACCCATAGCCACCGGAAAAATTTCGTTTATTAATTATCGTACAGTAGACTTGCTGAAAAGCCCTGTTCTTCCATAATTTTCCGCAATGCCTTTAACCCCTCTACTTGGATCTGGCGAACTCTTTCTCGCGTTAAACCGATGACCTCACCCACCTCTTCTAGCGTCATACGATCACATCCCAGTAGACCGTAACGCCTGGCAATCACTTCCCGCTGATTGGTCGTCAGTGCCTTTAACCAATTTTCTAACCTTTTACGTAAATTTTCATCTTCTAAGATGTGTTCTGGATCGTTTTCACGATTATCAGATAAGGTCTCTAGTAAAGGCTTATCCGCTTCGCTACTTGCCGGTGCATCAACGGATGTGATGTGCTCGTTCAAGCCTAGCATCCTTTCTACTTCTTCAAAGGGCCTGTCTAACCATTTGGCGATCTCATCCGCCGTGGGCTTATGGTCTAGCTTTTGTGTCAACTCTCTGGCAGCTTGTAGGTAAATATTTAATTCCTTCACTACATGAATGGGTAATCGAACCGTTCTAGCCTGGTTCATGATCGCACGTTCAATGGATTGCCGAACCCACCATACTGCATAAGTAGAAAAACGAAAACCTCTTTCCGGATCGAATTTTTCTACAGCATGCATTAAGCCTAGATTACCTTCTTCTATCAAATCCAAAAATTGCAAACCACGATTGTTGTAATGTCTGGCAACCTTCACTACTAAACGCAAATTACTTTCAATCATTCGTTTACGTGCATCTTGGTCGCCTTTTGCAATCAAACGTGCGTAATACACTTCTTCTTCTGCCGTTAACAAAGGAGAAAACCCAATTTCATTCAGGTATAATTGCGTTGCGCCTAGTGTTTCATCTCGCCTTGCAGGTTTGTGAACGGGAGGTGTTTCAACATCGGATTCGGCAGTTGCTTCCTTACTGACCAAAAATTCTTCTGGTTTATTTTTAAAAACTTCTGTTGTTGGCCTACCATTCTTTTTAATTACCCTTCCAACTTTAACTACCCCCCCAACTGTTTGGTTCCTTTTCGCACTAGGCATGGTCAATTCTCCCTATTAACATAATGTGTCGGAGTGGTGCTAAATTTGAATTGTTCTTCGGTCAGATAAGACTAAGCTTTTTTCAAAACCTAGGATGAAAACTTAAGATAAGTAAACGACAGCAGAAAACATTAAGGACAACATTACGGCACTTCTATAATGCGTCGCTATCCTATCAAACAAGTTACGCAACTAAAAAGCATCGCCTACTGCGTGTTCCGCTAATGCATATAAGATAAATGGTAATAATACAATATGCAAGATTTATATCATTACGGTCAATTATTTACACTGTTTAAAGGGAGCGAAAATTTCATCAGAAAAATGACAACTCTAGGTCCCAAAGTGTACATCGGTGCTCAACTGTCATGACTATTATGAGGCGCAATCCAATGCACCAGTTGCTCACAAACTGCGTAGTGTGTTAAATCCAATTGCAAGGGTGTAATACTAACCTGCTGTCGTCCTAGCGCGTAAAAATCGGTCCCTTCTCCTGCATTGGCCTCTTTGCCCGACGCTCCTATCCAGTAAATTGCATGACCGCGAGGATCTTTACCCGACATCAGTTTGTCTGCCTTATGGCGAGTACCTAAGCGAGTTACTGTAAATCCATTCAAATCGGCGAAAGCAACATCCGGAATATTGACGTTTAGAATAGTTTTTTCAGCAATTGGTTTTTCATATAAAAGCTGCACCAGTTGTTTAGCTACTTCGGCAGCAGTTGAGTAGTGGGCAGGCTCGCACCCATCGATAGAAAAAGCGATTGATGGAACACCCAAAAATCGACCCTCCATTGCTGCCGCTACAGTCCCAGAATAAAAAACATCTTCACCTAAATTGGAACCTGCATTGATGCCCGATACAACCAGATCGGGTATTTCATCCTGTGCTAGCAATCCCGTTAAAGCCAAATGGACACAGTCAGTAGGCGTTCCCTGCACGCTAATGATTTTCTTATCTAAATATCTAATCCGCACGGGGTGCTCTAGTGTTAATGAATTACTCGCTCCACTGCGATCACGGTCCGGGGCGATCACGGTAACTTCTGCAATTTGAGCAAGCGCTTTTGCTAAAACACCAATACCTGGTGCGTGCACACCGTCGTCATTACTGATTAATATCTTCATTTAAACAACCCTAGAAACTAAATGCGCACTTGCTGAAAATTTTGCAAGAAGAGGTAAAACAATTAAAATTAAACCGAATACCAATAACAGAATCGGCCGACTAATCACGACTTGCCCTGGATTTTCTCTGTGGTTTTTGTATTGAATAAGCGCACCAAACAACAGAGCAATACCTACAACCAAGCTGATATTATAGATAGTTGAAACTAGCACAGATAGTGGTACAAAAAGCTGATCGGACAAATCACCGAGTGATCCTGTCGGCACGCCAGACGCGTATACACCTACCGATGTAAAAAAAATAAAACCTATCATTTTTTTCATAAAAAATCACCTCAAATAAACACCATACTCGGCGCGCCCTTTGATGATACGCCCTAAACTTTACCCTAGGGATGTTCGTCCTCCCTATATTGCCGGATTTTTGTCAATTCTGATTCTTCCCGTTGCACTCAAGTTAACCTTCCACACTAACTTCGTCGACAGTGCCTGAACATACACCACAAAACTACCATTACATCCACGAGCAGAGCCATCCGAATTGAGTCGCACGTAGTTTTCTCGCCCAGCACCGTGCCACTCCAAAAATTCATTTCTACCGAGCGGAGGATAAACATGCAATAAGGCGTCTCGCCCTGATGAGCCGCCTGCAACGGTGGTCTCCATTAAAACAGAGATAATCCACCCATCAAGCCACTGCCCTGTACAAGTTTTTCCATCCTTGCTGGGGCAAATCACGACAACCTCTCGACGCCGCATTGCTTCACTGCGCGCTGCGTTAACTGTACCTATCACTCGTTCTGTTAATATCAATAAACGGGTTTTAACAATAAGGCGCGTATAGGCAGGCAAAGCCAAACTCAATAAAATACTCGACAATGTCAAGGTAAATAACAGATCTGTTAAATTAAACCCTCTTTCTTTCTCAGCTACAACTTTCCTTGGGTCAAGTATTTTTTTATACATTGCATATCCTGCCACGCCTTTCGTTTCTCTTTGGGCGCACGAAGCAGATACGCAGGATGATAGGTAACTAACAAAGGAATTTTGCTCACTCCATAATGAAACAAATTTCCACGCAAACTTGCCATGCTCGCATGAGTAGACAATAAAAAATGCGCCGCCACCCGCCCTAGTGCTAACATTAACTGGGGCTTGATTAAACAGATCTGACGTAAAAGAAAAGGCGTGCAAGCCTTGACTTCATCCAGGGACGGAACACGGTTGTTAGGAGGACGGGACTTTAAAATATTTGCAATATAAACATTTGCCCGATCTAAACCAATTGCCCGCAGCATGTTTGTCAATAACTGACCAGCCCGTCCCACAAATGGCTCCCCTTGCTTATCTTCATTAGCACCGGGCGCTTCTCCAATAAGCATCAACTTGGCATTCAGATCACCAACCCCAAACACTGCATTAGTACGTGTCTTGTAAAGACTACAAGCCCTACATCCCACAACCTCTGCACGTAACGCATCCCAACTCAACATAGCTATCTGTTCTGCACGCGCATGACTAGACTGCTCAGACATTTTTTTTATCTTGATAGATCCAACCATCCGCTGTGTCTCCTTCGGAAGCCAGATTTGAACATCCATTTTTTTTAGATAAGCCAAACGCCGTTCCCTATTTTTTATCATTTTTCACTTGGCATTTGCGAAAATGTTCGCCTGGTTTACACGTTTTTCTAAAATAAGACCACTCCTCACAATAGCTATTATCAGGAAACAAGCACATGCCATCTAGTTGCGATTTTCCACCATGCTGTTCACAATAAACAGACGCTGGATTCGGCATAGCATTGATAGTGACACTTAGCAAAAGAAAGGCTATGGTTGTCAATTGTTGCATCAAGGGAAAAGCCA
>Ga0207061_1198_pt1 | contig 13353 bp, 11 predicted proteins | sample Alteio_BWMinCont_31_FD_153275 | JGI IMG/M metagenome (GOLD analysis project Ga0207061, IMG submission 153275) | Enriched cells from forest soil in Barre Woods Harvard Forest LTER site, Petersham, Massachusetts, United States -... | ecosystem: Environmental > Terrestrial > Soil > Temperate forest >... | reverse complement strand
AAAATATTCGTTTATAAATATGGATAATAGGGAATTTGATGTAAATACAGACAAGGAACAAATTAAGAAGCAGCACCCTGCTATAATTCATGCAGAACTAGATTTCATAGCCGCAGTGCAATCAGTATTACAAAATAAAGCATGGATAAAGCCACTACTGCAATTGATCACGACATACCCTGATCTTATAGAACAGATTGCGATTCAAGATTTACTTTACAGTCTATTGTTGCATGATCATGGTCAGAAATACTTAAAATTTGAGCAACAAAGCGGAATGATGTTAGATTTAATAGAATTGTTATATGTTAAGTTCCAGGAATATAGCGAAAGCAAATTAAATTCAACTATGGTATTTATTTTGCTTTTAGCCGTTGAACTTGAATATATTAGTAGATATTCTGTAGAACATTTGACCGTGATCACTGCCGAGTTTCCAAAACTATTAAAATTAAACCCACGTAATGTAGCTTTACGAGGAATACAGCTAAGATGTTTGGAATATAATTGGCAAGAAAATCATCATATAACTGAAGAGGAATTATCTAATCTTCTTATCTGTAACGCGATATTAAATACATATAACAATATCATTGATAGCAATTTTCGTAACACCTGGATAGAGCGTAGCAAAGCAAGAGAATTATTATTAAGATTTTTGCCGGCAATGCGAGATTATTTAAATAATCCAATATCTAAGCAGCGAATTTTACAAAGTTTAGTGCATGATTTATTTTCTGAAGAATGCAGTGTAGTTACTGTTTGTGGTGAATTTCCACAGTATATTATCGATTTGTCAAATGGTAATAAATGCAAAATTAATTTGCTCGAAGGCTATATGGCAGATATGAAGGCTTCGAAACGTGATGTTCCCCCATGGGGCCTAGAATCAAAATATTATCCAGGCTGGTTAAATAACAAATCTGTCGGTGTTGGATATGTTGATCATGAGGGAACTTCGTTTAGCTTCGAAAATTATATCCTACGAAAACACGGTCAACAAACACGTTTGTACTATAAATATGATAATAACCAGTATGTGTTAGTAGATTGTAAACATATGCCGGGCCATCCTTTACATGCTTATAATTCAAAATTTGATTACTTAAATAATACTGGTTTATTCGCGTCTCCACAAAACCTTTTGTTGCATAATTTTTTAACTGGGCCAAAAATTATTGATTCTGAAGGTAGAAAATATTCTTCTAAACCACACAGCTTACATATGGATGTCCTGAGTATAAAATCTTTGCCAATCATTGAACTTTGCGCTAAATTTACTCCATTCACAGAAATGGAATTAATTCTTCAAGATGATCAATATGTTTTATCTTTATTTAATCTTGGCTGCAAAGTATATTTTGATAATAAGCTAGATAATTTTGTATTAAAATTTTCAAACAAGAAATACACAATTATATTAAATGAAGACAAAGATTATATTCCAGGTTTTGATAAATATTTTATTTTAGAGAATAAAAGCTTTGCCGATGGTAAACAAAAAATGATTCTGTTGCCCAATACAGGGATGATCGTAAACTATATTGACTGTGGGTTAGGCTATACAGGTCATTCTGAACTTCTGCAACGACTGAAAATATGCAAATTATCTAGGAATAATGAGCGTATAGTGCCAGAAATTATTAATCCATTGATGGAAAAATTGCGAAATAATCCAGAATCGGTATTGCGAGGTATTCAAGATCCTATGTGCATGAAATTAATTACCATAGATTCAAAAAATAATAAACTGGTTTTGGATGATGAATATGATTTATTATATATTGTATACTTGACTAAGCTTAGCTGTTCTTATAGCTACGCATATTCATTGTTGCATGAACTTATGCAGCGTTTATTGCAACGAAAAGCTGATATAAGCAAGCCCCAAAATACAACCTGGTTATTTGGTATTCTTGTCGCGCATGACGCTAATTTCGTGGGCTTCAATAGCGTTGAAACGGCAAAATTTGGATATCAAAGATTGAACGCTGAATGTGCTGCATTACGTATGTTAGCGATATCTTGTTTATGTATGCTTCCCAAAGAAAAAATCAACTTTAACGTTAATACTTTACAAATGCGTATAAAAGAATATTTTATATTATTGCCAAATATCCCAATGGATATGCGTCTAGATAAAGAATGGCTTGCAAAGATTATTAAATATTTCCCTTTAAATAAAGAAGATGTCCTGCTGCAGAATGATGGCGAAATGCCTGGGCATAAAGCGAAAAAATTTAAAATTATATGACGTCAAGATCCCTCCAATAACGCCGATATAGACTGTAATAAGTTTATATTTGGGGCGTGCTATGTCAGGATTTGGTAAGCGGGTATTAGAGGATCTGCAAAAACTACATGATCAAGAATTGGCCCAGCTTGAGCCACAACTTGGCGCTGGATCTATGCCGGCCGCCGCGACTAGCCAGCTAGATTTAAAACAGAATATTAGATCACGCCTTATTAGAGATTTTATGCGCTTGTTTCCTATTGGCGATTATAAAGATTCTGAAGACTACGAGTTTGTTGCAGACATGCTTGAGTCGATGAAAGTATCAGACCTACAACCCACCACGAGGGCTGAGGAAGCACTTACTGTTATAGATGAGACAGAAAAACCAGCCGATTACGTCCGCGGTGAAAACTATGTACCTGAACCGCAACCTCCATTTACCACACAAGATGAGATAGAAAAATTCAAGGAAGCTGTTCTGCATAATTTTAAAATGGACTTTAAAAATGGATATGCGCACAATTTGTATACGGTGGTAGAATATTGTCTTGACTACGCAAATATCAGAGAACTTAATTCATTCATGAATGCAGTAGAGGCGGCACATGCTGAAAATACCGAGCATTTGATAACATTAAATGAATTGTTGCAAGATGAAAAAAACATTGAAGCATTAGAGTCTTTGACAAGCAAGTCGTTTCATGAATCAAAGGACACCCTCAAACTAGCTAAATATTTAAATTCGTTTAGTAAAAAAGAAACAGCCGAAAATTTAGAGACAATATCATATTTGATTGATAAGCTATATTTTGGATACAATCATGCTCTAGCTACTATTTCAAGAGACAAGCACAACATCACAACGCTCGATTGGATTACACGCATTTACAAATTTAAAGACACCGTATTGATCCCGATCTCCCAAACAAAAGCGATGCAAGACTTCTTCGTCAAACAAGACAAGTATGAAATGCTGTCCAAGCACGTACAACAGTTTTCCAATCAAAGTAAAACGCAATATTTTTTAGAATTACCTGAGGTACCCCGCTCAGACAAAAAAACACGTCGCAAGCCAGGGTAACACGAGGTGAATTACTCGCAGCTACAGCTCATGACAAAATTTAACGAGTATGTAAAAGAACGTTCCGGCAAGGATACTAAGCTGCCATTTATTAGCCATGACGGATTATGCTCTGGCTTAGTCGCCTACTGGTTATATTCAATGCGTAATGACGAAGCTGCTGAGTTCAAACGTAATCTTGACTATATCTTAAACTGGGATAAACAAGAATTCATAAGCAATGCTACTAAGAACGATGAAATATTCGAAATGTTGCTTAATAATATTGAACTTTTGCAATTTCAGTTCCTATTACTCGATGGTTTAACACAAGAATCATATAAGCAAAGTTTCGATCTCCTGCGCGATAAATTCGATCCTGGTATTTCTGCACCAGAATTTACAATGACAATGGTATTTGATCGCAAAGTTTTAAGAGATTTGTTGAGAAAAATTGCGTACAATAACAAAATGATCCGTTTTGGAAATACTTTACATAGCGTTGGTTTGATAAGATTAAACGATAACTATTATTTCTATAATCCAAATGCAGAATCAGGGCCAATCGAAACACATAATTTGGAAGAAATTGTTGCTGCAATTTTTACGAGCTTGGGACTTTATTGTGGTTCTACAGAATATATCGCTCTGAATATAAACGTGTACGACCTTGCCAATTCTGCTGTTGGCAACTACCCTAATGTTAACAAATATCGTAATAAGCTATTGGCTAGACCTTACTATAAACAAGCAGTGAACACACATGATAACATCCTACACACGGCGGTAAGTAGTAAAGATTATAAGATGCTAGATGCATTATTTAGAATTAATTATAAATATATACCATGGACTAAACATGGCACAACCGAACTTTACGAGGCTATCGCCTTAAATGATACTAAGATGCTGATATATTTGCTAGAACATGGCATCCCACCAGATTATCGTGCCCCAAATGGCATATCTCCCATCGCAGCCGCGATAGCCAATCAGCGCAACACCATGCTGTATGTTTTGTTGCAGCACGGTGCTGATATCAATGCAAAACCCAGTCAAGCAATGTCGTTAGTACAAATAGCATGTTTAAAAAATAATCCTGGCGCAATTATCTTGGCTTTAGCAAGTGGCTATAATATGAGCAAAGCAGACGAGGCTAAAATTTATAAAAAATTTGGCGCTACAACATTAAAGATTATTTTTAGCAAATCGTTAGCACTACAAAATGAAATCGTTAAAATCATAGCACAAATCTCGCACGCCATCGTTAGCAAACCTATAGCCGCACACAGCGCGGCTGATTTACAAGAAATTGCTATAATAATTAATAGTTTAGAAGAAATCATCAAAAACAAGAAAACTGCACATATAACTAAGTTAGCTCAAGATGCACGCGATGAAATCACCAATTATTTACAGATCAATAATCAACCACGACCAACAATGTTGCTCTCTGCAGCATCAAAATTGCAATTTATAGATTTAACCCCACAGCAGTTACAGGAATTTACCTCTATAACACCACTGACTGCTAGTTGAAAGTCAGAGTTAACAAAGGTTTTACATCACGCTCAAAGTCTAATGTTGCATTAGGTGCGTCGCTAAAAACTACTGCTTTAGGCTTGTCATGAATATAATTGGCGATTGTATCTTGCGCTGTTTTAGCACGTGCTGTCACGTCAGAATGAACCGCAGTAACTTGCTGCAAGGTTTCTAGCATTACAACCAACTCGCGTTGATATTCAGCAGTTAATTCTTTTTCTCTGGTTCTGCGGAGTACAAAATTATCCAGTTTTTCCAAAATAATTGGGGCCACAGGAAACGGCTTATTGAACATTTTTGCGTGCAACAGCAAAACATGCGCAGTTAGTGCATACAATTGGCTAGAGGTTAATTTAAAATGTTGAATCACACGTTTCATATCGACGTCATTTAGCTCCATGCCGGCAGCAAGCAACAAAATCAGAGCCTCGATATTATCGGTTCTAATAATGTAATTTAAGCGTGGCGGGTAGTTTTCATCCGTTACATTAGGGTTGGCTCCAAGTTGCAGCAAAAGATATAACATATCCATGCGATTAAGAAATATGGCACGTGTAACAGGTTGCACACTGCTGATGCCAGGGGCTTTATGGTTAAGGTCTGCACCAAGCTTGACTAAGTAACGTATTTTTTTAGCATCATTTGTAATTATAGCTTCTTCATATTCTGTGTCTTTGGATAACTTCCATGGTATTGGTTTATAATCTGGAGATAACACATTTTGAAATTCATAAAGATTGTAACGCATATTTAGATGCAATATATTCTGGTTTGGCAACACTGCGGCTTTATAAGCAGGATCTAGCATAAGTGCTTGACAATAGTTTATAGCGTTTGGATACTGAGCCACAATTGGTTTATCGATAATGTCGTATATAGACATGTAGATTGCCACATGATTAAGCGATTTACAAAACTTAGCTAAGCCTTTTATAATTTCCGCAGCAACATCGTATATCCTCGTGGCCTCGAACCCCCTAGGCCCAAACGGAGATTCAGGATCGTATAAATAATATTTATTATGGCTATACATTAAACCTATAGTATGAAAACCATTATCAAAACGCACCATCTTGTTATCGAACGCAGTATCTAATATTAACTCTGTTAAACTCTTAAGATTAAATACAAAAGATATCGCAAACTCAGCTGGCGTGACACGTGGGTAATTTTTTGGTAATCCATAATCAAAACTAGCAGCATAGTCGTCTTGCAGAATACCATCACGCAAGCGTTGATCAAGTTGAAAAAAATTAATCTCGTTCATAAAATCGCTTACTGCACCGCTCTTTTGAATTTCCGGTGTCGCTTCTAAAGCAAATTCTAGTCGATTTATAAACAATTCTTCTTCGCCGATCCGTTTACGATATAACCAATCAGCTACAAGACCAGAGCACATGCCAAACCCAGTATCAAATGGCAGCTCTCCGGGTGGATTATATGTTGCAACTAATTGTTTAAATACATGGATCAATTTACCCTGACTATGATCTATAGCAAGGTTCGCAGGTATTATTGGCAATGCTAGATTTGGCATGATTAATTGAGTCTAGGATGTGGATGTGCAGCTTTAGTACGATCTCCTGAAGCCGTAGCGAGTGCAAGCCGCATCGCAGATATATGTTCCCCCCCCTTAGCCCCTAATATTTGCTGAATTCCTGTTCCAACCAACTCTACAGCCCGCAGAGTATCTGCGGTATTAGATATAAAATGCTCGTCTACGGCTGCTGTATAATCTTTAATAAGCTCCTTACTTATAGTCTTTTTTGCTTCTGGGTGTTCGTATAGATAATGTAAGAATGGATCTTTGCTGTCACCTTTGCTAATCATGATCGAGTTAGCATCCACTTCATTTTTCAAAAAGTTTTCCAAAATTTCCACATATGGGGTTTTTAATTCACGTCGCAAGCGCATCAGTACCGCCATCATTGCGTGATCTAATTCTGTCATCCCACCATCTTCTCTACGGGCACTACTGATATATTGTCTTCTTACGGTACTTATCAAAGCATTTATTTTGTTTACAACTTCTTCTATTGGTTGCTCTGGGTAACCAACTTCGGCAGTAGATGATTGACTCGAAGAATTGTATGAGATTTTGCTAGCATGCTTTTGTAACTCAACAATTATATCATCCACTTTGGCCTTAACTGCATCTCGCAACTCTGCTTCTCTGGCTTCTTGCGGTGCGCGTGCTCTCTGATATGCTGGACTAAATAGCATTGCTTGAGGATCAACTTCATCGTCACTAAAGTAGCTATCGTCGTCGCTGCCGTTTCCAGACATACTCGCCCCTAATTATTATTCTTAATTAACTAAACAGCTCATCCTCTTCTAAACCTTCATCTTTAATCATTTCTTTCAACTTCTTTAACGCATCGATCTGCACCTGACGCACACGTTCCCGCGTAATCCCGATATTATCGCCTACTTCTTCTAATGTTTCTGGATCGCGCCCTAATAAACCAAAACGGCGAATTACCACTTCACGATATTGCTGTGGTAAATTGTCGAGCCAATCGATAACATGCTCGTGAAAGCTTTCTTCTTGAAAAATCTCTTCTGGATTAGAAATAGCACTATCAGGTAGTGAATCTTGCAAGGGATGATTATATTCAGTAAGCGGTGTATCCATTGATAATGTATTTTCTGTATATTGCAACAACAAACCAACTTCTTCTGTTTCTTCGTGCATAGCCCTTGCCACTTCAGCAATAGTTGGCATATGATCTTCCACTGCCAATTTTTGGATCATATTTAAACATTTACTAATACGCTTTAACATATGGATCGGCAAACGCACGGTACGCGATTGATTCATAATGGCACGCTCTACGGCCTGACGAATCCACCAGGTTGCATAGGTAGAAAATCTAAAACCTAGATCAGCGTCATACTTTTCAACTGCGCGCATCAAACCGATGTTGCCTTCTTCTATTAGATCAGACAACAGCAACCCGCGATGCAAATAAGTTCTGGCAATTTTAACCACCAAACGCAAATTACCGTTAATCATTCTGTCGCGCGCTGCAACATCACCGTGCTGTGCAGCTTTAGAAAGCGTAATCTCTTCCTGATGCGTTAATAGTGGTTCAAAACCAATCTCTGATAAATATTTTTGCGTGACATCGAAGGCATCCTTCTCGATTAAAACCTGAGCCGGATCTGCGAAATCACTTATAAGAAACGAAGATGCATAAACGTCAGCCTTAGGCTTAACTACACCTACAACATGTTTCGTGGTACCGGTCATGCTACTACTCCCATATAGAACTTATTTTATGGGTAACACTCCCTGTGGATCGATTGGCTTACCATCGCGGCGCACTTCAAAGTGCAACTTCACTTTATCTGTGCCGGTACGCCCCATCTCGGCTATCCTTTGCCCAACTACTACCCTATCACCTTCTTTGACCATATTTTTACGGTTATGTGCGTACGCCGTAAGAATATTTTTTTCATGCTTGATTATGATTAGATTTCCATAGCCTTGCAGCGAGTTACCACTGTATACAACCTCACCACCACTGGCTGCCAATACAGGTGTACCCTCTGGGGCGTATATCTCGATCCCCTTCAATTTAGGATTATTAGGAGCAAATTTACTTAAGACCCCACCTTTTGCAGGCCAAATCCAATTTGGCTGCCCTTTAATCGGGTGCATTTTCTTATCTACGCGAGAAATAGCGTTCTTGTTTGGCAGAACTTTATATGTGGTAGGCTTTATGCCAACAACTTGCACCGGCTTCTGCTCGGCACAGCCGACTAATACAACACATCCTAAGGTGAGCGCAGCTAATCCTAAGCATACTAAACCAAATTTTTGAAGGATCATACGTATATGCTGCTCCATTTTCGCACCCCCAGCTTTCACTACTAAAGCCACAGCAAAGAACTTTAAACCTCTACCCAAAATAGAAGCCACAAAAAATGCAGCAACGGGTACTTCTACAAACCCCGCAGCAATTGCCACTAACTTAAATGGCAACGGTGTAAAGCCCGCAATTAATACTGCCATAAAGCCGCGGTCTTGGAATAATAACAACACGCGTTCATACGTCGCGGTATAACCAAACATTTCTATAAATGGTAATGCTATAGCTTTAAAAACGCTATAACCTAACAAATACCCCAGCAAACCACCAAAAACCGATGCAATGGTAGCAATCAAAGCGTAACGATACGCTTTATTCGGTTGCGCAATTGCCATCGGTGCCAACATAAAGTATGGCGGAATTGGAAAAACCGAAGCCTCCACAAAACTCACTGCTGCTAAATAACGCGGTGCATGTTTGTGCTGCGCCCAACCTAAAGATTTATCGTACAACTTAACCATCCAACGCATTAGATAACACCCTCAGTTACAATATTTGAAGCCCAATATTGCATGTCATCCAGCACTTTATATCTTGTTAAGTCAGTTTCTAGTGGTGTTATAGACACGTAATTGTTATTTATGGCATGGAAATCGGTCCCTGGACCTGCGTCCTGCTCTCGGCCTACGGCCCCAACCCAATATATTGTTTTACCACGCGGATCTTTATCCTGAATCATATTGGCCGATGGGTGACGTCGCCCTAAGCGCGTAACTTTAAAACCACGAATTTGATCAAATGGTACATTCGGAACATTTACATTAAGAATGGTATCTGTAGGTAACGGATGCCGCATCAACTGTTTGATTAAAACCTGTACTACACGCCCTGCAGTGTCGTAATAGGTATGATCCCCTGCTAAAGATACAGCCATAGATGGAAACCCTAAAAATCTTCCCTCCATCGCGGCTGCCACAGTGCCAGAATACAATACATCATCGCCAAGATTCTCGCCGGAGTTAATTCCAGATACTATCATCTTCGGCTGTTCTTTCAATAACGCTCGTAATCCAACATAAACACAATCTGCAGGAGTACCATCTACTGAATAAAAGCCATTTTCTAACTCACGTACCCGTATCGGGGTACTTAAAGTTAATGAGTTACTCGCAGCGCTACGATCGCGATCGGGTGCAATCACAGTAACATCGCCCAAACCTAATAGTGACTCATATAGCACCGCTAAACCTGGTGCATAAACGCCATCATCGTTACTAATTAAAATTTTCATATACTTACCTTTTCTCTAATCAATTGGCTCTACCACTTGGTAATATTTCTCGCCACGTTTAACCATCCCCAATTCATAGCGGGCCTGCTCTTCAATCGCCAAAGGAGATGCTTTTAAATTATTTATCTGATCTATTATAAGCTGATTTCTTTGCTTCAGGGTAGCCAACTCTAGATCTTGGCGTTGCAGCGTGCGTCGCAGCTTAGCAACTTGCACCGGACTATCCGGCCCAAACCAAAATCTATACGCCAGAGTAGCGAATATTACAAGCAAAATTACTGATGAACGTTTTAGCATAATGATCTACCGATGTCGCAACGCCGCGATACCAGGGAATACCGCAAGCAATCCTAAGTCCTGAGCAATACGTAATAGCTGGTTATATTTGGCAATTCGATCGGATCGACTCAAAGATCCGGTTTTAATCTGTTGTGCATTGGTTGCGACGGCCAGATCAGCAATAGTGGTATCTTCAGTCTCGCCGGAACGATGCGAAATTATACAGCCATAACCAGCTTTTTTAGCCATTTTAATTGCAGCAAAAGTCTCGGATAGAGTACCAATTTGATTCATCTTGATTAGAATAGCATTAGCAACATTCTCTTTAATACCACGACTTAAGATTTCGGTATTAGTAACGAAAATATCGTCACCAACAATTTGTAACTTGGAACCAAGTTTTTCAGTTAACTGTTTCCAGCCGGACCAATCATCCTCGGCCAAGCCATCCTCGATAGAAATAATTGGGTAATTTTTTACCAGGTCTGCATAGTAGTCGATCATCTGCTGACTATCTAATCGCAAGTTTTCAGCCTTGATCTCATACAAACCATTACGGTAAAACTCTGTGCTAGCAGGATCTAAAGCTAAACTTACATCCATCCCAGCTTTAAGACCAGTTGCTTCGATAGCTGCCAAGATAACCTCGATGGCGGCTTTATTGTTTGGCAAGTTAGGAGCAAAGCCACCCTCGTCACCAACCGCTACACTGGCACCGCTTTGCTTCAGTAACGATTTAAGTGCATAAAAAATCTCTACGCCATAACGTAAGGCTTCCGCAAAATTTGCGGCACCATGCGGCACTATCATAAATTCTTGAAAGCTAAGATTATTATCGGCATGTGCGCCACCATTGATGATATTCATCATCGGAACCGGGATGCTGTAATGTGTATTTGGATCAAATATGTCACGCAAATAACTATAAAATGGTTGTTTAGCGGACTCTGCTGCCGCACGAGCCACGGCGATCGAAACAGCCAAGATAGCATTCGCACCTAATTTTGATTTGTTCGGAGTTCCATCGGCGCTAATCATGGCTTGGTCAATGTCTAATTGTTGCAGCGCCGACCTTCCTAATAACATGGGACGAATTATATTTTCAATATTTGCAACAGCTTGCTGCACCCCTTTTCCCATAAAACGAACACAGCCATCTCGTAATTCCACTGCCTCGTGTGATCCCGTAGAAGCACCTGAAGGAACCATGGCACGCCCCTTCCCGCCGCTCATTAGCAACACTTCGGCCTCTACTGTGGGTATGCCACGCGAATCTAGCACTTCGCGCGCGATCACATTTTTGATCAACGTCATTCATTTATACCATTCTTAATTGGTTAATAAATTATACCTCAAAATACGCGTAATAGAATCATTTTCAAGTTGTTTGCAAACTAACACAAACTTGCTGTTCTGCCAATATGTAGTAACCTTTAATAACGTACCCTTTTAAAGGTTATTTAAACATGAGAACAATTTTACAGGCTTTAAAACAAAACCAATTTAGTGAAGCCGAGCAACTAATAATAAATGGCCATCAGATCAATGAACAAGACGAAGCTGGTTTAAGTTCACTACATATAGCTACCCTTAAAGGTAACATTACGATCGTCCACCGTTTATTAGAAGCCGGATCGAACCCAAACATTCGCACTGTGACTGATTCTGTATTTAATGAAGATGATATAACCTCAAATCATCCCGACGCCATAGTTTCTAGCTTACGTGGCTTGGGAAATAAAACCCCTCTACACATTGCTGCCAAAGAAAGTTTATTTGAAATAGGTCGATTACTATTAGCATACGGCGCCGATATTAATACCTTAGATGCTGGACTCTGCACCCCTCTTCACTGGAGCGCAAACAAAGGCGACGAACAATTCGTACGCCTGTTATTAGAAAACAATGCCAACCCAAATGCACGTGATTTAGCCTGGAGTACACCATTACATGAGGCAACCCGTAAAAATCATATTGATATCGTAAAATTATTAATGAATTACAAAGCCGATCCATACATAAAAGATATTTCCGAACAATCTGCCTTTGAGATTGCGCAAAATAATATCAAAATGTTAAGCATTTATCGGTGTTATATTGTTAATAATACGTCCGGAACTATGCATTGATACCGCCCCAACCCCCGCCCCAGAATGGGTGGGGTATGGGTTAATAACATGGTGGCAGCCCAGTTTCAAAAGTACAGTAAGTAGTTTTCAAACACGACCATACAGTTTCAGCTTTGATACCGTCTTGATCGGTATTCTTGGCACTTTGCAGCATGCCTTGCAGAAAATGTTGATCAGTAAAATTAGTCACTTGTTGCATTGGAAACGCACAAGACATAATCCTATTATCTGGAGTTGTAAGCTGTACGTTGCAAATATTGTCTTCTAAACCAATAATTTGTTGCTTCAGGTACGGTTGACCTACTTGTACAGCCAAATCGTTTTGCTCGGTATAATCGCCAGGGGTACAAGTGCTTAGAGAGGTAAAAAATACTAATGTAGGATCAACTGCTAACTGTGGCGCTGCTGCGGCAACATCCGCGAAACAGTTTCCATACATTACACATGACAAAGCAAATATACTAAATAATTTAATATGTTTCATATTAAAAAGTTTAGCACACAAATTCTAAGCTGTCTTTTACCATAGCATCAACTTTAATTAGCGAGCTCAACAACTGTTCAATTTGATCTAACGGCCATGAATTTGGTCCATCGCTTAAAGCTTGGTCTGGATTTGGATGTGTTTCCATAAAAATACCTGAAATGCCCACCGCAACAGCAGCCCGAGCCAGCACCGGCACAAATTCACGCTGTCCACCAGAAGAACTGCCTTGGCCGCCGGGTAATTGTACAGAATGCGTAGCATCATAAACTACTGGACAACCAGTAGCGCGCATAATAACCAAGGCACGCATATCGGATACTAAGTTGCCATACCCAAAACTAGCACCACGTTCACAAACCATTATGTTGTTGTTACCGGTTTGTTTGGCTTTTTCTACTACATGCACCATATCCCACGGTGCTAAAAACTGACCTTTTTTGATATTAACAGGTAGTCCGGTAGCTGCTACTTTCTGAATAAAATCTGTTTGCCGGCATAACATTGCAGGGGTTTG
>Ga0207061_1194_pt1 | contig 13457 bp, 12 predicted proteins | sample Alteio_BWMinCont_31_FD_153275 | JGI IMG/M metagenome (GOLD analysis project Ga0207061, IMG submission 153275) | Enriched cells from forest soil in Barre Woods Harvard Forest LTER site, Petersham, Massachusetts, United States -... | ecosystem: Environmental > Terrestrial > Soil > Temperate forest >... | reverse complement strand
TTACCTGAAATCTTGTCTATATCATCAATACAAATTAGATCAATATTTTCTAAACCAGTAATATTCGGGTTATCTAACGATAAGTAAACTGCAGTTTGTCGATATTCTGATGCTGCATGACAGCTAGCTTGTAGTAAGTGGCTGCGGCCACTGCCCTCTGGTCCCCAGATGTATATAAAATTGTCTCCAATACCACGCACGATATTAAAAACAGCATTCAATACTTGCAAATTATCGGCAGGTAGGAAACTTGCGAAAGTTGCATCATCGCGTAATCTAAAACCAAGCGGTAACTGCTTTAGGGTCACGAATTAATCCTATAAATTAATGTCGCGTCTATATCCGATTCTGCGGCTAACAACGTATCCATATTTAGCGCTTTAATAACTGCTTCTTTACCAGCTTCAGAACTAACCATAAACATAGCCTGGTTACCATCGACACTACCAATTTCAACTTGTTGCACCACACTTAAATTCTTTAAATATGCTAACACTTTGGCGTAATCAGCAACACTGTTAACGCCTTTGACACGTACCGCAATACTATTTTTATTGCTAGCAATAGATTTATCTGTAACTTTGTAGCTAGCAACTAATTTTTCTGCTAGTTGATTAAACATAACATCTAAATCATCACCAGTGCTATTCCAAGCGATGTCTTGTGGCCCATCGAGCAAGCGCCACTCACAATGCCATACCCCAGAAAGATTGTTGATCTTACCAACCACAACGGAGTCCGCATTATAGCGCCCTGCAGCCTGTTGTAATGGTGGTAAGTTAAAATTTATCACATCTTGCTCTGCAATAAACAAGCGTTCCGTCAAATCTAACAACGGAAATAAAACTGGAAGACCATAGTTACTAGATAACAGATCAATTTTATCTGCCAATGGCTCTTGTGAACTGCTGTTAACAAATTGCGGCTTGTTGTGCTGATCTACGACCAGCCATAATAATACTTGTGGACGATTTTTACTAAAACTACTGCGCCCCATTTTCGTTAGCAAATCTGCCAACGCCTGGTCGTTGAACTGTACAGTTAAATTATAGGTGCCTGAGTTTTCAGTATAGAAATAGGTGTTGATGTAGGAGTCGACCTTCTGCTTAGCCTTTGCAAATTCTGGGTGGGCCACAGCACTATGCGAGCTGGCGACGCGACGCATTACTTGCTCGAAAGCTTGCGGCAATACCTTGGAACGCGTGTCTACGCTAGTGTCGGTTACTTGAATAACTATTGAATTGAGATTGTCTATCGTAACCGCAAAAACAGAGTTACTTAACAAAAAAATTATTAATGCGGACAAAAAAATTTGCAATGCAGGCCTACATTTCATATTATCCACCACTTATCGTCCCACCTAACGCATTACATGATAGTATACAGGTCTAGTTAACATGACTACAAGGCCTATACTTAATATTAATATGACACAACAACCACGTTACCAGACATCACGCTCTATCACTAAAATGTCCCCTAACATTTGGGATATTATCGTGCTCCTTATCGTGTTTGGAATCCTAGCTGCTCTGGCTTGGGGAGCCTCGCGCATGGCACTGCCATATAGCGTTGGCGAATCTATACAAATAACCTTGGATCCCTGGGCGCTACCTGGATATGCAATAAGCTCGGTACTGCGCATGTTCATAGCTATGTTCTTCTCGTTATTAGTCACATTTACAATAGCTCCATTAGCGGCTAAAAATCGCCATGCTGAAAAATTTTTATTACCATTAATTGACGTCTTGCAGTCTATTCCGGTACTGGGGATGTTATCGATAACCGTAGTTGGTTTTATAAGCCTATTCCCAAATAGCCTGCTTGGGCCAGAGTGTGCCGCGGTATTTGCTATTTTTACTTCGCAAGTCTGGAATATGATCCTTAGCCTATATCAGTCTTTACGTACAGTGCCGCATGATCTGCAAGAAGTATGTAAGATGTACCATTTGTCGGGATGGCAGAAGTTCTGGAAAGTCGAAATACCGCATGGCATGCAGGCATTGATCTGGAACACCATGGTATCCATGTCTGCTGGTTGGTTTTTTGTGGTGTTATCGGAGGCAATCGAAGTCTCGAAACAACAAATTACTTTACCTGGTTTGGGCTCATATATATACGTCGCGATGCGTGAAGCCAATCTTGTGGCACAATGCTACGCCATTATTGCTATGTTAATCGTGATATTACTATACGACCAACTAATTTTTAGACCGCTACTATCATGGGCTGAGAAATTCAAAGCAGAAATAGATGATGATGCAGAAGTCTATGAGTCTTGGTTCTTAAATATGCTAACTAAAACACGTTTGGTACGCACCATAGAATTCTTGTTTAGCATTGTTGGCGATTGGTTCATCAATGGTTATAAAAAATTCATACCACGTAAATCTATTGAGCTTTCAACCCAAACACAAACTGCAATAACCGAGACCACCATATTAGTTTGGAATGTGTTCTTAATAGCAGGAATCGCATTAGCCGCAATTGCCTTGGTAGTCTTAATTCAAAAAGAAATCGCACTATCTGAAGTACTACATGTATTTTATCTAGGGTTTTTAACTGCACTCAAAGTATTCACGCTAATAATTATAGCCTCGATTATTTGGATCCCAGTGGGAGTATGGGTAGGTTTAAGACCCAAAGTAACATCATATGTACAACCATTGATCCAGATCTTAGCCGCCTTCCCCGCTAATTTATTTTACCCGATAGTGGTATATATGATCATTGAATACAATCTAAACCATAACATTTGGACTATGCCATTAATGATCCTGGGAACACAATGGTATATTCTTTTCAATGTAATTAGCGGTACCGCGCGCATACCTAAAGATGTGCGTTTGGCCGCCAAAAACTTTGGCGTTAAGGGCACCCTATGGTGGCGTAAAATAGTGCTGCCGGGAATATTCCCTAATTATATTACTGGTGCCATGGCCGCAGCCGGCGGCTGTTGGAACGCAAGCATAGTAGCTGAATATGTTGAATGGGGTGATCAAACTATAATCTCTACTGGTATTGGTCAATACATTACCCTATATACCCAAGAAGGTGATTTTCCACGCATCGCTTTGGGGATTGGTGTGATGTGTATTTATGTGCTATTTTTTACCCGTATACTCTGGCAAAGGCTATACCAATTTGCCTCTGAACGCTTCACCATGGACACTTAATCATGACTTTAATAAATATCGAAAATGTCTCTAAATCATTTATAAGTGCGGAACGGCAAGAACTTTTGGTATTAGAGTCAATAAATTTTCAATTACGTGAAGGCGAAATCGTGAGCTTACTTGGCAAATCAGGCTCTGGTAAATCTACGTTACTACGCCTTATGGCGGGATTGATTAAACCTAGCTCCGGCACACTTTATTATAGAGATCAAAAAATTTCTGGCCCGGTGCAAGGCATCGCGATGGTATTTCAATCATTTGCGCTATTACCGTGGCTTACGGTTTTAGAAAATGTAGAGTTAGGATTAGAAGCCATGGGGGTGGAACGCAAAGAACGGCGGCAACGCGCTCTTAAGGCAATAGATACGATCGGCTTAGATGGATTTGAGTCGGCATACCCTAAAGAACTTTCTGGCGGTATGCGACAACGGGTTGGCTTTGCGAGAGCATTAGTAGTAGAACCGGATATCTTATTAATGGACGAGCCCTTTTCAGCTTTAGATATTTTAACTACCGACAACTTACGCGGTGATTTATTGGATCTTTGGGGCAGTAAACGCACCAAGATCAAAGGGATCATTTGTGTGACACACGATATTGAAGAAGCTATACTGATGGCAAACCGCATTGTAATCTTCAGTAGTGATCCAGGAACAATCCAAACCGAAATAACCGTTGATTTACCTTATCCACGTGATACCGATAGTTTAGAATTCCGAGAATTATTGGATCAAATTTACATGCTAATGACGACTAGTGAGCGCGCTCGGGTTGCCAAAGCCAAAGTCGGCTCTGTGGCAGCACATGCGGAGGAAGAGGTTCATCCTGAATATGCATATCGTTTACCAGAGGTAGATATTTCTGGTTTGACTGGTTTGGTTGAAGCTATGGAAGATCATGAAGTAGACGGTCAGATTAACTTGCCAGAGCTTGCAGAATCATTGCACCTTGACGTAAATAACGTGTTCCCGCTAACTGAAGTATTGGATATGTTACGTTTTGCTAAAATTACCGAGGGGGAACTGGTATTTACCGAGGCTGGTAAACATTTTGCTGCAGCAACAATCCAGGAACGTAAGCAAATATTTGCGCAACATTTATTACAATACATTCCATTAGCACAGCATATTCGTCAGGTTTTAGATCAATCCCCGAATCACCGCACCTCAGAAAATACATTTTTGAATGAATTAGAAAATTATTTTAGCGAAGAAGAATCGGAACGTATTTTACGCACCATTATCGACTGGGGTCGTTATGCCGAAATTTTGGCTTATGACTATGACTCTGGCGAGTTGAGTTTGGAGAATCCGCAATAAGATGAAGTTAAGATTAAAATTCTGGCTTGCAACCTTATTGGTATTACCAGCGCTTTGCTTGGCTGTAGATTTACAGGTTAATATAACCGGCACCAGCCCAGAATTAACTAAAGCAATCCGTGCCGATCTGCATTTGCAACAAGCAACTACCGAAGCTAAGCTAACCGAAGCCAGAATAAAAAATCTATACCTGCTTGCAAACGAACAAATTATCGCAACGCTCCAGGCCAAGGGATATTATAATAGCACTATCGCTTCCCAGCTGGTTGAGGGAAACAAGTGGATCGCAACATTTACGATTAGCCCGGGCAAGCCCACGAAAATTTCGTCGGTAAATATCGCACTAGAAGGCCCGGGACAAAACAATAGAAAACTGAAATCGGCTATAACCACGAATAAATTAATTTTAGGTCATATTATAACCCATGCCGATTACGAAGATACTAAAGATGAATTGTTATCTAACTGTAACGCACTAGGATATTTACAAGCAGAATTTACCGAAAGCGTTATAGAGGTTAACCGCAGCAATAATACTGCAAACATTAAATTTAAAATTAACACTGGCACACAATACGTATTTGGTAAAATCAAGTTTATCGATGGCGTATATCCCGACGAATTCTTAGCTCGTTTTGCACCATTCAAACCAGGCGATGCATATGAATTACAAAAATTAATCGATTTTCAGACTAATCTTGAAAGTGCTGATTTGTTCAGTAAAATCAGATTTGATCCACTTACCGATTTAAATGATCCTCAAAATACTACAGTGCCAATTGATGTGCGTTTAACACTCAAACCTAAAAACCGTTATAGCGGCAGTGTAGGTTATGGTACGGATACCGGTTTTCGTGGCAGCTTAGGTTGGTTGCATCGTAGAACTAGTACCGATGGTCATAAAATATCTGCGAATATAACGGCATCACAAGTACGTAGTACCGCGCGTGTTAACTATATTATTCCTGGCTCCAAACCTGCAACCGACAAGTATATACTCGGCATTTTGGCCCAGGAAGAAGATTTCGACGAACTCTATAGTCGTAAGGCTGAACTTTCGGGTCAAAAAGTCATGAAACGTGGCAAATTAGAGAGCTTATATGGTTTATGGTACTTTACTGAAACATTCCGTATCTTTAATGGCGCACCGACTCTTAACAAAAAATATCTATTACCTACAGTTAGGTGGATGTGGGTTAACGTAAAACCTTCGGATATATATGAAATTGGCACACGGTGTGATTTACGGCTACGCGGCGGTGTACAAGGGATCATGTCGGACAATAGCGTTGCTGAAGTAGAAGCCAACGCCAAACAAATTTTCGGTGTAACCGAGCAAATGCGTCTGTTATTCAGAACTAGTCTAGGGGCGGTGGTAAGCCGACAGTTTGATATTCTGCCGCCGAGCTTGCGTTTTTTCACCGGTGGGGACGAAAGCGTGCGCGGTTATGCATATAATTCTTTAGGACCGCTCGCAAATCCTGGTGATCCAGACTCAAACACAGGTGGCCGCTATTTATTCGTCGCTAGCGCTGAGCTAGAACATAGACTATACCAAGATGTAAGTGGTGTTGCATTTTTTGATGCAGGTAATGCTGCTTTGAGCATGAAGATTCCTCTTGCCTTCGGCACTGGCGTAGGGGTGCGTTATAAAACGCCAATTGGCAAATTCAGGTTGGATTTGGCAAAGCCATTGAATACTGTGGTTAACAAACATTGGCGCGTGCATGTGAACTTTGGGGCGGATTTATAAAGTGGGGTCTTGTTATTTTTCACGGAGGAATGTATGCCGATATTTACTGTGTCCAGAGGTTTTCTACCTTTAGTTACAGCATTCAACAATAAAATAGTTGCCCGTAGCACAATACCATTTCGTGAACTGATCGCTTTACATAGTACTAAGAAAAAGTCGTTGATTTTCGACAACATGAAAGACGCACAAACAATCCTAGTCGCCATGCTGCAGTCTTGCGATGAAGAGGCAGGTTCTAAGACGGCAGAACAAGGCATCTGCATTTTTGCCTCGCCAGTTATTTTTGGATTCCAAACTAATGCGCTTAACAATACTCCAACGAAGCAACTAACGGTAGAGATAATCAAGAAGTATGTTGTTTCAAAGGATTTCAATATTAATGAGCACAAATTACAGGCAGCACAGGAGCTAAGCAATAATTTTGCAATACCGTACTTTAGATCTAAAGTAATAAGAGCTCTGCCAGAAGTGGCATGGCATTACAATCCTAATCTTACTCTACAGGAGTTAGAATTGCGTGGGACGAGAGCTCGCCCGACTTAGGTGTAGTTAAGTTGCTGTAAATTCATGGATGTTTTGATACAGAATTTTTCAAGGTCATTGCTACTAATTTGTTAAGGCTAATACCATTAATTTTCGCGGCTGCATATAATTCACGGTGCAGGTCTGGAGGAACCCTTACTAGAAATTTTCCTGAAAATGGTTTTTCTGGATCGCGTTTCTTTTTTTTACAAAACTCTAAGTAGCAATCTACGGAATTTTTAAGCTCACGCTTCAATTCTTTGGCTGTTTTGCCTTTGAAAGTTATTACATCACGCACATTAATTACTTCGCCATGGAAGTAATCTTGATCATCATCAAAATCGATCTTGGCGATGTAGCCTTTATATTCAATCATAATCTACTCCAGCCTCGATAAGAAATTTTCTCAGCGACTTAACTGCTCCTTTATCGGCCTTCAACCCCTCCATATAATATTAGAACGAATTGAGTTGCTAAGAATGGCTACAAGCACCATATTATGCTTGGACCTCATAGTATAATGATATCATAAAATAGTATCATTTCAAGTGCTTGTATTTGACCGCCAATTTTATCCCGCCGCTTATACGAAAGCTATAAGTGGCGCTAAAAATCAAATTTTCATTTTATCCCGCCACTTATACGAAACCTATAAGTGGCGGGATAATTACTACGGCTCGCCCGAAGTAGCGGTAACCGGAGACCCACCCAAAGCTATAAACAACTGCGCGGTATCTAAAAAGCGTTGCCGCTGCGCACGGATTAGCTCTAACTCGGCACGTGCCAGTGTACGTTGAGAATCCTGAATTTGCATTAGCCCTATTGATCCAACTTCATAGCTTTTGTAAGCCAATTTTAAGGCTGTATCTGCAATGTGCACGGTCTCTTTCTGCAATATTACCGTTTCAGAGTCATTGGATAAGGCCGATAAGGCATTCGCTACTTGCTCAAATGCCATCAATACCGTTTGTTGGTATTGCGCTAAAGCCGCATCGTAGGCAAGCTCGGTTTTACGTTTTTCAGCGCTGAGCTTACCGCCACTAAAGATAGGGGCTGTTATGCCAGCTGCGACGGCCCAAGCCGTACTAACAGAGTTAAATAAAGCGCCCGGGGTTAAAGACTCTTGCAGCAATTCAGCTGTGATTACAATATTGGGGTACATATTAGCAGTCGCGATGCCTATAGCTGCGCTAGCGCCTTGTAGGTTTGCTTCGGCAGCCAAAATATCTGGTCTTTTATGAACCAGTTCAGATGGTAAACTCAATGGCAATTCTTTAGGCAAGGTAAAATTAGCAAGATCGAAATTCGGCGCTAACCAATTTGCTGGAGCTTTGCCAACCAAAATCGCCATGGCATGCTTTGCTATATTTAAACGCTGCTTTAACGGGGGCAGCGTAGCGCGATCGCGATCTAATTCTGCTTTGGCTTTTAGAACATCAAGTTTAGTGCCAGATCCGATAATATATTTGGTTTTAACCATACGCAAAGTTTTTTTATCTTCGGCGATAATGCGTTTTGTAGCGACTATCTCTGCTTTTACCGAAGCTATTTCTACAGCTTGTGATACAACGCTACTAGTAAGTATAATATATGCAGCATCTAACTGCCGCGCCTGATACAAGGCTAACGCCTCTTGTTGCTTGACGCTGTAACGCGTAGTTCCAAACAGATCTAATTCCCATGATATAGTAGGACCTAATTCGTAATACGTAAATGCAGGAATACGTATCGGTGCGGGTCCAAATAATGCTACGCCATATAACTGATTCGCAACTGCACCGGTAATACCAACCTGTGGCCAAAAGTTACCGCTTTTAGATTTTATAGACTCATCAGCTTGAGCAAGCTGTTTTTTAGCAATAACAATATCATAGTTATTGTTCAACGCTTGTTTAATAACGCGATTCAACGTTTTGTTACGAAATAACGTCCACCAGGCGACTTCAAGATTCTTGCCAATCGCTATATGCTGATCCTTGCTCAACAGATTGTCTTGTTTAGTGTAAGATTTGGTATTTGGAGCAGCTGGAGCATTATAATCAGGACCAACGCCACAAGCACATAACATTGTTGTTAAAAATACTATAAATACCAGATTCAGATTTTTCATTAATCTATCACCATAATTCTTTCTGTTGATGCTACAGTTGTAGGCTCTCGTATCAATAGCACTAGCGGTATAGATACAATTAATAGTACCATCATAAATTTATAGTCATTAATATATGCCACCATAGCAGCTTGCCTAGTAATAGTTGCATTTAGAAACGCTATCCCAACTTCTGTGGCAGGAATGTTGTCGCTATATGGCGTAATATGTTCTGATAAACTAGAATGTATGATTTGAGTTTTGCTAACAAGGATTGCAGTAAGTACTGAAATTCCAATTGAACTACCAATATTACGGATTAAATTAAAGAGGGCAGTGGCTTCGTTAAGAAATTCTGGTAATATAGTTGTGAATGCAATTAAAGTAACTGGCACAAATATAAGTCCAATTCCTAGTCCTTGAATTATACCGCTAACTATCACGGGACGCGCATCCATTTGCAACTGAAATGGGTCATTTGCCATAAAGCTATAATTGACAATAGCAAACCACAAGTTATTATTATTTTTGTATTAATTTTACCAATGATTCTGCCAACAAACATCATACTAAAAAACATTCCAACGCCGCGTGGCGCAGTAACCAAACCGGTAGTAAATACTGGATAACCCATTTCATTTTGCAACATTGGTGGTTGCAATGCCAACGTCGCATATAAAACACCTACTACTAAGAAGATAAATACGTTGGCAACAATAAAATTACGACTTTCAAACAATATTGGACTAACAAAAGGTTTGGCGTGTGTTAAGGTATGCACTAAAAACAAATAAAATGCCACCCCCATTATCATGGTTTCTATAATGATTTCATTTGAATTAAACCAATCTTGTCTTTCACCACGATCTAACATAATTTGTAACGCAGCAATGCTTATCGCTAAACTAAAAAATCCGAAAAAATCAAAGCGACCCAATATTTTTTTTGTATCTGGCATTACTGCTATAAGCCCCACTAAAACGATAATGCCTATAGGCACATTTATAAAAAATACCCAACGCCAATTATAATTATCGGTAAACCAACCACCTACTACTGGCCCAATTACTGGCCCTAGAGTTACAGCCATGCCCCAGCCAGCCATTGCTTTACCGCGATTCTCTTTAGTATTTATATCCAACAAAATTGTTTGCGATAACGGCAGTAACGCTGCACCAGATATACCTTGTAACAGCCTAAAAAATACTATTTCATTAAGACTAGTGGCGATACCGCATAAAGCTGAAGCAACAGTAAAACCTGCTATAGAAATTATAAATACTGGCCTACGTCCGAAGCGCCCTGCAAGCCAACCTGTAAGTGGTATGGTAATAGCAGCAGCAACAATATATGATGTTAATACCCAAGAAATTTCATCTTGTGTTGCAGACAGGGATCCCTGCATACGTGGCAAAGCCACATTTGCAATAGTTGTATCTATAGTTTGCATTATAGCTGCCGCCATAATTAAGATAGTTATAAATAACTTATTAGGAACTTCAGCGGGTTCTGCAGTATTATTTGGCATCGTCTTTACCCAAACCTATGCGGCTATGCCGTGTATCAACCTCTACCGTAACACTAAGCCCCATGCGTAATGGTTGTTTTGGATCGGCGTCATCGATACTAATTCGCACCGGTAAACGTTGTACCACTTTAACCCAGTTACCCGTAGCATTTTCTGGCGGCAACAACGACAATACCGATCCGGTACAAGGGCTAATGCTAACCACAGTGCCGTGAAATACTGTACCGGGATATGTATCGACTTCTATGGTAGCTTTTTGACCGGGACGCATATACGTAAGTTCGGTTTCTTTGAAGTTAGCTTCGACCCATATATCTTTATTGGCAACCAAACCAAACACCGGTTTAGCAGCATTTATGTAATCACCTACTTGTAGATTTTCGACTTTGGACAGCACGCCGTCTAGCGGCGCTTGGATCACAGTGTAAGATAGATTTAACTCGGCTTGATCAAGAATCGCTTGTGCTTGCAGTACAACCGGATGATTGTTTACGTCAATTTCAGGATCGTCATTTAAAGATGCTAAAACGCTTGCTGCATCATGTTCAATAGCGTCAAAATTTTGGCGCGCAGATATGTAGTCTTGGCGCGCCTGATCTAGTTGTGTTTGCGAGGAAATTCCCGATTCTGCAAGTGCGGTTTGCCGTTTAAACTCACGTTCTAGGTAAACCAGCTTCGCCTTTGAAGATCGCATATCGGCTTGCCGCTGCTTATAAGTGGCCTTCAGTGATGTGATTTGTAATCTGGCATTAGCGAGTTTAGCGTGGGCATCGTTTCTAGCATTAACAAAATCACGATCGTCGAGTTTATATAAAATATCGTCTTTACGTACTTCTTGATTGTCTTTAACTGCAATTTCTATAACGCGGCCTACCACGTTGGCACTGATTTCAGTGCGTGCACCAAAGACGTAAGCGTCGTCGGTAGAGACATAGCGACCGCTGCTTAGATATATAATGGCAACCATAATCAGAAATAAAATGGGCACGCCAATAAGTAAGAATGTGCGATGTTGTTGGAGCCAAGAGCCTTTGGGGGCTGCAGGTTGTTTAGGCGAGCGTTTATGAGCAGCCGAGAATAATACTGGCCCACTAATAAGTCGCTGTTTGGTCATGCGTCCAAAGACCATGGAATTTGCCTATGCAAGTTAATATGGTCTTTATATTTTAGAAGTTATTTAGGTAGATGACAACACAGATTTGAGTTATCATGACCGACCTAGCAGATGCACTTCAGACAAAGCAGTCAGTTGCATTTAATATAACTTATACCTTACGATAAATTAGGACTTAATGGATTAAGTTCATGGTGTAAGGGGTATTTTTTGAAAAAAACAAGCATTGCAATAATAGGCGCAGGTTGGACCGGCTTGCAAATGGGAAAAGTCCTGGTTGACTGTGGTTATGAAGTTAAAATTTTTGAAGCCCTAGATGACGTTGGCGGTACCTGGAACCCTAAAATTGCCTATCATGGGTTAACTATACACACTCCTATTTTTCTTTGCCAATTTGTTGATTATCCATTTTCAGAAGTTTTCCACAATAATTTAAAAAGATTGAGCTTTCTTGATATTTTCGAATATTGTAGGGGCTACGCTCGTGACAAAGGGCTATACGACCTCATTAGCTTTAATTGCAAAATGACAAGGCTTGATTATAACAGCACGCTAGATGTATGCACAATTAGTATCACGAACAAATTAAATAATGAGTCAAAGGATTATAAATTTGATTATGTTATTTCCACACAATTCAATGTTCCTAAAATCCCTACATTTCCAGGCCAAGACAAATATTTAGGAAAAATATACCATTCAAATGATATAAAAGAAGATATTTTTAACGATATAATAAAAAATAAGCAAAAAGTAGTCTTGGTAGGAGGTAGTAAATCCGGCACAGATTTTGCATATATGTTTGCCAACAGAAACTATAATATTAATTGGATTATGGAGCAAATGTATTGGTTCTATTCTTACGATAACATTATCTATAACTTTAAAACAGGAAAGAAGTCAGGTTTTATAAATGCTACATTTTGGTTTATAGGTTTTATACTTTTAAATATCAAATATCTAGGTAAAATGGGATATTATGCATGGGCTTTATTAGGTATAATTAAGTGCCCAGGGAAAAAACATTTTGATTTTAATAAATTTCATATTGGTTATATGGATCAACATCAAATAGACATTATATCTAATACTAAGCAAATATATTCTTCAATTTCACATTTAGATAATAAACAAGTTGTTCTTGAAAACGGCTTAGAAATTGATTGCGATGTTATTATATGTGCGACTGGATGCGACCCGTTCGATGAAGATTTGATTTTTTCTAGAGATGGTCAGGTTATAAATATACGCGATCAAAAACAAGTTTATCAGTATTCAGTAATTCCACAAATACCGAAGCTATGTTTCACAGCGTTTATATTTCCTGCTGCTGGACCAGAGAATGCTTACGCTAAATCTGCTTGGTTTTTAAATTATGTTGAAAAAAATCTGACCTCAACACAGTTACATGAGTTATGTAACAAAAATGATAACTGGAATTTCATGAAGGGAAGTCCTTTATTTCAAAGTAACGAGCCTTATTATCCTTTGACTGCTGAAAGAACAGGTGAGTTCTTATCTGGAATTGCAGATAAGAAGGGGCTTTTAGGTTATGTCTATAATATTCATTTCAAGAAGCAATCTGGACCAATGAAGGCTGTAAGGAAATTTATTGAGGATAGAATGGTTAGGAGGGAACGCAAACATATTAGCTCCCAAACTTAAACACTTATCTGATTGCACATTCGGTTACGGCAAAACCACTAAATATTGGAGTTAACAAGCACTGGCACGTGCAAGTTAACTTTGGCACAGATTTTATAAAAGATTATGATATTGACACAGTTTATTGAGTTCTCTTAACCATTCTTGACTGTATGAATTTTTGTACTGGCTTCAATGGACCTTGTTCTTTTACACGTACATTGTACGCATAACGCAATAATTCAAATTTGCTTGTAATTTCAGATAAAAATTTACTTACATTTTTGGAAGTTGAAGGATATAAAGTTTCAC